>JAABUT010001249.1_pt1 | contig 30423 bp, 38 predicted proteins | sample 5559281 | NCBI WGS metagenome assembly JAABUT01 (sample SAMN10711880, study PRJNA513359) | rock metagenome | isolation source: Antarctica rocks | place: Antarctica: Victoria Land, Ricker Hills nord | collected 2016-01-04
TTCTGGCCGGCCTCCCGGCGGACATGTTCCGCCACTCCTGGCAGAACTGGCTGCCCTACGCGGCTGCAGCGATCGCGTTGGCGGCACTGGCGGCGCTGGCCGGGCTGAATGCCGCCGGCGTCCGCAAGATCGCCCCGCCCGCCATGTTCGGCGTTGCCGCGCTCGCCCTCGCGGTGCTCGGTGTCGCCACGGCCGCCCTCGCGGACGCGGCAGCCGAGGGAGACGGCCTGACCGTCTTCGATCGTCCGACCTGGCAGTGGTTCATCGATCATCGATCCGCATTCGCCACCACGGTGGCGAAGATCATCACCACCGCCGGCAGCACGCTGGTGATGGGCATCCTGGCCGGCGCCGTCACCGTGCTGCTGTTCGTGCGGCGCCGCCGGGGTGACGCCGTCACGGTGGCGGTGGCCGCCGCCGGCGGCGGCCTCATCATCTTCCTGGGCAAGCGGGTGGTCAACCGGGTCAGGCCGCCCGCGCAGTACCGGCTGGCGATCGAGACCAACCAGTCCTTCCCGTCCGGACACGCCCTGGAGTCGATGGCCGTCATCGGGGTGCTGACCGTTCTGATCGTCGCCGGGGCGACCTCCATGGCCACCAAGGTGTGGGTGGTGGTGATCGCCGCTCTGCTGGTGACGGCGATCGGTGTCAGCAGGCTGTACCTGGGCGTGCACTGGGCCACCGACGTGCTGGAGGGTTGGCTCACCGGGGCCGGCTGGCTACTGCTCTGCGTGACCGTTCGCCGACTGTGGCGTTCCTATCGGGACAACCGCGAGCACGGCAACCCGACCGGGACAGATCCGGGCACCACTGATCCCGAGGACGATCGGCCCGTCGCCGCCGGGCCACCTACGCTCTGACAGTGCCAACCATCAGCGTGTGCTTGCTCGACGCCGACTCCGGTGAGGTGCTCGAGTTCGACGGCGGGGAACGGGTGCACCGCACCGCATCGGTGGGAAAGATCCTGCTGCTGATCGAGGTTGCGATCCGATTGGCCGACGGTCGGCTGCGAGCACAGCAACCGCTGTCTCGCACCCCGGACGACGCCGCCGGGGACTCCGGGCTGCTGCAACATCTGGTGTCCGATGCCCTGCCGGCCGCCGACCTGGCCACCCTGGTGGGTGCGGTGAGCGACAACCTGGCCACCAACGTGCTGTTGCGCCACGTCGGGATTCCCTCGGTGATGGAACGGGCCCGCACCCTTGGTCTGCAACACACCGCGCTGCACGACCGGGTGCGGGCGATGCGCCGCCCATCGGATCCGCCGACCCTGTCCACCGGCACGGCAGCCGAACTCGCGGACCTGATGGCCAAACTGCACCGCGGCGAGGTCCGCTCGAGGGTGGTCTCCCGGCAGGTGTTGCGTTGGCTGGCGCTGGACACCGACACCTCGATGACGGCCGGCGCGTTCGGCCTGGATCCGCTGGCCCACTTCGAGCCGGACCGCGGGATGACGCTGGCCCACAAGACCGGGACGGATGTCGGGATCCGCTGCGACGTCGGCGTGGTGCTGGGGCCGAAACGTGGGGTGGCATACGGAGTTCTGGCCGAGTTCAGCCAGCTGGCGGGCAACGACGAGCGCGATGCCGTCCTCGGCGAGATGTTCGCGATCGGCGAGCGCATCCGTGGCCTGATCGGCGGGTGACCGACACCCGTCACCCGATCGACAGACGGGTGACTCGCCGATCGACCGCGCCCCCGACGGCCGCGACGGGGTCGAGGCGCCCGGGTGTGATCCAACCCTCAGCGAAAAGCCCTTGGACTTGCACCGCGGATGCCCTTACAGTTCCATCGGAACGAAACAGTTTCGTTCTATCTAGCTCCGTGTTCTATCTGTCGCTCGTGTTCTATCCAGCTCTGAGGGAGAAGTGATGATCGACATCGTGCTCTCCCCGCAGCTGCGCCCGCGCGTCGAGGGTGATCGTGAAGACCAGATTCTCGACGGGGTCCTGCAGGTCCTGATCGAAGTCGGGTACGAAAAGCTCACGTTCGACATGGTGGCCGCGCGCGTCCGGGCGAGCAAGGCCACGCTTTACCGGAGGTGGCCGACGAAGGCCGACCTGATCATCAACGCCCTGGACCAGATCGCCGTCTGCCCGGCCGGCAGGTCCGAGCTGGTGGAAACCGGTTCGCTCGAAGGCGATCTCGAACAACTCGCCTGCTCCGACCCGGAATGGGCCGGGCGAATACAGAGCATAGCCAGCGCGATCATTCCGGCCATGAGAAGGGACATGGACCTGACCGCCGCCGTCGAGGAGCGGTTCCTGCGGCCCCGTCAGCAATTGATGGTGACGGTGTTGCACCGCGCACAGGCCCGCGGTGAAATCGGCAAGGACGCCGATCTCGAGCTGTTGAGCCAGATCCTGCCGGCACTGGCGATCCACCAGACCATGCTCACCGGTCACGTACCGACCACGGGCGCCATGCGGTCGGTCATCAGCCAGGTGCTGCTCCCGGCCTGCCGGGCGACCCTGATGAAGTAGCCGGCAGGGCGCGACACCCGGTTCCACCCGCGCCCCGCTGCGCAGCGCGAGGCCCCATCGCCGCGGCAAGAACTACTCGCACAGCGCAGTTGCCGCAGCAGCTGCGCCGTGGCATCTGCGAACGGACCCGCGTCGGCTGGTCCACCCTGTCCCTGGCCATGCCTGTCGAACCATGCCCCATCACGATCGAAAAGGAACCTCACCATGTCAACCACCGCCGTCAAGGCGCACGAGGACGGCTTGCCGAAGGCGCGTCGCCTCGGACTCGCCCTCGTCATCATCGCCAGTGCGCAACTGATGATCGTCCTGGACGGGACGATCGTGACCATCGCGCTCCCCCACATCCAGACCGATCTCGGCTTCTCGGACAACGGTCGGCAATGGGTCGTCACCGCGTATGCGCTCGCGTTCGGCAGTCTGCTGCTACTCGGCGGTCGACTCGGCGATCTCCTCGGCCGCCGAAAGATGTTCCTCTACGGCATCGGGATCTTCTCCGTCGCCTCACTGCTCGGCGGCATCTCGCCCAACCCGACGGTGATGTTGTTGTCGCGGATCCTTCAGGGAGCAGGCGCCGCGCTCGCCTCGCCCGCCGCCCTCGCCCTGATCAACACCAGCTTCCCGGCGGGCAAGGAACGCAACCGGGCGATGGCCGTCTACGCCGCGATGTCCGGCGCCGGCGCGGCCATCGGCCTGATCCTGGGCGGCGCACTCACCGAGCTGGATTGGCGTTGGACATTCTTCGTCAACGTTCCGATCGGCTTGTTCGTCGCGTTCCTCGCTCCGCGGGTACTCGTCGAATCCGAAGGTAACGACAGTTCGCTGGACCTGTACGGCGCGCTGACCGGCACCGTAGGTCTGTTCGGCATCGTCTACGGCCTGTCGCACGCTGCCGAACGGGATGCCACCGGCACGTTGATCGGCTGGGGAGCTCCACTGACGCTGATTCCGCTGATCGGTGGCGTGGCGATGCTCGGCCTGTTCGTGGTGATCGAAGGACGCGTCCGACATCCGTTGCTGCCGTTGCGCATCCTGTCCGATCGAAACCGCGCGGTCAGTCTGTTCGCCATGCTGATGGTCGGCGCCGGGATGTTCGCCCTGTTCTTCTTCCTCGGGCTCTACGTCCAGCAGGTGATGAACTACTCGCCCATGAAGGCGGGTGTGGCCTTCCTGCCGTTCAGTGCCGGCATCGCCGTCTCCGCCGGTATCGCGTCCAGTCTGGTCGGCAGAGTCGATCCACGCTGGTTGTCCGGATTCGGCGGACTGCTCGCGGCAACCGGTCTGTGGGGTTTCACCCACCTGCACGCCAACAGCGGCTACTCCTCCGGGCTGCTTCCGTGGATCATCGTGATGTCCATGGGCATGGGCTTCCTGTTCATCCCGTTGACCCTCACCTCCACCGCGCGGATCAACCCCAACGACTCCGGCGCTGCGGCCTCGGCACTGAACACCGCCCAGCAGATAGGCGGCGCGGTGGGCATCGCCGCCTTGTCGACGGTGTTCGCCAACGCCGCCGCCACCAAGTCCGGCCAGCTTGCGGCGACGGCCGCGGCTCAGGCGCAAGCGCGTCGCATCCCGTTGCCGCAGACACCGGACGCGAAAGCCGCTGCCGCCAAACAGTTCATGGATCAGTTCGGCCCGGAGATCAAGACCTTCGCCTCGACGCAGGGCTTCTGGGTGGGCGCCGGTATGGTCCTGGTCGGCGGCATGGTGACCCTGCTGTTCCTCAATGTCAAGCACGAGGAACTCGCCACCGACGGTCACGCTGCGGCCCACGTCAGCTGACGGCACCCGGCCGTTTCCGGGCACCGCACCCTACGGATAGGGAACCGCCTGGCGGGCAACGGCTCTCCGCAGCGCTCAATGCCCGTGGGCCGGTACGTCGTGCGGACGTGCCGGCCCCGCGCCGCTCCGGCCGGCAACCCCGGCGGCTGACCTCGCGCCACCCCTTGCCATACCGATCACCAGTCCGGCGGCCACCACCCCGATGCCTGCCCACACCCTCGGATCCGGAATCGGACCGCCGAGAAGCACGCCGACGGCAGCGGCGGATATCGGAGCCAGGCCGGTGAGCAGTCCGGCCCGGCTCGCACCCAGTGTCCGGACGCAGGAGTACCAGAGGACGAAGGCGAGGGCGGTGACGCCGACGGCGAGATAGCCGACGGCGAGCCAGTCGGCGATCCGCAGCCGCGTCACCGCACCTGGCCCCTCCCGGACCAGTCCGACCCCGCAGAAGGCAACGGTGGCGATCCAGGTGACGTGCACGGACACTCCCCATGGACCGTGCCGGCGCAGCACCGGGACGGCCAACAGGGTGAAGCCGGCCTCACACGCCAGCACCACCACAGCCCAGGCGAGGCCGGCGGCGTCGCTGCGGCCGAGACCCTGCACGATGGCAGCGCCGACGGTGACCACCAGCGCTGCCACCAGGACGACCCCCGTCGGCCGGCCGCCCTCCAGCAGCGGTCCGATGACGGCGAGCAGCAGCGGTACGCAGGCCACCGCGACGCCCAGGACGGCCGGTTCGGCGTGCCGTGCGCCGTGTACCAGCGCGATGTTGAACACCACCAGGCCGGTCCCGGCCACTCCCATCAGCCACCACCATTCCGCCCCGCGCGGCATCTTCAGCCGCCTGCCGGTGAGCCGGCCGAATACGACCAGCAAGAGGGCGGCGATGGCGTAACGGACCGCCTGCGCAGTGAACAGGTGGATCTCCGACAGGGTCGAGGACACCGCGACGCTGCCGCCGACGAAAACCATCCCGGTGGCCCCGGCGATCCCGGCCGGCCAGCCGGATCGTCGTTGCCCCACCGCCGGCCGGCCGGAGTGCGCCGACACCGATGTGGGGGGATTTGATACCGCTGCACCGCTGCTGTCGTTGGTCACATCTGCCATGCTGGTCATCCAATGGTCCGGGCGACAGGACCAATGACGGCCGGGAAAGTTGGACCAATGCCTGTGCGGAGCAGCCCCGGTGTCGACTTCCTGCAGCTGGTCCCGCCCGTCACACCGACCGGGGGGCTGACGAACTGGTTGGCCGGCACCGTCAGATCGGCCATCGCCGACGGACGTCTGCCGGCGTTGTCCATGTTGCCTCCGAGCAGGGTGCTGGCCGCCGATCTGGGTGTCTCCCGCGGCGTGGTGGTGCTGGCCTACCAGCGGCTGGCCGACGAGGGGTTGATCGACACCCGGCAGGGCTCGGGTACCAGGGTGCTGGCACCCGGTGATCCGTCAGCCCGCGGCCGGCGTCCCGTCGCTGGAGCATTTTCCAGCGCTCGGCTGGCACTCCGTACAACCGGCAGGCTGCCGCCCACACCAACGCAGCCGCCCACACCAACGCAGCCGCCCACACCAACGCAGCCGCCCACACCGACGCAGCCGCCGACACCAAGCCGGCCGACCCTGCCGTTGGCAGGCCGGCATCGCTGGTCCGGCATCGAGATCGACCTGTCCCCCGGAGTGCCGGACCTGTCCGCATTTCCCCGGGCAGCCTGGCTGCGGGCCGAACGCGAGGGTCTGGGCGCGGCCGACGCGGCCGACCTCGGTTACGGCCACCCCATCGGGCACCCGGCTCTGCGGCGGGAGCTGGCGCGGTGGTTGACCCGTACCAGGGGCGTGCGCGCCGGAGCGGACGACATCGTGATCGTCGCCGGCGTCGCCCAGTCCCTGGCGCTGCTCGCCCAGGTGCTGCGGTACCGCGGAACGACGGCGGTCGGGGTGGAGGATCCCGGTTCCCGTGGCGCCAGGGACCAGCTTGGTCATTGGGGACTCCGCCCGGTGCCGGTTCCGGTCGACGACGACGGCCTGCGGGTGGACGAGCTCGCGCGGACGGAATCGACCGCAGCGGTGCTGACTCCCGCGCATCAGTTTCCCACCGGAGTGGTGCTGGCTCCCCAGCGTCGACGGGCCGTGCTGCAGTGGGCAGCCGAGCGCGGCGGCCTGCTGATCGAGGACGACTACGACGCCGAATACCGCTACGACCGAGCGCCGGTAGCCGCGCTGCAGGCCTCCGCACCGGATCGCGTCGCCTACACCGGAAGCATCTCGAAGACATTGGCGCCCGGCATGCGGCTGGGCTGGCTCGTCGCGCCGGCCGAGCTGCACCAGGAGCTGCTGGCCGCCAAGCATGCGAACGACCTGGGTTGCCCGGTGATCCCGCAGCTTGCGCTGGCCCGGCTGCTCGCCACCGGCGGCTACGACCGGCACATACGGCTGGTCCGCACCCGGCAACGCAAGCGACGGGACGCCCTGGTGGCCTCCGTGCGGGAGTTCCTACCCGGCGTCCGCATCCAGGGGATCGCCGCCGGCCTGCACCTGCTGCTCACCCTGCCGGAACTGGCCGACGACGTCGACGACGTGGAACTGGCCCACCGGATCGCCGCGGCCGGCGTCCTGGTGCACCCGCTGTCCTGGCATCGCCACCGCACCGGAACGCCCGGCCTGGTGATCGGCTACGCCGCGCATCCGGGCGATCGGCTGCGGGAGGCCGCCCGCCGGATGGGCCAGACGCTGGCTGCGGACACCCGGCACCGACCCTGGCGGTGACGAGCCACCCGGTCATGAGCCTGTCCGGCTCAGCCGCGTAACTCGGCCAGTGCCCGCTGCTTCGCGTCGGTGAACCGCTCGCCGAGTTCACTGAGTTGCTGGCTCGAGGCCGCGTCGGAGAACTTGGGCAGGATCTCCTGCTCCTCCTCTTCGACGTGATGCCGCACCTCACCGATCATCGCGGCGATGAGTCCGTCCACCCCTGGCGCCTGCGGATCCGACTCCATCAGCTCGTTGAGCGTCTCCTCTACGTGATGGTGCTCGGCAAGACCGTCGTCGACGTCCGATGCCTCGTCCGGGGCGGCCGCCTTGATGGCCGGGTACACCACCTTTTCCTCGGCCTTGGAATGCGGGATGAGAAGCTCTGCGACCTGGCGCAGCAACGCTTTCCTCTCGCTGGGCTCGGCGTTCTCGAGCTTCTTGAACACCGCTTCGAGTTCTTTGTGGTCGTCCTTGATGAGGGTGATGACGCCCGCCATGAGGGTCCTCCCGAATCGTCGAGTGTGTGGGGTCTGCCGAGACTTCAGCCATACCCACTGAGTCGAGCCGCTAACCCGGCGGCTCGGGCAGCAGAGGCGAGGAGATGACCCACATCCGCTACCGCGTCCGTCGCTGAGCCGGTCTGATCGGGCGGCACGCCGTTCGCCGACCCGACCCGGTTGTTCGCATTGCCGTTCGACCATTCGATGCGGCTGACGGCCGACCGGGCTACTCTCAGGCCACAGCCCTGATCAGCGTCGATGCGGGAGGTGCCATGCGTGTCAAGGACGTCCTGGCGAGCAAGGGGTCGGCGGTGGCCACCATTGCGCCGGATGCCCCCATCTCGCAGGTGCTGGCGGAGCTGGCCGAGCACAACATCGGCGCGCTGGTCGTCACCGAGGACGGCGCCGCCGTCAGCGGCATCGTCAGCGAGCGTGACATCGTACGGGCGCTGCACACCCAGGGCGCCGCGCTCTTGCAGCAGCCGGTGTCCAGCATCATGACCGTCGGAGTGCAGACCTGCGCCCCGGTCGACGAGATCCGAGACTTGGCCCGCACGATGACGGACGGGCGGTTCCGGCACATGCCGGTGGTGGTCCACGGCGCGCTCGCGGGCATCGTCACCATCGGCGACATCGTGAAGGGCCGCATGGACGAACTGGAGACCGAGAAGAGTCAGCTGGTCGGCTACATCTCAGCGCCCTGACGGTTGCTCCGGGGCCGCCGGCACCACCACGAGTTGATCATCGACGACCAGATGCGCAGCGAGCGTGTTCGCAGCGCCGTTCGGGTCGTCCGGAGGGCCGCGGCGGAGTCGAGTCACCCTGAGGGCGGCCGGTCAGCCGTCCAGATCCACCGGCTGCACGCCGTACTCGGCCAGCGCCGCGGAGCCGCGATCGGGCGCGGTCAGCACGGAAACCCCGTCGGAGGTGATCGCGATGGAATGCTCGACGTGCGCCGACCGTGCCCCGTCCCGGGACACGACGGTCCAGCCGTCGTCCAGTTCGCGGGTGGCGGGCCGGCCCAGGGTGAGCATCGGCTCGATGGCCAGCGCCATCCCCGGCACCAGCTTCACACCGCGGCCCCGCTTGCCCTGGTTGGGCACGAACGGCTCCATGTGCATCGAGGTGCCGATGCCGTGACCGCCGTAGCCGCCCACCGAACCGTAGCGCCGGCCGTCCTGACTGCCGGAGCGGGCCACCGATCGCTCGATCGCCCAGGAAACGTCGCCCAGTTTGCCGCCGGCTCTGGCTGCGGCCACCCCGGCCCACAGCGACCGCCAGGCGGCGTTGATCATGTCCACCTCGGCGGCAGCAATGTCGGAGTCGGACGGCGGTTCGCCGACGTGCACGGTGAATGCGGCATCGGCGTGCCAGCCGTCCAGGATGCAGCCGGCGTCGATGCTCAGCAGATCGCCCGCGGCGAGCACCCTGGTGCCGGGGATGCCGTGCACGACTTCGTCGTTCACCGATGCGCAGATCGTCCCGGGGAAGCCGCCGGCCCCGCCCGGTCCGGCGCCGTAGCCCTTGAAGTTCGACGTGGCACCGGCGTCGGCGATCAGCTGGGCAACCGCATCGTCGAGCTGCGCCGTCGTCACACCGGGGACGATCAGCGCGCGTGCCGCGTCCAGCGCCCTGGCCAGCGCCAGGCCCGATGCCCGCATGGCCTGCAACTCCCCGCGGGTCTTGAGTTCGATGCTGTCGCCCATCGCCGGTTCAGGTGCCCTCGACAGCCATGCCCAGGGCGGCGAAGATCCGGTCGTGCACCTCGTCGACGGACCCGAAGCCGTCCACCTTCACCACCTTCTCCGCGTAGTACTCGACCAGCGGGAGCGTTTCGGCGTGGTAGATGTCCAGCCGCCGGCGGATGGCCTCCAACGTGTCGTCATCCCGGCCGCGGGTCAGCATCCGTTCGATCAGCACGTCGTCCGGCGCCGTCAGCAGGATGACCTTCTCGATCGGCGTGTGGTTCAGGGCCAGCAGCGCCGACAGCCAGTCGGCCTGCCGGACGTTGCGCGGAAAACCGTCGAACAGGAATCCGGCCCTGGCATCCTCGTACTGCAACCGCGCGGTGACCATCTGCTGGGTGACCTCGTCGGGCACGAGTTTGCCGGCGTCCATGTAGGTCTGCGCCAGCTTGCCGAGCTCGGTGCCGCCGCTGATGTTCTCCCGGAACAGATCGCCGGTGGAGATGTGCGGGACGCCGAGTTCGGCGCAGATCCGGTTGGCCTGGGTGCCCTTGCCCGCTCCCTGCGGTCCGATGATCATCATCCGCATCAGCGCAGGAATCCTTCGTAGTTCCGCTGCATCAGCTGCGATTCGATCTGTTTGACGGTGTCCAGTCCGACACCGACCATGATGAGCACCGCGGTGCCGCCGAACGGGAAGTTCTGGTTGTTGCCGCTACCGGTGATCTCCAGGAACAGGTTGGGCAGGATCGCCACGATGCCCAGATAGATGGAACCGGGGAAGGTGATCCGGCTCAGGACGTACTGCAGGTACTCCGCCGTCGGTCGTCCGGGACGGATGCCCGGGATGAATCCGCCGTACTTCTTCAGGTCGTCGGCCCGCTCGGTCGGGTTGAAGGTGATCCCGACGTAGAAGTAGGTGAAGAAAATGATCAGGGCGAAGTACAGCACAATGTGCACCACGCTGCCCTGGTTCACCACATTGTAGCTCACCCACTGCTTCCAGCCGCCGCCGGTGACCTTGCCGTTGGCGTCCACCTGGGTGTTGCCGGTCAGCTGGATGATCAGCGTCGGAATGTACAGCAGTGAGGTGCCGAAGATGACCGGGATGACGCCGGCCTGGTTCACCTTGAGCGGGAGATACGTCGACGTGCCGCCATACATCTTGCGGCCGATCATCCGCTTCGCGTACTGCACAGGGATACGCCGCTGCGCCTGCTCGACGAAAACCACGGTGGCGATGATCGCCAAGCCGATCACCAGGATGACGGCGAACACCACGCCGCCCTGGGTGGACAGGATGTTCTGCCCTTCCGGCACGATCCGGGAAGCGATCGAGGTGAAGATCAGGATCGACATCCCGTTGCCGATGCCGCGGTCGGTGATCAGCTCACCCATCCACATGATCGTGGCAGTTCCGGCTGTCATCACCAGAACCATCACGATCAACCCGAAGGCGTTCTGGTTGACGATGTCGTTGTTGCGGGTACAGCCCTGGAACAGGCTGCCGCTGCGCGCGAGCGCGATGTAGGCGGTGGACTGCAGCACCCCGAGACCGATGGTGAGATACCGGGTGTACTGGGTGAGCTTCGCCTGGCCGGCCTGCCCGAGCTTCTTCAGCTGTTCGAACCGCGGGATGACCACGCCCAGCAGCTGCACGATGATGGACGCCGTGATGTAGGGCATGATGCCCAGCGCGAACACCGACAGGTGCAGCAGCGCACCGCCGGAGAACAGGTTCAGCAGGCTGAGCAGGTCGGTGTTGCCGGTGCCGGACTGCTCACGGCAGAAGTTCACCGCGCCGTAGTTGACGCCCGGAGTCGGGATGGTGGCACCGAGCCGGTACACGGCCACCAGGCCCAGCGTGAAGAGGATCTTCCTGCGAAGATCCGGCGTCTTCAGCGCCGAGACGAATGCTGTGAGCAACGTTCCTCCTGGTCGTGCCGCCGCGCACGAACTCGCATCCGCCGGCCGCTTCGACCTGCGTTGTGCTGAGCATCCTGCGGCGGGATTGCCTGATGCGGTCCGGCGGATGACGGGTGCTGACAACGCCGGCCGAGATCCGAGCCTAACGCACAGAACCGCCGGGCCGGCCGGGACCGTGGGCCCCGGACCGGGCCCAGCGACGAGTGGACCGAAGAGCTACAGAGTGGTCGCACTGCCCCCGGCACCCGCCAGTTTGTCACTGGCCGACCCGGAGAAGGCGTGAGCGGTCACATCAAGCCGGACGTCGCCGATCTCGCCGTCACCGAGCACCTTGACCAGCTGGCCCTTGCGCACCGCACCGGCTCCGACCAGTTCCTCGACGCCCACCCGGCCGCCCTGCGGGAACAGGGTGGCCAGCTGGCCGACGTTGACCACCTGGTAGCTGGTGCGGAAACGGTTGCGGAAACCCTTGAGCTTGGGCAGCCGCATGTGCAGCGGGAGCTGCCCACCTTCGAAACCGGCCGGCACGTTCTTGCGCGCGCCGGTGCCCTTGGTGCCGCGACCGGCGCTCTTGCCCTTGGAGCCCTCGCCGCGGCCGACCCGGGTCTTGGCGGTCTTCGCCCCCGGCGCCGGGCGAAGGTGATGAACCTTGATGGTCATTGATCGTCACTCCCTGACGCTGCTGTTGCCGACGGTGCGGAGACGTCTTCGACCGTCACCAGGTGCGGCGCGGTCTTCAGGTACCCGCGGTTCACCGCGTTGTCCTGGACCACGACGCTGTGATGGATGCGCTTGAGGCCGAGCGAGCGCAATGATTCCCTGGCATTCCGCTTGCTGCCGATGGTCGACCGGATCTGGGTGACCTTGAGCGTGGGGACAGGATTGGACACGGTTCAGACCCCCTGGCCGGCGCGGGCCCGCAGCATCGCGGCCGGGGCGACGTCCTCGATCGGCAGGCCGCGGCGCGCGGCCACTTCCTCTGGCCGCTGCAGGCTCTGCAGCGCAGCGACGGTGGCGTGCACGATGTTGATCGGATTGTCCGATCCCAACGACTTGCTCAGCACGTCGTGGATGCCGGCGCATTCCAGTACCGCCCGCACGGGTCCGCCGGCGATGACGCCGGTACCTGGGCTGGCCGGGCGGAGCAGCACGACACCCGCGGCGGCCTCGCCCTGCACCTGGTGCGGGATGGTGCCGGCGATACGCGGCACCTTGAACATGCTCTTCTTGGCCTCTTCGACGCCCTTGGCGATGGCGGCCGGGATCTCCTTCGCCTTGCCGTAGCCGACACCGACGCTGCCGTCGCCGTCACCGACGACCACCAGCGCGGTGAAGGAGAACCGCCGGCCGCCCTGGACCACCTTGGACACCCGGTTGGTGGTGACGATCCGTTCCAGGAACGGATTCTTCTCGGGGGCAGCGTCGCGACGCTGATCGCGTCCGCCGCGGCGGCCATCACGGCCGGCGCCGCCGCCGCTGCCGCCTCCGCTGCGTTCGGGGCCGCGGTCGTTGCCGCCGCGTGCGGGTCCGGGCATCAGATGTCCCTCTCGATCAGTGTGGTGTGCAGGTGCTGGCTGACGCTCATCAGAACTCCAGCCCAGCGCCGCGGGCGCCGTCGGCCAGGGCCGCGATCCGGCCGTGGTAGGAGTCGCCCGATCGGTCGAAGACGACGGCAACGACGCCGGCCGCCTTGGCGCGCTCGGCGATCAGTTCGCCGACCTTGCGGGCCTTGACCGTCTTGTCGCCCTCGGCGCCGCGCAGGTCCGCCTCCAGGGTGGAGGCCGCCGCCAGGGTGCGGCCGACGGCGTCATCGACGACCTGAACGCCGATGTGGCGTGCGGACCGGGTGACGACCAGCCGAGGGCGCGCGGCCGAGCCGACGACCTTCTTACGGAGCCGGAAATGGCGTCTGGCGCGAGCGGTCGCCCGAACGTGAGAAATGCTGGAAACCTTTGACATATCGGTTACTTACCCGTCTTCCCGACCTTGCGGCGAACCTGCTCGCCGGCGTAACGGACGCCCTTGCCCTTGTACGGGTCGGGCTTACGCAGCTTGCGGATGTTGGCCGAGACCTCTCCCACCAGCTGCTTGTCGATACCCTCGACGCGGAACCTGATCGGCGAGTCGACGATGAACGTGATTCCCTCCGGCGCCGTCACCGGAACCGGATGCGAGTAGCCGAGAGCGAACTCCAGGTCCCGCCCCCTGGCCTGCACGCGGTAACCGACGCCGACGATCTCCAGCGACTTGGAGTAGCCCTCGGTAACACCGACGACCATGTTGTTCACCAGGCTCCGGGTCAGCCCGTGACGGGCGCGGGACTCGCGCTCGTCGTCCGGCCTGGTGACCTGCACGACGCCGACGTCCTTGGACACCACGATGGGCTCCACCACGGTGTGCTGCAGGGTGCCCTTGGGTCCCTTGACCGTCACCCGGGGGCCGTCGATGGTCACGTCGACCCCCGACGGCACGGGGATCGGCTGCTTTCCGATGCGCGACATGTTCTGACCCTTTCCTTTTCCGCCGCTTACCAGACGTAGGCGAGGACTTCCCCGCCCACCTTCTGCCGGGCGGCCTGACGATCGGTCAGCAGGCCGGTGGACGTGGAGATGATGGCGATGCCGAGACCGCCGAGCACCTTGGGCAGGTCGGTCGACCTGGCATAGATGCGCAGGCCGGGCTTGGACACCCGGCGGACACCGGCGATAGAGCGCTCCCGGTTCGGCCCGTACTTCAGGTTCACCACCAGCGACTTGCCGACAGTGGCGGCTTCGGTGCTCCAGTTGGCGATGTAGCCCTCCTTGACCAGGATGTCGGCGATGTGTCCCTTGAGCTTGGAGAAGGGAATCGTGACCTGCTCGTGGTATGCGGAGTTCGCGTTCCGGATGCGGGTCAGGAAGTCCGCGATCGGATCGGTCATGGTCATGGCAGGTGGTGCCTTTCTCGCTGGTTCCACCGACGGTTCGCGCGTGCGGTGGCCTGTACGAATCAATGGAGGTGGTTACCAGCTGGACTTGGTGACGCTGTGCTGGTCAATCGTTCCGAGACGGTCGGTGTCTTCAGGTGAGGATCGCCGCCTGCTCACCACGACGACTTCGTCACTCCGGGCAACTCGCCGTTGTGGGCCATCTCGCGCAGGCAGATCCGGCACAGGCCGAACTTGCGGTACACCGAGTGCGGGCGCCCGCACCGGCTGCAGCGGGTGTAGCCACGCACCTTGAACTTCGGCTTGCGCTTGGCTTTGTTGATCAGAGCAGTCTTTGCCATCGGCTCAGTTCTCCTTGAAGGGGAAGCCGAGGAGCTTCAGCAGCGCCCGGCCTTCGTCGTCGGTCGTCGCCGTGGTGACAACGGTGATGTCCATGCCACGGGGCCGGTCGATCCGGTCGATGTCGATCTCGTGGAACATGGACTGCTCGTTCAATCCGAAGGTGTAGTTGCCCTTCCCGTCGAACTGCCTGGCCGACAGGCCGCGGAAATCGCGGATACGCGGCAACGCGATGGTCACCAGCCGGTCCAGGAACTCCCACATCCGGTCGCCCCTGAGGGTCACCTTCGCGCCGATCGGCATGCCTTCACGGAGCTTGAACTGGGCGATTGACTTGCGGGCCCTCTTCACCTCTGGCTTCTGCCCGGTGATGGTGGCCAGGTCACGAACGGCGCCCTCGATCAGCTTGGCGTCCCTGGCGGCTTCGCCGACACCCATGTTGACCACGACCTTGACCAGGCCCGGGATCTGCATGACGTTGCGGTAGCTGAACTGCTCATGCATCGCCTGTTTGATCTCGGCGGCGTACCGCGCCTTGAGCCGTGGCTCCGCGGTGGCGGCTGGCGCGCTGGCTGCTTGTTCGGTGGTCGTCATCAGAGGTCCTTGCCGGAACGGCGCGACACGCGGACGCGACGTCCTTCGTCGTCGGTGCGCTTTCCGACCCTGGTCGCCTTGTTGTCGCCGTCGACGACCATCACGTTGGAGATGTGAATTGCCGCTTCCTGGGTGACGATGCCGCCGGACTTGGCACCACGCTGGGTGGTCGACACCTTGGTGTGCTTCTTGATCCGGTTGACGCCCTCGACCAGCACCCGCTGGTTGTCCGGGTAGGCCTGGATGACCTTGCCCTTGGCGCCCTTGTCCTTGCCGGCGATGACCAAAACGGTGTCGCCCTTACGTACCTTCATGCCGCCGCCTCGCTTCGTTCGCCGGCCGCACGAAGCTTCCGGGATCCACTGTGCTCGATGATTGGATCGCTACGCTCGCTCATGCTCATCACAGCACCTCCGGTGCCAGCGAAATGATCTTCATGTAGCGCTTGTCGCGCAGCTCGCGGCCGACCGGCCCGAAGATGCGGGTCCCGCGCGGATCGCCGTCATCCTTGATGAGCACGGCGGCGTTCTCGTCGAAGCGGATGTAGGAACCGTCCGGACGACGTCGCTCCTTGACGGTGCGCACGATGACCGCCTTGACGACGTCACCCTTCTTCACGCCGGCCCCGGGGATGGCGTCCTTGACGGTGGCCACGATCTTGTCCCCGATCCCGGCGTACCGACGGCCCGAACCGCCGAGCACGCGGATGCACAGGATCTCCTTGGCGCCGGTGTTGTCGGCGACCCGGAGACGCGACTCTTGCTGAATCACGGCAGTCGATCCTCTTGATCCGAAGGCGCCCGGGGGCGCCCTAGTTCCACTGGTTCCGAGCTGTACCTACCGACGCCTGCGACTTACCGGGCCGGAGCGCCGGTGGCCCACATGCGAAAAGACAAGAGGAAGTACGGGCGACTGCCCGCCTTTTCACTCTTGCCCGTGGCATGTGCCGTGGGCGGCCGAGTCGGCCGCCCTGTCAGGTGGAGAAAGGTACTGACAGAGTCCTGGTGAGATTTCCGATCCCACCAGGCCAGAGGCCTACCCGTCCGAATGTGCAGAGCGCGAAGCCGTGCAGAGCGCACGCGCACGAGGGCCAGAGTCCCAGCATACGGGCCCTGGTCGCTGATCCCAAATCGCCCGCGAGCGAACCGCTCGCCGGCCAACCCGCCCGGCTCCGACCCCAACCGGGTGGCGTTGCCGCCAGTTCCCCGCTCGCCCCGGTCATGCCCCACTCGTCGTACCAGGTCGGGCGCCCCAGCTGTCGAGCACCCGGTGGGTGACGAACCTCCGGTGGCTGCCGTCGATGGGGTCCTGGAAGCTCAGGGACTCTGCCAGCAGTTGCAACGGCGCGCTGAAGTCGTCCCGCGGTACGTCAACGATCAGCGGATAGAACGGGTCGTTGAGGATCGGGATGCCCAGCCGAGCCATGTGCAGTCGGATCTGGTGGGTACGGCCGGTGCGCGGAGCGATGCGATAGAGCGCCCGTTCGCCGCGCCGTTCGACCAGCGACTGCGAGTTCGGCGGCCGATCGTCAAATTCCTGGGCTTGTAACACGCCACGCTCCTTGACGATGTGGCTGCGCACGGTGCTCGGAAACGTCAGGTCGTCCCGGCATGCCGCAACGGCCAGGTACGTCTTGTGCGCCAACCGGTCCCGGAACACGTTCTGGTAGCTGCCGCGCCATCGCCGTTCGGTGGTCAGCATCAGCACGCCGGCCGTCGCCCGATCCAGCCGATGGGCCGGGGCCAGCGCGGGAAGGTCGAGTTCGGCGCGCATCCGGACCAACACCGTCTGCAGTATGTGTTGGCCGCGCGGAATGGTGGCAAGGAAGTGCGGCTTGTCGACCACCACGATTCGATCGTCGGCGTGCAGCACCTCGATGTCGAACGGCACCTGGACCTCGTCGGGCAGATCCCGATGGAACCAGATCACCTGGTCGGGGACGAACGGGGCGTCGATGGGGAACGGGTCGCCGGCGTCGTCGACGTAGTTGCCGGCGGTCAACATCGCATCGATCCGCAGGTTGTCCACCCTGGTCAGACGGTCGTGCAGGTGGGCGCGGAGCGTGGTCCATGGCGCGGCCCCGGTTACCACCTGCGGCGTTCGGATCCGGGCGGCGTCCAGCCCGAACCGTTGCGGCAGCGGTGATCTGGGCACCGGTCAAGGGTAGGCGGCAGAGCGGAGCGGAGGCCGCAGACAAGCCTCCGGGGGGACTGTCGAACGTCAGAACCGTCCCCGACAGGCAGCCGCCTTGCACGCGTCGCGACCATCCCGCATACTTCGCCATATGGTGAAGTATCTGGACGGATTGGACGCGGTCACCCAGGCGCTCGCTCACCGCGGACGGCGGTCGATCATCAGCCGGCTGGCCAAGGAAGCTGCCACCAGTACCGATCTCTCCCGGCTACTGGGCATCGGCCTGCCGGCTCTGCACAAGCACCTGGATCTGCTGCGCAGAGCGTCGATGATCGCCTCGGTCAAGGCCGGCAGAACCGTGACCCACACCCTGCGACCGACCGCCCTGGATACCTTGGCCGACTGGATCCTCACGCGGAAGTTGTTCTGGCAGAACCAATTCGACGCCCTCGCCGACCATCTGGAGGACCACCGATGAACCCGCTCGAGCTTTCACTGTCACGCACCTTCGGCAGCACCCCGGAGAGGGTCTGGCGGGCCTGGACCACCGAGGTCGGACTTGCGTCGTGGTGGTGGCACAGCTGGCCGGACACCCGCTACCGCATCGATGCCAGAGTGGGTGGCAGCTACCGGATCGACGCCGCGGACCACGGCATCGGGGTCCGGGGTGAGTACCTGGTTGTGCAGCCCTACGAGCGGCTGGTCTTCAGCTGGATCTGGATCGAGGACGGCGTCGAGGGCGAGGTCGAGAATGTCGTGGTCACGCTCACCCGGCACGGCGACCGCACGCGCATCGACCTTCTGCACACCGGGGCGTGGACCACCACCGAGCCGGTGGAGAACTACCGACAGGGCTGGGAATTCGTGTTCGACGCGTTGGACGAGGCCCTCGGGTCCGCGGCCTGACCGGGCTGACCCGCTCCCTTCCGGCGGCGGGGCTCCGGTAGCCGGGGGCTCCGCCACTTTTTCGACACTGTCCGGCGGGGAATGTGCCCAAGTCGGGCGGCTAAGCGGCGGCGTGTGTGGCTAGACGGGCGGTTGCGTGCCGCCCGGCTTCCGCTTGGTCATACCTGCTGCAATGAACCGGTGACGACGGATCGATTCCACGGCTGGATCGCCGGCATGGGGACCAGCAGCGGTGTGCGGATCGTCGTCGGCCGCTGGGAGCGCTCGCCGCTCGGTGCGTTCGCCGACGTGATGATCGAGCAGGCAGACGGCCAGCGCGTCCTGCTTGCGCCGGATCGGGAGGTCGCGGACTTCATCGCCGACACCTACCTCTTCGACGAGGTCCGGCTGGCGACGGTGACGCTCACCGAATGGGCACCCGCGGCATGGCGGGTGAACGCAGACCAACTTGACCTCGAGTTCCGGGTGGGCCGGCGCCCGGTGCTCGGCCGGCTGCTGCGCCTCGTTCCGAAGACGCTGGCGGCGAGCCCGGTCTGGAATAGGTCGCTCGACCCGATCGCTCGGCGGGTGTTGCCTGGTGTCCGGACCACGGGCACCGCGCGTAGCGGACGGCATGAATACTACGGAGCGCACGACCAGCGGCTGATCGAGGCGCTGTCCGGGACCTGGCGGGGTGTCGACCTCGGCTCGCTGGCGCTGGTCGATCCGCCCGTGCGGTTCGGGTTCGGCTCGACCCCGATGACTCCTAGCGTGACCTCGGTGATCACCACCGTCGTCACCGAAGATGTCGTCCGCTGATGGTGCCCGGTGATCACCACTGTCGTCACCGACGATGTCGCCCGTTGACGCGTGCCCGGTGATCCTGCCTGCCGACCCTGCCTTTAGGTTCCCGTTGATAGTGCCTGCCGACAGTGCCCGCTGAGCGTGTCCGGACTGAGCGGGCCCGGGGCAAGCGGACCGGGGCGAGCGGGCCCAGGGCGAGCGGACCCGGGGCCAGCGGACCCGGGCCAGCGGTTGCCGCCGCGGCCCGACCGTGATCAGGCCGAGTTCTGTGCCGGCGGACGGTTCTCGAGAGAGGTGTCGGACATTGCCCACCGGACGATCTTGGCGCCGGCGTTGCCCAGCATCAGACTCGGTCCGTCCCAGCCGATGAACGGCGGCGGCACCGGAAGTTCGCGCCGCGCCCAGCCGGGCAGACTGGCCACCGCGCCGGCGGCCAGCAGTCCGTATCCAGGGCGGGCCGAGATCGGCAGCGGCGGGGTCAGCAACAGGAACTTGGCGGCGTCACGTGATTCCGGGCTGGCTGTCAGCTCCGGCCGGAACGCCTCGATGCGTTCATCGAGTTCCCGCACGCTCGTCGGTGACGCGCTGGCACCCAGCTTGTTGGCGACGCCGGCGGTCTGCCGGACGTAGGTGTCGGCGTCCTCCGGGCTCAGTGGAGCGGACCCGAACAGTTGGTAGGTGCGCAGGAAACTGTCCACCTCGGCCAGATGCACCCAGTCCAGCAGGTGAGGGTCGCTGGCGGAATATGCCCGGCCGTCGGCAGCCTTGCCCCGCACCCGCAGGTGGATCTGCTTGACCTGTTCAATGGCCTGCTCGGCGTGTGCGATGGTGCCGAAGGTGGTGGTGGCCAGGAACCTGCTGGTCCGCTCGAGCCGCCCCCATGGATCCCCGCGGTATCCGGAGTGCCCGGCCACCCCGGCCATTGCCAGCGGGTGCAGGGACTGCAGCAGCAACGCCCGGATCCCACCGACGAACATGGACGCGTCCTGATGGACCCGCCAGATCGGATCCTCCTGGCCGAACCACCGAGGTCCGTCCGCGCCCCAGATGACGGCCGCCCGATCGGCGGCGTCGCTGCCGGCGACCTTCTCCCGCAAGGTCAGTGCGAGCTGCCGACGCAGGCCGCCGGTCAGCGTCCGGAACGCGGATGACGGCAGTCCCGCGCTCTTCTTGATCAGCTGCATCTGTCCATCGTGCACCGGATCGGTCGAAAGCGGTGGACCGATCATCCCCGCCCGATGCCCTGCGCTCACTCGGGTCCTCACCGGAGTTTCCCAGCCACCCTCCGTACGGTGCGGTCATGTCAGATCTGAGGTCGCCGGCGCCCGCAACCGGATTCGAACTGCCCGGGTCCGGATACCACGACCCTGTTCCGAACCGGGCGGCGATGTTCGGATGGCTGGCTGTGTGTGGTGGCCTGGTGGCGGCCATTGCGGTCGTCACCCTCGATGTGCTGCTCGGTGGTGAGCCTGTGCGCGGGCGGACGCGACGCTTGCAGACGATCTCGGAGTACGTCTACTCGTCCGGAGCATGGGCCTTCGACATCGGAGTGGTCGCTCTCGCGGCGGGATCGGCGGCCCTGATCCTCGGACTGGTGCGCCGGCGACTGGTCACGCCGATCAGCCCCGGATCGATCTTCCTGACGCTGTGGGTGATCGGCCTGGCCGGCATCGTCGCCTTCCCCAAACACAACTGGGCGATCGGCCCGAGCGGCAGCGGGACGGTGCATCGGTCGCCGGCCTGATCGCCTTTCTGACCGGCCCGGTGGCGGTGCTCCTGATCGCGCGCCGACACCGGGATTCCGGGGTGGCTCGGGCCGCTTTCTGGCTGGCAATAGGCGGGCTGGCATTCCTCGGAGTGCTCGTCGGTGGGGATCGTCACGGCGGCGGTCACCGGCGGATCGTGGTGGCAGCTGATTCCGCTCGGACTGGTGGAGCGCGGCATCACCGGCTTCGACGTGGCGGCAGTGGTGGCCCTCGGCGTCTGGGTGATACGCGGCGACCAACCGGCCCTCTCCAGGCTTGAGCGCCCAAGCGGGCGGCGCGCACGGAAACAACACACACTTGGGCAGACGGACGGACGGACTTGCATGTAACCGCCCGAGTCGGGCACATCCACGCCGCCAGTTGCCCCGACAGCACCCATAACCGCCCGAGTCGGGCACATCCACGCCGCCAGTTGCCCCGACAGCACCCATAACCGCCCAACTCGGGCACATCCACGCCGCCAGCTACCCCGACAGCACCCATAACCGCCCAACTCGGGCACATCCACGCCACCAGCCACCCCGACAGCACCCACAACCGCCCAACCTGGCACAAACGGCAGTGCACGGGGCGGTCGGACCGTGCACAACCGCCCAACTCGGGCACACGAGAACCCGCACACGCTCGGAACCCGGCGTGCGGATACGACAAACCCCGATGCCCACGGGGCATCGGGGTCGCGTGGAAGGAAGAGAGCTGCTCGGCGCTCCTGCTCGGCGCTCCTGCTCCGCCCTCCTACTTGGCCTTCTCGAGGATCTCCACCAGCCGCCAACGCTTGGTCGCGGACAGCGGACGAGTCTCGCTGAGCAGCACCCGGTCGCCGATACCGGCAACCCCCTGCACGTCGTGCGCCTTCACCTTGGTGGTCCGGCGAATGACCTTGGCGTAGCGCGGGTGCTTCACCCGGTCCTCCAGCTCAACGACGATCGTCTTCTCCATTTTGTCGGAGACGACGTAACCCTCGCGGGTCTTGCGCTCGCCGCGTTCGACCGTGGTGCGCGCCGTGTCGGCACTCCCGGCCGGCCGATCCGCGGTCGCGTTCTCGGCGGTCACGCCCCGCCCGGCAGCGTTCTCCGCGGTCGCGTTCTCGACGGTCACGCTCTCCTCGGTCACATTGTCCGCGGTCACATTGTCCGCGGTCACATTCTCGGTTGTACTCATGCAGCTCCTTCCTTACCGGCAACCTGATCGGGGCCGACGGACAGGCCGAGCTCGCGCTCGCGCATCACGGTGTAGACCCTGGCGATGTCGTGCCGGACGGTGCGCAGCCGGCGGTTGTTGTCCATCTGGCCGGTGGCCATCTGGAATCGGAGGTTGAACAGCTCCTCCTTGGCCTCGACCAGCCGAGCGGTCAGCTCGTCGGTGCCGAGCTCGCGCAACTGATCAGCGGCGGAACTCCGGTCCGCCTTCGGTGTGGTGTCGGAAGCCTTGGTGTCGGACTTCTTCGCCATCAGTTGTCACCACCTTCACGCGTCACGATGCGGCACTTCATCGGCAGTTTGTGGATCGCCCGGCGCAGTGCCTCTCGAGCCGTCGCCTCGGTCGGGTAGCTCATCTCGAACAGCACCCGGCCCGGCTTGACGTTGGCCACCCACCACTCGGGCGAGCCCTTGCCGGAGCCCATCCGAACCTCTGCGGGCTTCTTGGTGAGCGGGCGGTCAGGGAACACGTTGATCCAGACCTTGCCGCCACGCTTGATGTGCCGGTTGATGGCGATACGCGCGGACTCGATCTGCCGGTTGGTGACGTAGGCCGGCTCCAGAGCCTGGATGCCGAAGTCGCCGAACGTCACCCGGGTGCCGCCGGTCGCCATGCCGGTGCGGTGCGGGCGGTGCTGCTTGCGGTGCTTGACCTTGCGAGGAATCAGCACGGGGATCAGGCCTCCGATCCGGATGTGTCGGCGACGACCGCACCCGGTGCGGCGGACGCTTCGGCCGGGGCCTCGGCCGCCCGACCGGCGTCGGTGGAGGTGGGGGTGGTGCCCGACGCACCGCCACGGCGACGCGGGCGCTCGTCCCGGCTGCCGCCGCGAACTCCGCCGGCACTGGCGCGCTGCGCGGCCGCTGCCTCGGCAGCCTTCTGCTCGGCCAGCGTGCCGGACTTGTCGCCCTTGTAGATCCATACCTTCACGCCGATCCGGCCGAAGGTGGTCTTGGCCTCGAAGAAGCCGTAGTCGATGTCGGCGCGCAGGGTGTGCAGCGGGACCCGGCCCTCGCGGTAGAACTCGCTGCGGCTCATCTCGGCGCCGCCGAGGCGACCGGAGCACTGGATCCGGATGCCCTTCACGGCGCCGGCCCGCTGAGCCGACTGCATCGACTTGCGCATCGCGCGACGGAACGACACCCGGTTGCTGAGCTGCTCGGCAACCCCCTGGGCGACCAGCTGGGCATCGGACTCCGGGTTGCGGACCTCGAGGATGTTCAGCTGCACCTGCTTGCCGGTGAGCTTCTCCAGGGTCCCGCGGAGCCGGTCGGCCTCCGCGCCGCGGCGACCGATCACGATGCCCGGCCGGGCCGTGTGGATATCCACCCTGACCCGGTCCCGGGTGCGCTCGATCTCCACCTTGGCGATGCCAGCCCGGTCCATCCCGGTGGCCATCAGCTTGCGGATCGCGACGTCCTCGGCGACGTAGTCGGAATACGACTTGTCGGCATACCAGCGTGAGCTCCAGTCGGTGGTGATACCGAGCCGGAACCCGTGCGGGTTGATCTTCTGACCCACTAGCGGGTCCTTCCCTTCGTACTCGACTGACCTTGCCTTTGGACACTCTGCTGACGGGAACGGCCGGACTGACGGCTGTCGTCGGCCCGTTCGACCTCGACCAGCTCGACGGTGATGTGGCAGGTTCGCTTGTTGATCCGGAATGCCCGGCCCTGCGCACGCGGCTGGAACCGCTTGAGGGTGGGACCCTCGTCCACGTAGGCGGTCTCGATGATCAGGGCATCTGGGTTCAGACCCTGGTTGTTCTCCGCATTGGCGACCGCGGAAGCGATCACCTTGGCGACCGACTCGGCCGCGGCCTGCGGTGCGAACTTCAGGATGGCCAACGCGTCGCCGGTCGACCGACCGCGCACCAGGTCGACGACCCGCCGCGCCTTCATCGGCGTGACATGGACGTGCCGAGCCTGGGCCCGGGTGCGCGCCGAAGCGTCAGCTTCAGTTGCCCCTCGGGCCACAGCCTTGGGATTCATGAGTTTTCCTCTTCTCGGATTCTCGGCGACTCGGTTCGCGGCGACATGGTGAGCCGTCAGCCCCTGCGGGCACGGCGGTCGTCCTTGATGTGCCCCTTGAAGGTCCGCGTCGGGGCGAACTCGCCGAGCTTGTGGCCCACCATCGACTCGGTGACGAACACCGGGACGTGCTTGCGCCCGTCGTGGACGGCGATTGTGTGCCCGAGCATGTCGGGGATGATCGTCGAGCGCCGGGACCAGGTCTTGATGACGGACTTGGAGCCCTTGTCGTTGGCGACGTCCACCTTCTTGAGCAGGTGGTCGTCGATGAACGGACCCTTTTTCAGACTGCGTGGCATCTTCTTGCTTCCTTCCTGCTCAGGTCTCGGTGATCTCGGAGTGGACGTCGCCCGCGGGTGGGCACTGGTTGGCGGTCATCGCTTCTTGCCGCCCTTACGGCGACGGCGGACGATCAGCTGGTCGCTGGCCCTGCCCGGGCGACGGGTCCGGCCCTCGGGCTTACCGGCCGGGTTGACCGGGTGACGGCCGCCGGAGGTCTTGCCCTCGCCGCCGCCGTGCGGGTGATCGACCGGGTTCATCGCCACCCCGCGGACCGTCGGGCGCTTGCCCTTCCAGCGCATGCGGCCGGCCTTGCCCCAGTTGATGTTGTTGTGCTCGGAATTGCCGACCTCGCCGATGCTAGCCCGGCATCGCACGTCGACGTTGCGGATCTCACCTGAGGGCATCCGCAGCTGTGCGTACGGACCATCCTTGGCCACCAGCTGCACCTTGGTGCCGGCGCTGCGGGCGATCTTGGCGCCGCCACCCGGGCGGAGCTCGATGGCGTGGATCACCGTGCCGACCGGGATGTTGCGCAGCGGTAGGTTGTTGCCCGGCTTGATGTCCGCCGACGGTCCGGTCTCGACCTGGTCGCCCTGACGCAGCCGGTTCGGCGCCACGATGTAGCGCTTGTCGCCGTCACCGAAGTGCAGAAGCGCGATCCGCGCAGAACGGTTCGGGTCGTACTCGATGTGCGCGACCTTGGCCGGCACGCCGTCCTTGTCGGCCCGGCGGAAATCGATCAGCCGGTACGCCCGCTTGTGGCCGCCACCCTGGTGCCGGGCGGTGACCCTGCCGTGCACGTTGCGGCCACCCCTGGAGTGCAGCGGCGCGATGAGCGACTTCTCCGGGGTGTCGCGGGTGATCTCGGCGAAATCGCTCACCGAGGATCCGCGACGGCCTGGGGTCGTCGGCTTGTACTTACGGATACCCATTGTCTGTGTCCCTGTCCTCAGGCGCCCGTGAAGATCTCGATCGGCTTGCTGGCCGGCGACAACGTGACGATCGCGCGCTTGGTCGACTTCCGTTGGCCGTAACCGGTACGGGTGCGCTTGCGTTTGCCCTGACGGTTGAGCGTGTTCACCGCGGTGACGGTGACGCCGAAGATCTGCTCGATGGCGATCTTGACCTGGGTCTTGTTCGCGTCCGGGTGCACCTCGAAGGTGTACCGCCCGCTCTCCAGAAGTCCGTAGCTCTTCTCGGAGACGACCGGCCGCAGGATGATGTCGCGAGGATTGGCGATCACTTGTCGGACTCCTCAGAACCCTCGGCCGGCATGTCGGCGATCTTGGAGATGGTGACGTCGACCGGCCGAGCGGTGGCCTCGGCTGGATCGGAAGCCTCAGCTGGATCGGAATCCCCGACCTGATCGGCGCTGTCGACCTGATCGGTGCCGTCGGCCGGCGAGACGGTGCTCTTTCCCCGCCTGGCGAACGACAGGAACTCCTCCAGCGCGGCCTTGGTGAACACCACGTCGTCGGAGATCAACACGTCGTAGGTGTTGAGCTGATCGGCGCTGATCAGGTGCACACTCATAGCGTTGCGCAGGGACTTCCAGCCCGCCTCGTCGTCGCGAGAGACGACCACCAGGACGTTCTTCGCGGTCGACACGGCGGCCAGCGCCGACACCGCCACCCTGGTCGACGGGGTATCGCCCTCGACCAACGACGACAACACGTGCACGTTGCCGGAGCGGGCCCGATCCGACAGGGCGCCGCGGAGCGCCGCTACCTTCATCTTCTTGGGCGTGCGCTGCTCGTAGCCGCGAGGTGAGGGCCCATGGACGATGCCGCCGCCGACGAACTGCGGCGCCCGGCTGGAACCCTGCCGAGCCCGGCCTGTTCCCTTCTGGCGGTACGGCTTCTTGCCGCCGCCGCGGACCTCGGCCCTGGTCTTGACCTTGGAGCTGCCCTGCCGGGCGGCGGCCAGCTGGGCCACCACGACCTGGTGCATCAGCGGGATGTTCGACGTGGCGTCGAAGATGTCGCCGGGCAGCTCGACCGTACCGGCGGTGTCACCGGCCGGGGTGGACACCGGAACAGATTTGGGGGTACTCATCAGGCGTCAACCTTCCCGCCGCCGGCAGAGCCTGCAGCGGCGCTCTTGACGGCGGTCTTGACCATGACCAGACCACCCTTGGGGCCGGGCACGGCCCCGTTGATCAGCAGCAGACCTCTGTCGGCATCCACCGCGTGCACGGTCAGGCTCTGCGTGGTGACGGTGACGTTGCCCATCCGGCCAGCCATCCGCAGGCCCTTGAACACCCGGCCAGGAGTGGAGCAGCCACCGATGGAGCCGGGGGCCCGATGCTTGCGGTGGACACCGTGTCCACTGGACAGACCCTTGAAGCCGTGGCGCTTCATCACGCCGGCGGTGCCCTTGCCCTTGGAGGTACCGGTCACGTCCACCTCGGCGCCCGCATCGAACACCTGCTCGGCCGTCAACTCCTGACCGACCTGGTATCCGCTGACATCCTCGGTCCGCAGCTCGACCAGGTGACGGCGCGGGGTGACACCTGCCTTGTTGAAATGACCGGCTACCGGCTTGGTCACCTTGCGGGGGTCGATCGCGCCGAACGCGAACTGCACCCCGTTGTACCCATCCTTCTCGACGGTACGGACGGCGGTGACGACAACCGGACCGGCGGCGACGACGGTCACCGGGACGATCCGATTGGAGGCGTCGAAGACCTGCGTCATCCCGAGCTTGTGACCCAGGATGCCCTTCAGAGTGTTGGCCATGATGTGGAAACCCATCTCCCCGGCAGCGTCGGCCGAGGGCTAAGAAGTCGAGATCCGCTACTGGATGTTGACGTCGACCGAGGCAGGCAGATCGATGCGCATCAGCGCGTCCACCGTCTTCGGTGTCGGGTCGAGGATGTCGATCAGCCGCTTGTGGGTCCGCATCTCGAAGTGCTCGCGGGAGTCCTTGTACTTGTGCGGCGAGCGGATGACGCAGTAGACGTTCTTCTCGGTGGGCAGCGGAACAGGGCCGACCACCCTCGCGCCCGTGCGGGTCACCGTCTCCACGATCTTGCGCGCCGAGGCGTCGATCGCTTCGTGGTCGTAGGCCTTCAGCCTGATGCGGATCTTCTGTCCCGCCACGCTTGCCGTCCTTCATGTCGTCTGTCGGTGTGCCGGCCGAGCAAGCCGGACACTGAGGTCCTGTGCGCTGCGCCGTATTGATGGCGAGCAGCGCCGGATGCTTCCCCGCCGGGGCGCTCCCAGTGGTTCGCCCCAAGTGTCCTAGGACGTTCCGCTGCCGCTGTTCATCAATCCGGGTTCACTGGTCCACGCAGTCGGGTGTGTCGCCCACCTGCTCATGCGTCCGCCCGCCCACAAATGCCGGGAGGCCCGCACGGACCGGCAGCGCTCGCAGTGGAGCGCTTCTGTCCTGCTGAGATCTACTACGGTCGGTTGCCCCTGCCGATCGCCCGGGTGAGGTGCCGCCAGGCCGAGCTGGGTGATAGGAGTTGCGGGCCGCGCCGAAGCGCAACCCGATGCGGGCAACCTGAAAAGTATGCCTCACGAAGGGTCGACGGTTCAAATCGGATGACGGAGGGGGTCATCCGGGCGGCCGGTCTGCCCGACATCACCCCGCGGTCACAGCGCCGACGCGGGTGACCCGACCCGAACACAGCGCCGGTTCCGGCCACTGCTCGGAGCACCGGGTGAGCGAGCCCGGAAGACGTCAGAGCAGCCGATCCAGGGTGAACGGTAGGTCGCGCAACCGCACTCCGGTGGCATGGAAGATGGCGTTGCCGATGGCCGCCGCGACGCCGACCAGGCCGATCTCGCCCACCCCCTTGACCCCGATGCCGTTGTACCGGTCCGGGCCGCCGACGAACTCGACGTCCAGTTGCGGTACGTCCGCGTTCACCGGGATCAGGTAGTCGCCGAGGGTGGCGTTGGCGATCCGGCCGGTGTCGGTGTCGGTGAGCGTCCGTTCGAGCAGGGCGTGCCCGATACCGCCGACAGTGCCGCCGACGATCTGGCTGCGGGCGGTCTTCTCGTTGAGAATCCGCCCGGCGTCGACCACCGACACCACCCGATCGACCTTGATGACTCCGAGGTCCGCGTCGACCCTGACCTTCACGAACCAGGCGGCGAACGCGCCGGACGGGGAGAGTTGCACCTCGTTCGGTTCCGGCGGTTTGCTGGTTCCGATAACCCTGATGTCCCCGGCGACGCCGGACCCGGCGGCTGCCACCGACCGCCTGGCGTTGATCTGGCTGCAGGCGTCGGCGATCGCGTTGCCGAGCGCGGCGGTCAGCCCGGACCCACCGGCTCCGGCCGCCGACGGCAGCTGAGAGTCCCCGAGTTCCACGGTGACGGCGGGCACCGGGATGTCGAGCAGTTCGGCCGCGAGCTGGCCCATCACCGTGTAGGTGCCGGTTCCGATGTCGGTGGTCGCGGCTCGGACCGCGGCGGTGCCATCGGCCCGCAGGGTGACCTCGGCGGTGCACGGCGGTTGCCACCAGAAGAAGGAGACACCGGCCGTCCCGTAGCCGATGCGCCAGTGACCCTCGCGCATCGAGCCGATTTCGGGATTGCGGTCGGCCCACCCGATGAGCGCGGCGCCGCGCCGGTAGCACTCGTCCAGTGCCTTGCTCGACCACCGATATCCGTTGGCCGGGTTGACGTTCGCGTAGTTTCGCATCCGCAGCTCGATCGGATCGATGCCGAGCGCAACCGCGAGCTCGTCCATCGCCGTCTCGATCGCGAAGTTGCCGGGCGCCTCCCCCGGCGCCCGCATCGCCCCCGGGCTCGGCACGTTCAACCGGACATGCCGATCCCTGGTCCGCAGGTGGGCGAAGTCGTAACCCGAGTTGGTCCCGTCGGTGATGGTCTCGTAGGTCCCGTCGTTCATCGAGGTGGTCACGGTGGACAGATGCTCGACGGCGGTGACGGTTCCGCCCGATGTCGCGCCGATCCTGATCCGTTGCTTGGACGGCGGCCGATGCCCGATGCCGGTGAACATCTGCGGTCTGGTCAACACCACCGACACCGGGCGTCGCACCATCCTGGCGGCCATCACGGCCGCGACGATGTGCGGCCAGAGCCGCAGGCCTGCCCCGAATCCGCCGCCGACGTACGGGGCGAGCACCCGCACGGCCGACTCCGGCAGGCCGAAGGTCTTTGCCAGACCCTTCGAGGTGGACATCGGTCCCTGGGTGGCGTCCCGAACTGTGACGATGTCGCCGTCCCACCAGGCGGTGGTGGCAAACAGGCCCAGCGGACTGTTGGTGTTCTCGGCAGTGCTGTACTCGGCGTCGATCACCACGTCCGCGTGCGCGAAACCGGCATCCGGGTCGCCCCGGTCGGTGTCGGTGTCAAACACATTCTCCTCGGGTACGGCACGTGGATCACTGGGATCGACCAGCGGGTCGGTCCGGTGGTAGGCGATGTCGATGAGGTCGGCCGCATCCGTTGCCTGCTCGGGTGTCTCGGCAAGGACCAGCGCAACGTACTGGCCGTGATGGCTGATCGCCTGGTTCTGGAAGGGCGGCGGCGGTGTGATCGTGGGATCGGCCAGCGCCGGTGCGTTCAGATGAGAGATGATCTCGATGACGCCGGGCGCGGCTGACGCCGCCGCGGTGTCGATCCGGGCGATCCGGCCGGCCGCTATCGTGCTCTGCACCAGCGCGCCGTGGCACAGGTTGTCCGGCGCGAAGTCGTTGACGAACGGGGCCCGCCCAGCCACCTTCAGCGGCCCATCCACCCGATTGATGCCGGCGCCGATCTCGGTGCGCCGCTGAGCGCCGGTGGTAGTGGGCGCCTGGGTGGCGGTCAACGCCCGGCTCCGGAGGAGTGCAACGCCGCAACGGTTTCCAGTTGCCGGAGCAACGTGCGCTTGGCCAGTTCGACCTTGAACTCAGTGCCGGGCACGGTGAAGGCTCCGACCATCTCGGCATCGGCAGCGCTGCGAAAGGCGGCAGTGGTTGACGGCGCACCGGTCAGCAGCTGTTCGGCTCGACGGGCTCGCCAGGGCACAGTGCCCACTCCCCCCAGCCCGACCCTGGCCGACCGGATCATGTCGCCGTCCAGTTCGAGCAGCACCGCTGCCGAGGTGAGGGCGAACTCATAGGAGGCGCGGTCGCGCACCTTCAGGTAGCCGGATCGCGAGTGATTGGCCGGCAGCGGGATCCGCACCTGGGTGACGAGATCCCCTGCGGCAAGGGCGTTCTCCTGGTCGGGGCGGTCGGCGGCAACGGAGTAGAATTCGGTCAGCGGAACTGTGCGGTCGCCGGTGGTGCCGGTGATGTCCACGGCGGCGTCCAGCGCCACCAGGGCGACCGCCAGGTCCGAGGCGTGCGCCGCGATGCAGTTCGGCCCGGCGCCCAGGATGG
>JAABUT010001250.1_pt1 | contig 30381 bp, 26 predicted proteins | sample 5559281 | NCBI WGS metagenome assembly JAABUT01 (sample SAMN10711880, study PRJNA513359) | rock metagenome | isolation source: Antarctica rocks | place: Antarctica: Victoria Land, Ricker Hills nord | collected 2016-01-04
CGGCATCATCGGCGCTCGGCGCCGCCACGGCGTCATCGGCGCCGGGTGCCCCAGCTACGTCATCAGGGCCTTCGTCTGCGCTGGCCTGGAGACCTTGGACGCTGTCGGTTGTCGCCGCGTGGGGCGCCGCAACGTCGCGGGATGCCGGGCTGCCGCCGCGGGCAGGCTGGCGTTCACCACGTGCGTCGCGGGCGGCGGCGCGCTCCTCGGCTTCCTCGTCCTCGCGGGCTTCCGCTTCCTGCATCTCCATCAGGCGCTGCCGGTCGGCGACCGGGATTTGATAGTAGTCCGGATGTATCTCGCCGAAAGCCAGGAAGCCGTGACGCCCGCCGCCATACTCGACGAAGGCGGCCTGCAGGCTCGGTTCCACCCGGACGACCTTGGCCAGGTAGATGTTGCCCTTGAGCTGCTGCTTGGTGGAGGTTTCTACATCGTAGTCTTCAAGGCGGTTACCATCCAAGACCACCACGCGGGTCTCTTCCGCGTGGGTGCTGTCTATCAGCATGCGCTTCGTCATGGGATTGCGGACTCCGGAGGGCCAGCGGCAAGCGCGTGCGGGGCACGGCGCGGCGGCGGCAATGGGACGGTGAAGAAGGGGGCTTCCCGCGTAGGCCTAGGGCTGCGCGCGACGTGTCGGGTCCGGGGAAGAGGTGGACGGGCACGGCGCTTCGCATGTAATCCCTATGGCTGGCGGGACAGCGCATGGCATACGCCGCCCAAGTTAAACAGGCGTGGTCGTCCTGCCCGGAGGTCCCCTGCCGTGCGGCGTTTGGACCCCCGAAGCAAACCCGGCGCGCGGCGACGCGCGGCGCGGGCGACAAGGCAAGCCGGGCAGGGGGAGCGCCGCCATCTCATGTGGCCGCGGACACGCCAAGATCGCCGGCGCATTGCCAGGGTGTTGCGACCATGACGCAATTGAGAGCGGCCTGCAAGCCTGCCCTGTCCGGGGGTAATGCATGAACGGCCTGGGCCATGCTAAGAGGCTGCCATGCTGCCGATGTCACGCCGCTCGCTGCTGGCCGTCGCCGCCTCGGCACCCGTGGCGGCTGCTGCGGCGCCACGCAGCCTGCCGGCTCCGCATGGCGTGGCACCAGCCGTGCTGCGCCGGCCGCCACCGCCCTTGCCGCTCGTCATGCTGGACCCTGGCCACGGCGGCAAGGACCCCGGCGCCATCGGCGTCACCGGCACCTATGAGAAGCACGTCGCCTTCGCCGCTGCGGAGGAACTGCGGCGCAACCTCAACCGCGCCGGGCGTTGTCGGGTGGAGATGACGCGGGGCCGGGACGTGTTCATCCCCCTGCAGGACCGTGTGGCCATCGCGCAGCGCCGGGACGCACGGCTGTTCCTGTCGCTGCATGCCGATGCACTGTCCGACCCCGGCGTGCGCGGCGCCAGCATCTATACCCTGTCCGACACTGCATCCGATGCGCAGACCGCCGCCTTGGCCCGGCGGGAGAACAGCGCCGACCGCTTCGGCGGCCCCAGCTTCCACGGCATGCCGCCGGCCATCGCCAGCATACTGGGCAGCCTGGTGCGGCGGGAAACCCGGGAAGGGTCGGTCCGCATCGCGCGCCACCTGGTGGATGCCATGCGGCCGGCAGACGGGCAGCCCGGCATAAAATTGTTAACTCATCCCACGCGGCACGCCGGTTTCATGGTATTGCGTGCCGCCGATATCCCCAGCGCGCTGGTGGAGATGGGATTCATGTCGAACCCTCAAGATGAGGCGGCGTTGCGCCATCCAGAGTATCGCGCCCGCGTGACGGCCGTGTTGGCCCAGGCGGTCGAGGGATTCTTGGCCGGGTCCGGCCAAGGGGCACGGCTGGCGGGCTAAGGCAGGCAAGACAAGAGCATATGACCGATTACATCCCACTGCCAAACATGCCGGGCCGGAAGGCGCCGGCGCAAGCCGTCAACAATCCGGCTGCGCAGCGTCCGGCCGATCCCGCGCTGATGGCCGGCCCGCCGCCCGCCAGCCGGCGCGGGGCAGAGGCCGCCACCGCGAAGCCAGCCCGGCGTCGCAGTCCGTTCCGCTTCCTGGGCCGGGCCGTGGGCGTCGTCGCGGGCTTGGGCGTCGCCGCCAGCGTCGTCGGCGGCATCTATGCGCTGCACACCTACAATAAGTATGCAGCCGACCTGCCCAACCTCGACAGCCTGGCGCATTACCAGCCCAAGGTCATGAGCCGCGTTTATGCGGGGGACAGCCGACTGATCGCCGAGCTGGCGACGGAGCGGCGCATCTACGTCCCGATCAGCGCCATCCCCGACATGGTGAAGCAAGCCTTCCTGTCGGCGGAGGACCAGAAATTCTGGACCCACAAGGGCGTGGACCCGCTCGCGATGCTGCGTGCCGCCTGGTATGACGTGGCGCTGCGCAGCGCGGGCAAGCGTCCGATCGGTGCCAGCACCATCACGCAGCAGGTCGCCAAGAACATGCTGCTGAGCAACGAGGTTTCGGTCGCCCGCAAGGTCAAGGAAATGATCCTGGCCGTGCGGATAGACCAGTCGCTCAGCAAGGATCACGTGCTCGAGCTTTACCTGAACGAGATCTTTCTGGGCCTGCAATCCTACGGCGTGGCGGCAGCAGCGCAGACCTACTTCAACAAGGGCCTGGACGAGCTGACCCTGCCGGAAGCGGCGTTCCTGGCGGTGCTGCCCAAGGCGCCCAACAACTACAACCCGTTCCGCTATCCCGAGGCCGCCAAGGCCCGGCGCGACTGGGTGCTGGACCGCATGGCCGAGGACCGCGCCATCACGCCGGATCAGGCCGCCGCAGCCAAGGCGACGCCGATCCAGCCCGCCGCCTTCCGACGTCCGGAGTTCGTCGCAGGCTCCGACTGGTTCGCGGAGGAGGTGCGGCGGCAGGTGGTAGATACGCTCGGCGCCGACGCCACCACCGGCGGCGGCCTCACGATACGCACCAGCATGGACCCGTCCATGCAGGCCGCCGCCGACGCCGCGCTGCGTAAAGGCCTGCTGACCTATGACCGCAGCCACGGCGGCTGGCGCGGCCCGGTCGGCCACATCGAGGGCGGCGCGAACATGCGCCTGGGTTGGAGCAACCGCCTGGCCGCCATGCCGCGCCCGCCCGGCCTGTTGCCGGAGTGGAACCTGTCGGTCGTGCTGGAAACCAGCGGCGACGAAGCGAAGATCGGCTGGGTCGAGCGTGGCAGCGGCGGCGCGTCCCGCACCGGCAGCCTGTATGCGTCCGACCTGGCCTGGGCGCGTCCGGTGCGGCCCGGCGGCTTCGGCCCCAGCCCGCGCAAGACTGCGGATATCCTGCAAGTCGGCGACGTCATCATGACCGAGCCGGCCGGCGCCAACGAGCGCACCCGTGGACCCGCGCGTTCGGACCGGCTGTGGCTGCGCCAGGTGCCGCAGGTCCAGGGCGCGCTGGTGTCGCTCGACCCGATGACCGGCCGCGTGCTGGCGATGTCGGGCGGATGGAGCGGCGAGGTCAGCCAGTTCAACCGCGCCACCCAGGCGCAGCGGCAGCCCGGCAGCTCGTTCAAGCCCATCGTGTATCTGACCGCGCTGCAATCCGGCCTGTCGCCCAGTCAACGCGTGCTGGACGCGCCGTTCGTGCAGAAGCTCGCCAACGGCGAAACCTGGGAGCCGAACAACTACGGCATGACCTTCGCCGGAGCGGTGCCGATGCGTATCGCACTGGAGCGGTCGCTGAACTTGGTCACAATTCGCCTGGCGGAGAAGGTCGGCATGGAAGCCATAGCGGACAACGCCATCGCCTTCCATGTGGTGGACGGGATGCCGCACGTGCTGCCGGCGGCGCTCGGCGCGGTGGAAACCACCGTGCTGCGCCAGGCCGCCGCTTATGGCGCGCTGGCGATGGGCGGGCGGGACGTGCTGCCGTCCATGGTGGACTCCATCCAGGACCGCGACGGCAAGGTGATCTGGCGGGCGGACAACCTGTCCTGCGCCGGCTGCGATGACGCAAGCAGGCCGCCCGCCGTCTCCATCGCCGACAAGCGCCAGCAGATCGCCGATCCGCAAAGCGTGTTCCAGGTCGTGACGATGATGCAGGGCGTGGTAACGAAGGGATCGGGCGTCGCCGCCGGCATCGGGCTGAACCGGGCCATCGCCGGCAAGACCGGCACCAGCCAGGATTCGAACGACGCCTGGTTCGTCGGCTTCACGCCGGACCTGGTGACGGCGGTGTGGGTCGGCTTCGACAACAACACCAGCCTGGGCGAGAAGGAAACCGGCGCCAACGTATCTGCGCCAATCTGGCACGACTATATGGCGGTGGCGCTGAAGAACCGGCCCAACCTGCAGTTCCGGATGCCAGACGGCGTGACAATGGCGTCGTGGAGCACCGGCAGCGGCAGCCGCACGGACGCCTTTAAGCCGGACCAGGCGCCCGGCGCCAGCAGCGGCACCATCGGCGGCAGCGGGGGCAGCAGCGGCGGCGGCGGTGGAGGCGGCAAGGGCAGCGACAGCAGCGTCTCCGTCAGCAGTGGCGTTGGCGTGGACAGCGGCATGGGCGGACTATATTAAGCTGCAGCCATGTCCAACGACTCCGACACGCTCCACCAGCAACTGAGGCAGACCTTTGCGCTGCTGAGGAGGCATCTTTGACTGGGATGCTTCCGTCGCACGCCTGGACGAGCTGAACGCGCTTTCGGAAGACCCCGCCCTGTGGAATGACGCTGTAGCGGCCCAGGCCCTGATGCGTGAGCGCAACCGCCTGTCCGGCCTGATCGAGGGCGTGCGGAAGATGGAGGCCGAGGCGGACGACGCCGCCGAGCTGATCGCGCTCGCCGAGGCCGAAGACGACGCGGCCATGGTCGCGGACGGGATGACGACCCTGCACGCTGTCCAGGGAGAAGCCAAGCGCCGCGAGATCGAGAGCCTGCTGTCCGGCGAGGCCGACCCGAATGACGCCTACCTGGAGGTGAACTCCGGCGCCGGCGGCACCGAGGCGCAGGACTGGGCGGAGATGCTGGCGCGGATGTACAACCGCTGGGCGGAGCAGCACGGCTACAAGGTGCAGCTCATGGAGCAGTCGGAGGGCGAGCAGGCCGGCATCAAGTCCGCCACGTTGCAGGTGACCGGCCCCAATGCCTATGGCTGGCTGAAGACCGAGGCCGGAGTCCATCGTTTGGTCCGCATCAGCCCGTTCGACAGCGCTGCCCGGCGCCAGACCAGCTTTGCCAGCGTCTGGGTGTATCCCGTGGTGGATGACAACATCGAGATCGAGGTCAACGAGAGCGACATCAAGGTGGACACCTACCGGGCCAGCGGCGCCGGCGGGCAACACGTGAACAAGACGGACTCCGCCGTCCGCTTCACCCACATCCCGACCGGCATCATCGTCGCCTGCCAGACCGACCGCAGCCAGCACCGCAACCGCGCCACCGCAATGACGATGCTGAAGGCGAAACTGTATGAGGCGGAGCTTCAGCGCCGCGAGACCGCGGCCAACGCGCAGGAGGCTGCGAAGACCGAGATCGGCTGGGGCCACCAGATACGCTCCTACGTGCTGGCGCCTTACCAGATGGTGAAGGACCTCCGCACTGGCGTCGAAAAGGGCAATCCCGCGGCCGTGCTGGACGGCGACCTGGACGAGTTCATGGCCGCCGCCCTGGCCGCCCGGGTGGGCGCCACACGGAGCGACGCGAGCGCCCAGGCGCAGTAGCAGTAAGGGCCTACAGGCCTTGAGCAATGCCTAGCCAGGACAAGCCATCTGCACCCCTCCGGATCGGCGTGCGTGAGTTCCGCGGCAACATGGCGGGTTTTCTCCGGCAGGTCCGCAACGGCACCTCGTTCCTTATCATGTCGCATGGCCAGGTCATCGCCGAGCTGCACCCGCCCTCGATCCAGGCACAGCCGCACCGGCAGCCGGATGGGCTGCAGATGTGGATGGCACCTGATTTCGATGATTTGCCGGATGACGTGCTGGCCGAAATGGAAGGAGGCCGTTGAAGCTGGTTTGTGACAGGGTAAGAATCGGCTCGACCTGATTCAATTCGGACCGGCTGTATAATGCGGTTTGGCCGGGTGCTCTCCGCGACCCTTCGGCCGGTGACATCTCTCGGCAACCTGCGCCCACCCCCGCCGTTGCGGCTGGATGAGCACTGCAATCAGCGACACCTTCGAAACCAACGTCCCCCAGCGGATGGACCGGCTTCCCTGGGGACGGTTCCACACGCTTGTCGTCATCGCCCTGGGGATCACCTGGATCTTGGACGGGCTGGAGGTGACGCTCGTCGGGTCCTTGTCCGGCGCCATTGCCGACAGTCCCCGGCTGCAACTGTCGGCCCAAGATGTCAGCCTGACCGCAAGCGCCTACCTGGCCGGCGCCGTCGTGGGTGCGCTGTTCTTCGGTTGGCTGACCGACCGTCTCGGCCGCAAGAAGCTGTTCACCCTGACAGTGCTGATCTACCTGGTCGCCACCGTCGCCTCCGGCTTCGCCTGGGATTTCTGGTCCTTCGTCCTGTTCCGCTTCATCACCGGCGCGGGCATCGGCGGCGAATATGCCGCCGTCAACGCCACCATCCAGGAGTTGATCCCCGCCCGGAAGCGCGGCTTCACCGACCTCTGCATCAACGGCAGCTTCTGGGTCGGTGCGGCACTCGGCGCGGTCGGCGCCACGGTGGCGCTGGACCCCAAGGTGATTGATCCGGAGCTGGGCTGGCGCATCGCCTTCATCATCGGCGGCGTGATCGGCATCTTCGTGCTGTTCCTGCGGCGCTTCATCCCGGAGTCGCCGCGCTGGCTGATGACGCACGGCCGGCCGGAGGAAGCGTCCGAGGTTGTGAGCGGCATCGAGGCCCGCGTGGAACATGAGACCGGCCAGTCCCTACCGCCGGTGCCACCGGGCATGTTGCGGCTGCACCGGCACAAGGGCGGCTGGTTCAAGGCCAGCCTGCGAGTCCTGGCGGTGGAGTATCGCAGCCGCACCGTGCTGGGTGTGGCGCTGATGGGGTCGCAGGCGTTTTGCTACAACGCCGTGTTGTTCACCTATGCGCTGGTGCTGACACGGTTCTACGGCGTGGAGTCCAGGCATGTCGGCTGGTTCATCTTGCCTTTCGCGCTCGGAAACTTCATGGGACCTCTCCTGCTCGGCCGGTTCTTCGACACATTGGGACGCAGGCGGATGATCACTGCCACCTATGCCCTGTCCGGTATTCTGATGGCGGCAGTGGGCTGGATGTTCGCACGGGGCTGGCTGGATGCGACGGAGCAGACGCTGGCCTGGACCGTCATCTTCTTCTTCGCCTCGGCTGCGGCGTCGTCCGCCTATCTCACGGTCGGCGAAACCTTTCCGCTGGAAGTGCGGGCGGTCGCGATCTCGGTGTTCTATGCCCTGGGCACGGCAGCGGGCGGCATCGCCGGCCCGGCAGTGTTCGGTCACCTGATCCAGACGGGGTCCCGCGACGAGGTTCTGATCGGCTACCTGATCGGCGGCGGGCTGATGCTGGGTGCGGCAGCCGTCGAGTGGGTGCTGGGGGTGGACGCCGAGCGCCGGTCGCTGGAGGAGGTCGCGCCGCCGCTGTCAGCCGCGTGAAACCATCGCTTGGGTGCGCCGTTAACATGACACGGCATCACGCCGTCTTGGAGCGAGAGCAATGGTTGACGAAAACCGCGTTGAAGGCGCTTGGGACAAGGTCAAGGGCGCTGTCAAGGAAGGCGTCGGCAAGATGACCGGCGACGAGAAGCTGCAAGGTGAAGGCATGGCCGACAAGGCGAAGGGCAAGGGTGAAAGCGCAGTCGGCGGCGCCAAGGATACTGTCCGGGACGCGGCTGACAAGATCTAGTCCTTCCCCATAGGACTGATGCGCGGGCGCCCTTAAGGGCGCCCGTTTGCGTTCTGGCCTCTCCCCCTCCGGCGCAGGATGCGCCATATGGTGAGTGGGATAGGGAGTGCCAGGGTTGGTTGACCGTCAAGGATACCGTGATGCAATGGCGCGCCTGGGGGCAGCCGTCAGCGTCATTACGACAACCGGACCGGCTGGAGATGCCGGGTTCACGGCGTCGGCGGTATGCAGCGTAACCGACGATCCGCCGACGCTCCTGGTATGCATGAACCGGGACAGCAGCCTGCACGACGCGTTCAAGGCCAACCGCGTTCTGTGCGTCAACACGCTCGCGGCGGAGCAGGAGGCGCTGTCCCCGCTATTCGCCGGGCTGACCGACACTCCGATGCCGCAGCGGTTCGACGCTGCGGCCTGGTCCCGTCTGGTGACCGGGGCGCCCGTGCTGGCCGGCGCCGTGGTATCGTTTGACTGCCGGATCGCCCAGGTGGTCGAGGTTGGCACTCACAGCGTGATGTTTTGCGAGGTTCAGGCAATCCAGGCCGGCGAGCGCCATGAAGGGCTGATCTATTTCGGCCGATCCTATCATCGGATCACGGTAGCTGCCGCCTGATGCCCAGGCAGGTGTTCAGGGGCGTGGGACAACCCGGCCGTTGGCAGGGCCAGGTCCAGGGCCAGACGCAGGCATACTGATCCATGGAGGCTCCACTCACCCGCCTCCGTGTTGCTCTGCAATACCTGTCCACCATCTGCATCTACCTTCTAGCCTGGATGCTGCTCGACCTGGTGGCCGCATGGTTTGAGGCTGCGCCGGAAATCCCCGTCTGGCATGTGCCCTCCGCCCTCACGGTAGCGCTGCTGCTGCTGTTCGGCTTGCGGTTCTGGCCGGCGCTGCTGCTCAGCACGCCGCTCCACGTTGCCGCAATGGGCCATACGGTCGTGTTCGCGGATGAAAGCCTGCTGGTGCTGAGCGCCGCGACCACCGCTGGTTATGCCGGGGCGGCGCTGGTCCTGGTCAGGGTGCTGGGCATTGATCCCGGGCTGCGCCAGCGCCGGGATGTCGTTTGGTTCGTAGCCGTCGCAGTCTTCGGGGCGCCCCTCTTCGTCGCCACAGCCGGGATCGTCGAGCTGTCCGCAGCGCACGTCCTCCTAGGCCCCGACCTGCTCCTGAACGTGTCCTGCCGCTTTACAGGCGAGGCACTGGGCGTCGCCATGCTTGCCCCGGCGTTGCTCGTGCTGGGCCGCCGCATGCCGGCAACTCGGGCCTACCGCCCGGCCCTACCCGAAAGTCCAGGCCGTCTGCGCCCTGCCTTGCGGCCCCGTCCCGTCCCCCGTGTGCTGGCTGCCGAGGCAGCAGGCTCGCTTGCCGCGCTCTGGGTGGCGTATGGGTGGCAGCGGCCGGCCAGCCTAGACTACGCCGTCCTGTCCTGGATTCCGGTGATATGGGCCAGCCTGCGCTATGGGTTCGAGCGTGCGGCGGTCACCGTCCTGGTGGCGGACGTCGTGATCGCGCTGCTGGTGGTGTTCCGGCCGCCTGAGGTGGCCCCGTTTGCGCTACAGTCCGGGTTGCTGGCGTTTACGGCTGCCGCATTGCTGCTCGGTGCCTACGCGACCGACCTGCAGCACAATGTTTGGCTGCTGCGCTACCAGTCCTTGTATGACACCCTGACGGGGCTGCCCAACCGAATGCTGTTCCGCACCCGGTTGGAAAGGGCGCTGGGGGCGCCGAGCGGCTCCAAGAAGACGTTCATGGTCGCCGTCCTGGACCTCGACGACTTCAAGGGCGTCAACGACGCCCTGGGCCACGAGGCCGGGGATGCCCTGCTCGTTGCCGCCGGCCAGCGGCTGCAGGCAGGGGCGGCCCTAGGGGACGTGGTTGCCCGGATGGGTGGGGACCAGTTCGGCCTCCTCCTGCACCTGCCGGATTCTGCGGCGGCGCCCGCCGCGCTCGACCGCGTGCTGGACCAGTTCAGCGCGCCGCTCGTGCACGACGGCGTGGCGCAGCGGCTGACGGCAACCGTCGGGGCAACAATCTATCCAGCAAGCGAGGAAGGACCGGACGGGCTTATGGGCCAGGCCGACCTTGCGCTGCATGCCGCCAAGCGGGCTGGCCGGGCGGGCCGTTGCTTCTACTCCCAAGACATGCAGGAGCAGTTGCGCACCCAGCGCCGCATGGGAAAGGAGCTGGCCCGAGCGCTCAACCGCGAGCAACTGGTGCTGCACTTCCAGCCGCAGGTGGACATCGCGACGCGCCGGATCATCGGGGCGGAGGCGCTGGTGCGCTGGATGCACCCGGACCGCGGCCTGCTGATGCCCGGTGCGTTCCTGGAGTTCGTCGAATCCGCCGGGCTGATGGCCCGGCTGGGCGGATGGGTGTTGCGGCAGGCCTGCGCCCAGGCCACGGCCTGGCCCGGCGGGATCGCCGTCTCCGTGAACGTCGCCCCGGCGCAATGGCGGGCCGGGCAGGACCTGGCCGCCCAGGTCGGGCAGGCCCTTGCGGCAGGCGGCCTGCCGCCGGGCCGCCTCAAGCTGGAGATCACCGAGGACGCGCTGGTCGCAGGCGAGGAGGCCCGCTCGCTATCGGCGCTGACCCGCCTGCGCAGTATGGGCGTGCGGGTGTCCATGGACGATTTCGGCACCGGGCACAGCGGGCTGTCACGCCTGCGCCGGATGCCGGTGGACGAGGTCAAGATGGACCGGTCGTTCGTCACCGGCATCGGCCGCGACGCGGGCGACGAGGCCATCGCCCGCGCCGTCGTGTCGCTCGCACAATCCCTGGGGCATCAGGTGGTCGCCGAAGGGGTGGAAACCGAGGCGCAGCTTGCCTTCCTGCAGGGGATCGGCTGCGGCATGGCGCAGGGCTACCTGTTCAGCCGGCCGCTGGACATTGCGGCGCTTTCGGAGCTTCTGGCCGGAGGCATGGCGGCGTCGAAGCGGGGTGCTTGAGGGATGGCCGCATCCGGTGCCGCCGCTTGGGTGATGATGCCAGCCGCCCTCAGCTCCCACCCGGTTCGGCATCGCAAGAAGCGCAGCGGCGCGGCAACCGCGCGGCAGCCCGGCCGTCGGCTGCGCCAGAGTCAGGCGTGGGCATGCCGAGTGTGCGCCAGTACCCCGCCGGGACCCCACCCCGAACGAATTTCGGCCAATCATAACGACGACTTCTAATACGTTCCCTAGAGCATGTTCGGATCAAACGGCTTTGTTTGGGCCGGACAAATGCTCGCCAAAACAAAGGCTGGAGCGTGTTTGGTGTCTTCACTTGCACCAAACATGCTCTAGGGAGTTCCGCTTCGGTGCTGATTTATATCAGGCGCCAAAGGTCCTAACCCCCAACGTTTCTCGTCATTGCGAGCCGCCCTTGCGGCGCGGCAATCCAGGACCGGCAAGGACTGTGCGGGCGGCCCTGGATTGCCGCGACGCTACGCGTCTCGCAATGACGGTTGCTGGCAGTGCGGCGCAGGTCAGAACTTTTGGCGCTTGGTACACGGTTCGCGGTATCGCGTTCCGTCCTGATCCGGTCCTCCGCTGCCTCGATCCAAGCCCACATCGCGCCGATGATCGCCAGCAATTTGGCACCAGCCTCCTTCTCTCGCTCGTATCCTTGAGGCAGGGTGCCTGATGTTGGTCAGCACAACAGCCCGGCCTCGCGGAAGCTGGTCGTGCGTCCGTTGCCGACAATGATGTGGTCGCGCAAGCCAATCTCCAGGGCCGACGCAGCCAAGCGTACCTGCAGGGTCATTGCGATGTCCTCCCGCGAAGGCGTTGGGTCGCCACTGGGATGATTGTGGACCAGAACCAGCGCTTTTGCGTCGAGTTCCAGTGCTCTGCGCACGACCTCCCTGGGATAGACAGGCGTGTGATTCACCGTTCCCCGGGCTTGCACCTCGTCGGCTAACAGCATGTCGTGACTGTCCAGGAACAGCACCCGGAACTGCTCAATCCGCTCATGGGCCAGCGCAATGGCCAGGTATTCGGTAAGCCGCGCGCGATTATCGAGTACAGGCTGCGACGCCATTGCTGCCCGGCCGAACCTTATCGCCGCTTCATGGATCAAGCGGATTGCAGCAACGCTATGCGGACCCAAGCCCTGTACCTGCGAAAGCTCCAATGCGGGTGACGCCAGGACCGCCGCGTAGCTTCCAAACCGTCGTAACGCCCGAATGGCGGTCGCCCGATCCTCGCCGGGCAGAACGAAGCCGAGCAGTCGGACCAGACGATCAACATCGGACGATGCTGGCAACGGTGTGGCCGGAGATGATCGGACCGCCATCGGCGCCGACGTCACGCTTGTCGCCAGTGCAGCCAGTGCAGCCAGCGCCTCCAAGCCATCCGCAAACCTCTCCGCCGGCATCTCCGCAAAGCCGGGCTGGGCTTGAGGCTTTGGCGGCCTGTCGTGGTGGGGAACCTGCGCGAGTGCGTGTCTTGCCCCCGCCAGCAAGCGCTCCCGCAACGCCGACCAAATCTCCCCTTCAGGTTCCAGCGTGCTTCCTGCCGCGAAAAGGCGCAGCACCATTGGCGCTGCCGCGTCCCGGACCCGCACGCGCAGCCGCTGGACCCCGGCTTCTCGGGCCAATCGGTCGGTCACGGCCTTCATCGCGGCCTTCGGGACAACTCCCCTGGGCAGGCTGGCTTCGTCCAGATCGAGCACCGCATCGAAGCTGCAGCTCGGGCGATTGCGTTCGGCCCGGGTTCGCCAGCGTCGAAGAAGCCCGAACACGTTAAAGGCTCCCGGTGAAGCTGCACCAGCGCCGGTCTCTCCCGATTACGACGAGATCGTAAAGCGTGATCGAGAGCGCTTCAGCACGCTCCTGAATCGTCTGAAACAGTGCGCAGTCGGATGCCGTGACCTCGGGAGCGTCCGCGCTTCCCCGCACCAGGATGACCGCCGTGGCATGCCGTCCCAGCGCCTCCCTCAATACTTGCCCGGCGACCGACGGCGCATCCGCCGCGTCGCATGCACGATCCGCAATAACCTGATTCCGGGTTCCGAGGAGCACCACCGACCAGCCCTGCCTCCAGGGTCGGGCGCCATCAGCAAGGTAGCGGGCCAGAGCAAGGTGATCGCCCAGCATCACCGGGTCTCGATGCTCGGCCTTGGTCAACTGCTCCGCAGCATCGGCAATCATCTTGAATGCCTCGGCGGCCCGCGGCGGAACACCGGCTTCGTAGAGCGGCTTGGCTCCCGCCATAAGGGCTTTGGCCAACCCGCCGAACCGCATGATCAGCCCTTTGGCCAACGGCTTGGTATCACGACGCGGAACCCCGAGAAAAAGCAGCATCTCGAGAATCTCGTAGTCGGCCAGCACAGCCGGGTCCTTGAGCAGGCGTCCTCGCATGCGCCCTCGATGCCCATGGGGACCTGTTCCCTGGATTACATCTGTTTGCCGTCCCTGCATCGTTGCCCTGCATCAAGCTGCGCATACCTAAGCAAGTTATGACAGCGGCGCTAGCAAAAACCGGGCCTAAAAGCGGCCCTATACTATAGGCGTATTCAGGTTATTCTAAATACTAAAATGCACGACGTGCAATTGGCGTGGCATCTTACTTTACAGACACAACGTTTACGCGGTGTTACCAGGCCGAGCTTTTCGTCGCGTCAATTTGGCACCCACGTGCATCCCTTCTATGGGCCAGGAAACAGCGCTGCCCCTAGCCTCAAACAGAACGGCCCGGGACATGCCCGGGCCGCGCAGCGTCGGGGAAGGCGTACTCCCTACATCTCGGAGTAGTTGCCGTTCTTCCAGACATAGAAGACGTAGCCCGCCGCGGTCACGTCGCCCTTCTTGTCGAACGAGATGTCGCCCAGGACGCTTTGGAACGGCTGCCCGGCGTGCATGGCGTCGGCAACCTTCTTGCCGTCCACCGAATTGGCCTTCTTCGCCGCCTCCGCCCAAATCTGCAGGGCGGCGTAGGTGTAAAGCGTGTAGCCCTCGGGGTCGAAGTTCTTGGCCTTGAACTCCGCCACAATCGGCGCCGCGCCGGCGCTCTTGCGCGGGTCGGGCGGGAAGGTCATCACCGTGCCCTCGCCGGCGGGTCCGCTGATCTGCCAGAACTCGTTCGTCACCAGGGCGTCGCCGCCGACCATGGTGACGTTCATGCCCTGCTCCTTGGCCTGGCGCGCGATCAGCCCGGTGGCGGTGTGGTAGCCGCCGACATAGATGACCTCGATCCCGGCCTGCTTCATGCGGCTGATCAAGGCGGAATAGTCGCGCTCCCCGGCGACGTAGGCAGTGTAGAGCGTCTCGGTCGTGCCGGCGGCGTTCATGGCCTTCTTGGTCTCGTCGGCCAGTCCCTTGCCGTAGGCGGAGTTGTCGTGGATGACCGCGATCTTCTTGCCCTTGAACTTGTCGGCCAGATACTTGCCGGCCAGGGCGCCTTGCTGGTCATCGCGGCCGCAAACGCGGAAGGTGTTCCAGCTTCCCTCGTCGGTATATTTCGGGTTGGTGCTGGCCGGGCTGATCTGCAGGACGCCCTCTTCCCCATACACCTTGCTGGCCGGGATGCTGCTGCCGGAGCAGTAGTGCCCGGCGACCACCGCAACCTTGCGGCTGGCCATCTGGTTGGCGACGGAGACGGCCTGCTTCGGATCGCAGGCGTCGTCGCCGACCTCCAGCACAAGCTGCTGGCCGTTGACGCCGCCGGCCTTGTTGATGTCGGCGACCGCCTGCTCGGCGCCAGCCCTCATCTGCGTGCCGATGGCGGCATACTCGCCGGTCATCGGCCCGACGGTGGCGACACGGATTTGCGCCTGGGCCGTGCCAGTGGCGGCCAGAAGCGCGGCGGTGGCAAAAAGAGTCCTGCGGAGCATGATGGGGTTTCCTCTTAATTCCTGAACGATTGGAGCGTAGGCGAGACAAGTGGCGGCGGGAAGGCGATAAAGTAGAAGCCAGCGGCCTTCTCCCTCTCCCTCCGGGAGAGGGTCGGGGTGAGGGAGGCAACCAGTGCAGACGCCTGGCCCTCGATGAGCCGGTTCAGTCTAGGCAACGCCGGCGCTTTCCCTTTCCCTCACCCCAACCCTCTCCCGGAGGGAGAGGGAGAAGATCAGTGCCCGCCTTCCAGGTATGCCGCCCGGATTTCCGGCCGGGCCAGCAGCTCCGCCCCTGGCCCCGCCATCGTGATCGCGCCGTTGACCAGGACGTAACCCCGGTGCGCCAGGCGCAGCGCCTGGTAGGCGTTCTGCTCCACCAGCAGCACCGTCAGCCCGGTGTCCCGGTTCAACTGCCGGATCGCGCCGAAGATCTGCCGCACCACCAGCGGCGCCAGCCCCAGGCTCGGCTCGTCCAGCAGCAGCAGGCGCGGCCGGCTCATCAGCGCGCGGGCGATGGCCAGCATCTGCTGCTCGCCGCCGGACAGGGTGCCGCCGCGCTGGGCCAGGCGCTCCTTCAGGCGGGGAAACAGGGTGAACACCAACTCCCGCGTCTTCTCGTAGTCCTTCATGCCGACGACCTGCGCGCCCATCAGCAGGTTCTCCTGCACGGACATGCGCGGGAAGATGCGGCGGCCCTCGGGCGACTGCGCCATCCCCATATGCATGATCTCGTGCGTGGGCAGCCGGGTGATGTCGGTGCCGTCGAGCAGGATGCGGCCGTGCCGGGCATGCGGGCTGCCGCAGATGGTCATCATCAGGGTGCTCTTGCCGGCGCCGTTGGCGCCGATCAGAGTCACGATCTCGCCGGGCATCACGTCCAGGTCCACGCCGCGCAGGGCCTGGATGGCGCCGTAGAAGGCTTGCACGCCCTCCAGCTTCAGCAGGGGCGCGGTCATGCCAGGAAGCTCCCGCTCTGACCTTTATGGCTGCCCGCCCGGTCGGGAGCTGTCATTGCGAGCCGCCTTCGCGGCGTGGCAAACCAAGGGCTGACAGAACGGCGCTCGCGGTTGCTGGATTGCCGCGTCGCTGCGCTCCCCGCAATGACGGTGGCACGGTCCAAGTAGGAGGACATGGTCGTCACTGCGCTGCGGCCAGCGGCGCGTCGGCGTCGTCTTCGTCGCCCTCGCCCAGGTAGGCGGCGATCACGTTGGGGTCGGCGCGCACATGCGCCGGGTCGCCGTCGCTGATAAGCTTGCCATGGTCCAGCACGACGATGTGGTCGCTGATCCGCATGACGACGCCCATGTCGTGCTCAATCAGCAGAATGGAGCAGCCGTCGGCCTGGATGGACTTCAGCAGCGCCGCCAGCTCGTCGCTTTCCCTGGGGTTCAGCCCGGCGGCCGGCTCGTCCAGGCACAGCAGTACCGGGCCGGTGCACATGGCGCGGGCAATCTCCAACCGGCGCTGGTCGCCATAGGGCAGGGCGCCGGCCGGGTCGTCGGCGCGGGCCAGCAGGTTGATGCGTGCGAGCCACCCGCGTGCCTGATCTATCGCCACGACCTCCGCCCGGTGATGCCCGCCCAGGCCGAAGACCGACAGCAGGCCCGATCCGACGTTGGGCATCAGCATGTTGTGCTGCGCCACCAGCAGGTTCTCCAGGACGGTCATGCCGGCGAACAGGCGTATGTTCTGGAACGTGCGGGCCACCCGCGCCCGGCGCGCGATGCGATGGCCCGGCATGGATTGCAGCGGAAAAGTCCCGCCGTCCCCATGCGCCAGCACGATGCCGCCGGAGGTCGGCTTGTAGAACCCGGTGATGCAGTTGAACACCGTCGTCTTGCCGGCGCCGTTGGGGCCGATCACCGAGGTGATCTCGCGCCGCCGGGCCTCGAACGACAGGGCATTCACCGCCGTCAGCCCACCGAAACGCATCGTCAGGTCAGTGACCCGGAGCAGGGGGTCAGCCACGGCCTTCCGCCACCAGCTCGGCCGAGATTTCCCGCCGCTGCCCCAGCGCCACGCTGGGCGTACGGCCCGACACCAGCCCGCGCGGCCGCAGCACCATCGTCAGCACCATGGCGCTGCCGAAGATCAGCAGCCGGTAGTCCTGCAGGTCGCGGAACAGCTCCAGCCCGCCGATCATCACCACGGCGGCCAGCGCCACCCCGAGCTGGCTGCCAAGCCCCCCCAGCACGACGATGGCCAGCACGATGGCGCTCTCGAAGAAGGTGAAGCTCTCCGGGCTGATGAACGCCGCCCGCGTGGCGAAGAACGCCCCGGCCAGCCCGCCGAACCCGGCGCCCATCGCGAAGGCCGTCAGCTTCGTCACCGTCACGTTGATGCCCAGGGACCGGCAGGCGACCTCGTCCTCACGCAAGGCCTCCCATGCCCGGCCCAGCGCCACCCGGCGCAGCCGCAGCGTTACCCAGTTGGTCAACAAGGCTAGGCCCAGGATCACGTAATACAGGAACGCGACCCGGTGCGTCGGGCTGTATTCCAGCCCGAAGAAGCCGGAGAAGGTGCCGGGGCCGCCGGCTGCCGAGAACTGCAGGCCGAACAGCGTGGGCCGCGGGATGTTGCTGATGCCATTCGGCCCGCCGGTCACGCTGACGCTGTTCAGCAGCACGACGCGGATGATCTCGCCGAAGGCCAGCGTCACGATGGCCAAATAATCCCCGCGCAGCCGCAGCACGGGGAAGCCCAGCAGCACCCCCCACAGCGCCGCAAGGATGCCGGCCATCGGCAGGCAGGTCCAGAACCCCAGCCCGAACGTCTGCGCCAGCAGCGCATAGGAGTAGGCGCCGACCGCGTAGAAGGCGACGTAGCCCAGATCCAGCAGTCCGGCCAGGCCGACCACGATGTTCAGCCCCCAGCCCAGCATGATGTAGGTCAGCACGAGGATGCCGAGGTCTATGCCGTAGCGTCCGACGACCAGCGGCAGCACGACGGCAAATGCGAGCAGGGCCGGCGCGACGTAGCGTCCGGCGCGCGACAGCCTCTTCGCCAGGGCGCGGTTGGCGATGTAGCCTCCGGGGCGGGCGGGGATGGACAGGCGCAGCAGCCGGCCGAGGAACACGGCGGCCACGGCGTAGGCCAGCAGGTCCGGCCGGGGCACCAGCACGACGCCAGTCGGCATCGCCTCGGTCTTCAGGCCGAGCATCGCGCCGAACAGGCCAAGCGCGACCAGGGCGGAGATGCCGGCGTCCTTAAACGCGGCGCCCATGTGTCGCCCACCCACTTTGCTTGCGGCGGCTGCGGCGGCGCTCATACCTTCTCCACGTCGGCGCGGCCCAGCAGTCCCGTGGGCATGAAGATCAACACGATGATGAGCACGCTGAACGCTGCGACGTCCTTGTATTGGACGCTGAAGTAGGCGGACCAGAACGTCTCGATCAGCCCGATGGCAAGGCCGCCCAGCACGGCGCCGGGCAGGGAGCCGATGCCGCCGAGTACGGCAGCGGTGAATGCCTTCACCCCGGCGATGAAGCCGATGAAGAAGTCTATGACGCCATAATACAGTAGGAACAGCAACCCGGCGACCGCGGCCAGCGCCGCGCCGATGACGAAGGTCAGGCTGATGGTGCGGTCGGTGTCTATGCCCAGCAGCCCCGCCATCTTCCGGTCCTGCTCGCACGCGCGCATGGAGCGTCCGAGCGGGGTCGCCGTCACCAGGTAGGTGAAGATGCCCAGCACGACGAGCGTCGTCACGATGATGACCATCTGCATCCAGGTCATCTGCACCGCGAAGCCGTCCATGTTCATGATCTGCACGCCGCCAGGTATCTGCGGCTGGATGACCTTCACGCGGGCGCCCTGGCTGATCTGGGCGAAGGCTTGCAGGACAATGGACATGCCGATGGCGCTGATGAGCGGCGCCAGGCGGAAGCTGCCGCGCAGGGGCCGGTAAGCCAGGCGCTCGATGGTGAAGCCATACAGCGAGGCGATCCCCGCCGCGAACACCAGCGTCAGCAGCAGCGCCAGGGGCACGGAGGTGATGCCGAAGCCGGACAGGGCGGTCAGCGCGATCAGCGACAGGAAGGCGCCGATCATGAACACGTCGCCATGGGCGAAGTTGATCATGCCGATGATGCCATAGACCATCGTGTAGCCGACGGCGATCAGCCCATAGATCATCCCGAGCGTGACGCCGTTGATAAGCTGCTGCAATGCGTAGGCCAAGGCGTCTCCTGGGTGCCGGACCCTTGCAGAGAACACCTGGCAGGGCAGCCATGCAAGCGCCCATGCGGGTGCCGTGGAGGTTTGCAATGCCGGGGGGGCGCTGCTATATCGCGGTTTCCGCATGGCGGGGCGCTTAGCTCAGTTGGTAGAGCAGCTGACTCTTAATCAGCGGGTCGTTGGTTCGAACCCAACAGCGCCCACCAATTTCATCGATAGATTAGGCCGCATTTGGGGCAGTTAGTTGCCTTACTTGGCCTGGCTGCGGACCCCATGCGGACCTCGGTGCAAACGACATGCGCGAAGTCCAGCACGAACCAACCACTCGCATTGCGTGCAGGTTTTCAGGTTCTTCGTCCCCAACGTGCATCTGGAGGGCCAATTGGTCCGTAGTTGTGCTGTGCACAGACGGATTTGGAGGCACGGTGATGCTCTATGAGTTCCGGTTGCTGGATGCGGGTGGCAAAGTCAGCGCCACTCAAAAACGCGAGTGCCAGACGGTGCAAGACGCAATCAAGCTCAGCGCAGCGTTCATGGCAGAATATCACATCGTGGAAATCTGGCTGGATGGACAGGCGATTGTGCGGGCGCCGCTACACTGATCTTAGGATTGACCCCCGGCCTGTCCTGAAGGCGTTGAGGTGTCCTCAGGCGTACACCGGCCCACCAGTCGCGGCCCCTGCCAAACCTCGACGGCCCGTATGGCGCCCAGCCAAGAACGAGCTGCCGCCAGCGCCGCCTCGTCTGTCACGGCGTCACAGACCCTTGACCCGACCACCACGTCCTGAGAATCAAGTAGCAGGATGCTATAGTGGCTGATGATGTCCGCCCCTGCCGGTCACGTGGCAACTAAGCAACCGTGCTGGCGGTGGTTGGAAATTAGGTCCGGGTATGCGGCAGCGCATCGCCTAACTCGGGTGCAGACTGCTCACGGCCCAACCTATAAGCCCGATTATGGCCCACAGTGGAACGCTGAGGGAAAGTGCGACCGCTATGCTCCGCGCAGGGCCAAGTCCCTTTGGAGGCAGGTCAAAAGGCGGCTGGCCGTCATCTAGATGTCGGCTGGTGTCAGCCACGCTGGCGAGACAAGCCCAGGTAGCATGAAGTCCCTGCCCAGAGAGCAACGCTTCGTTTTGGCACATCTAGCACACCCTATGGCGCGGCAGTGCGGCGCCGCTGCACTAGCGGCCTCGACGCAAGGCGACGTTAGTAGGATGCCCTAGGTTGGAAAGACGATGCTATATCGAAAAGTTGTAGATTTGTTATGAAAGAACGGGCAGTGCGGGTCGGACAGCGGCGGGTCATCCAGAACCGGCAGGACGTTCATCGGGTGCTAGCTCGCCCGCTTGGCCAGGGCGGATCGGACGTTGAAGTTAGTGCCGGCGCCCGGCTTGTGACAGGCGTCAAACAAACCAACAACATTGGGTGATGAGTCTTAACCCGTTCCGCACGCGTTGCTCCAGGGCGGAGTCACACTGGCGATCATGACAATGACGGCGAATACGTACGGCGATACTGGCTGGGGTGATGGCGTGCGCGCTGGCGACAGGGGCCAATGATACACTTATCCCAATTGGAAACAGGTGCTATACCTGTTACCGTTAGAGCAGTGCGTTTTTGATAAGCGAGCCGTTAGTTCAAACCCAACAACGCCCACCAAGCGTGCTCCAGGAGCCATTGACGTACGGGTTGGGCAGCCAGGGCTAAGGGGTCAATATCAATCGTCCCGATCTGGCGTTGCAGCAATCGGATGTGCCGGATTTTTCTGCATGTGCTAGCGATGTGCCGAGCCAGCCCAGCGTTCTCCCCCAGAACCCCGCTCGCGGTCAGGCCGTGTTTGGGGAGCTTGGAGTCTCTTTGCTCGGCTGGCTGTGATCGGACGACCGTGATGGCTGGACGTCGAGCCAATCAACCGGGTCACGTCGGGAGCACGCCGACATCCGGAGGTCCAGCTTGATCCACACTGCGCTGCTGCTCGCGACCCTTGCCCTGGCCGGGTGCAACGACGTCTTCAACCGTCCCGCCGTGATCCCCGGCGGCCCGTCGCTGTGGCAGACCGCGCCCTCCAACGCCACATTCGAGCCGCCCAATGCCCGCCCGCGGCAATGCCGGATATACGTTTGCCCGGACCTTGCAGGCGCTGATTGCCGCTGCCCTGCTGTCCCTAGCAACCTGCAACGGCTTCTACCTCGGCGACAACCCTGGGCCGGACACGCGCAAGGAAACCGGACCGCTCACGGTGCCTCCGCCCCCTGCCGCGGACAGGCCGGCCCGGGGAGCGGCGCTCCTTTCCTCGACAGGGTGGGGGCGACGCCTACCGCCGCATTAACTGCGCCACAATCGAAGTTGGAAGCTGATTTCCCTTGCAGATATGTTTGATAAGGCGGCCTTAACGGAAACCCATGCGACGTGGGCGTCCAGAGGCAGATTCTCAGCACAATGGAGACATTTGCCTTTTATTCATTCGAGGCGGATAACTTTCGCTGCAGCAATAGTTGAGGATAAGAACTGACAAATGATAACAGCGGGTTATTCGCTGGCGCGTCTGGTAACATGTTTGTGAGTAGATGAGTCTACCCGTGGACTTAAGCGGAATTTGCCGGTTATGGTTGAGCGTCGGGTTCCCGCTTTCTGACTCCAAAACGCGAGTGCGAATAAATGCTGACATTTCTTGAAACCCATTCCATGCAGTCGAAACCATTGGCTGAACGTGGAGAAATAGATGCCGATCCCGCAGCGATCGGCCTCGGATCGCTTCAGGAGCGTGCGGAAATGTTTGGCGAAGCAATTGCCGGGTCGGCCGCTTCGTCCGTTGCCGTCTTCCATCCAGCGGCTTGGCGCATGAATGCCGAAGCTGCGCGGCTAGACGCCTTGCGGACGTTCGAGGTGCTGGATACCGGCAGGGACACCAGGATAGACGCGCTCACAAGGGCCGCGGCAGCGTTGTTCTGCGTCCCGGGCGCGGCCGTATCGCTGATAGATGCCGACCGGCTGTGGAACAAATCCCTGATCGGTATGGACATCCAGCAGGTACCACGCGGCCAAGCGTTCGCACCATACCTGCTCGACATACCTGGCCCGGTGATGATCGTCGAGGACGCGCGTCTGGACCCGCGTTTTGCTGCCATCCCGACGGTTGCCGGGCCGGAGCAGGTGCGTTTCTACGCTGGTGCCAAGCTGCTGGACGGCAATGGGCACGTACTGGGCGCCCTGTGCGTGTTCGACCGCAAGCCGGGCACGGCCACCCAGGCGCAACTCGACCAGCTCGCCGAACTGGCCGCTGCCGTGGTGACCGCGTTGGAGCTGCACCGGAGCCAGACGGCGCTGGGCCGCAGCCTTACCCATGACGCCATTACCGGCCTGCCGCACCGCGCCACCCTGCTGCAACGGGCGGCAGAGGCCATCGGCTCAGACGATCCGCGGCGCTGCGCCCTCGTGACGGTGGACCTCGGTCGGTTTAGCCAAGTGACGGACCTGGCCGGCCATGCCGGAGGCGAGGCGCTGCTGCGCCAGGCTGCGCTACGGCTGCGGGCCGCCGCGGCGGATGGGAGTGTGGTGGCGCGGCTGGGTGGCGACGAGTTCGCAGTGCTGCTGCCAAGGATTGCTCACAGCGACGAGGCCCAAGCCTTGGCCGACGAGTTGATAGACCGCCTCTCGCAGCCTTTTACCATCGACGGGGTGCCGATCGTGGTCAGTCCGTCCATCGGCATCGCAACCTGCCCGGAAGATGCGGGCACCGCCGATGACCTGCTGCGCCGGTCGGCGGACGCCGTTTACTGGGCGAAGCGACGCGGCCGCAACCAGAGTCATCGCTTCGACGCCGGGCTGCACCGGGTGGTCATCGAGCGGCACATGCTGGAACGCGACCTGCGCGCCGCTTTGGCTGCAAATACCCTGACCTTGGAATGGCAGCCCTTCGTGACTGCGGTAACAGGGTGTGTGCTGGGCTATGAGGCGCTGCTGCGCTGGCACCGGCCCGGCTACGGAATAATGCCACCCGGAAAGGTGATGGCGGTGGCGGAGGCATGCCAGTTGGCGGCTGCCATTGACCGATGGGTGCTGGACGCTGCATGCCAGGCCGCGGCAGCCTGGGCGGAACCGATGCTGGTGTCGGTCAACCTGTCGGCATCCTGCTTCAGCGAGGGCGGCCTTGCCTCCACCGTGGCGCGGACGCTGCAGGCAAATGGCTTGGCAGCCGGGCGACTGCAGTTGGAGGTCGGGTCGCAGGCGTTCTTCGCGCCAGGGCTGGACGTACAGGCAGAAGTTGCCGGGCTGAAGCAGTTGGGCGTATGGCTGGCGCTGAACGACTTCGGCGGTGGCCAGGCGATGCTGGGCCGCATAAGGGCGCTGCCGTTCGACACGATCAAGCTGGACCGCTCTCTCCTGGATGGCGTGGAGGACGATGAGCGGGCGCGGGCTGTTGCCCTGGCCGTGCTGCAGATCGGCCGTATGCTGGAGATCCCGCTTTGTGCAGCCCGCCTGGAGACCGAGGCCGAGTACCTGTTCATGGCCGAGAACGGCTGCGACCAGGTGCAGGGTGCATTTATCGCCCTTCCAGGACAGGCTCCCGCCGATCCAAGGTTCGAGCCTATCGCAGCACGCCTGCTGTCGGACCCGGCGGACTTGGCGGAGCCGTTCCGTGCCCTGCAAGGCATTTGGGCCGGTATCGTCGTGTCCGCCCTGATGTGGGCGGGGCTGTGGCTGGCAATACGGTAGCCGCTGCCCGGCGCTGGCCTGATGCCAGCCGCCGTTCGCCCTGACTGTTCCTGCACAGTGCAGGAACCAAAGCGGCGCAGCAGTTCAGGACATCATCGCGCGCCCGTTGTAAGTGACCGGCCGAGCGCGACACCGGGATGGTGTTCGGAAAGGAGCATGGACTCTGGGCATCACAATGACAGCGAAGCGGCGGGAACATCAGTCCGGCTTATCTCGAACCGCGCTTCCTGGTTGCCGCGAGCATCAGCAGCCCGGCACCAAGCCCGGTGCCCGCCCACAAGAACCGATTAAGGCTGCCCGTCTCCCTCCGGATTGGCAGTACCGTGACAATGCCGGGCAGGGCGGCGGTGCCGGGCCGTCCTGCCGCGTCCGCAGCGGCAACCTGTTCCGGCGGCACTGCCCAGTCAAACCCTTGCCCCTCGCTAAAATAACGCAGCCCGAAGCCAACGGTGAGCGCCACCACGAGCGCCAGGATTACCCTTGGGAGGGTTGGCATTGCTTCAAGCTTCCGAGCAGCGCCGTGCCAATGGTCTGGTCCTCCGCTCCTCCCCGCGTCCTACACGCCGCAACCGGCATCCGCCCCTCAATGCGTATCGTCCCCCACACGGTTGATCCCCGCATTGCGCCGGAATGTCGGCAGCCCCACCCCCGCCGCGTCGAAGCCGCCATCGTTCGCCAAGCACTGGCCGTTCACGTAGCTCGCCTCCTTGCTGCACAGGAAGCCAACCACATTCGCCATCTCCTCCGTCGTGCCGTAACGGCCCAGCGGAACCGTGTCGTAGTAATCCGAGCGGATCGCTACGCTATGCACCAGCTTCGCCATCTCGGTTTCCACCGGACCGGGGCAGACCGCGTTCACCCGTACGCCGAAATTGCCGAGTTCCACCGCATATTGCTTCGTCAGGTGGATGATCGCCGCCTTGCTCGTGCCATAGGCCACCCGCAGCGTGCTGGCGCGCAGGCCCGAAATCGAGGCGATATTCACGATCGCGCCGCTCCCCTGCGCCGTCATGATCGCACCAAAGGCCTGGGTGCAAAGGAAGGCGCCATCAAGGTTGGTGCCGAGCACATGGCGCCACTCCGCGAACGAGGTCTCGAGCGCCGGCTTGAATACCGCGACACCCGCGTTGTTCACCAGCGCGTCCACCCGGCCCCATTTCGCCATCACCGCCCCGGCGGCCGCCTCCACCCCGGCGGGACTGGACACGTCGCATGGCACCGCCAGCACCCGCAACGGCAGCGCCAATGCCGCCTCGGCCGCGGCAAGCGTGGCACGGTCAATATCGAGCAGCGCGACATTATAGCCATGCGCCAGGAACCACTGCCCAATGGCAAGGCCGATCCCACGCGCCCCGCCCGTGACGACGGCAACCTGGCTGGCTTCGCTCGCGTCCGGCATGTCCCGCCCTATGAACCCGTTTGTCTAGGGCCGGCGGTTACGCGCGTTGCAGGCACTTGGCAACCGCCGGACCCAGGGGTCGGACAGGACCACCAGCGCCATCCAAGCTGGTCCGAACGCCCCGGGCTGGATCTGCTTGGCGGCCCAAGCCCGAAGGCTCAGCAAGCAGGCGCCCGTCCGTAACTGCCCGTCAGGTCCGCCCCGGCGGCGTCCACACCGCCTGCCGCACGTCAATCCGCGCCGGGATAATCCGCAGCCGGGCGAAGGTGTCGGCGATCCCCTGCTGCTGCGCTATGATCGCGTCGTCCATCGGCTGCACCGCATAGGTCCCGCGCGGCGCCGCCAGCCGTTGCGCCGGCAGCGGCACGCCCGTCACCTGCGTCATCAGCTCCGCCAAGGCATCCGGGTTGGCGGCGGCCCAGCCAGCCGCGCCATTGATGGCGACCAGCAGCGCCGTCACCTGGTCCGGCGCCGACGCAACCCAGGCCCGGCGGGCCAGGAAGAAGTTGTTGCTGGGCTCGACCTGCTTCGCCTGGATCAGCACCCGTGCCGCCGGGTCCTGCTGTGCTACGGCCAGGAACGGGTCCCAGACCGCCCAGGCGTCCAGCGCCCCGCTCCGGAACGCCGCCGCCGCGTCCGACGGCTGCAGCGTCACCGACTGGACATCGGACAGCGCCAGCCCCGCCTGCTCCAGCGCCTTGACCACGAAGTTATGCGCGCTGGACCCGCGGGTATAGCCGACCCGGCGCCCCCGCAAATCCGCCACCGTCCGCACCGGGCTGCCCTCGCGCACCAGGATCGCCTCGTGCTCCCCCCGCAGCGGCTGCGCCCCGACATATTGCAGCGACGATCCCGCCGCCTGCGCGAAGATCGGCGGCGTGTCGCCGGTGCCGCCAAAGTCCACCGCGCCGGCGTTCAGCGCCTCCAGCAGCGGCGGCCCGGCGTTGAACTCCACCCAGGCGACCGGCACGCCCTGCGGCGCAAACAGCTTCTCCAGCGTGCCCTGGCTGCGCAGGATCACCAGCGAGCCGAACTTCTGGTAGCCGATCCGCAGCGGCGCGGGCGCGGCGCAAACAGGGCGGGCAGCAGCGGCCAGGCCCAGGCCCAGCAGCGCCGTGCGTCGGGTCAAGTGCGGCATCATGCGTCCTCCGTCACACCAAGGGATTGCAGCAGGGTGCGGCGCAGCCGGGCACGGGCCGGCGAGGCGTCGCGTGGGCGCGGCAGGTCCACCGCCACGTCAACCCCGATCCGCCCGTCTTCCAGCACAAGCACGCGGTCGGCCAGGCTCAAAGCCTCGTCCACGTCATGCGTCACCAGCAGCACCGCCGGGCCATGGCTGCGCCACAGCGCCAACACCAGGGCGTGCATCCGTATGCGGGTCAGCGCGTCCAGCGCGGCGAACGGCTCGTCCAGCAGCAGCAGGCGCGGCGCGCGGACCAGGGCGCGGGCCAGCGCCGCCCGCTGCGCCTCGCCGCCCGACAGGGTCAGCGGCCAGGCATCCCCGTGCCGGCCCAGGCCGACCTCCTCAAGCGCCGCTTCGGCGCGGTCGCGGGCGCCAGCGTCCGTCAGGCCGAGCGCCACGTTCTGCCACACCGGCGCCCAGGGCAGCAGCCGCGGCTCCTGGAACACGACGGCGGTCGGACGCGGCACGGCGACCACCGCCTCCTCCGGCGCCGGGTCCAGCCCGGCCAAGGTCCGCAGCAGCGTCGTCTTGCCGGACCCGCTGCGGCCCAGCAGTGCGGTGAAGCTGCCGGGCTGCAGATCCAGGTCCAGCCGGTCCAGCACCGTGCGCGTGCCGAATCGCCGGGTCAGGCCGCTGACATGCACGCCGTTCATCGTAACGCTCCCATGTTGCCGGGCCGCCAGCGCAGCGCCCGGCGCTCCACCGCGCGCACCAGCGCGTCCGCACCCAGGCCCAGCAGCGCATAGACCAGCAGCCCCACCACGATGATGTCGGTGCGCAGGAAGTCCCGCGCGTCGTTGATCATGTGGCCGATGCCGGACGCCGCCGCGATCTGCTCCGCCACCACCAGCGTCAGCCACGACACGCCCAGCGCATAGCGCAGCCCGACCAGCAGCGACAGCAGTGCCCCAGGCAGCATCACCCGGCGTATCAGCGCCAGCCGGCCCAAGCCGAATACCCGCGCCGCCTCGATCAGCTTGGGGTCCACCCCGCGCAGCCCGGCGAACAGGTTCAGGTAAACCGGAAACGCGGCCCCCAGCGCCACCAGCGCGACTTTCGGCAGCTCGCCGATACCGAACCACAGGATAAACAGGGGCACCAGCGCCAGGTGGGGCAGGGTGCGGAGCATCTGCATCGGCGCGTCGGCGATGTCCTCGCCCAGCCGGGACAGGCCCGCCACCAGCGCCAGCGCCGCGCCAGCCGCCGCGCCGATGACAAACCCGGCGGCGACGCGGGCGAGCGACACCAGCAAGTTCTCCCCCAGCTCGCCGGTGCGCATCAGGTCCCAAGCGGTCGCCAGGATGGCGCTGGGGGCGGCGATGATGGTTGCGGGGATCACGCCGGCCCGGGACAGCGCCTCCCATGCCAGCACTAGCACGACCGGCGACACGAAGCGGCGCAGCGGCGACAAGGACGGCAGCCGGAGCGCCCCGCGCCCTCGTTTCCGGACGGCATGGCGGTCCAGCAGAAGGGTCTGTCCCATCGTCAGCGCACCCCGGCCGCGGTGGCGTTGGTGGTCATGAACGACCCCCCGCCGGTCATCAGGGTCTGTCCGCCGATCGGGACGCCCGGGCGGCTGATGCCCAGCAGCGGGAACAGCAGCTCGGCCACGCGGTAGGCCTCGTCAAGATGCGGGTAGCCGCTGGCGATCACGGTATCAATGCCCAGCGCCTGGTATTCGCGGATGCGGTCGGCCACCGTCTGCGGGTCGCCCACCAGCGCGGTGCCGGCGCCGCCGCGGACCAGGCCGACGCCGGCCCACAGGTTCGGCGAGACCTCCAGCCGCTCACGCGATCCGCCGTGCAGCGCCAGCATCCGGCGCTGCCCCTCGCTGTCGCTCTCGGCCGCCATCTTCCGCTGCGCCGTTTCGATGGTGTCGTCGGACAGATGCCGGATCAGGCTGCGGGCAGCGTCCCACGCCTCGCCCTCGGTTTCCCGCACGATCAGGTGCAGGCGGATGCCATAGCGCAAGGTGCGGCCATGCCCGGCGGCCCGGCGGCGCACATCGGCGATCTTCTCCGCCACCGCCGCCGGCGGCTCGCCCCAGGTCAAATAGGCGTCGGCCTGCGCCGCCACGAGGGCATGGGCGGCCGGGGAAGAACCACCGAAATAAACCGGCGGATGCGGCGCCTGCACCGGCGGGAACAGCAGCCGGCCCTTTTCGGCCGACAGGTACTGCCCCTGGTGGTTCACCGTCTTCCCCGCCATCAGCCCGCGCCAGATCTGCAGGAAGTCGGCCGCCTGGTCATAACGCTCGTCGTGGCCGAGGTGCAGGCCGTCGCCGGCCAGGTCCGCCGGGTTGCCGCCGCAGACGACGTTCAGCATCAGCCGCCCGCCGCTGAGGCGGTCCAGCGCCGCGTGCTGCCGCGCGGCCTCGCCGGGCAGCGTGTGGCCCGGCCGCACCGCGACCAGGAAGCGCAGCCGGTCGGTGAAGGGCATGATGCTGGCCGCCGTGACCAGCGCGTCCTCGCAGGCGTTGCCGGTCGGCAGCAGGATGCCGGTATAGCCCAGCTGGTCCGCCGCCACCGCCACCGCGCGCAAATAGCGGTTGTCCGACACGCGCTGGCTGGCGGCTGCACCGAGGTAGCGGCCATCGCCGCCGGTCGGCAGGAACCACAGCATGTCCGGCGCGGGCGGGATTGGGGGAAGGGGCGGAATGGCGTTCATGGATGGCTCCGGTCCTGGCATGGCCGCGGGTGCGCTTGGCGGGCGCGCAGCGTCATGGAACAGGGGTGGGGACTCAATCGGGAACAAGGGCGCCGCCAGAGTTTGGTGAAACCGTCTGGATGCGGGGCGGCGGAGGAAACGCTGTGCTGCCGGGGCCGGTCCGGCTGCAAGCTGAACCTACTCGCTGTCCGGCGCCCGCCGGTCACGGAAGGCCCGGGCGAGCAGCGGATAGGCCGTCGTAGTCTTCAGCCGCTCCATCGCAAAGCGCGAGGTCACGTTCTTCAGCGCCACCTCGGCGATCAGGCGCTTATAGAAGGTGTCGAACTCCGTCATGTCCGCGACGGCGACGCGCAGCATGTAGTCCACCTCGCCGGCCATCCGGTAGGCGTCCATCACCTCCGGCATGGCGGACACGGTCGCGGCGAAGCGGGCCAGCCACTCCGCCGAGTGCTCCGGCGCCTCGACGGCGACGAAGACGATCAGGCCGATGCCGACCTGTTCCGGGTCCACCAGCGCGACCCGGCGCAGCAGCACGCCGGCCTGCTCCATCTTCTGGATGCGTTTCCAGACCGGGGTAGGCGACAGCCCCACTTGGTCGGCCAACTGCGCCATCGGCGCCGTAGCGTCCTGCTGCAGCAGGCCCAGCAGCTTGCGGTCAATCTCATCCATCCCGCGGCCCTAGCAGCCCGCGCCGCCACCCGGCAAGGAGAACGGCCCTTCTCCCTCTCCCTCCGGGAGAGGGTCAGGGTGAGGGAAAAGGCAAGCGCCGCCCCGTCCTGGAAACAGGCCCCGTTCCGCCCGATGGCCACCGGCAGTGTGTGCGGCTTCCCTCACCCCAACCCTCTCCCGGAGGGCGAGAGCAGGATCAAGCGTCCGCAGCATCCCGCGCGCTGATGGCGGCCACAAACGACCTGACCCGGCCGTAGCATTCGCAGGCCGCCGCCTCCAGCGCCGGACGGTCGCAGATCATGATGCGGCCGCGGCCATTGCGCACCAGCCCGGCCTCCCGCAGCACGCCCAACGCGATGGTGACGCCGGACCGCCGCACCGCCAGCATGGTGGCCAGGAACTCCTGCGTCAGCGGCAGCTCGTCGCCATCGTTCCGGTCATGCGCCAGCAGCAGCCAGCGGGCGCAGCGCTCGTTGATGGTATGGCGGCTGTTGCAGGCCGCAGTCTGCGACACCAGCGCCACGAAGCTGTCCAGGCGCCGCAGCAGCCGCCGCCGCAGGATAGGCGCGTCGTCCAAGCACGTACGGAGCGTAGCGGCCGGCATCCGGTAGGCGACGCCGGGCATCTGCACCATGGCGCGGTTGAACGCCGTGGCCTCGGGATCGAGCAACGTCGTCAGGCCGACCATGCCCTCCGGCCCGATCACCCCGACCTCGACACCGATGCCCGTATCCTGTGCCATGGCCACCATGCTGGCGAGGCCGGATTCGAAGAAGTAAACATGCTCGATCCGCTCGCCCGGCTCATGCAGGCCCTGGCCGTTGACCATGCGGACCCGCAGCAAGTGCGGGCGCAGTACAGACAGTTCAGGGAGTGGAAGGGTAGCGAGGATTTCATTCGAAAACGCGGCGCCGCTGGACAAAATTTCTCCATCCTCAATGGCCTTCCCGGATCGGGACAAGGCTGGTCTGTACTGGTCACCCTACCA
>JAABUT010001251.1_pt1 | contig 30378 bp, 29 predicted proteins | sample 5559281 | NCBI WGS metagenome assembly JAABUT01 (sample SAMN10711880, study PRJNA513359) | rock metagenome | isolation source: Antarctica rocks | place: Antarctica: Victoria Land, Ricker Hills nord | collected 2016-01-04
GCCCAACCCCGCGTCATCAAAAGAAAGATGCCCAAATGGCACGTCAAACGCGCCCACCACGCCACCTGGCCCCGACCCCAACACCCACCCATCTACCAGATCACAACCCACTAACTGAACGGTATTGACCTTAACCCGGGGCTTTCACCGTGATGGCGTGCCGGTGAGGTGAACAGTGCTCCAGGCCCAGCAGGATCAGGGATGTCGAAGTCTCTGTCCGGCTCAAGCGAGGAGCACCTTCAGGGTGAAGAATAACGGGCTGTATCCGCGTGTGCGGACCGACACGGCCGGGACCGCGATGGTGTCGCAGGGTGGGGCGGTCGGGCTGGTCGAGACCGTCCGGATCCTTGGGCTGGACCGGGCGCTGTCAGAGGCGTTGGTGCCGTGGCGCAAGCCGAACGCTGTGCACAACCCCGGCAAGATCATCACCGACCTGGCGCTCTCGCTGGCCGTTGGCGGTGACTGCCTGGCCGACATCGCGGTGCTGCGGGACCAGCCGGGTGTGTTCGGGGCGGTCGCCTCGGATCCGAGGGGTGTCGCGGCTGGTGGACACCCTCGCCGGCGACGCGGCGAGGGCGCTGGCGGCGATCGACGGAGCGAGGGCCGCGACCCGGGCCCGGGTGTGGTCGCTCGCGGGTGAGCACGCGCCGGATCATGCGGCAGGCGTTGATGATCCGGTCGTGGTGGACCTGGACGCGACGCTGCTGACCTCGCACTCGGACAAGGAGCAGGCCGCCCCGACGTTCAAGCGCGGGTTCGGCTTCCACCCACTGCTCAGCTTCCTCGACCACGGCCCGGACGGCACCGGTGAACCAGTGTCGTTCCTGCTGCGCAAAGGCAACGCCGGATCGAACACCGCCGCCGACCACATCGCGGTGGCGCGGGCGGCGTTCGCGCAGCTGCCCGGGCACCGCCCCGGCCGCAAACCCGGCAAGACCGTGCTGGTGCGCACCGACGGCGCCGGCTGCACCCGCGCCTTCATCGAGTGGCTGACGTCGCAGCGGTTCAGTACTCGGTCGGGTTCACCCTGCCCGACTCGTTCACCGCGCAGCTGAGGATCCTCGACCAGGCTGATGTCTGGGCGCCGCGCTCGACGCCGACGAGCAGATCCGACCGGATGCAATGGTCGCCGACGCCACCGGTCTGCTCGACCTCGCGTCGTGGCCACCGGGGATGCGGGTGATCGTCCGGAAGGAGAAACCCCATCCCGGGGCGCAGCTGCGGATCACCGACGTCAACGGCTGGCGGGTCACCGCCTTCGCCACCAACACCCCCGGCGCCGGCGGCCCGCACCGCTCCTGCGCGCACCTGGAACTGCGGCACCGCCGCCGGGCCCGCTGCGAGGACCGCATCCGCATCGCCAAGGACACCGGTCTGACCAACCTGCCGCTGCACGACTTCGACCAGAACCGCATCTGGCTGGCGATCGTGGCGATCGCGGTCGAGCTCACCGCCTGGTGGCAAATGCTCGCCCTCACCGAGCACCCAGCACGGCGGTGGGAACCCAAACGCCTACGGCTCCGGCTGTTCTCCATCGCCGGACGCCTCGCCGACCACGGCCGCACCCGCCGCCTGCACCTCGCCAGCTCGGCCCCATGGGCCTGGCTGCTCCTGGCAGGCCTTTACCGACTCCGCGCGCTGGCCGCCCCGACCTGACCCGCAGTCCACCCGCCCCGACAAACCCGCACCACCGACCGGAACGTGGACCCGGCGACCACCCCGCGCGTCAGCAGGGCTGCTGTCGCACCCCTAATGCAGAATCAGCCCTCAGACGACGACTGCACCGTCGACTCGGTCAATGCCGAGGGACTCACGAAAGCCCCGGGCTAGGTCCAATACTGTTCAGTTAAGCTTACAACGGTGTAGTTTGGTGACATGCCTCGTGCTGGATGGGTGAAGCCGGAGACGGGTCGTCGGTTGTCGGATCTGGTGTCGGTGGGGGTGCTGACCCGGGTGTTCCCGCCGGAGCTGGTGGATGAGGTGATCGCCGAGGTCGGCCGGACCGAGCAGCGCAACCGTAGCTTGCCGGCCCGGGTGATGGCGTACTTCTCCATCGGGATGGCGCTGTACTCGGAGGGCTCCTATGAGGATGTGCTGGCGCAGCTGACCGACGGTCTTTCATGGGCGTCGGGGTGGCGGGAGAGCTATCGGCCGCCGAGCAAGTCGGCGATCTTCCAGGCCCGGGCACGGCTGGGGTCGGCGCCATTGGCGGCGTTGTTTCAGCGGGTGGCCCGACCGATCGGGCAGGAGCGGGCGCCGGGGGTGTGGCTGGCGGGGCGCCGGCTGGTCGCGATCGACGGGACCTGTCTCGATGTCGCCGACACGGCCGCGAACGCAGCGCACTTCGGTCGTCGCGGGGTGAACAAGGGCGAGCAGGCGGCGTTCCCCCAGGCCCGGGTCCTGGCGTTGGCCGAGTGCGGCACCCACGCAGTCTTCGCCGCCGAGATCGGCGCTTACACCCAGTCCGAGACCGCGTTGGCCGACCCGCTGCTGGGCCGGCTGGAGCCAGGGATGCTGGTGCTGGCCGACCGGGGCTTCTTCTCCTATGCCCTGTGGCGTAAAGCGATCGGGACCGGGGCCGAGCTGTTGTGGCGGATCCGCACCGACAAGGCAGGGCCCAAACCCACCCACGTCGAGGACCTTCCTGACGGCTCCTGGCTGGCCCACCTCCGCCGCACCACGCCGGCAGCGGCCCGCCGCGAGGAGCCGATGCTGGTCCGCGTCGTGGACTACAGCATTGACGACGGCCGCAAAAACAGCACCGCCTATCGACTGTTCACCACCCTGCTGGACCCGGCCGAGGCCGCCGCGGTCGATCTCGCCGCGGCCTACACGCAACGGTGGGAGATCGAGTTGGCCTTCGATGAGCTCAAGACCCACCAGCGCGGACCACGGACCGTGCTGCGCTCGAAATCACCCGACCTGGTCCTCCAAGAGATCTGGGGACACCTGTGCTGCCACTACGCGATCCGTTGCCCGATGGCCCAGGCCGCCACCCACTCCGGGCACGACCCGGACCGGGTCAGCTTCGTCGCAGCACTGCGCATCACCAGGCAAACACTCGCCCACCCGGGCGCTTTCCCCCCTGACCAACACGGCCGAGACAGCCCCGGCTGGCAACTGTTCCTCCACCGCCCACTCGGCCGGCTCAACCCCGCCCGCCGCGCACGCGCCGAACCCCGCGTCATCAAACGCAAGATGCCCAAATGGCACGTCAAACGCGCTCACCACGCAGCCTGGCCCCAGCCGAAGCAGCCACCCAACTACCGCGTCGCCTCCTAACTGAACGGTATTGGGGTTAAGGAGTGATTTCGCCTCTCACTCGACGATCACTTGTGACTAACACGGTCCAGACATCGACACACCGATGCGCTGCACGACCGTTTCTCGACCGCCTATCAATGTCGCAGTGCGACCTTCCAGGCGACGAGATGCGACGGTCCGTTCATCCGAACCGGATCACCGCGACCTGAACGAAAGGTGGTTTCAATGCAGAAGGTCCCATCGTCGGATGGCACGGCGATCGCCTACGAGTCGACGGGCAACGGTCCGGCGATCGTGCTGCTCAACGGTGCTTTTCGGGACCACACGATCTTCGACTCGCTGGTCCCGATGCTCACAGACCGGTGTACTACCTATGCCTACGACCGCCGGGGTCGAGGCATGTCGGGTGACGCGCCTACGTATTCCATCGACCGTGAAATTGACGACCTTGCGGCCGTCATTGAGGCGGCCGGGGGCGGGGCCGTCGTGTTCGCTGGCTCGTGCGGGGCGAACCTAGCTCTCGAGGCTGTGCTCGCCGGCGTTCCCATCACCAAGCTCGCACTGCACGAGCCGTTTTATCGAGCCGAGGGCTACCCGACGCCGCCACAGGACTTCGCTGACCGACTGCGGGCGCTGCTAGCCGACGGCGATCGCGACGCGGCGGCTGAACTTTTCCTCGGCGATTTCATAGGCCTGTCACTCGAGACGATCGAGCAGTGGCGACAGGGACCCATCTGGGCCGCCAACGAGGCGAACGCCGCCACTCTCCTTTACGACACCATCATTTGCGGCGACCATCGGGTCCCGGTGAGTCGGCTGGCGTCCGTCAGCACGCCGTCTCTGGTGCTCAACAGCGAGGGAACCAGCGAATGGTTGCGCGCGGCAGCCCAGGCGACGGGCGACGCACTTCCCAATGGTCGGACGCTCGAGCTGCCGGGCTCCTGGCACCGCATCGACACCGAGATCCTCGCTCGGGTGCTGAACGGTTTCGTGACCACATGAGACCGTTCAACGACCTCGGAGGTGAACCCTCGATGAGAGGCGAGCGCGCGATCTCGACCCGTCTCGCCAGCGCGTTGCGCTACGGGGCTTCCTGGCTAGCGTGCGGATTCGTCTGGATTGGGTTTGCCTGGGCGTGGCAGGTTGCGCTGGATCAGGAAGGTCTCGATGCCGTCCGAGACGCCGCCCGGTCGTGGAGGCACAGCGGTTCGGCACAGCGCACTACCGCGACGGGGCTTCGCACCGACAAGCGCCGACATCACACGCGGCCGCTGTCGGCAGCCGAGCAAGACGAGTGGGCCGCGATCATTGTCAAGCTGCGGGACAAGCTGCACTAATCCAATATCGAGGAGTCTTCATGACCAACCGACGCGTCGTGATTACGGGCATAGGCGTACTCGCGCCCGGTGGCACATCTGTCAATGCGTTCTGGAACTTGCTGAGCGAGGGCCGCACGGCGACCCGCGAGATCACCCTGTTCGACGCTACGCAGTTTCGGTCCAGGATCGCCGCTGAGATCGACTTCGATCCATTTGCCCACGGATTGGGCGCCCAGGAGGTGCGTCGTATGGACCGCGCCGCGCAGCTCGGTGTTGCTGCCGCCCGACAGGCCTTGGCCGGTAGCGGACTCGACCGTGACAGCGCGATCCCTCACCGTACAGGCGTCTGCGTCGGCAGCGCCGTCGGCGCGACGATGACCCTAGACCGCGAGTACCGGGTCGTGAGCGACAGTGGCCGGCTCACTCTCGTCGATCACGAGTACGTCGTGCCGCACCTTTACGACGCCTTCGTTCCAAGCTCCTTCGCCACCGAGGTGGCGTGGTGCGCGGGCGCCCAGGGACCCGTCACGATGGTGTCCACCGGGTGCACATCGGGGATCGACTCGGTCGGGTACGCCGCGGACCTCATCCGGGAGGGCTCCGCCGACGTCATGATCGCCGGCGCTACCGAGGCCCCCATCGCACCAATCACCGTCGCCTGCTTTGACGCCATCAAGGCCACGACGCCGCGTAACGACGATCCCGAGCACGCTTCGCGCCCATTCGACCGCAGCCGCAACGGTTTCGTACTCGGGGAGGGAGCAGCGATGTTCGTACTCGAGGACGCCGACTCTGCTTATCGCCGCGGCGCGCACGTCTTCGCCGAGGTGGCTTCGCACGCGACGCGCTGCAACGCCTATCACATGACCGGTCTACGAACGGACGGCAAGGAGATGGCCGAGGCAATCAACGCGGCTCTCGACGGAGCACGGGTCGACCCGAGCGACATCGACTATGTGAATGCACATGGATCAGGGACGAAGCAGAACGATCGACACGAGACAGCCGCATTCAAGCGGAGTCTTGGCGAGCACGCCCGCCGTGTCCCGGTGAGCTCGATCAAGTCGATGATCGGTCACTCCCTCGGCGCGATCGGCTCGCTGGAGATCGCCGCGTCCGTACTGGCCATGCAGCACAACGTGGTCCCACCGACGGCAAATTTGCACGAGGCCGATCCCGAGTGCGACCTCGACTACGTGCCCCTGACCGCCCGCGACTGGGAGACCGAAACGGTGCTGACCGTCGGGAGCGGCTTCGGCGGCTTCCAGAGCGCCATGGTTCTGACTCGAGCCGGTTGGAGTGCGGCGTGAATCGTCGTGCGGTGGTCACCGGACTGGGCGTCATCGCCCCGAACGGGTTCGGCGTCAAGGAGTTCTGGGACGCCACCTGCCTGGGCAAAACCGGTATTGGGCGTATCTCCCAATTCGACCCGACGAAGTACCCCGCCACCCTCGCCGGCGAAATCTCGGACTTCGACGCGAGCAGCCACCTGCCCGACCGCTTGGTGCCGCAGACCGACCGGATGACCCAACTTGCGCTTGTCGCCGCCGATCACGCTCTCGCGGACGCCAAAGTGGAACCGGCCGAGTTACCCGAGTTCGGCATGGGTGTCATGACGGCTAGCTCGTGCGGTGGGTTCGAATTCGGCGAACGAGAGCTACGGAAACTCTGGAGCCAAGGCAGTCAGTTCGTCAGCGCCTACCAGTCCTTCGCTTGGTTCTACGCCGTCAACACTGGTCAGATCTCCATACGGCACGGTATGCGCGGGCCGAGCGGGGTGGTCGTGGGCGACGAGGCTGGTGGTCTCGACGCCATTGCACAGGCCCGGCGGTTGGTTCGTAAGGGCGTTGGCCTAGTCGTGACCGGAGGCATTGACGCGTCGATTTGCTCATGGGGCTGGGTCTCGCGCCTGGCAAGCGGCCAGGTAAGTACCAGCAAGGATCCCGAACGCGCCTATGCGCCCTTCGGCGCCGACGCCTGCGGTCATGTTCCGGGCGAAGGCGGCGCTCTTCTCGTCGTTGAGGATGCCGAGACCGCGCGGGTGCGCGGCGCACCTCAGGAGTACGGAGAGATTGCGGGCCACGGGGCGACCTTCGACCCGCCCCCCGGCAGCACGAGGCCGCCGGCACTCCGGGCTGCGATCGAAATTGCTCTAGACGACGCCGGATTGGCGCCGGAGCAGATAGATGTCGTCTTCGCCGACGGCTCCGGGACACCCGAGTTGGATCGCGTCGAGGCAGTTGCGTTACGTGAGGTTTTCGGACCCTGTGCGGTGCCAGTCACCGTGCCGAAGACGATGACGGGACGGTTGGGCTCCGGCAGTGCACCGCTCGACGTCGCCACCGCTTTTCTGGCCATACGGCACGGCGTCATTCCACCCACTGCGAATGTCACAGCAGCGCCGGACTACGAACTCGACCTGGTAACCGCGTCACCCCGTCAGGCAACGATCGAAACCGCGCTCGTCCTAGCGCGGGGCCGCGGTGGTTTCAACTCCGCCCTCGTCCTGCGTGCAACGCACCCCTTCAAGGAAAGGCACACTCATGGCAGCAATCGCTGAATTCACGGTCACGGACCTCGATCGAGTCCTGCAGCAAGCGGCAGGCGCCAGCCCGGTACCGCTCGACGCCGACTCCCTCGACGCCGAGTTCTCCGAGCTCGGCTATGAATCGTTGGGCATGCTCGAGACAGCCAGTCAGATAGAGCGCGAGCTGGGAATCGAGCTGGACGACTCCACTGTGTTCGATTTGAGGACGCCACGCGCATTTCTACTAGCCGTGAACGAACGCCTTGCCGCGTCGCGCGATACTGGCGCCGCGTAGCAAACCGGCTCTTCTCAAAGAAACGTGGTGATCGGTTGCGACACGGTCGGCTACTTGGCCTGGTGGCGGCCCTGGGGCCTCAACATTCGTGGTGTCCAGGACACGAATCAAGGAGGCCCCAGGTGAATCAGAACGGTCGCGCAGCGGCGGCGATGTTGGGACTGGCAGGCTTCGTTGTGCTGGCGGTGTCAGAGTTCGGCGGTGAGGTTGAGCAGGCGGTCGAGACCACCGAGCGGGTGGTCGGCTGCCCCGGTTGCGGGGTGCTCTCACGGTCCCACGACCGGCACCGAGCACACCGAGCAGATCCGACCGCGTGCGTCGCTCACCGAGCGGGGCCGCCGCGAGGCCTGCAGGCGGGTCGGGCAGGACGTCACACCGTCGCCCAGGTCGCCGGCCAGTTAGGTGTCGGGTGGGCCACGGTCATGGCCGCGGTCCGCGAGTACGGCTACTTGCTGGTTGATGACCCGATCCGGCTCACGGGGGTTAGGACGCTCGGGGTGGATGAGACGGCATTCCAAGGCGCGGGACCACGCCGGTCCACTACGTTCGTGACCGGCATCGTGGACCTGTCGGGTGCCACCGCCCGGCTGCTGGATGTGGTGCCCGGTCGATCCGGAACAGCATTGTCGCAATGGGTGAATGGACGCTCACCCCAATGGCGCGACGGGATCAGCGTGGCGGCCCTGGACCCGTTCCGGGGCTACGCCACCGCCCTCACCGCCACCCTCCCGGCAGCTACCCGGGTGCTGGACTGCTTCCACGTCACCCGGCTCGGCTTCGCCGCTGTCGATGACGTGCGCCGCAGGGTCCAGCAGGAGACCCTTCGTCACCGCGGCCGCCGCGACGACCCGCTCTACGGCATCCGGCGGCTGCTGCGCCGCCGCGCTGACCGGCTCAGCCCGCACGCCTGGGCCCGGCTGCTGACCGGCCTGGACCTCGGTGACCGCGGCGCTCAGATTGGGCGAACCTGGATCGCCGCCCAAGACCTCCGCCTGATCTACTCGGCCCGCGGCCGAGCCGACGCCGAGCAACGGCTGCACCGCTGGCTCACCTTCTGCGCCGACACCGACATCCCCGAGCTGCACCGTTTGGCCCGCACCATCGACTCTGGCGACACGAACTGCTGGCCTACTTCGACACCGGTGGTCGGGGTGTCCAACGGACCGACAGAGGTCACCAAGTTGCTGATCAAAAGGTGAAACGCTCAGGCCATGGCTTCCGCAACCTCGACAACTACCGATTGCGGCTACTCCTGCGCTGCGGCGTCACCTGGCAGACTCAACAACCAGCACCACTGCGAGGACGGTTACCACGCTTGGCTGCGTAGAGCCAGCAAACCACACGTCGTCGCGTCCGGCTGGCCCCGTCAGCGCGCGCGCACCCACGCGCTGTCGTGCTGCTCGAAGCCGACCCGAGGGTAGTAACCACGCGCCGCAGGCGCTGCAAGCAGCACGATCTTGGCCTGTGGAGCCTCTTTGGACACGGCTTCGAGGAGATCGCGCCCAATGCCCGTGCGCTGGTGCTCACGGCTGACGGCCATGTCCGACAGGTAAGTGACGTAGGCGAAGTCGGTTATACATCGCGCAATACCCACCAGCCGGCCGTCGATTCGGCACGTGACTACGAGGTTCGCATGGCGGACCATCGCTGCCATGCGCTCGATGTCATGGACCGGTCGACGCTCTGCGAGCCCGGACGCTTCGTAGACGGCGAGTACCTCGTAGAGGTCAAGCTCGGCGCCGTTTTCGCGCCTAATGATCGTTGTCACGCAGGTCCGCCAATCGCTCGTAGAGAACGTCGTGGTTGACAAGAAACCGCTCGGGACGCATCGCCTCGACCTCGACGCCCTGGGCCGCGAGCACACTGGCGAAGTCGCCCCCGTGTTCGAGCACCCTGTTTGCAGCAGCTTGCACGGCGCGATAGGCGCGCTCGCGCTCGACGCCGCCAGCGAGCAGGTCGGCCAGCACCGCCGAACTCATTACGAGACCACCCGTGTCGTCGATGGCCGCGCGCATGCGCACGGACGAGATTTCCAACGTCTCTACGAGGTCGGCCGCCGCCGTCGTCTGATAGTGTGCGACCGCCATCGCGTCGGGGAGCACGACACGCTCGACCGAGGAGTGCGAGAGGTCGCGTTCGTGCCAGAGCGCGACGTCCTCGAGCGCGGTACCTGCGTATCCGCGCAAGAGCCGCGCGAGGCCGCAGAGCCGTTCGCTCGTCGTCGGATTACGTTTGTGCGGCATCGCACTGGAACCTTGATAGGCCCCGGTCCGCCGCTCCTCGACCTCGCGCACCTCGGTGCGCGACAACAGTCGGATCTCCGTCGCGACTTGTTCGACGCAGCTGCCCAGCGTTGCGACCGCTTGCATCAGTTCGGCGTGCCGGTCGCGGGCGACGACCTGACTCGGCATGTCCTCGATCCCGAGGCCCAGCTCGGCGCAGACGTGCTTCTCCACAAAAGGATCGATCAGCGCGTAGGTGCCGACCGAGCCCGACACCGTGCCGACGGCTACCGCTCCTCGCGCCGCCACCAGTCGTCGCGCCGACCGCTCGATGGCGAAGGCGAAACCGGCGAGCTTGTGACCGAATGACGTGGGCTCAGCGTGCATGCCGTGGGTGCGTCCTATGCAGAGCGTGTTCCATTCCGCCAACGCACGGTCGACAAGCACGTTACGCAGCCGTCGGACGGCTGCGAGCAGTAGATCGCACGATCCGGCGAGGGTGTATCCCAGGCCGGTATCGACTAGGTCGTAACTGGTCATACCGAGGTGCACCCATCGCGCCGAGTTCGCCGGAAGAGCCTCGCAGAACGCCGCAAGAAAGCCCAACACTTCGTGATCGCGCTCCCGTTCGAACTCGGCGACGCGCTCGACACTCGGTGCCGGAGCGCGCCGGATTTCCGTCAGTGCATGGTCGGGAACGCGACCGAGGATGACCTGCGCCTCTGCTGCGAGGACCTCGATCCTGGTCCAGGTCGTATACCGCGCCTGATCGGTCCACAGCGCGGTCATCTGCGGCATCGAGTAACGGGAAATCACGCGGTCTTCATAACCGTCGTACTGCTGCACGCGCTCAAGGATTACTCGAACCTGTCGCGTCGTTCGACTGGTTTTGCGCGGCGGTTGAACTAGCCACTCGGGACGCTCGGGACGACTTTCTTCGAGATTGCGCGGGTGTTATCCAACAAGGTTGGGGGGCTTGCTAACCAGCTCATCAATGCCATCTAGTGGGTTCATGGCCACCGCCGCACCAGCAACTGAACCTGCGCAGCGCAGCGTGAGCATCCGCGTGGCGCAGCGCTCGTATCTCGACGGCGCCTCGGTTTGCGAGCACATCGGCGGCATTTTGGAGAAGATTCGCACGAACAACGACGATCTCGGTGCCTTCGTCGATGTCGCCGACGATCGAATCCTCGACGACGCGATAGCCGCCGACCGGTTGCTGGCGCGCCGGGGCGCGTCAGCGTTCAAGGAGTTCCCGCTGCTCGGTGTATCTGTCTCGGTGAAGGACTTGATCCAGACCGCCGAACTCAGTACCCGCCGAGGTTCGCGATTGCCGAATCGACGTGCGGCGCGGGACGCCCCCGTTGTCGCCCGGCTGCGCCGTGCTGGCGCGCTCGTGATCGGCAAGACCGCGACGTCCGAGTACGGCTGGAGCGCAAGCACCGTCGGACCCCTGGGTCCACCGACGCGTAACCCCTGGTCGGTCGCCCGGTCGGCGGGAGGCTCCAGCGGCGGATCGGCGGCTGCGGTCGCGGCCGGGATCGGCGACGTGTCGATCGGCACCGATGGTGCTGGATCGGTGCGCATCCCCGCTGCGTTCTGCGGAGTCGTCGGATTCAAACCTTCCCTGGGTCGCGTCCCGTACGTCCCGCCGTCCGCAGACCAGCTAGCACACGTGGGTCCGCTCGCGCGAAGCGTCGCAGACGTCACCGAATTAATGGCGGTAATCACCGGTCCAGACCCCCGCGATCCCGACTCATTTCTCTCGGGCACCGTTCCATCCGTCAACCCGGCGCAACTACGTATCGGATGGATCGAGTTCCCGAACACGTCCGATGAGGTCCGGCGGGTGAGTGACGAGGCCCGCTCGCAACTCCTCGCTCTTGGTCACCACGTCGAGGAGCTCGGGGTTCCGTTCCCGGATGCATACGACGCGATGGTGACTCTGCTGGCCGCCGGAGAGGCAAGCATGACTCCGGCGCAGGCTGAATCCCTGTGCGACCCGGGCCGCCTGGCGATCGTCCGACACGGCCGCTCGTTGGCTGCAGCCGCAATCATGAGCGCTCAGGCGACCCGGCTCGACCTGCGAATTCGCCTGTGTGAGCTGATGCGGCGCTTCGACATCCTGGCTATGGCGACCGTGCCGGAGGAGCCGTTTGCGGCTGACGCGATAGCGCCGGAGTGGGCCGCCGACCCCGAAGACCTGTTATGGCTCGCCTGGTCGCCGGCGACGTACCCATTCAACCTCACCGGCCAACCCGCGCTGTCGCTGCCGGTGGGACTGACCGCCGGGGGTCTGCCGGTCGGCGTGCAGTTAGTAGGGCGCGTAGGCGACGACAGTCTCGTGCTCACAACCGCCGAATCTCTCGAAAGACAGCTGGATTTGGCGTTGGTGGCTCCGAGTGCCAGCACGAAGGGTGACAGAAGATGAGCGGAACGCGGCAATGGGCAGTCGTCGGGTCGGAGAACGGGATCGGTCACCCGTCTTTCGTCGCTAGGTTCGGCGTCTGGGACGAACGTCAAACGGCCGCCGCTGAGTGGGTCGAAGCGTCACTCGGCGATATCGACTTCGTACGCGTCGCGTTCTGCGACCCGCACGGCCTCGCACGTTCCAAGACTGTGCCCGCTGCGGTGTTTCGAAGCGTGCTGCGCAATGGGATTGACTTCAGCGCCGGGCCGTTCCTGTTCGACACTGGTCATGCTGTGGCTGTCGACTTTCTCGGCGACAGTGGATTGGGAATCGCCGAGCTGCGCGGGGCGGGCGACTTCGTGCTCGTGCCCGATCCGCAGACCTTCCAAGTGTTGCCCGGCACCGAACCGCGAACGGCGTGGGTGCTCGGCGACGAGTACCTGCGCGACGGCACCCCGCATCCGTTGTCGTCGCGGCAGGTGCTGCGCCGCGTCTGCGCCGCTTACGCGTGTCAGAATCTCGCCCCGGTCATCGGGCTCGAGGTCGAGTGGTATCTGACCCGTCTGCTCGGCGGCAAACCGGGCAGCGAAGGCAACGGGTTCGGCCAGCAAGGACGCCCGCCTTCGGTCGAGCCAGTCAACGCCGGCTACCAATTTAATCTCGACGGCTCCTATGACTCGGTTGCAGAGGTGGTCGACCCGCTAGCGGTAATGCTGATGGGCCTCGGGTTGCCGTTACGCACTATGGAGCATGAATCCGGGCCCGGCCAGATCGAGACGACGTTCGCGCCACTGCGCGCTATGGATGCCGCAGATGCGATGCTGCTGTTTCGTACCCGCGTGAAACAGGAATGTCGGCGACGCGGGTTCCATGCCTCGTTCATGACCCTTCCGCGGCTGCCCGGCTTTGACCCGAGCGGGTGGCATCTGCACCAGTCAGTCTCGAGTACGAAGACCGGTAAAAACATCTTCGGGGCGGGCGGCGGATCGCACGATCAGATTTCACTGCAGGGTGAGAGCTACGTCGACGGACTATTGGCGAGCGCGCGAGAGTTGTGCCTGCTGTCGGTACCCACCGTGAACGGTTACCGTCGGCTGACTGCGGATTTCACCTTGGCGCCCACGTCTGTCGACTGGCGGTTCGAAGACCGCTCGGCGATGGTGCGGGTGGTGGGCGTGGAGAGTTCGACACATGCAGAGAACCGGATCGCTGAGCCATGCGCTAATCCCTATCTCGCGATAGCGGCCCAGCTAGACGCTGGCCTCGCAGGCATTAGTTCCGGCCTGTCCGCCGAACGCTCCCCGGACAAGCCGCTGCCGTCCTCGCTGGCTGACGCACTCGGGTCGTTCTCCGGCAGCCGCACCGCTGAGACCCTGTTGGGCGCGCCGCTCAAGGCGTGCCTGACGAAGTTGAAGGCCAGCGAGGTCGCGCGCTTCGCCACGTGGCGTGCCGAGCAGCAGGCGTCCGGGGCGCCGATGCCCGCAGGACAAGTCACTGACTGGGAGCAGCGCGAGTACTTCGACGTCTTTTAGGCAGACCGCAAATTTCAACGCAACCAAACCGGGAGAGGATTCACGATGTCACGTTATGACTGGGACGGTAACAATTCAGGTATTGAGCAACTCAAAGAATCGGTGGAGCCAGCACGCCAGGTGGTAGTCGACCATTTGCTCTACGCGCACCTGAACACGCTCGAGGCCGTACAAACCTTCATGGGATACCACGTGTTCGCGGTGTGGGATTTTATGTCTCTGTTGAAGGATTTGCAGCGTCACCTGACGTGCGTCGATGTGCCGTGGGTACCCAGCGACATGCCGGGTAGCCGACGGCTGATAAACGACATCGTGCTGGTCGAGGAGAGTGACGAATTCGATGACGGGTTTCGAAGCCACTTCGAGCTCTACCTGGAGGCAATGACGCAGGCAGGTGCCGACACTTCTGGCATCGAGAAGTTCATCGACGAATTGCGCGCCGGGCGTCCCGTGCCCGCAGCGCTGCGCGAGGCTCAGGTGCCCAACGCTGCGGCCGAGTTCGTCCGTAGTACTTGGCGCTGTATCGAGACCGACCCCGTGCACTGCCGAGCCGCGGCGTTCGCGTTCGGCCGTGAGGACTTGATCCCTTCGATGTTCGATCAGGTCGCGGCCCTCGATGTCGAGCACGGATCGCTGTCGAAGTTCGTCGAGTACCTGCGTCGACACATCCAGGTCGACGCCGAGGAGCACACGCCTATGGCGATGCAGATGCTCTCGGACCTCTGCGGTGACGACCCAGAAAAGTGGGCCGATTGCGAGGACGTCATCAACGCCTCACTTACGGGCCGCGCACGCCTGTGGGACGGCATCATGTCCGCGATCACCGAATCCGACGACCATGTCCTCCACGCGGCCACGGCTGCGGCTGCGGTCGGTTAGCAGGTCATTCATGACATCTGAGCTGACCCAACTGCCGGTTCCGACGAGCCGGATCGAGCGGATCGCCCAACGATCGCGCGCGGAAACGTGGAAGAAGCCGCCTCGGCGCATCGAGGCGTCGGAGTGCATCACGTGCGACCTGTGCCTGCGCAACTGCCCAGAGGAGTTCGGCGCGATCTTCGACCGTGGGCTCGAGGTCGTCATCGTTCCGGAGCTCTGCTCAGGCTGCCCGGTCTGCGTCATGGTATGTCCGGTCGACTGCATCTACGTTGATGAGGAATGGAGCCCCACCGAGCCGTCGCTGTGGGACCACGTGGGCCTGACCGCGGGTGATGCCCCATGACAGCAGGTCTCGAGCCAAACGCGGACATCCCGGGTACTGCGGACCGCAGCAGCCTTCCTGCAGGCACAGCATGGGCGAGCGATGCGAAGACCCGTCGCGAGGCACTCGCGACAGCCCGTCGGAGCCGACGCCCGAGCCGTCTCGGGCAACAGGCTGGCTCGGTGGCGCGTCCCGACTACGTCGTCGCGGCCGACGCGGGCTTCCCAGATCTTCTGGATCGGGCGTGGCAGCGGGCGCGAGAGGCCCTAGACGTCGCCGCAGCTCTCGACATCCTGCTTACGTTGGGTGGGTATGTCCCGTCAGACATCAGTCTTCGGACCTTCACTATCGAGGAGGAGTGTGCGCTTCAGGTGCTGTTCGGCCTGTCCTGGCGGCCGGACACCTTGGAGACGACTCGGCCCGACGGCACCGGGCCGGCCTTCGTCGGCGAGGTCGGCCTGACGAGCAGCGGACGAGTCGTGGTGCGTGTCCCGTCCCACGGCCCGCTCGACGGGACGCACGAACTGGTCGGCGGTGTATTGCGCCTACCGTGGTCGGACTCCGACGTGACCCAATACCGCGTCGCTCTGAACGAGGCCAACGCGCGCGCCGCCTCGGCCGTCGCCGACTGCCGAGGCTGGCTGTCGGCGCTCACCCCAGCCGGGTTATCCGACGTGCTCACAGAGCTGACCGAGGCGACCAGGCGGACGGCACCGGTGATTTTCTACTGCCGGGACCGGCAATACACGAACTTCCGCGACCGCAACACGGTCACCGGGAAGACGCTGTGGCCAGGGCACCCTGACTGCGCGTTCAGCAGCCTGGCGCAACTAGGGGTCGATCTGTGGGCCGATGAAGACGTGTGCATGGTCGCGTGTCTAATTATTCTTATTCGTGCAGGTGGATATACGCGCATCGAGGAGGTCAACGGAACCCAGCTCACGCTGGATCACGTCTTCGATGTGCTGGAGCGCTCACGCGTCGCCTATAACCGGGTACTGAGTACCACCACGATCGACTCCCCCATCGCCCCAGGCTCATCACCAACGGCCGCGCGCCTGGACGCCCTTGCGCGCGCGATCGCCGATCAGCGTCCGAATGTCCTCGAGCGTTCGCAGCTGTACCGGCAAATTCACGGACCGCTGATGCACAAGGTCGAGCGGGTCGCCGGTCGCCCGTCCGCCCCGGCCAAGCGTCGCGAGGCCGATACGTGCGCGCGGCTGCGCGAGTCCCTTCCAGTTACCGGCTCCACGCTGGCCGAAATGCGCGACGAGCTGTCCGCATCACCCCAGTGGTTGGCGTTGCCCCACAACCAGTTCGGTTCGGGGCTCGAGTCGCTGATCTATGAGACGGTGCGCGCCTCGACAGCTGTGTTTCACGCCGATTTCGCGATGAGCCGCGGCATGCGCTCGCTGACCGCGCTCGTTGATCGCCTCAGAGCGAAGGACTGGATGACGATCGCGGCATGGGATCTACCGCAGTTCTTTTGCTGTGTCGTCCCGTCGCCCGACGCGCACCAGATGTTCGATGGGTCGCGCGCCCATCTAGCTGACACCGCGTGGGCGATCGCGGCGCGGATGCAATACAACTCGTGGCACTTCTTGGTTGGCAACCTTCCGCCCGGGCCGGCGATCACCCAGCGCGACTATTTCACTCCGCCGGGCATCCCGGATATCGCCTACTACTCCGACCAGCACCATCACGGACACGTGGCCGCGAAGGTTCGCTTCACGGTACGTAGCCCGCAACCGGTGAGAGTACTCGGCATCGATTTCCGCGGGTTCGTCGATCTGCGACTCCTACGCTGCGAAGGCACACCGTTCACCGAACAGGATTTGCTCGCCGCGCAGCGCACCTCGAAGCTGATTGCCACCGCTACTCAGCTCGCTGCCGAGCTGGTGTCGGATCAGACCGCGGACGGGCAGCGGCAAGAAATGGTGGTGAATGCTTTCGACCCGCGCTGGCACCGGGACACGATCATCGGTGCTGCGTCGACCAGCTGAGTCGGGCCGTAGACCGGTCGTGGTGAGAAAGTCAGGCGAAACTGAACTCCGCTCAGAGCACCGGCTGGGACGCCGAGCGTGTGTGGACAACCCGGTACGTATTGCTGTGCCGTGCCTTGGTGAGCGCAGCGATCCGCTGGTTGCTCACTCGATGAGCTGCAGGCTGGTCAGCCTCGCGGTGTGCGTCGTAGACGTCTGAGGATTCCCACTGCGTGTATGTCACCACGAAGTCGTTATCGGTACCGATGGTTGCCAGACCAGTCTCGCTGTCGTCCGTGGCACGGGAGCGAATTCCTCGCAGCAAGACCTGCGACCGGAAGCCCGGTGCGTCGAGCAACCAAGCCGATTCGTCGTCGATCGCGGCTAGCAGCGCGTGCTGGTCGGCGGGATCCACGTCGAGCACCTCGATCACTGTGTGATCATCGCGCGCGGGCGAGATCTCGGTAACTCCGTCCTGTTCTGGATGGCTTCGGACCGACACGACCTCGTTCTGCATGAGCCGGACGAAGGTGGTCATCTGACGGAACACTGGGACGGTGTGGTGCTTGAACTCGGAGCCCGCGTAGCGGGACTCCAGGTCTTCCTGCCCGCGCCACTGAATGAAGTTCGCGGTCCCGAACTTCTCTTCGCCGCGGTGAACCGTGCTGGACATCCACCCGGGATAGGCAGCGGCGTTGACGATTTCGCACATCTCGTTGACCAAGCGGTCGACGTGCACCGCTGAATCGGTGCGGAAAAGATTTAGGACAGTCAGGAACTCGTCGTGGGGGTCGATCAAAGGCATTTGGTCTCTCCTACCGGTCGTCAGGTGGTGGAAATCGGTCGCGCGCCGGCGGCGCGCGACGACGACACGGTGCCATTCGCGTCGTTGCATGGGTTGCCGAACCAGCGGGCGAGTGCGTCGGCGAGGCCGTCGTCGTCGGCTCCGGTCCACGCGAGGTAGCCGTCTGGACGCAGCAGCGCCGCGCCGACCCCACCGAGCACGTTGCCGGCCCCCGGCTCAACCGCCACCACGTCGACGCGGTCGCCCCACGGTGCTGCGGCATCGCGAGCGGACGGACTATTCAGCTCCAGCAGGACACCCCGTCCGGCATGGAGCAACGAAAATGCGTTCACGGTGTCGCCCGCAGCGAGGCTGAGCTCGAAGTCGGGCAGGCGACGTCCCAGCAGAGGGTGTTCACCGCTGCCCATGTCATAGCGGATGTCCAAACCCGTGACCATGCCTACGAGCAGTTGCCTCACTTCTTCGTACTGCAGCAGTTCGGTCAGGACGGCGCGCATGGGGTCCATCTCGTTCCCGCCGAGATACAGGATCCGTTGGGCCAGGGTATTGACGAGCACCCGCGCGCCGACCGGGTGCCGCTCGGCGTGGTAGCTATCGAGCAAATCGGCCGGACTCCGGCCGTGCACGACAGCGGCGAGCTTCCAGCCCAGGTTCACCGCGTCACCAATCCCCGCACTCATCCCCTGCGCACCGATCGGCAGATGGATGTGGGCCGCGTCGCCGAGCACGAAGACGCGTCCCTGTCGGTACAACTCGGCTTGCCTGCTGGCGTCACTCGTGACGCTCGTCCAGATGGGGGTGGCTGCGGAGATGTCCTCACCGGTCAAGCGGTTCCACATCAGGGCTATCTCGTCGAACGTCGGAGCCCCGTCGTGGGTCCGACGCGCGCCGCGCTCGTGCAGGATCACCCGGTTTGTGGCCGGGCCCAGAGGCAGCACCATCACCATCCCGCCGGGCACCCGCTCGCCGGCGAAGCGAGGTCGCAGCTCACATCCGGTGACATCGGCGAACCACATCTCTACGGTCGGATCCGTCCCGGGGAAGTCGATTCCGGCGAGGCGGCGCACAGCACTGCGAGAACCATCGCAACCCGCCACGTATCGCGCGGTGATGCGACGGGGGCCGTCCGGCGTCGTCACCTCGACCCGGATGCCCCCCGCGTCCTGCTCGAGTGCCCTGACCTCGTGCTGTCGGCGGATCTCCGCGCCGAGGCCGAGCGCCCATGAGGTCAGCACGCTCTCGGTCAGTGACTGAGGCTTGCCGCGCGCTCCGTAAGAGCCGCCTGGAACGACGCGGTAGTCGAGCGGCAACCCACCGAAGTGCCCCATCGGTAGCGTGTGCAGCTCGCCGAAGTGCGATAGCAGCCCACGTTGATCGAACTCCTCGATTGCGCGGGCCGAAAATCCGAGCGCCCGGGATTGGCGCATCGGTTCCGCCAGTCGCTCCACGACAAGCGCGCGGACGCCGGCAAGACCCAACTCGCCAGCGAGCATCAGACCGGTGGGACCGGCACCGACGATCAGGACGTCGGTGTCAGGTGAAGGCATTGGGCACATTTTCCTGTCTCGTTTCTCGCATGCCGGTGTCGAGGTTGCTCACGACCCCGGCCAGGTGCGCCTGCACCTGGGGCAGCGTGGCGAGCTCGTTCAACAGTGCGTGAAGTGGGTCGGTGGACGGGCCGTCGAGTAGCAGGATCTCTTGCGCGGTGACCCAATCCAGGGTCCGCGCAGCGACCGGGCACCGAGCCCGCTGGTATCCCTCGAGCGCGGTGGACGGAGGGTCGCCGCGCAGTGCCTCGGCGAGACGCCAGCCAAGCTCGGCGGCGTCCTGCAGGCCGATGTTGAGCGACTGCCCTCCGATCGGCAGATGCCAGTGCGCGGCATCGCCGGCCAGCAGCATCCGGCCATGCTGATACTGCGTGGCGCGCCCGCGGGCATTGTCGAAGCGGTCGACCCAGGCGACTGTGCCGGTTCCGATCCGCTCGCCTGTCACCTGTAACCACGCCTCGACTACATCGGCGAATGTTGCCGGGCCACTGCGGCAGGCCAATCGCCGGGCCCGTTCGTGGACCATGACCCGAGTGATCCCGGAGCGGGTGTGGGCAACGGCGAATCCGGCGGGCAGCCGCTCGAAGCGTCGATCGCGAATCGCCAGCCCGGTCACGTCGGCGCGAAGCAGTTCGCGGGTGGCCGGCCAGGCTGCGACCGGGAATCGCCCGAGGCGACGAACTGTGCTGCGTGCGCCATCGCAACCGACGACATAGGAGGCGTCCACACTCGCATGCTGGCCATTCACGAGGCAGATGCCGACGGCGGCATGCTCGGCATAGTTGGTGAGGTCGACGACTTCGACGCCGCGCACTACCTGGGCACCGCACTGCTCGGCCCGGTCGGCGAGTGCGGCCTCGACCCGGAACTGGGCCACTTTCCAGTTGCCTGCGAAATCGCTGTCGAGCGATCCGAGGTCGACACCGATACCGGCAAAGTGAGCGTGCGGCTCGTGTGTGGCCTCGGCCAACAGAGCGTGACAACCGCGTTCGTGCAGCAGCTCCGCGGTGAGCGTGGTCAGCTGGCTCGCCCGCGACTCGGTCATGGGGAATTTCCGTTGCTCGAAGACGAGCGTGCGGATCCCGGCAAGCGCGAGGTCACCGGCAAGCAGCAGCCCGACCGGGCCGGCGCCGACGATCACGACACGCGACGATGCCAGCGCCTGGGCGGAGGGTGTGCTCATGACGCCGCTCGGGGAGATTTCAGGGTCTCGGCGTGAGCCTTCGCCGCGGTGAGAGTGCTCATGCTGTTCGCACTCAACGCCCGCCGGACGAAAGCAGCGGCGTCCGCGACGTCCGCATCAGAACCAAGCACCTCGTTGACCCGCTCGGTGTTGATTCGCACGGTGTGCTGCGAGGTCAACGACACGGCCGTCCCGGATTCCTCGCTGATGGACCATTGGCCGGTGTGCAGCGTCAAGAGTGCCGGTAGGACGTGCTGCTTGTAACGGATGCTCGACGGAGACTCGCACACCCGCACCGAGCATGTGGTGTGGATCGAACCGTCAGGGGCTCGCGTGTCCATTTCGAGCACCTGCAGTCCCGGTGTGCTTTCCTGCAACTCCACCCGCTGCACATGCGGGAGATGTTGCACCCACAACCCGGCCTCGTTGAGGAAGTCGTACACATCGATTGCCCGTCCGTCGACCTCCACGGTGTCGGCGAAGGTGAACAGCTCGTCGGGGTCCGTGAGCTCCGCTCGAGCCTTCAGCGCGCCCAGTTCGGCCTCGCTGTTGTGATCGACGGCGCGTTGAATCCAGGCGATGTCAGTCGGGTCGTCGCTGGCGGCGAAGAAGTCGTGCAGCAAGCGCACCCGGCATTGCGAGGTCGAGATCTGGTCGACGATCCACGAACCACCCATGCCACCGACCGGCGCCTGAGAGCGTTCCTGCCGGAACGAGACGGCCCGCTTGGCCGGATCGTGCTCCCGCCAGGACGTCCAGGTCTTCGCCGTGTCATTCGCGATCGCCCACAGCTGAATCAGCTCCCGATTGCCGGTCCGCTCGATGACGCGGCCGTGCACGGTTGGCGGAAAAATCTGGGCCCATCCACTCACGTCAGCGACCAGTTCGTACACCCGCTCGGCGGGTGCGGCCACATCGACGGAGTGGCTCGTGCGGTAGACCCTGGGTGCCTCACCGGCAGTCATAAGCGGTCTCCGTTCGGGGTGAGGGCGGGCCGGGTGACCTGCGATGACTCGATCTCGTCGAACTGGCCCACGCCGAACCAGCGCCCTAGCGCGGTGGTCAGATCACCGCCGTCCAATCCAGTCCACGCGACGTATCCGTCGGGGCGGAGGAGCACGGATCCGCCGGCAACGGATAGTGAGCCGGACGGCGCATGCGCGGCGCGGACGATGTCGACCCGGTGCGTCCATGCCGCCGCCTCGCGGGCGACCGGTTCCGCATCGGTCAGCAGGACCCCGCGTGCGCTATGTAGCAGCTGCGGAGTCTGCGTCCGCCCTCCGCCGTCGAGCTGGACGTCGCATGGCGGCATTCGCATGCCGAGCAGGGGGTTGCTGCCGTCACCGACGGCATATTGGATGTCGAAACCGCTGACCATCCCGGCGAGGTGCCGCGTGACAACGGGCAGCTGCATCAGCTCGCTCATCACCATGCGCAGCGGTTCGACGACGTTTCCGGACAAATTCAGCGTGCCCTGTGCGCGGGTGTTGCATAGCACGCGTGCTCCGACCGGATGACGCTCCGAGTGGTAGGTGTCGAGCAAAGCGTCGGGGGCGTCGCCGGCGACCGTGGCAGCGAGCTTCCATCCCAGGTTGACTGCATCCTGGATGCCGACGCTCATTCCCTGACCGCCTGCCGGCAGATGGACGTGCGCGGCGTCGCCGGCAAGAAGTACGCGCCCACGGCGGTACTGAGACGCCAGACGGGTCGCGTCGCTGAATTTGCTCACCCAGCGGGCCTGACCGTCGTGGATCGAATCGCCGGTCAGCCGCTCCCACGCGTCGGCCACATCCACGAACGTCGCCTCGCGGGCGCGATCGGGTCGGACCCCATGCTCGCACACGATGATGCGGGTGTAAGAGTCTTCCAGCGGCGCCGCCATGACCATGCCTTCGGGCAGCAACTCGCCGATCATGCGCGGCGCGATCTCGGCTCCGGTGACATCGGCCAGGTACATCTCTCGCTCGGCATCCGAACCGAGAAAGGCGAACCCGGAGAACGATCGGACAGCACTGCGGCTGCCGTCGCAACCGACGACAAATCCGGCCGCCAACTCCTCGGTGCCCGCCCATCCGGTAGCTGTCACGATCACCTGATCGCCCTCGTTGCGCAGCCCGATCACCTCACGGCCACGTAGCACGACCGCACCCAGCTCGACGGCCCAAGTCTCGAGCATCTCCTCGATGCGGTACTGGGGAACCCCGCGCATGCCGAAATGCGCGCCTTCGAGCACTCCGTAGTCCATCGGCACCCCGCCGAAGTGCCCCTGCCGGGACGGCTCGGCGTTGGCCAGCCTGGTCAGCAACCCACGTTGATCCAGCAGCTCGGCCGCCCGGGCTGTGAAGCCGATCCCCCGCGATTCCCAGCTACGCTCGGCCCGCCGCTCGAGGACCACTACGTCGGCACCGCCTAAACGCAGCTCGCCGGCCAGCATCAGGCCCACTGGACCTGCACCGACCACGATCACCCGAACCCGGCCCGGGGGGTGGCCATCCACGTTCATCACATCGTCGCTCTCATCAGGTTTGCTGTCCTTCAGACCGGAATCGCTTCGATGACAGACACCGGCGAACTCGTCGGCACAGCTCGCTGTACCTGGAAACCGGCTCGTGCAAGCAAGCCGGTGTACTGCGCCAGCGTGCGTTCCTGCGCACCGAGCAACAGGAGCAGCCAAAGGTCGATGAGGTTGCCGAGGTGTCGCTCGTTGTCGTTCGTCAGGACGTACTCGATGACGAGAAGCTTGCCGTCGGGAGCGATAGCCTCACGGACGTTGCGCAACAGTGCGAGGCACTGCTCCTCGGCGAAGTCGTGCAGAATGTGTTTCAAGATATACGCGTTGGCCCCGTCGGGCAGGGGGTCGAAGTGCCCCCCGTGGGTAACCGTGTAACGGTCGGCCACGGACGCTGCTTCGAATACCGCCTGCGCGTTGGCCGTCGCGAACTTGGAGTCGAACAGGACGCCCCGCGCCCTGGGCGCCTGGTCCAGGATTCGGGCCAGGAGCCCCCCGGCGCCGCCGACGACGTCGACGACAGTCGCGAACTCGGAGAAGTCGTATGCCTCAACGACGGGCCCGACTTCCAGATCGGACATGCTGCGCATGCCTTGGAAGAACACCTCGGCGAATTCGGGCTGGGAACCGATGAATTCGTACGCCCCCATGCCGTGCACCTTCGGCAGGCTGGCCTCGCCCGTCCGCACCGACTCCAGCAGTTGTCCCCAGATCTCCCATAGCAACGGGTGCCCCATCAGGACGGCGAGGCCGCGCATCGAATCCGGCGAATCTTCGCGCAACGCCTCGGCCATCGGTGTGAGCGCGTACCCGCCATCCCCGGCGACGAACACCCCATATCCCGAAAGCGTGCGCAACAGCCGGTGGATGGCGTCGGCGTCGGCGCCGACGCGGACGGCGATCTCTTCGACCGGCAAGGGCCCTTGCGCCAGCACGTCGGCTACGCCGAGCTTGGCCGCGACCGAAATCGCCTGCGTGATCACAGATCCTTGAATCAGGTCGAGGATCGAATACGTGCCTGAAGCGCGTGCCAACAGTTCAGTCATCGATTTCCTCCTGGAGCGGGTGACCGGTGCCAGCGACGATAAAGCCAATTCTTATGCTTGGGCAAGTAGCAAGCGGACGTGTGAAATCAACTCCGCGTCGACCGGCGTTCAAATGAGAATGCGATTCGGATGAACGGACCGGCCTCCACCAGGACTCGAGCGAATTTGCCAGGCAAAACCAGAAACTTCCCGGAAAGTCTGCTGGCAAGAAAGGAACTCTCACATGTCCGACGCCACTGAGCAGGTTGCGGTCGTCACCGGCGCCACGAGCGGGATCGGGCTGGCCGTCGCCCGCGCTCTCACCGATCAGGGCCTCGCGGTCTTCATCTGCGCCAGGGATGGCGACGCGGTCGCGAGGACGATCGCCAAGTTGCGAGCCGATGGCCACCGGGTCGACGGAGTGGCGGCCGACGTGCGCCGGCCGGCGGACGCGACCCGGCTCGCGGCGGCCGCAGTCGCCAGCTTTGGGCGCATCGACGTACTCGTCAACAATGCCGGGCGCAGCGGCGGCGGCGCCACCGTCGACATCGACGACGAACTCTGGTACGACGTGATCAACACCAACCTCAACGGCGTCTTCTTCATGACCCGCGCGGTACTGCGCGCCGGCGGATCGATCGAGCGCGGCTGGGGCCGGGTAATCAACATTGCCTCGACCGGCGGCAAGCAGGGGGTCGTGTTGGGCGCCCCGTACTCGGCGTCGAAGCATGGTGTCGTCGGGTTCACCAAGGCCCTCGGGCTAGAGCTTGCCAAGACCGGTGTCACCGTCAACGCGGTATGCCCCGGCTACGTCGAAACCCCCATGGCCCAGCGGGTACGGCAAGGTTACGCGGCGCACCACGGCGTGACCGAGGCCGACATCCTCCAACGATTCGAGGCCAAGATCCCGCTCGGCCGCTACTCGACACCTGACGAAGTCGCAGCTTTTGTCGGCTATCTCGTCACCGACGCTGCCGCACCAATCACCGCCCAGGCGATCAACGTGTGCGGCGGGCTCGGCAACTACTGAAGTACGAGGAGAACGCCATGAACAGCACCTTGATCGTCGCCCGCATGCAGCCGCAATCCGCCGAGGCGGTTGCCGAGATCTTCAGCAATTTCGACCGCACCGACATGCCGCATCACATGGGCACCCTCCGGCGTGAGCTGTTTACGTATCACGGGCTGTACTTCCACCTGCAGGACTTCGCAGACGACCACGGATCCGAACGGGTCCAGCACGCGCGCACTGATTCCCGTTTCATCCAGATCAGCGATGACCTCAAGCCGTTCATTCAGGCATACGATTCCGCCACCTGGCGCTCACCGGCCGACGCCATGGCCGCGCGCTTTTATCGTTGGCAGGCCTGAACGCGGGTCGACGGTGTAGGTAGCACACGGTTGCTGCCGGACCGCCTACCCACGGGCCGGCAACCAAACCTCGAGAAGCCAAGACGCAAAGCGGCGAAGGTCCGGTCGCAGACGCCGAAGCTCCGGCAGATCCGCGTGGTAGCCGTCACGGTCGAGCCACTCGAACATGGCCGCGAGGTCGGCGCGAGCGGCACGCAGTCCGTCGATCGGCAGACCACGGTAATACGTGTCTACCCCGGTGACCCGCGCGAACGCCTCGGCCAGTTGCGGACCCGTCAGCTCGTCGGCAGCGATCTCGAGGCGCCGCCCAAGCCAGAACTCCGGCTGTTCGAACGCGTCCGCGGCGAATGCGCCGATGTCGTCAACCCCGATCATTTGAATCAGGACCTCGGGTCGCACCCACAGCCCTAGCATTGCCCGATCGTTGGCGGGTCGGGGCGCGATGTCGTGGAACATCTCGTAAAACATCGCCGGGCGCAGGACCGTCACGGGCAGCCCAAGCTCGTTTAGATACTCTTCTATTCGCCACTTACTTTCGAAGTGCGGGATACCGCTGAGGCGTTCGACACCGCCGACCGAGCTATAGACCACGTGAGCGACCCCGCAAGCGGCGGCGGCGTCGGCCACCGCCTTTCCTTGCCGCTCCTCCGCAACCACGCCGCCAGCGCCACGAAACGTCTGCACACTGAAGACTCCGTGCGCGTCGCGCATTGCCGACCGAAGGGACACCCCGTCGTCAAGGTCACCGAGCACCAGTTCTGCGCCCCGCGCGCCTAGGGCTCGGGCTGCGACGGCCTGCCGGTCGCGCACAAGAACGCGTACGGCGTGACCTCGACGTAGCAACTCACGGGCGGTGGCACCTCCCTGGCGGCCGGTACCGCCAAGCACAAGGATGGGCGACGAGATGGACACGGATGACTCCTTCGGGGGTGTGTTCACCATGGGACGGTGCCGTCTTCGGCGAGGGTTGCACCGTTCGGGCCGTGCGCGTCGAGCAGCGCGAGCCGCACCGCGATAACCGCTCCCTGGGCGGGCGTGCGGGTGCCGCGATGGTTATTGATATCAGTGGCCACGTAACCGGGCAACGCAACGTTGACCTTGATCGGGGTGTCTTTGAGCTCTTTGGAGTACGCGACCGTGATCGCGTTCAGGGCTGTCTTGGACGACTGATAGGCGATCATGTTGACGTGCGCGAATGGTGACGCAGGGTCGGTGATCAGCGACAGGGACGCCCCGTGCCCGGAGACGTTTACAATTCGGGCGGCAGGCGCCCGGCGTAACAGGGGCAGCATTGCGTTGGTAACTTCGACCACCCCGAACACATTGGTCTCATAGACCTCACGCAGGTCGTCGGCGGTGGCCTGACTCGGCTCACCGGTGAATGAGCCGGAGATGCCGGCATTGTTCACGAGGATGTCGAGGTGGCCGTGGCGCCTGTCGATGAGAGATACGGCGTCGGAGATGGTGCGGACGTCAGTCACGTCCAGTAGGAGCGGGTGGACGGTCGACCCACCGCGCGAGATGCTCTCGGCTGCCTCGCGCCCACGGCGTTCGTTTCGCGCGCCGAGCAAAACCTGAACGCCGTGCTTCGCCAGTTGCTGAGCGATCTCGAACCCGATTCCTTTGTTGGCACCTGTGACAAGCGCGATCTTTTTCGCTGGCATCTGCGTCCGTTCAGCCATTGGTTCAGTCACCCCGTTCGTCGGTTCCGGCGGTAGGTCAGCACGGCCGCCACGGCCGGCCGCGCACCAGTGGCCAATATTGAAACAAACAAAACGTGTTCACCACCGTCACCGAAGTGATGCATTCGAATCGTCAGCTTCATGCGCAACGTTCAACTGCAGAATGCCGATGTTGAACGCCGCTTGAGCGGTGTCGAGTAATGCTGAGGGCGGCCCCGCACGGTGATCTAATAGCCACCGGCGGTATCGATGATTAGTTGCCGCGGAAAGGTCTTACCAACGTGAAGACAGAAATAGCCGTCGTCGGGGCGGGCCCGGTCGGGCTGATGCTCGCCAGCGAGTTGCGCCTCTGCGGGGCAGCCGTCACCCTCTACGACAGGCTGCCCACCCCGCCGACAGAGTCACGGGCGCTCGGCTTCAACCGACGTGCTGCTGAGATCCTCGACCAGCGCGGCCTGCTCACGCGACTGGGCACGGTGCGCTGGGGCCCGATGGGCCACTTCGGCGGCGTGCGATTCGACCTCGACATGCTCGAGCAGGACCACAGCGGCGTCCTCGGGCTCCCCCAACCGCGCCTCGAGGCGGTGCTCGGTGAGAGACTGTCCGAACTCGGCGTCCCCTTACTACGCGGATACGACTTGGTCGCGATGCGCGAGACGACCGACGGCGTCGACCTGGATTTCGACGGCCCCGACGGGCGCCGAACGGACCAGGCAGATTACGTCGTCGGGTGCGACGGCGCAGGCAGCACCGTTCGCTCGCTCGCTCATATCCCAACACGCACGTGGCCGGCGTCCAGGGGTTCCTATTCCGCCGAGGTCGCCGATGTGCACATCCGGCCCAGGCCGATCGGCGAGCGACTGCCCGGGGGCAACATGGTGCTCTGCACGCCGATCGGGCCGGATACCTACCGGATCGTCATACACGACAGTGGCCTTCCGGCGAATGTGAGCACACCGACGTTCGCCCAGGTTACCCAGGCGTGGGAGCGCCTGACCGGCGAGGACATCCAAGGTGGGCGCCCATTGTGGCTTTGGGCATGCGGAAATGGCGCGGCGCTGGCCGACCGGTACGAGCACGGCCGGATACTGCTGGCCGGCGACGCAGCGCACGAGATCCCGCCGCTCGCCGCTTGGGCGTTGAGCGCTGGCATTCAGGACGCGGCCAACCTGGGATGGAAGCTGGCCGCGGTGGTGGGGGGACGGGCGCCGCATGGGCTGCTCGCCAGTTACGAGCGCGAGCGTAGACCCGTCGGCGCCACCCTTGTCCGGAATGCCCAAGCCGCGACCGCCCTGTACCTCGGTGCTGCGATGGACCCGATCCGCAGCGTCTTCGGTGAACTGATGTCCGACGCGGACACCGCCGAGTCCGTCGCCGGCCATGTCAGCGGCCTGGGCATCCGCTACGACCTCGGCCCGGGCGATGATCCGCTACTCGGAAGGCGACTTGCGCCGCACTTGGAGGTCGCCTGCGCCGACGGTCGTTCGGTGCGCGTCGGCGAACTGCTGCACCAGGGCAAGGGGTTGCTTATCGGAGCACAAATGTCAGCGACGACCAGGCCCTGGGCGGACCGGGTCCAGGCCGTCGAGGGTACCTTCGACGGTTTCCCGGGTTCAGTGCTGGTGCGGCCCGACGGATATGTTGCCTGGACGTCACCGGGTTCGGCTCTTGATTGTGCCGACGCGCTGTGCCGCTGGTTCGGCGCACCGGTCCCGGTCGCCGAATGCGCGGCGCAGCCCCGACCGGCGGTGGCCGGGTGACCCGTTCGGCCAAGAGCCCAGCCAGAAAGGTGATCGTGGTCGGCGCCGGCCCGGTCGGGCTCATGTTGGCCGGTGAGCTGCGCCGCGGTGGCGCGGACGTGGTCGTTTACGAACGGCTGACCGAGCCCGCCCGCGAATCACGCGGAGCCAGCCTCACTAGACGTGCGGTCGAGTGCTTCGACCAGCGCGGCCTGCTGCCGCGGCTCGGCCACCATGAACCGGCCGACAGCCATTTCGGCGGTATCCCCTTGGACCTGGGACAGCTCGGCCAGGATCACGCCGGTGCGCGGGGGATTCCGCAGTACCGGACCGAAGAGGTGCTCGCTGGGTGGGCCCTTGAGCTCGGCGCCGACATCCGCCGTGGGTATGAGGTAACCGGATTCGAACAGAGTGCAGACAGCGTCGAGATCGAGCTGGACGGACCCGACGGCGCGGTCCACGACGAGGCGGCCTATCTCGTCGGTTGTGACGGCGGCCGGAGCACGATTCGAACGCTCGCTGGTGTGGAGTTTGTGGGTTCTGCACCTACCCGTGGGTTTTACACCGCCGACGTCACCGGGGTGCGGATCCGACGTCGCCGCATCGGTCAGGATCTGCCCGGCGGCAGCATGGTGATGGCAATGGATCTGGAGAACGGCGTCACCCGCGTCGTCGTCCATGAGCACGGCATGGGCCCGCGGGATCGTGAGTCTCTGACCTTCCGCGACCTCGCCGACGCTTGGCAGCGGTTGACCGGTGAATCGATCCATGATGCCCAATGCCGGTGGCTGAACTGCTTCACCGACGCATCGCGGGTCGCCGAACGCTACCGCAGCGGACGGGTCTTCCTCGCCGGCGACGCAGCGCACGTCCAACCACCTGCTATGGCGCAGGGGCTCAGCGTCGGCGTCCAGGACGCGGTGAACCTCGGCTGGAAGCTCGCAGCGGCGGTTGATGGGTGGGCACCCGTTTCCCTGCTGGAAACCTACGAGGCCGAACGACTTCCGCTCGGCCGACAACTCGCTCGCAACGCACGCGCCGCCATCGAGATCCGACTCACCGGTGAGGAGATGGATCCGGTGCGCGGCGTGATTGGCGAGCTGGTGGCTCGTCCACATGCAGCCCGTCAGCTCGCGGCGATGTTGAGCGGCCTGGCGATTCGTTACGAGGTCGGGTCCGGTGACAATCCTTTGCTTGGCCGCCGCCTCGACCCCGATTGGCCGCTGATAGGTCATGACGGGGCGCGCACGCGCGCAGCCGACCTGCTGTGTGCGGGCAGGGGTGTTCTTGTTACCGAGCAGCCGGTTCACGCGGAACGAGCTCGTGGCTGGAAAGACCGCGCCACGATCGTCGTCGGTTCTTGGGCGGCCGACGATGCCGATCTGACATCGGTGCTGATCCGGCCCGACGGCTACGTGGTGTGGACGTCACCCGGATCGGAACACGATCTGTTAACCGCTCTTCAGGAGTGGTTCGGTCACCCGCATTGAATGCGTTTGGTGTCGTGACCGCCTCGCTGTGGCCAACTGCGAGCTGCCGAGTGGGTGACGCCGAGGGCAGTCGTCGCGTCCTGAGTCGTAGTGCTCGCGTCAGCGCGAGATCTGCTGCGAGGCGAGGCACGTCCACGGCGCCGCTAACCCCAATACCGTTCAGTTAAGCTTACAGCGGTGTAGTTTGGTGGTATGCCTCGTGCTGGGTGGGTGAAGCCGGAGTCGGATCGTCGGTTGTCGGATTTGGTGTCGGTGGGGGTGTTGACCCGGGTGTT
>JAABUT010001252.1_pt1 | contig 30372 bp, 31 predicted proteins | sample 5559281 | NCBI WGS metagenome assembly JAABUT01 (sample SAMN10711880, study PRJNA513359) | rock metagenome | isolation source: Antarctica rocks | place: Antarctica: Victoria Land, Ricker Hills nord | collected 2016-01-04
CCTTCGAGATGGGGTCCAGGGCGCACTGCGTCCTGGCGGGTCCAGGGCAGAGCCCTGGCCTTCCTTGCCTTCAGCCGCTCCCTTTTGCCAGCCGCGCCGTCGCTGAGGCGGCAGCGGGGCGCGGCTGGCTGCCGGCATGCGTAGTCAGGATGCGGCCGTTCATGGTGGTTCCCTCCAGGTTGCGGCCGAGGTACAGCCATGTGTGCAGGCCGGCAAGGCGCAGGGGGACAGATCATGACCGCAAAGCTGGACGCCATGTTGGACGCAGCCACCCGGGCGGACGTGCCGGGCGTGGTTGCGATGGCGGCGACCGCGGAGGGCGTGATCTACCAGGGTGCGTCCGGCCTGCGCGACATCGCCACCGGTGCGCCGATGACGCCCGACTCGGTGTTCTGGCTGGCGTCGATGACCAAGGCGGTCACCTCGGTGGCGGCGATGCAGCTGGTCGAGCAGGGCCGCCTGGCGTTGGACGCGCCGATCGCCGACGTGCTGCCGATGCTGGGCACGCCGCAGGTGCTGGACGGGTTCGACGCCGGCGGCATGCCGATGCTGCGTCCGGCCCGCGCGGTCGTGACGCTGCGGCGGCTGCTGACCCACACCTCCGGCTACGGCTACGAAACGTGGAACGCGGAGCTGGTGCGGGCGCATCGGGCGATGGGGTTGCCGTCGCGGGCGCGGGACTGGGCGGAGCTGGCGCGCGAACCGCTGTTGTTCGATCCCGGTTCCGACTGGAACTACAGCATTTCCACCGACGTGGTGGGCAAGGCGGTCGAGGCGGTCAGCGGCATGCCGTTGGCGGCGTATTTCACAGCCCACATCTTCGGCCCGCTGCGCATGCACGAAACGGGTTTCGCGCTGACCGCGGCGATGCGTGATCGCTCTGTGGCCCTGCATGCCCGCCAAGCTGACGGAAGCGTGGTGGCCACGGGGTCCGACCCGACGGCCGGACGGGATTTCCTGAACGGCGGCGGCGGTCTGCGCGGCACGGCGCCCGACTACGTACGCTTCCTGCGCATGTTCCTGAACGGGGGCACGCTGGACGGCGTGCGCGTGCTGGAGCCGGAGACCGTGGCATCGATGGGCCAGAACCACATCGGCGAACTTGTGGGCCGACCGTTGCGCAGCGGGATGGCGCAGCTGTCGCGGGATGCCGATTTCTTTCCGGGTATGGAGCAGAAATGGGGGCTGGGTTTCCTGATCAACACGCGAACGGCGCCGTCAGGGCGAAGTGCCGGGGGGCTGGCGTGGGCGGGGCTGGCGAACACCTATTTCTGGATCGACCCGGCGCGGGGCGTGGCGGGGGTGCTGCTGGGGCAGATGTTGCCTTTTGCGGATACGGCGATGCTGGAGCTGCTGTGGGCGTTTGAACGAGGCGTCACGGCCTGAACCCCGGGATATGCGCCAGATGGCGCATCGCTTCCCGGACTGATACACGCCCGGCATGCTCAAGCGCTCCCGGCCGGCTTCCGACACCACGTTCGCGCTGTGCCGCCGGTTGTGGCGCGAGCACATCGCCGTTCATCGCGGCCGGCTGCTGCTGGTGCTGCTGCTGACCGGGGTGATGGCCGGCACCCAGGCGCTGTATCCGGTGGTGATCGACCACGCGTTCGGCATGTTCGAACGCCGCGACCAGCGCATCCTGTACCAGCTGCCGGCCCTGGTGGTGGTGGTCACCTCGGTCAAGGCGTTGGCGCAGTACTGGCAGAACGTCATGGTCCAGCAGGTGGTGCTGCTGGTGATCCGCGCCCTGCAGGGCCGCATGTTCGCCCATCTGGTGCACGGCGACCTGGCCCGCATGGAGCGCGAGGCGCCGGCATCGCTGGCCGCCCGCTTCACCACCGACGCCGCCACCATCCGCGAGGCGCTGACCCGCGCGGTCAACGGCCTGGCCGACGTCGCCACCGTTGTCGGTCTGGTCGGCTCGATGCTGTGGCTGGACTGGAAGCTGAGCCTGATCGCCGCCGTGCTGTACCCGCTGGCCGGCATCCCGATCGAGCGCATCGGCAAGCGCATCCGTCGCGCCTCGGGCGGCATGCAGGAGCGCATGGGGCAGGCCGCGACCCTGCTGAATGAAAGCTTTGCCCAGGCTCGCACCGTGCGCGCCTACCGGCTCGAGGCCGCCGAGACCGCGCGCGCCGACAGCGCCTTTCACGAGCTGTACCGCGCGCTGTACCGCATGGCCCGCACCCGCGGCCGCGTCGATCCGTTGTTGGAGGTGATCGGCGGCGTCGCGGTGGCCGCGGTGATCGGCTTCGTCGGCTGGCGGGCGGCCAACGGCGACGGTTCGCTGGGGCACTTCACCGGGTTCATCACCGCGCTGCTGATCGCGTCAAGGCCGTTGCGGGCGCTGGGCAGCCTGAACGGCGCGGTGCAGGAGGGCCTAGCCGGGCTGATCCGGGTGTTCGCGGTGGTGGACGAGACGCCGGCCATCGTCGAGCGCCCTGGCGCCGGGACGCTTCCGGAAGGGCATGGCCACGTCGTCTTCCAGGACGTCACGTTTTTGTATCCCGACGGCCGCCACGGCCTGCGCGGCCTGAGCTTCGAGGCCCGGCCCGGCCAGACCGTCGCCCTGGTCGGTCCGTCCGGCGCCGGCAAATCCACCGCCCTGACCCTGATCCCGCGCCTGCACGACGCAGCCGGCGGCGCGGTCAGCATCGACGGCGCCGACATCCGCGGCGTCACCCTGGCATCGCTTCGTGACGCCATCGCCTATGTCGGCCAGGACACGCTGCTGTTCGACGACACCGTCGCCGCCAACATCCGCATGGGCCGCCCGGACGCGACCGAGACCGCCGTCGAGCAGGCCGCCGCCGCGGCTGCGGCGGCCGGGTTCATCGCCGCCCTGCCCCTGGGCTACGTCACCCGCGTCGGGCCCGGCGGGCAGTTCCTGTCCGGCGGCCAGCGCCAGCGCGTCACCCTAGCCCGCGCGCTGCTGCGCAATCCTCGCATCCTGCTGCTGGACGAGGCCACATCCGCCCTGGACGCCGAAAGCGAGCAGGAGGTGCAGACCGCGTTGCTGGCGCTGCGCCGCGGCCGGACCACCATCGTTGTCGCGCACCGGCTGTCCACGGTGCGCGACGCGGACCTGGTGGTGGCGATGGCGGACGGCGCCGTGGTGGAGACCGGCACCCATGCCGACCTGCTGACGCGGGATGGGCTATACGCCCGGCTGGTGAAGTCGCAGGCGTTCACGCATTGAGGCAGCCGTGCCCGTGGCCCTTGGGATGGATAGGCGCAACGTCACCCATCGGAAAGGACATGGTGGTGATAGATGACGCTACGCCTACACATCCTACGACGCGAGGAAAGCACCAGCCCGCGAGATGGCTTCGAGGCGGGGTCTGGCCACCACGGCACGAAGGCGTCGATGTCGCGCGCGTTGTCAGGCTTCAAGCTGCTTCTGCACAGAAAGTGCCGGGTCGGCGTGGCTGGCGTTCATTTCAAGCCTCGGTGCTTGTTCGGGGAGGCTTCGATCACGCTCCTGGGACAGCCCAGGCTTCCAGGATGGCGGCGTCGCGGCGGAGCTCCTTCACGGGAACGTATTCCGGCGAGTCCCAGAACGCGCGGATGGCCGCCATGGACGGGAACTCGAACATCGCGATCCGCCGTCCGTCGTCAGCACCTTCCAGAAGCTCGACCTTGCCGCTTCCCGTCACATGCCTGCCGCCGAACTTTACGATGAGCGGAACCACCGCCTCCCGGTACTGGCGCCACCGGTCCCCGTCGCCGATCGCGATCCGCATGACCAGATAAGCTGCCATCGCTTCCTCCAGACCCTGTGATGTTCACGCCCACTTCACCTCCGGCGGCAGGCTCATCAGGATCGCGTCGACGTTGCCGCCGGTCTTCAGCCCGAACAGCGTGCCGCGGTCGTGGATCAGGTTGAACTCCACATAGCGCCCGCGCCGCAACAACTGGTGCTCGCGTTCGGCCGCCGTCCACGGCTCGTGCATGCGGGTCCGCACGATGGCGGGATAGGCCTGCAGGAAGGCGGTGCCGACATCGCGGGCGAAGGCGAAGTCGGCAGCCGCGTCGCCGGTGTCGAGGTGGTCGTAGAAGATGCCGCCGGCGCCGCGCGGCTCGTTGCGGTGCGGCAGGAAGAAGTAGCGGTCGCACCATTCCTTGAAGCGCGGGTAGTACTCCGGGTCGTGCGCGTCGCAGGCCTCGCGCAACGCGGCATGGAAGGCGCCGGCGTCCTGCACGGCCTCCGGCGTGTCCAGGCGCATCGGCGTCAGGTCGCCGCCGCCGCCGAACCAGCCCTTGGTGGTGATCAGCAGCCGGGTGTTGAAATGCACCGCCGGCACGCGCGGGCTGGCCATGTGCGCCACCAGCGAGATGCCGCTGGCGAAGAAGCGCGGGTCGGCGGCGGCCCCCGGGATCTGCGCGCGGAACTCGGGGCTGAACGTGCCCGACACGGTGGACACGTTTACCCCAACCTTTTCGAACACCCGGCCGCGCATGACGCTCATGACGCCGCCGCCGCCATGGGTGCCGTCGTGGTTCGGGCGGTCCCACGCGGTGCGGGCGAAGCGGACGGGACTGTCCACCGCCGCCTCGATCGCTTCGAATGCGCCGCAGATGCGGTCGCGCAGACCCTCGAACCAGGCCTGTGCCGGCTGCTTCAGGGCGTCGTGGGCCGGGCGTGTTTCAAGCATCGGGAGTCCTTTGGCGCGATGGATCGGAGCCATGTTGCAGCCGCGAAAAGCAGCACCTAATATGCTGCAAGTCTGGCGCATGGACGCGCCGCAAGTCGAGGCCCGGTCCGGCCCCGGCGAGCCGATGCAACTGCCCGCGGGTTCCGGGCGAACGAGTGACCACCCGCGCCGGGTGGCTGAGGGATTAGATGGCCGACCTGATGATGCCAGCGACCAGCCCCGGGCATATCGACCCGCCGGACCACGTGCCGGAGGTGGTCAGCAAACGCGACTTCGTGAAGCTGCTGACGGCGTCGGCCGCGGCTGTCGGCGTCGGCGCCATCGCCTGGCCGCTGATCGACAGCATGAACCCGTCCGCCGACGTGCTGGCGCTGTCGTCCACCGAAGTCGACCTCAAGCCGATCGCGGCCGGCCAGGCCATCACCGTGGTGTGGCGCGGCAAGCCGGTGTTCGTGCGCAGCCGCACCGACGCCGAGATCAAGGCCGCGCAGGACACCACCGCCAACCAGATGATCGACCCGCAGGCCGACGGGCTGCGCGTCAAGGCCGGGCATGAGCAGTGGCTGGTGGTGGTCGGCATCTGCACCCATCTCGGCTGCGTGCCGATCGGCAACAAGCCCAGCGACCAGCGCGGCGACTTCGGCGGCTGGTTCTGCCCGTGCCACGGCAGCCAGTACGACACCTCGGGACGGGTTCGGCACGGGCCCGCGCCGGCCAACCTGCCGGTTCCCCCTTACGCTTTCGAAGGCGACACCAAGATCAAGATCGGCTGAGCCGGACCAAGTCCCTCGCCGAATACCCGGAGCACACGCCATGGCTGGCCTGACCAAGAGCGACTTCAAGAACCCCGTCATCAACTGGATCGACACCAGGATGCCGTTGTTCACCATGATGCAGAAGGAGTACGGCGTCTTCCCGACGCCGAAGAACTTCAACTACTTCTGGAACTTCGGCGCGCTGGCGCTGGTGAACCTGGTCATCATGATCGCCACCGGCGTGTTCCTGTCGATGAACTACACCGCCCACACCACCATGGCGTTCGACTCGGTTGAGCGCATCATGCGCGACGTGAACTTCGGCTGGCTCCTGCGCTACGCCCATGCCAACGGCGCCTCGATGTTCTTCATCGTGGTGTACATCCACATGTTCCGCAGCCTGTACTACGGGTCATACAAGGCACCGCGAGAGCTGCTGTGGATGATCGGCGTGGTCATACTCCTGTTGCTGATGGCGTCGGCGTTCATGGGTTACGTGCTGCCCTGGGGCCAGATGTCGTATTGGGGCGCCACCGTCATCACCAACCTGTTCAGCGCCATCCCGCTGGTCGGCGACAGCATCGTCACCTGGCTGTGGGGCGGCTTCTCGGTCGACAACCCGACCCTGAACCGGTTCTTCAGCCTGCACTACCTGCTGCCCTTCGTGACCGTGGGCGTGGTGTTCCTGCACATCGTGGCGCTGCACATCACCGGGTCCAACAACCCGCTCGGCATCGACGTGAAGTCCAGCCAGGACACGCTGCCGTTCCACCCGTATTACACCATCAAGGACAGCGTCGGCTTGTGCGTCTACTTCCTGGTCTTCGCCCTGCTGGTGTTCTTCGCGCCGAACTACCTGGGCCATGCCGACAACTACATCCCGGCGAACCCGCTGGTGACGCCGACACATATCGTCCCGGAGTGGTACTTCCTGCCGTTCTACGCGATCCTGCGCGCGGTGCCGTCCAAGCTCGGCGGCGTGCTGCTGATGTTCGGCGCCATCGCGGTGCTATTCGTGCTGCCCTGGCTGGACACCTCGCCGGTGCGCTCCTCGCGCTTCCGCCCGATCTACCGCCAGCTGATCGTCGTGCTGGTGGTGGCGATCTTCGCCTTGGGCGTTGCCGGCGGCAAGCCGCCGGAAGGCATCTGGGTGGTGGTCGGCCGCGTCGCCACCGCCTACTACTTCCTGCACTTCCTGGTGTTGCTGCCGATCCTGGGCAAGCTGGAGCGCACCTTGCCGCTGCCTGAGAGCATTAGCAACCCGGTCACGCGGGCGGGCACTGGCGGCTTCGGCGGCGGACCGCTGCCCGGCGGCGCACCTGCCAAGCCGATGGAGAAGGTTTGATGCGCATCGCGATCCTTGCCGCCGGCGTGCTAGCCGCCAGCCTCGCTGGCACCGCGCCTGCGCCGGCGGCCGAGGAGCACTTGGAGAAAATGGACTGGAGCTTCAACGGTCCGTTCGGCACCTTCGACCGTGCCTCGGCCCAGCGTGGTTTCCTGGTTTATCAGCAGGTCTGCTCGAACTGTCATTCGATAAAGGAAGGCTACTACCGGGATCTGCGCGGCATCGGCCTGGACGAGAAGCAGGTCGCGGCCATCGCCGGCGCCGTCAACGTGGCCACCCTCAGCGAGGATGGCCAGCCGGCCGAGCGCCCGGCTCTGCCGTCGGACAAGTTCCGCAGCCCGCATCCGAACGACCGTGCCGCCCGCGCCGCCAACAACGGGGCGTTGCCGCCTGACTTCTCCGTTATCGTCAAGGCGCGCGAGGGCGGCGCGGATTACATCCACGCTCTGCTGAACGGCTATGCCGAACCGCCGGCCGGCGTGAAGGTCGGCGACGGCCTGTACTACAACGCGGTCTACCCGGGCCACCAGATCGCCATGCCGGCGCCGCTGACCGACGACCGCGTCACCTACACCGACGGCACCAAGCCGACCGTCGAGCAGATGTCGCGCGACGTGACCACCTTCCTGACCTACATGGCCAGTCCGGAGATGGAAAGCCGCAAGCGCATGGGGGTGAAGATCGTGCTGTTCCTGGTGGTGATGACTGGTCTGACCTATGCCGTGAAGCGCAAGGTATGGGCTGACATGCCGCACTAGACCGGGATGACGTTTGATAGGCAACATCATCCTGTTTCAGTCCTTTGTCTTGTCGCGTGACTCAGACCTTCGATGGTTTCACCTACAGTCTTCACGCTTTAAAGCCCGTCTTCGACCAGCCCGACATCTCCGCCGCGCCCCGCCCGGGACGCGGCGGTTCTGTTTCAACCCCGATGAGGGACGCCGAGCATGCCCGACCAGATAACCCCCGTCATCGGCATCATCGGTGGCTCGGGCGTTTATGACATCGAAGGGCTGGAGGGCAAGGCGTGGCGCCGTGTTCACACGCCCTGGGGCGAGCCGTCCGACCAGCTGCTGGAAGGCACGCTGGGCGGGGCGCGCTGCGTGTTCCTGCCGCGCCACGGCCGCGGCCATCCGACCTCGCCCAGCCACCTGAACTACCGTGCCAACATCGATGCGATGAAGCGGCTGGGGGTCACGGACATCATCTCGCTGTCCGCCGTGGGGTCGCTTGCGGAGGAGCTGCCGCCCGGCCACTTCGTCATCGTCGACCAGTTCATCGACCGCAGCTTCGCGCGCGAGAAGTCCTTCTTCGGTGACGGCTGCGTGGCCCATGTGTCCGTCGCCGACCCGGTGTGCCCGCGTCTGGGCGACGCGTTGGAGGCGACCGCGCGGCGCCTGGGCCTGCCGGTCACCCGCGGCGGCACCTACCTGGTCATGGAGGGCCCGCAGTTCTCCACCCGGGCGGAAAGCCGGCTGTATCGCGGCTGGGACTGCGCGGTGATCGGCATGACCAACATGCCGGAGGCCAAGCTCGCCCGCGAGGCGGAGATCTGCTACGCCACCGTCGCCATGGTCACCGACTACGACTGCTGGCGCCCCGGCCATGACGCGGTGACGGTGGATGAGGTCGTGCGCGTGCTGCTGTCCAACGCCGAGCGCGGGCGGGGCTTGGTCGCCGCCACCATCCCGGCGATCGCAGCCCCGCGCGGCCCCTGCCCGGCTGGGTGCGACCGCGCGCTGGACAACGCCATTATCACGGCGCTTGACAAATGTGACCCGACGTTGCTGGCGAAGCTGGATGCCGTTGCCGGGCGGGTGCTGGGCTAGCCTGCGATCACCCTGACTGGAAACAGGCACGGGGTGAATCGCCGGCTCAAACAAAGCTAGACTGGTATTGGCCTGACACAGTCAGGGCGATACCGGTCTAAGCCTTCGCCCAGCCGCCGCTCACACGCCTGCGCAAGCAGGGTGGCCGGGAACAGCAGGCAGAAACACACGACCGTCACCACGGTGTAGACCTCCGGCGGCCGGTCGTGGCGGCTCTCCCGTAACTGTGGTCAAAGGCCCAGATAGGCGCGGCGCACGGCGACGTCGCCGGTGATAACGGAGGCCGGCCCGGACATCACCACCCGCCCGGTCTGCAGCACGTAGGCGCGGTCCGATATCTCCAGCGCCTCGGTCAGGCGCTGCTCGACCAGCAAAATCGTGACGCCGAGGGTGCGGATGCGCTGCACCGCGGCCATGATGTCGTCCACCAGCTTCGGCATGATGCCCTGGCTGGGCTCGTCCAGCATCAGCAGCCGCGGCTGGGTCATCAGCGCGCGGCCGATCGCCAGCATCTGCTGCTCGCCGCCCGACAGGGTTTCCGCGCGTTGCTTCAGGCGTTCCTGCAGGCGGGGAAACAGGCTGTAGACCAGTTCCAGTGGCGCGAACCGGTTGGGGTCGCCGCGGCGGGCATAGGCGCCCAGGCGCAGGTTGTCGGCCATCGACAGGCGCGGGAACAGCCGCCGGCCCTCCGGCACCAGCCCCACGCCCATGCGGGTGATGCGGTGCGCGGGCACGCCGGCCAGGGTGATGCCGTTCAGCGCGATGCCACCTTCCGTCGCCACCTGCCCTGAAATAGCCTTCAGCAGCGTGGACTTGCCGGTCCCGTTGGCGCCGACCACCGCCACGATCTCGCCGTGTGCCACATGCATCGACACGCCCTGCAGCGCCATCAGGCCGCGGTAGGACGCCGACAGCCCGTCAATCCGCAGCATAGCGGTCGCCCAGATAGGCGCGGATCACGTCCGGATGCTTCACGATCGCCGCCGGCGTGCCCGCGGTCAGCACGCGGCCGAGGTTCAGCACCACGGCGCGGCCGACCAGCGGCAGCACCACCTCCATGACGTGCTCGACCATGATGACGGTCACGCCGCGCGCCCGCACGTCGCGGATCAGCTGCACGCCGGCGGCGGCTTCGGTGGGCGTCAGGCCGGTCAGCATCTCGTCCAGCAGCAGCAGGCGCGGTTGGGTGGCGAGCCGCGCGGGCCACTTCCAGCCGGCGCTTGCCGGCCGGCGACAGCGACCAGGCGGGGCGGTCGGCGCTGGCGTCCAGGCCGCAGAATTCGATTATCTCGGTTGCCGCGCGCATCGCCGGGCGGGTGCGGCCGTGGCGGGCGTAGGCGCCGACCATGACGTTCTCCAGCACCGTCATGGTGTCGAAGCTGCGCACCACCTGGAAGGTGCGGGCGATGCCGCGCGCCGCGCACGCCACCGGGCCGAGGCCGGACACGCGCCGGCCGTCAAGGCGGATCTCGCCGGAGTCGGGCGTCACCTCGCCGGAGATCGCGTTGAACAGCGAGGTCTTGCCGGCGCCGTTCGGCCCGATCAGGCCGAGGATCTCGCCCTGCTGCACGTCGAACGAGATGCCGGCGTTGGTGGCGACTCCGCCGAACGACTTGCTGACACGGTCAACCTCAAGCAGCGGGGGCAACGGCGGCCTCCCGACGTGGCGCGAACAGGCTTACCAGGCCCTGCGGCCGGATCAGCGTCACCACCGCGATCAGCCCGCCGTACAGCATCAGGTCGATGCCGCGGCCCGATCCGCCCAGGTAGGACCGGCTGAGCTCGCTCGCCGGGATCAGCACCGCGGCCCCCAGGAACGGCCCCCACAGCGTGCCGACTCCGCCGAGCACGGCCGGCAGGGCGATCAGGATGGAGAACTGCCCGGCAAGCACGCTTTCCGGGTCGATGTAGCCGACATACTGGGCATAGATCGCGCCGCCGATGCCGGTGAAGCAGCCGCTGATGGCGGCGGCCGCCATCTTGCTGGGGAACACCCGCACGCCGAGCGACCGCGCCGCCACCGTGTCGTCCTTCACTGCCCGCCAGGCGAAGCCCCAGCGCGAGCCCTCGATCAGCCAGGCGGCCAGCCAGGTGCAGGTCGCAAACGCCAGCACGACGTAGTGGTACGGCAGCTTGGCGGTGCGGAACTGCAACGCCGCCCAGGACTCGCCCTTGAACGGGATGTAGACTCCGGTGGCGCCGCCGACGAAGTCCCAGTTCAGGAACAGCAGGAAGCCGATCTCGCCCACCACCACGGTGGCGATGGCGTAGTAGTGCCCGGACAGCCGGAAGCATGGCCAACCGACCAGCAGCGCCGCCACGCCCCCGACCGCGCCTGCGGCGAACATGCCGATGCTGGGGGGAACCCCGGCGTTCAGGAACAACAAGATCGAGACATAGCCGCCGATGCCAAAATACAGCGCGTGGCCCAGCGATATCTGCCCGCAGTAGCCGCCCAGGATGTTCCACGCTTGCGCCAGGCCGGCGAACAGAAGCGTGATGATGATGAGGTTCTGGGTATAGACATCCTTGATCGGCAGCGGCAGCAGCGCCAACACGACCAGCAGCCCGGCGCCGACCAGCAGCTCGCGATGGCGGCGGCGAATTATGAAGTTGTCCATCATATCCTGCCGAACAGGCCGCGCGGCCGGAACATCAGCACCGCCATGTAGATGCCGAACACGCCGACCTGCTTCAGGCTGGGTTCCAGCACGGCCGCGGTGACGGCTTCCACCTCGCCGATCAGCACGCCGGCGACCAGCGCGCCCCCCATGCTGCCGAAGCCGCCCAGCGCCACCGTCACGTAGGCGATCACCGCGAAGCTGGCGCCGACGTTGGGGCCGACATAGTAGAAACTGGCCAGCATCACGCCGGCCACGCCCACCGCCGCCGCCTCCAGCCCCCAGCCGATGGCGAAGATGCGGTTGCGGTCGATGCCGATCAGCGCCACCGCGTCGCGGTCCTCCCGCGTGGCCTCCAGCGCGCGGCCGAACTCGGTGCGGGAGACCAGCAGCAGCAGCGCGAAGGCGGCCAGGCACACCAAGCTGGCGGCCAGCTGCGGCAGCGGCACGTACACGCCCGACAGGTTCCACGACCGGTTGGCGAGCGCGTGGTCGGTCACGCTGCGGAACTCGCCGCCGAAGGCGAACTGCATCGCCCCACGGATGAAGATCGCCAGCCCGAAGGTGACGAATATCTGCACCATGCCGCGGTTGAAGCGCACCGACAGCGCCCGCGCGATCAAGCCCCGGTAGATGACGATGCCGATGCCGAACAGCAGCGCCGACACCGCCGGCAGCAGCACGAACGGGTCCAGTCCGGTGTGTTGCCAAGCCACGAAGACCGCGTACATCGACAGCATCAGCAGCTCGCCGTGGGCGAAGTTCACCACGTCCATCAGCCCGAAGATGAGGCTCAGGCCGGCCGCCACCAGCGCGTAGATCAGCCCCATCAGCAGACCGTTGAGCAGGATCTGCGGCAGCTCCGCGAGGGTCACGACCCTGGCCGGCGGAACCGGCGCATTACGTGCCCACGCCCCAGACCGTCTCCCTCGCCGCCAGGTCGAACGGCCACACGGTCCGGTAGATGCCGCCGGAAACCTGCTGGATGACCGGGTTTGCCTCGGTGTTCTGCCCGGTCTCGTCGAACTTCACGCCCTTCCACGGCATGATCGTCTGCACGCCGGCAACGTCGGTGGCCTTCAGCGCCACCCGGATGTCCTCGGGTTTGGTCGACCCGGCGCGGTTGATCGCGTCGGCCAGCACCGTCAGCGCGGTGATCTCGCGCGAGGTGTTGTCGTTCATGTCCTTGTTGTTGCGGGCCTTGTATAGCGCGTTCACCGGCTCGATCGCCGGGCGGGTGCGGGCGGCGTCAAGCGCGAAGCTGGACCTGCTCAGCACGCCTTCGGCCAGCGCGCCGGCGCCGGTCAGGAAGCCCTGTTCCTGGAAGCCGGCGGCCTGCGCCATGATCGCCTTCGGCCGGTAGCCGATCTCGTTCATCGCCCGCAGGATCAGGATGGCGTCGGACGTGTAGGACGACGGCATCAGCACGTCCGCGTTGGCCGACTTCAGCCGCTGCGCCTCGGCCGCCAGCGACGGCGAGGCGGCGCGGTAGCGGATGTCGGCGGCCACCCCCACGCCGGCCGCCAGCGCCAGCTTGCGCTGCACGTTGGAGCTGTCGGTGCCGAAGATCGAGTCCTCGTAGAACAGCGCCACCGACTTCACCGGTTTCCCCGTCTTCTCGGCCATGTCCTTGAAGAAGGCGAACATCGCCGCGGTGAACATCTCGTCGTGCGGGCTGGTGCGGAAGAACCACTTCAGGCCGCGCTGGTTCAGGCTGGGCGAGGAGTTGTCGGCCGACACGTACGGCACCTCGTAGCGCTCGGTCACCTGGCTGATGGTGGCCGGGGTGGCCGAGGTGTAGCTGCCGACGATGGCGACGGCGCGGTCCTGGGTGATCAGCCGCTCAGTCTCGGCGCGGGCCTTCTGCGGGTCGTTCTGGCTGTCGGCGAACACCAGGCGGATCTTGGCGCCGCCCAGCTTTCCCAATCCACCGCCGGCCCCCATCAGCATCGGCAGCGGCGCGTGGCTGCCGTTGATGATTTCCGATGCCACCTCGTAGGCGACCTTGGCATCCAGGCCGACCTGGGCGCCGTTGCCGGTCAGCGGGTAGACCACGCCGATCACCACGTCGTCGGCAGCATGGGCGCGGCCGGTCGTGGCGGCCAGTGCTGCGGCACCCATCAGCAGTGATCTGCGCTTCATACCCGGGTTCTCTCCCATCGGCCAAATCGGATTGCAGGCGGAACGGGCGCGCGGCATGCCACGGCCCGCGTCATGCCCGAACGACAGGGCCAGCATGCACGGCGCGCGCGGCACCGCAAGATGCGATGTTGCGGTGCGGTGGCGCCGACGCGTAGGCATCGGGCCGGCAGCAACGGCAGGATCACACGATGAACCCTCATCAGGGCGCGCAGGACGACCATTCCACCAGCGGGCCGACCTCGCGCTTCTACATGTCCCAGCGCCTGCGCCTGCACTACGTCGACTGGAGCAACCCCGAGGCGCCGCCGCTGCTTCTGCTGCACGGCGGCCAAGACCACTGCCGCAACTGGGACTGGGTGGCCTCGGCGCTGAAGGCCGACTGGCACGTCATCGCGCCCGACCTGCGCGGCCACGGCGACAGCGCCTGGGCGGCGGACGGCAACTACACCATGGCCGGCTACGTCGCCGACCTGACGCAGCTGATCCAGCAGCAGCGCCTGGCGCCGGTCACCATCATCGCGCACTCGCTGGGCGGCAACATCGCGCTGCGCACCACCGGCATCTATCCCGACCAAGTGCGCCGGCTGGTCGCCATCGAGGGCCTCGGCCCGTCGCCGTCGTCGCAGGCCAAGCGCATGGAGCGCAGCATCGACGTGCGCATGGCCGAGTGGATCGCCGAGCGCCACGCCCTGTCCGCCCGCCTGCCGCGCCGCTACGCCAGCATCGAGGAAGCCCTGGCGCGCATGCAGGCGCAGAACAAGCACCTGTCGCCGGCGCAGGCCCGCCACCTGACGCAGCACGGCGTCAACCAGAACGAGGACGGCACCTACAGCTGGAAGTTCGACAACTACGTCCGCGGCTGGCCGCCCTACGACATGACGTACGAGGAAGTCGAGCAGCTGTGGGCGCGCATCACCTGCCCGACCCTGCTGGTGTACGGGCGCGAGAGCTGGGCCTCCAACCCGGAGCAGGACGGTCGCCTGCGCCATTTCCGCAACGCCCGGGTGGCGGCGTTCGATCGCGCCGGGCACTGGGTGCACCACGACCGCCTGGCGGGCTTCCTGGACGAGGTGCGCGGCTTTCTGGCCGACGACGTGGCCTGACCTGATACCAACGGCCGTATTCGATGACCCTTCCATCGGATGCGGCCGTTGGTTCTCGCGCGCCGGGTTGGCGGGCGGCGGCGCGCAAAAAGCGACTCATGCCAAAGGTTGTCTTGTATGGCCGTTGGTGATGACGACAAGCCGGAGCATTCCATGGTTTCACAAACGTCAGACACTCCGTTCCCGCTTGCCGGCGGCATCCTGCTCGGCCTGGGCCTGGGCGGCTTCTTCGACGGCATCGTCCTGCACCAGGTGCTGCAATGGCACCACATGGTCAGCAGCGCCGGCTTTCCGCCCGACAGCGTGCACAACCTGGAGGTCAACACGCTTTGGGACGGCGTCTTCCACATGGCCACCTACGGCTTCGTGCTGGCCGCCCTGGTGGCGATCTGGCGCGCGGTGCGCCGAGGCCCGGTGCACTGGTCCGGACGCCGCCTGATCGGCGCGGTCCTGCTGGGCTTCGGACTGTTCAACCTGGTCGAAGGCCTGGCCAACCATCAGATCCTCGGGCTGCACCACGTCAACGAGACGGTGGCGCGGGCGCAGTGGATCTACTGGGACATGGGATTCCTGGCCTGGGGCGTGGCGATGATCGTGGTCGGACGGGCGATGACCCGGGCGGACTGACGCATCCGGCTGCGACAGCCGTGGGCAATCAGAACCGGGTCGTGAGATCGGTCAGCCAGTCGGGCGACGCGGACACCAGGGCCGCCTGCATCACCCGGTCCCATCCGGTGACGATCAGCGCCGACACCGCCAATGCGCCGGCGCCGAGCAGATACTTGCCACCCTGCCCTGCTCCGGCCATCCGCCCGCGCCAGCGCAGCAGCGCGTTGCGCGACAGCGCGCCCACCGCGATCAGCGGGACGGCGGCACCGACGCCGAACGCCGCCATCACCAGCGCCACCGCCCCCAGGTTCTCGCCCTGCGCGGCCAGCACCGAGACGGCGCCCAGCGTGGGGCCGACGCAGGGACTCCAGATCGTGCCCAGCGCCAGGCCGACCACGAACTGGCCGCTCAGACCCGCCGGCGACAGCCGGTCGAGCAAGCGCTGCCCTGCGGTGGCGACGCCGCCGGACGCCATCGCGACGCGCTGCTGCAACGCCCCGCTCAGCAGCACCACGCCCAGCACGCCCAGCAACAGCGCCGAGGCGACGCGGAACACGTCCCCGGTCAGACCGAGCGAGAAGCCGATGGTGGCGACGAACAGGCCGACGCCGACGAAGGCCAGGATCAGCCCCGCCCCGAGCGCCGCCATGCCGAACCGGTGCGCCGACGCGGCGCCCGCGAGCACCAGCGGCAGCAGCGGCAGCACGCAGGGCGACAGGGTGGAGAACAGCCCGGCCAGGAAGCCGAAGCCTACCCCTCCGAAAGACACGCCGAGCCCTCAGCCGTAGGCTTTGGTGACCAGCGTGCGGATGGCGGCGGGGTCGGTGGCGCCGACGCTGCGGCCGGTCTCCTTGGCGCCGTGGAAGGTGATCAGCGTGCTCTGCTCGCGCACGCCGAACCCGGTCACCACGTCCTTCTGGCTGTCGAAATCGACTTTCAGGATCAGCAGGTCCTTGTTGGCGGCCTCGGCGGCAAGCTCGGCGATGATCGGCCGCTGCTTGGCGCAGGTCGGACACCAGCTGGCGTTCACGTGGATCAGCACCGGCCTACCCTGCTTCTGAGCGTCGGCAAAAGCCGCCTGCGTGTAATCGGCCTCGGTCGCGGCGACGGCCGGCGCGGCGACGGCGAGGAAGGCTGCGAACGTGGCGATCAGCAACAGATGGATGCGGCGCATGGCGTGAAGGCTCCGATGTCGGTTCGTCGTCAGACACCGGTGGAGCGCCATCGTTACGCCGCTTGGCGGCGCCATCGTCACGCCGCTTAGCTGCCCACCTTCAAGGTCGACACCAGTCCGCGCAGGCAGGCCAGCACCGACAGCGGCGTCAGCCTGCCGGTGCGCGGATTGGCCTCGCTCGGCACGTTCGCAACCGTCATGGTCAGGCGCGCGGCATCGGCCTCGACGCGGATGGTGTGCATGTTGCGGTCGACCGACGGATCGGCCCAGATTTCCACCCGCGTCAGCAGCGGCCCGATGCCGGCCAGCGCCAGGGCGGCGGCGACGTTCACATTGGCGGGAAAGCCGGCGGCGGCATCCAGCGCGTTGCCGCGGAAGATGCACGTCGCCTCGGCCATCGCCAGCACATCGATGTTGTGCTCGGCCAGATACGGTGCCCCGACCAGGCCGCTCGGCGGCTTGCGCGTCTCGATGCTGACCGACGCGACGCGCCCCTCCGCACAGGCGCGCACCGCGTCCAGGCCAAGCAATGCGCCGGTGGGCACGACGATGCGGGCGCCGGACGCGCGGGCCAGCTCGACCAGATGCATGCGCGGCAGCAGCGCACCCACCGAGGAAGGCACGAAGATGCGCCCGGCGGCGATGGCGGGTCCGGCGATGGCCTCGAACACCGCGGCGGGTGCGGCTTCCACGACGATGTCGGCGCGCGCCAAGTCGGTGAGGTCCACCACCTCTGGCGGTGCCGCAAACCCGGCCATCCTGGCGGCTGCACGTTCCCGGTCGCGCGCGCTGACGGCCACCAGGCGCAGTCCCGGGACGCCGCGATCCAACGCCCGCGCAAGGTCGAGCCCGATGGCGCCCAGGCCGCCGATGGCAACGCTGAGGGTCATGTTCCGAACCTGAGGTGCTCGAAAGGAAAACTGGGGCGAACGACGGGTCTCGAACCCGCGACATCCAAGACCACAACCTGGCGCTCTACCAACTGAGCTACGTCCGCCATAGCAGGACTTTCCCCCGCATCCAGAGGGCGCCGTCTACGCCGAACCGGCGGCAGCCGTCAACATCGGCGTGCGGGCGGCACCGAAGTATTCGGCCAGGCGGGCCACGGCCTCGCGCAACACTTCGGGCCGCTTGCAGAATGCGAACCTGGCGAAGTGGCTGGGCGCCGGGCCTTCATAGAACGCGGTGACCGGGATGGCCGTGACCCCGGCCCTTTCCGTGATGTGGCGGCAGAACGCCACGTCGTCGCCCTCGAAGCCGAGCGGCGCGAAGTCGGCGGTCACGAAGTAGCTGCCTTGCGCCGGCAGCACGTCGAAGCCGATCTTCGCCAGCCCGCCCGTCAGGAGGTCGCGCTTCTGCTGCAGGTCCGTCGCCAGGCCGGCGAAGTAGGCGTCGTCCTTGGCCAGGCCGACGGCCACGGCGCGCTGCAGGTTGGGGGCCGTGGTGAAGGTCAGGTTCTGGTGCGCCTTGGCTGCGACGGATGCCAGGGCGGCAGGCGCGGCGATGTAGCCGATCTTCCAGCCGGTCAGCGAGAACGTCTTGCCGGCGCTGCCGATGCGCAGGCAGCGCTCGCGCATGCCCGGCAGGGTCATCAGCGGAATGTGGCGCAAGCCGTCGAACACCAGATGCTCGTAGACCTCGTCGCAGACCGCGTAGGCGTCGTGCTGCCGGAGCAGGCCGGCGATGAAGGCGAGTTCGTCCGCGGTGAACACCTTGCCCGCGGGGTTCATCGGGGTGTTGAGCAGGATGGCCTTGGTTCTGGGGCCGAAGGCGGCGGCCAGCTCGGCGCGCGGCAGCTCCCATTCCGGCGGCACCAGGCGGACCAGGCGGGGGATGGCGCCCAGCATGCGCACGACGGGCAGGTAGGTGTCGTACAGCGGCTCGATCAGCACGCATTCGTCGCCGGGGTTCAGCAGCGCCATCAGGCTGGCGGTGATCGCCTCGGTGGCGCCGGAGGTCACCACCACCTCGGTGGCGGGATCGATCTCCAGGCCGTAGAAGCGGGCGTTGGCGGCGGCGACGGCGGCGCGGAGCTCGGGCACCCCGGTCATCGGCGGATACTGGTTGCGGTGGTCCTGCAGGGCGTCGACCGCGGCCTGCACGACATCGTCCGGCCCGTCGGTGTCCGGAAAGCCCTGGCCGAGGTTGATGGCGGCGTGCTGCGTGGCCAGCGCCGACATCACCGTGAAGATGGTGGTGCCGAGGGCGGAGAGTTGCGTGTTCAGCGTCTGCACTGCGCGGGCCTTGTTGCGGTTTTCAGCGGTTGAGTATGATGCCGAAGACCAGGTGGTTCAACGTCCGGCGAAAAATGCACGCCCATCGCGGCGAATCGCCCAGCAAACAGGCAGGGGGCGTCCACAAACAGGGCACAGGCCCGCGGCAAACCCGTTGGGTGGGCCGCATTGCCGCATGGCACGCATCATGCAACCCTGGCAACCCGCCTCCTGGTGAGCGGGACACAAATCCGAGGACCTGGACACGGAGGGTATCCGGCACGCCGGATAAGCAAGCGGATGAAGAAGATCGAGGCGATCATCAAGCCGTTCAAGCTCGATGAGGTGAAGGAGGCGCTGCACGAGGTCGGGTTGCAGGGCATCACGGTGGTGGAGGCCAAGGGGTTCGGGCGCCAGAAGGGCCACACCGAGCTGTACCGCGGCGCCGAATACGTGGTGGACTTCCTGCCCAAGGTGAAGATCGAGGTGGTCTGCGACGACGACCTGTGCGAGCGCGCGGTCGAGGCGATCGTGAACGCCGCCCGCACCGGACGCATCGGCGACGGCAAGATCTTCGTGTCCAACATCGAGGAGGTCGTGCGCATCCGCACCGGCGAGCGCGGCGAGGAAGCGATCTAAGCGCGCATCCTCGCGTTACGAAACAACAGGAGAACAGGGAATACCATGGCGAAGAAGGCCAACGTCGCCGCCGGCGGCAAGGACAGCGTTGCGAAGGTGATGGACATGCTGAAGGAGCATTCCGTCGTATACGTCGACCTGCGTTTCACCGACCCGCGCGGCAAGTGGCAGCACACCGCCCAGCACATCTCGACCATGGACGAGGACGCGTTCCGCGACGGCATCATGTTCGACGGCTCGTCCATCGCCGGCTGGAAGGCGATCAACGAAAGCGACATGATCCTGATGCCGGACGCCGATACGGCGGTGATGGACCCGTTCGCCGCCCGCCCGAGCCTGATCCTGTTCTGCGACATCTATGAACCTTCGACCGGCCAGACCTACGCCCGCGACCCGCGCAGCACGGCCAAGAAGTGCGAAGCCTACGTGCGCTCGACCGGCGTCGGCGACAGCGTGCTGGTCGGTGCGGAGGCGGAGTTCTTCATCTTCGACAGCGTGCGCTTCGGAACCGGCGGCAACTTCGCCTCCTACCACATCGAAAGCGTGGAAGGTCCGGGCTCCAACATGAAGGAGTACCCCGAGGGCAACATGGGCCACCGCCCGGTCGTCAAGGGCGGCTATTTCCCGGTGCCGCCGGTGGACAGCGAGAGCGACCTGCGCGCCGAGATGCTGTCGACGATGGGCGAGATGGGCCTGCCGATCGAGAAGCACCACCACGAGGTGGCGCAGTCCCAGCATGAGCTGGGCACGAAGTTCGGCCCGCTGACGACGATGGCCGACCAGATGCAGATCTACAAGTACTGCGTCCACAACGTCGCCCACAGCTACGGCAAGACGGCGACGTTCATGCCCAAGCCGATCTACGGCGACAACGGCACCGGCATGCACACGCATCTTTCGATCTGGAAAGCGGGAAAACCGCTGTTCGCCGGCAACGGCTACGCGGATCTGTCGGAGATGTGCCTGCACTTCATCGGCGGCGTCATCAAGCACGCCAAGGCGCTGAACGCCCTGACCAACCCGAGCACCAACAGCTACAAGCGGCTGATCCCGGGCTTCGAGGCGCCGGTGCTGCTGGCCTATTCCGCGCGCAACCGGTCCGCGTCGTGCCGCATCCCGTACACCACCAGCCCGAAGGCCAAGCGGGTGGAGGTGCGCTTCCCAGACCCGTCGGCCAACCCGTACCTGGCCTATTCGGCGCTGGTGATGGCCGGCATGGACGGCATCCGCAACAAGATCCATCCGGGCGACCCGATGGACAAGGACCTGTACGACCTGCCGCCGGAGGAGCTGAAAGGCATCCCGACGGTGTGCGGCAGCCTGCGCGAGGCCTTGGGCGCGCTGGCCGCCGACCACGAGTTCCTGCTGGCCGGCGACGTGTTCAGCAAGGAGCAGATCGAGAGCTACATGGAGCTGAAATGGGCGGAGGTGTACCGCTTCGAGCACACGCCGCATCCGGTCGAGTTCGAGATGTACTATTCGGTCTAAGCGGGTCGGTTTAAGCGGGTCGGTTTAAGCGGGTCGGTTTAGCGGGTCTTCCCGCCGGCGGCGCCGGCGGGGTTTTCGTTGAGCGTCGCGCCGCAATGGTAGTAGGCTCACATCATGAACATCGCCCTGCGCGAGCCGATGACCCTGGAAGCGTTCCTGGATTGGGAACGCCGGCAGGATCTCCGCTACGAGTTCGACGGTTTCGGACCGGTCGCGATGAACGGCGGCACGATCGAACACAGCGTCATCGCCACCAACCTGGTGCGGGCATTGGAAGATCGATTGCATGGAACGTCCTGTCGTGCGTTCCGCGGCGATCTCAAGGTGATCGTCGATGGCCGCGTCCGTTATCCCGATGCCATGGTGACCTGCTCCCCGATCCCTCGCAGGACCGACATCATTCCCGCCCCCGTCGTCGTGTTCGAGGTCATCTCGCCCAGCACCGCGGTCACCGACAGGGTGGCCAAGAACTCCGAGTATCGCAACACCGACTCGATCCGCCGCTACGTGATGCTGGAGCAGCTTCGTCAGGCGGCCACGGTTTTCGCCAGCGACGGAACCGACTGGGTCGGACACCTGATCACCGGCGACGTCGATCTGGAACTGCCAGAGATCGGCATTTCGATCCCGTTCAGCGCGATCTACGCCACGATCGATTTCTCGGACGATGAAGAAGACGATTGATCGCCGATGATTTTCGGGCAGGACCGCGCATGACCTCATCCGCCTACGTCCCGCCCGCCGCGGGAACGCGGTGGGAAACGGTCATACCTGAACAGGCCGGCTTCGACTCGGCCAGGATCGCCGCGGCGACACAGTTCGCCCTGACCCATGAGACGAAATGGCGCCGCGACATCCGCGCGCAGCTGGAAGCCGGCAACTTCGAGCCGCCGCCGGACAACGAGATCATCGGCCCGACCGCACCGCGCAGCGGCCCGAACGGGATGTTGCTGCACCGTGGCCGCATCGTCACCAGCTGGGGCGACACCGGCGCCGTCGACATGACCTTCAGCGTCGCCAAAAGCTATCTGTCCATCCTGGCCGGGCTTGCCGTCGATGACGGGCTGATCGCCGACATCGACGAACCCATCGGCGCCACCGTGCATGACGGCGGCTTCGACAGCCCGCACAACGCTGCCGTCACCTGGCGCCACATGCTGACGCAGACCAGCGAATGGGAAGGCACGCTGTTCGGCAAGCCCGACATGATCGACCGCAACCGCAGCCTGGCCAACGAGACGGACGGTCGCCCGGCTCAAGCCAAGGGTCAGCCGCGCGTGTTGCAGGCGCCCGGAAGCTACTGGGAATACAACGACGTGCGGGTCAACCGGCTCAGCCTGGCACTGCTGCGCCGGTTCGGGCGGGCGCTGCCCGACGTGTTCGCCGAGCGCATCATGAACCCGATCGGCGCGTCCGCCGGCTGGGCGTGGCACGGCTATCACAACTCCTTCGTCGACATCGGCGGCGCCCGGGTGCAATCCGTCTCCGGCGGCGGCCACTGGGGCGGCGGCGTGTTCATGCACGTGCAGGACCAGGCCCGCATCGGCCTGCTGATGAGCCGCGGCGGACGATGGGGCGACCGCCGGCTGCTGTCCCGCCGACTGGATCGCGCGATCGCTCACCCCCTGCCCGCTCCGGCCGGACTACGGCATGCTGTGGTGGCTGAACACCGGCGGCACGCCCAGACCCGACGCGCCGGCCGACAGCTATTTCGCCAACGGCGCCGGCGGCAACCACATCTGGGTCGCCCCGGGCCTCGACATCGTCGCGGTGCTGCGCTGGATCGATGCCGCGGCACTGGATGCCTGGATCGAGCAGATCGTGGCCGCCGCCCACGACTGACGCCACGCTGCGCGGTTGCTCAGGCGGCCTCGCTGCGATTGAACGAGATCGTGACCCGCGTTCCCGTCCCCGGTTCAGACGCGACCTCAAGCCTGGCCTTGGCGTTGTCGCGCAGCGACTGCACGATCAGCGCGGCCAGCTTGCCGTGCATCGGCCATTCGAAGCCGTGCGGCAGCCCCACGCCGTCATCGGCCACGACAACCTGGCCAACCCCGCCGTCGGATAGGCAGTGCAGCGTGATGCAGCCGCCGCGGCCGTCGGGGAAAGCGTGCTTCAGCGCGTTGGTCAGCAGTTCGTTGACGACCAGCCCCGTCGGCATCGCCACGTTCACCGACACCCGGTAGGAGTCGACCTTGGTGTCCAGCCTGATGCCTTCCACCGCATTGGCGCTCATCACCGCCGAGGCGATCTGGCTGAGATAGGCGCCAAGGTCGACGTCGTTGCCCAGGTTCTCCTCGGTTAGCGCGTTGTACAGCACATGCAACGCCTCCACCCGGCCGGCGAGGCGGTGGAACGGCGTGTCGGCGCCGTGTGCCCGGGCGTTGCGCTGCTCCACGCGGATCAGCGCCGTGACCATCTGCAGGTTGTTGCGCACGCGGTGCTGTATCTCGCGCAGCAGCGTGTCCTTGTGACGCAGCTGCTCCTCCATCTCCGCACGCTCGCGCTGGGCATGCGCACCCATTCCGACCAACGTCACCAGGCGGAACACCGGCCGGTCGGCGTCGTCCTCGATGGTGCTGGAGAACGCCTCGACCGTCACGTCGCCGTGGCCCTCGCGGATGATGCGGAAGGTGCCGGAGCTGTCCGCCGTCTCGGTGACGGCATCGCCCAGCCGGCACGGCGGGTCGCGATCCAGGCTTTCGCCCGGCAGCACGGACCAGGTGGAACCTTCCCGCCCGGGTGCGGTGAAGGCGCAGACCGCCTTGAACGTCGGGTTGGCGTAGATCACCCGCTCGGGTCCGGTCAGGCTCGAGACCGCGATGGCAAGCGGCACCTGATCGAGGAAGCGTCGGAACTGCTCGCTCTCAAGGGCACTTGCAAGGTCGGGCGCCTCGAGCAGCGCCTCGACCTCGGCCGGCGGCTGTGCGTTCTTCGTCATGCTGGCGGTGTTAGACCGAACGCAATTTCGGGTAAAGCGACGTGACGTCGCGCCAAGCTCCGCCGACGCCAAAGATTGGTTTGCAAACGCCCTTCCGGCGTCCAGACTGGGTGTTCGCCGCCGACCGGACTGGCGGGGTCAACGAAGGAAGCTTCATGCGCATCGGTGTTCCCAAGGAGATCAAGACCCACGAGTATCGCGTCGGGTTGACCCCCGAGGCGGTCCGGGAATTCGTGGCCCACGGCCACACCGTCATGGTGCAGACCGGTGCCGCCGGCGGCATCGGCTTCTCCGACGACGCTTATCGTGGCGCCGGCGCCATCCTGGTGGACACGGCCGCCGAGATCTTCGGCCAGGCGGACATGATCGTGAAGGTCAAGGAACCGGCGGCCGCCGAAATCGCCATGCTGCGCGAAGGCCAGGTGCTGTTCGCCTACCTGCATCTGGCCGCCGACCGCGAGCAGACGCTGGGCCTGATGCGCAGCCGCGCCACCTGCATCGCCTACGAGACCGTGACCGACTCCCGCGGCGCGCTGCCGCTGCTGGCCCCCATGAGCGAGGTCGCCGGACGGATGTCGGTCCAGGTCGGCGCGCATTGCCTGGAGAAGGAAAGCGGCGGCTCCGGCGTGCTGCTGGGCGGCGTGCCCGGGGTTCCGGCCGGACGCGTGGTGGTGATCGGCGGCGGCGTGTCGGGCACCAACGCCGCCACCGTGGCTGTCGGCGTCGGCGCCCAGGTGACCGTCATCGACCGCTCGATCACCCGCCTGAAGGAGTTGGACCAGCTGTTCGGCTCGCAGGTGCAGACGCTGTTCTCCACTGCCGCGTCCATCGAGCAGGCGGTGGCCGACGCCGACCTGGTGATCGGCGCGGTGCTGGTGCCGGGTTCGACCGCGCCCAAGCTGGTGACGCGGGCGATGCTGGCGCGGATGCGGCCCGGCTCGGTGGTGGTCGACATCGCCATCGACCAGGGCGGCTGCTTCGAGACCAGCCGGCCGACCAGCCATGCCCAGCCGACCTATGTCGAGGAAGGCGTGGTGCACTACTGCGTGACCAACATGCCCGGCGCGGTGGCGCGCACATCCACCATCGCGCTCGGCAACGCCACGCTGCCGTATGCCCTGGCGTTGGCCGACAAGGGCTGGCAGCAGGCGCTGATCGAGGACGTGCACCTGCGCCACGGGCTGAACGTGCACGCCGGGCATGTCACCTACGCCGCGGTGGCGAAGGACCTTCGCCTCGACTACCGCAGCCCGGAGACGATCCTGGGGCCGCTGCCGTACACCAACGCGGCCTAGCCTTCATCTGCGGTCATAAGGGAAATACGGCGGGAACTCCCCTATCGCGGTCATGTCGACCTCGACCAGGGTCGGGCCGCTGATCGCCAGGGCGCGCGCCACGGTCTCGCCGAACGCTTCGGCGCGATCGACCTTGAAGCCCGGGGTGCCGGCCAGGGCGGCAAGCTGCAGCAGGTCGGGCGACAGCAGGTCGCCGTAGAAGCGTCGGCCGCCGTACAGCGAGTCCTGGATGTGCTTGATGACGCCGTAGCCGCGGTCGTTCATCACGATCATCACCATGTCGGCGTTCTCCTGCACCGCCGTCCACAGCTCGGCGACGTTGAGGAAGAAGCCGCCGTCGCCCGACATCATCACCGTCTTGCGGCCGTTCGCCCCCATGGCCGCGCCGATGCCCAGGTGCAGGCCGACGCCGATGCCGGCGCCGACCGGATACACGCTGTCGCGCGGACCGTAGACCGGGAACATCCGGTTGCCCCAGGTGGAGTTGTTCAGGGTGATGTCGCGCACCCACAGCGCGTCCCTCGGCATCACCGCGCGCAGTTGCGCGGGGAAGGTCTCGTAAGGGCCGAGCCCGGCGCGGAACTCGGCCTGGGCGCGCTCGCGGGTGGCGGCGAAGTCGGCGGCGAAGGCCGGATCGGGGGAAAAGCCGCCCAACCGCTCGGCCAGCCCGCGCAGCACCAGGTCGGCGTCGCCGCGGACGAAGTAGCGGCTGGCGTAGGTGCGGCCGTCCGCCTGCGGGTCCACGTCCACCTGGATCAGGTTCTCGGGCAGCTTCGCCGAGAAATCGCCTGTCTCATGCCCGCGCAGCCGCGATCCCGCCACCAGCATCAGGTCGACACCGGCGTAGAACGCCTGCACCGCCGGCGCGCCGTTGCCGTTCAGCGCCCCGAAGGTCATCGGATGGTCCTCCGGCACCACCCCGCGGCCGTTCCAGCTTGTGGTCATGCCGAAGCCGCGGTCCAGCAGGGCCGTCGCCCCGGCCCGCGCATGCCGCGCGCCGTTGCCCAGCCACAGCATCGGCCGCCTGGCCGCGGCGACGCGGGCGGCGAGCTCGTCCAGCGCCTTCGGGTCGGGTGCCAGCGGCGCCGGCACCGGCAGCACGAAATTGTCGAACGCCGCCGGCCGCTCGATTGCGGTGCGCTGGATGTCGATCGGCACCTCGACGCTGACCGGCCCCATCGGCGCGGTCAACGCCAGCGCCGCCGCCTTCGTCAACGTGCCGAGCGCCTGCTGCGCCGACCGCACGCGGAACGCCGCCTTGGAGATCGACCGCAGCATGCCCAGCTGGTCGGGCACGTCGTGCACCGTGCCCATGCCGCGATCGACGTATTTCGTCGCCGTCTGGCCGGTGATGTGCAGCAGGGGCGTGCCGGCGAACCCGGCCTCGACCACGCCGGCGACCGCGTTCGCGGCCCCGGGACCGGTGCTGCTGAACAGCACGCCGAGGCCGCCGGTCACGCGCGCATAGCCGTCGGCCATGTGCCCGGCGCCCAGTTCACCCCGCGCCATGACGTAACGGATGGCGTTGCGGCGGCCGATGCCGTCCAGCATCGGGATGTTGTGCACCGACACCACGCCGAACACCGTAGATACGCCGCACAAGGCAAGAAACTCGGCGACCAGATCGCCAACATTGTACTCGGACATCGCCCAACCCCCGAATTGCACCACCACGCTGCACCGTTCGGGGCGCCTTGAGAAGCAGGCAGGACCGTGGCCCCGGCAGTTCCCTTCGCGTGGCCTCGCGCGACGACACAGCGCATGCTGGCGTTTCGTGCCCGCAAGCGATTACGTTGCCTTATCGCTTTTGGGGAATGCCATGGTTCGCTGGTTCCGGCGCGGATGTTCCGATGCTGTCATTGTGGCGGCTGCCTTGCTGCTGGCGTCCGTCGCCTGGGCGCAGGACACGCTGCTGAACGTTTCCTACGATCCGACCCGGGAGCTTTATCGCGCCGTCAACGCCGCCTTCGCCGCGAAGTGGAAGGCCGACACCGGCCGGAGCGTCGTCGTCAACGTGTCCCACGGCGGCTCCGGCGCGCAGGCGCGGGCGGTGCTGGACGGCCTGCCGGGCGATGTGGTCACGCTTGCGGTGGCGTCCGACATCGATGCGCTGGCCGGGCGCGGCGCTCTGGCCAAGGATTGGCAGGGCCGGCTGGCAGCCAACGCCGCGCCTTTCACCAGCACGGTCGTGTTCCTGGTGCGTCAGGGCAATCCCAAGGGCATCACGGACTGGCCCGACCTGATCCGTCCCGGCGTGGCGGTGGTGACGCCCAACCCGAAGACCTCCGGCGGCGCGCGCTGGAACTACCTGGCCGCCCTCGGCTGGGCGCTGCGCCAGCCCGGCGCCACCCCCGCATCCGGCGAGGCCTATCTTGCCGCGTTGTTCGCGCAGGTCTCGGTGCTGGACACCGGCGCGCGCGGCGCCACCGGCACCTTCGTCCAGCGCGGCATCGGCGACGTGCTGCTGGCGTGGGAGAACGAGGCGCTGCTGGCCCAGAACGAGATCGGTCGCGGCCGGTTCGAGATCGTCTACCCCTCCGTCAGCATCCTGGCGGAACCGCCGGTGGCGGTGGTGGACAGCGTGGTGGAACGCCGCGGCACCCGCGCGCTGGCCGAGGCCTACCTGAACTTCTTGTACACGCCGGAAGGCCAGGACCTGGCTGCGAGGCACAATTTCCGTCCGCGCGATCCGGCGGTCGCGGCGCGCCACAAGGACAGGTTTCCGCCGTTGCAGACATTTGAAATAAAGGATTTCGGCGGCTGGCCGGCCGTGCAGGCGGCGCATTTCGGCGAAGGCGGCGTGTTCGACCGGATCGCCGCGCGCAAGTGATCGCGGCTTTCGTCCCCGCGCGCCGCTTCAGCCCGCTGCCCGGCTTCGGCCTGTCGTTGGGTGTCACCCTGACCTGGGTCGGGCTGCTGGTGCTGTTGCCGTTCGCCGCCCTGGCGCTGCGCCCGTGGGAGCTCGGGCTCGCCGGCTTCGTGGCGTCCGTTACCACGCCGCGGGTGCTGGCGGCGATGCGCCTCAGCTTCGGCGTGGCGCTAGGGGCCGCGGCGTTCAACCTGCCGGCGGGGCTGCTGATCGCCTGGGTGCTGGTGCGCACCCGCTTTCCCGGCCGCCGGCTGGTGGACGGCCTGATCGATCTGCCGTTCGCCCTGCCGACCGCCGTCGCCGGCATCGCCTTCACCGCGCTGTACGCGCCGAACGGCTGGATCGGCGGCCTGTTCGCGCCGCTGGGCATCCGCATCGCCTACGGGGTGCCCGGCATCGCGGTGGCGCTGGTGTTCGTGGGTCTGCCCTACGTCGTGCGGACCCTGCAGCCGGTGCTGGCCGACCTGCCGACGGAGGTGGAGGACGCCGCCGCGACCTTGGGCGCCAGGCGGGTGCAGGTCATCTGGCGGGTGATCCTGCCGGTGCTGGCGCCCGCCGCGGTGGCTGGTTTCGCCATGGCCTTCGCCCGCGCCGTCGGCGAGTACGGGTCGGTGATCTTCATCGCCGGCAACATGCCGGGCATTTCCGAGATCGTGCCTCTGCTGGTCGTCATCCGGCTGGAACAGTTCGATTATCCGGGGGCCGCCGCCCTCGGTCTGGCCATGTTGCTGCTGTCGGTCCTCATCCTGGGCGGGTTGAACCTGCTGCAATGCCATCTGCGGCGACACGCGTCATGACGGCGCGCTGGCTTGGCATCCCGTGCGCGTTGTTCCTGATCGCCGTCATCCTGGTGCTGCCGCTGGCCGCGGTGTTCACCGAGGCCTTGGCACGCGGCCTGCCCGCCGCCCTGGCCGCCGCCGCCGAGCCGGACGCGCTCGCGGCCCTGCGCCTGACCCTGCTGGTGGCCGCCATCGCCGTGCCGGTGAACGCGGTTTGCGGCCTGGCCGCCGCCTGGTGCGTCGCCCGCTTCCGCTTTCCCGGCCGCGACCTGCTGGTGACGGTCATCGAGGCGCCGCTGGCGGTGTCGCCGGTGATCTCCGGCCTGGTCTGGGTGCTGCTGTTCGGCGGCCGCGGCTGGTTCGGACCGTGGCTGCAGGCGGCCGGTTGGCAGATCGTCTTCGCCGTGCCGGGCATCGTGCTGGCGACCCTGTTCGTCACGCTTCCCTTCGTCATGCGCCAGCTGCTGCCGCTGCTGCAGCTGCAGGGCAGCGACGAGGAGGAAGCCGCCCTCACCCTGGGCGCCACCGGCTGGCAGATGTTCCGCCGCGTCACCCTGCCCAACATCCGCTGGGCGCTGCTGCAGGGGGTGCTGCTGTGCAACGCCCGGGCGATGGGCGAGTTCGGCGCCGTGGCGGTGGTGTCGGGCCACATCCGCGGGCAGACCAACACCATGCCGCTGCACGTCGAGGCCCTGTACAACGATTTCCAGGGCCCGGCCGCCTTCGCCGTCGCCTCGGTCCTGACCTTGCTGGCGCTGGTGACGCTGGGGGCGAAGGCCGGCCTGGAATTCGCCACCCGGCGGTCGACATGAGTCTGGAGCTGCATGACATCGAGCGTGCCTTCGGCGCGACATCGGTGCTGTCCGGCGTCAGCCTGTCGGCGGCCAAGGGCGAGTTCCTGGCTTTGCTCGGCCCGTCCGGCTCCGGCAAGACCACCCTGCTGCGGCTGATCGCCGGGCTGGACCGGCCGGATCGCGGCCAGGTGGTGCTGGACGGGCGCGACATGGACGGCGTGCCGGCCCGTGCCCGCCGGATCGGCGTGGTGTTCCAGAACTACGCGCTGTTCCGCCACATGACCGTCCGCGCCAACATCGGCTTCGGCCTGGCCATCCGCCCCCGCGCCAGCCGGCCGCCGCGGCCCGAGATCGACCGGCGCGTGACCGAGCTGCTCGAGCTGATCCAGCTTGCCGGCTACGGCGACCGCTATCCTGACCAGCTGTCCGGCGGCCAGCGCCAGCGCGTCGCCCTGGCCCGCGCGCTGGCGACCGAGCCGCGCGTGCTGCTGCTGGACGAGCCGTTCGGCGCGCTCGACGCCCGGGTGCGCAAGGACCTGCGCCGCTGGCTGCGCGCCATGCACGACCGGGTGCAGCTGACCACGGTCATGGTCACCCATGACCAGGAGGAGGCGATGGAGCTGGCCGACCGCGTCGCCGTGCTCAACGACGGCCGGCTGGAACAGGTGGACGCGCCCGCCGCCCTGCTCGCCAATCCCGCCAACGCCTTTGTCTACGGCTTCCTCGGCGACGCGCTGCAACTGCCCTGCACGGTCCGCGCCGGCGTCGCCGACTTCGCCCCGCTCGACATCCCGCCGGTGCGCTGCGCGTTGCCCGACGGCCCTGCCCTGGCCTGTCTGCGCCCGCACGAGATCGGCGTGACGCCCGGCCCTGGGCCTGGCCGGGTGCGCGGCATCAGGACCCACGGCCTGCTGGACCACATGGAGATCGACCTCGACGGCCGGTTGGTCGAAGTGACCGCGCCGCGCGGCGGCGTCCTGCGCTCAGGGGACCCGGTCAGCCTGGACCTGTCGGCGGCCCGGTTTTTTTCGCAGCCGGGCCCGGCTTCCGGACAGCCGGCGCGCGATCGTCTATAAGGCAGCCACGGAGGATAGCCATATGACGATCGTGCTGAAGGGGGA
>JAABUT010001253.1_pt1 | contig 30361 bp, 31 predicted proteins | sample 5559281 | NCBI WGS metagenome assembly JAABUT01 (sample SAMN10711880, study PRJNA513359) | rock metagenome | isolation source: Antarctica rocks | place: Antarctica: Victoria Land, Ricker Hills nord | collected 2016-01-04
CAGCGCGCGCTGGAGGCGACCCTGCAGGACCCGGCCCTCGGCCGCCGCGTGGTGCTGTCCGTCATCGACGCAGTCACCGGCGCCCCCCTGCTCGAGCGGTCGGCGACCGAGGGCGTCGTCCCTGCCTCGACCGTCAAGATCGCCACCGCGGTTGCCGCGCTGGGCGCGCTGCCCGCTGACCGCCGCTTCACCACCCGGGTGGTCGCGGGTGCCGATGCCGGTGACGTGGTGCTCGTCGGAGGTGGTGACCCGCTGCTGGTCGGTGCGCACCCGCTGCCTGGGCGGTTCCCCCGGTCGGCCCGGCTCGCCGACCTGGCGGCCCAGCTGCGGGGCGGCGGGGTGCGGCGGGTGCTGGTGGACGACAGCCTGTTCGTAGGCCCGCGGACCGGTCCCGGCTGGAGTCCGACGTATGTCACCGGCGGGGACGTCACCCCGGTCAGCGCCCTGGAGGTGGACGGCGGCCGGTTGGTCGGCGGCCTGCACGCCGGCCGGACCGACGACCCGGCCCTGCAGGCGGGTCGGCAGCTCGCGGCCCTGCTGGGCCTGCGCACGCAGGTGGCCCGGACAGTCGCGCCTGTCGGTGCCCGGCAGCTGGCCGCCGTCCAGTCGCCGCCGGTGCCGGAGGTCGTCGAGGTGATGCTGAGCCGCAGCGACAACGACGTCGCTGAGGCCCTCGGCCGGCAGGTCGCCCTCGAGCAGCAGCTGCCGGCCAGCTTCGTGGGGGCGGCGCGGGCGGTCACCGCCGCGGCCGGTGCGCTGGCGGCCGGGAACGGGTTCGCGCTGCAGGACGCCAGCGGCCTGTCGCCGCTGGACCGCGTCGCCCCCGGCTCGCTCACCCGCCTGTTGGCCGCGGCCGCGCCCGACCGGCGTTTCGCGGCGCTGCTGTCCGGGCTGCCGGTGGCCGGCTTCGACGGCACGCTGCAGGACCGTTACCGCACCGGGCCGGCCACCGCGGCCGCCGGTGTGGTGCGGGCCAAGACCGGCACCCTGTCCGGGGTGAGCGCGCTGGCCGGGCTGGTCCGGACCCGAGACGGGCGGCTGCTGGCGTTCGACCTGGCCGCGGACGGCGTCCCGTCGACCGGCACCCGCGCCTCGCAGGCCGCCCTCGACCGGGTCGCCGCGGTGCTGGCGTCCTGCGGCTGCGCCTAACCTTGAGGGATGCCGAGCCTGATCGACGTCGACCTGGCCGCCGCGACGGCCGCCCGCCTGGCCCCGGCCGGGCCGCAGCTGAGCCTGTCCGAGGCAGCCGACGTCGTGGTCATGCTGCGCGACCTCACCGGTGAGGCCGAGCAGCACGTGCGGGATGTCACCGGGCTGCGCGGCGTCGTCGGCCCGGCCACCGTCGTCGACCGGCCCGACTGGGCCAGGGCCAATGCCGAGGGCTTCGCGGTCGTGCTGGAGCCGCTCGGTGAGACCCTCGGCAAGCGCCAGGGCCGGGTCGGGGCTGCCGTGACCTCCCGGGTCAGCGGCGTGCAGGTCGGCACCCTGCTGTCCTGGCTGTCGAGCAAGGTGCTCGGGCAGTACGAGGCCTTCCAGCCGCCCGGCCAGGCCGGCCGGCTGCTGCTGGTGGCCCCGAATATCGTGGAGACCGAACGTCGCCTCGACGTCGACCCGCACGACTTCCGGCTGTGGGTGGCGCTGCACGAGGTGACGCACCGGACGCAGTTCACCGCCGTCGACTGGCTGCACGACCACGTCCGCAGCGAGATCGCCGCGCTGCTCGCCGCCTCCGGCCTGGACGACCCGCAGGCCCTGGTCGCCCGGCTGAAAGCGGTCGCGTCCGGCCCGCGCGGCGGCTCGCTGGTCGAACTGCTGCAGACCCCCGAGCAGCGGGTGGTGATGGACCGGGTGACCGCCTTCATGTCGCTGCTGGAGGGGCACGCCGAGCACGTCATGGACGGGGTCGGGCCGTCGGTGGTGCCGTCCGTGGCGCAGATCCGCGAGCGGTTCGACGAGCGCCGCAAGGAGCGCGGTGGTCCGATGGACCGGCTGCTGCGCCGGCTGCTGGGGCTCGACCTCAAGGCCCTGCAGTACGCCGAGGGCAGCCGGTTCGTCGGCCACGCCGTCGGGGCCGTGGGCATGGCGGGGTTCAACCGCGTCTGGGAGTCGCCGGCCCAGCTGCCGACCCGAGCCGAGATCACGGACCCGGCCGCCTGGGTAACCCGGGTGCACGGCGCCTCTGCGCGGCCGGCCTGACCCGTGACCGGCCCGCCACCGGCCACCGCGGCCGTCCGGCTCGCCGTACGCCGGTCGCTCGCCGACGTCACCGGTCCCGTCGCTGCGGCTGTCTCGGGCGGCGCGGACTCGCTGGCGCTGGCCGCTGCGCTGGCCTTCGAGCGGCCGGGGTCGTGGGCGCTGGTCGTCGACCACGGCTTGCAGGCTGGCTCCGCCGCCGTCGCGGCCAGGGCGGCCGCGCAGTGCCGCTCCCTCGACCTGACCGCCGAGGTCCTGTCAGATGTGCAGCCGGCTGGCACCGGGGAGGTGACTGCAGGGACGGGGCCGGAGGCGGCGGCCCGTGAGCTGCGCTACCGGCTGCTCGACGAGGCCGCCGGCCGGTTCGACCTGAGCGTCGTCCTGCTCGGCCACACCCTCGACGACCAGGCCGAGACCGTCCTGCTCGGGCTGGCGCGCGGCGCCGGCGCCCGCGCCCTGTCCGGGATGGCGCCGATCCGGGACCGCTACCGGCGGCCGCTGCTGGACCTGCCCCGCGCCACGACCCGACAGGCCTGCCACGAGGCCGGTGTCACGCCCTGGGAGGACCCCCACAACACTGACCCGGGCTTCTCCCGAGTCCAGGCCCGCCGAGCCCTGCCGCTCCTCGACCACGCCCTTGGCCCCGGCATCGCCGGGGCGCTGGCCCGCACCGCCCGCCAGCTGCGCGAGGACGCCGACGCCCTCGATGCTCTGGTCGAGGCTCCGGCCGGCCCGGAGCACGACGTACGACGCCTCGCTCAGCTCGCCCCGGCGGTCCGGGCCCGCAGCCTCAAGCGATGGGGCGAGCAGCAGTGCGGGCGGCCGCTGACCAGCATCCACGTCGAGGCGCTGCGAGCACTGGTCGAGCACTGGCACGGCCAGGGCGCCGTCTGCCTGCCCGGCGGCAGCACCGTCGTGCGCGACGGCGGGCACCTGGTCCACCGGCCGCGGGGCTAGCCTCGCCCGCGTGACCCTGGGAGTGCCGCCGGAGATCGAGCAGGTGCTGATCACCGAGGAGGCGATCTCAGCCAAGATCGCCGAGCTGGCGGCCGCGATCGACGCCGACTACCTCGGCAAGGAGGTGCTGCTGGTCGGAGTCCTCAAGGGCGCCGTCATGGTGATGGCCGACCTCGCACGGGCACTGGCCACGCCCGTGTCCATGGAGTTCATGGCGGTCTCGTCGTACGGCAGCAGCACCAGTTCGTCGGGAGTGGTGCGCATCTTGAAGGACCTGGACCGCGACATCGTCGACCAGCACGTGCTGGTCGTCGAGGACGTCATCGACTCCGGCCTGACGCTGTCGTGGCTGCTGCGCAACATGCGCACCCGCGGTCCGGCCTCGGTCGAGGTCTGCGCGCTGCTGCGCAAGCCCGACGCCGCCAAGGTGGAGGTGCCGGTGCGCTACGTCGGCTTCGACATCGAAAACGAGTTCGTCGTGGGCTACGGCCTGGACTTCGCCGAGAGGTACCGCGACCTGCCGTTCGTTGGCCGGCTCAAGCCTGAGGTCTACAGGCTGTAGCACAGGGCACACCAGGTGGCGGAACGCCGCTCGGCGAGGCACCGTTGACCCTGTGACGGCGCCGGCCCCGGTGTACCGTTGATGATCACAATGCCGACAGGAGGGACGGGGCGACCGGCCCCGCGTCGATGAACCTCAAGCGCTACACCCGCGGTCCCTTCCTGTACGTCGTCCTCGGGCTGTTCCTGGTCCTGGTGGTCACCGGTTCCCTGCACGGCAACACCGGCTACAAGACCTCCGACACCGCGACGGTCCTGTCGGCCATCCAGGGCGGCGACGTCCGGAGCTCGGCCAAGGACAACAAGCTGCTCGACAAGGAGCAGACCGTTCGGGTGGTGTTGAACGACGGCAGCAAGCTAGAGGCCAGCTACCTGATCGACCAGGGCCGTGACTTCGCGCAGGCCTTCAAGGACAAGGGCCTCAAGTACGACGTCAGCGTCAGCCACCAGAACGTGTTCGTGTCCCTGCTGATCTCCTTCCTCCCCATCTTGTTCATCTTGGGTCTGCTGTTCTTCTTCATGAACCAGATGCAGGGCGGCGGCTCCAAGGTCATGCAGTTCGGCAAGTCCAAGGCCAAGCTGGTCACCAAGGACACCCCGAAGACGACGTTCGCGGACGTCGCCGGGGCCGACGAGGCCATCGAGGAGCTGCTGGAGATCAAGGAGTTCCTCGAGACGCCCGCCAAGTTCCAGGCGATCGGCGCCAAGATCCCCAAGGGCGTGCTGCTGTATGGCCCTCCCGGGACCGGTAAGACCCTGCTGGCCCGCGCCGTCGCCGGTGAGGCCGGCGTGCCGTTCTACTCGATCTCCGGCTCGGACTTCGTCGAGATGTTCGTCGGCGTCGGCGCCAGCCGGGTCCGTGACCTGTTCGAGCAGGCCAAGGCCAACGCGCCGTCGATCATCTTCATCGACGAGATCGACGCCGTCGGACGGCACCGCGGCGCAGGCATGGGCGGTGGCCACGACGAGCGGGAGCAGACCCTCAACCAGATGCTGGTCGAGATGGACGGGTTCGACGTCAAGGGCGGCGTCATCATGATCGCCGCGACCAACCGGCCCGACATCCTGGACCCGGCGCTGCTGCGGCCCGGCCGCTTCGACCGCCAGATCGCCGTCGACCGACCCGACATGCAGGGTCGCAAGCAGATCCTCGACGTGCACTCCAAGGGCAAGCCGTTCGCCGAGGGAGTCGACCTGCAGGTCATCGCCCGGCGCACCCCCGGCTTCACCGGCGCAGACCTGGCCAACGTCGTCAACGAGGCGGCGCTGCTGACCGCGCGGACCGGCGGCAAGCAGATCACCCTGGCGATGCTCGAGGAGTCGATCGACCGCGTGATGGCCGGCCCGCTGCGCAAGACGCGGCTCATGAACGACCGCGAGAAGAAGGTCACCGCCTACCACGAGGCCGGTCACGCGCTGGTCGCCCACGCGCTGCCCAACACCGATCCGGTGCACAAGATCACGATCCTGCCGCGGGGCCGCGCCCTGGGCTACACGATGGTGCTCCCGACCGAGGACAAGTACTCCCAGTCCCGCGCTGAGCTGCTCGACATCCTGGCCTACGCGATGGGCGGCCGGGCCGCTGAGGAGCTGGTCTTTCACGACCCGACCACCGGCGCGAGCAACGACATCGAGAAGGCCACCGCCACGGCCCGCGCAATGGTGACGCAGTACGGCATGAGCGAGCGCCTCGGGGCCGTCAAGTTCGGCCAGGAGTCCGGGGAGGTGTTCATGGGGCGTGACATGGGCCATGGCCGCGACTATTCCGAGGAGATTGCCGCGCAGGTGGACGCCGAGGTCCGCACGCTTGTCGAGAACGCCCACCACGAGGCGTGGGAGATCCTGGTCGAGTACCGCGACGTCCTGGACGACATGGTGCTCAAGCTGCTGGACAAGGAGACCCTGGGCAAGGACGAGGTCGCCGAGATCTTCCAGGCCGTCGAGAAGCGCGCCGAACGCCAGCACCCGACCGGCAACGGCCGGCGCCCGCTGTCGACCCGGCCGCCCGTGCTCACCCCCGCCGAGCTCGCCGTCATGGGGCCGGCCGACCTCGACGACCTGGCCCGGGGCAGGAAGGACGCTCCGCGTCGCAAGCCGGCGCCGCGCCGGCAGCCGGCGTCGGTCAACCGCCAGGCCACCGAGGTCGCCCAAGAAATCGCCCCGGACATCGCCACGGAGCTCAAGGCACCGCGCACCCGCGCCACCCGCCGGGCCGCCGGGACGGACCCGGCCAGCTGAGTCAGCGACCGGCCCGGAGCCCCCGGGTGATCGGCGTGCTCAACGTGACGCCCGACAGCTTCAGTGACGGCGGCGACCACGACTCGGTGGCCGCCGCTGTCGCGTTCGGTCGGCGGCTGGCAGCCGATGGGGCGGACCTGGTCGACGTCGGCGGTGAGTCCACCCGACCCGGCGCCCAGCGGGTCCCGCCCGCGCTGGAGGCGGCCCGGGTCATCCCGGTGGTGGCCGCCCTGACGGCCGAGGGCATCGCCTGCTCGGTCGACACCATGCGGGCCGATGTGGCCCGGGCGGCCGTCGGTGCCGGTGCGGTCGTCGTCAACGACGTCAGCGGCGGCCTGGCCGATCCGGCCATGCTGGCGACCGTGGCCGAGCTCGGCACGACATACGTCGCCATGCACTGGCGCGGCCACTCCGCCGGCATGCAGGAGCACGCGGTGTACGACGACGTCGTCGCCGAGGTGCGGACCGAGCTGAGCCAGCGGCTGGACGCGTGCGCAGCGGCCGGGGTCGCCGAGGTGGTCGTCGACCCGGGGCTGGGGTTCGCCAAGACCGCCGAGCACAACTGGGCGCTGGTGCGGGCGCTGCCGGAGCTGGCCGCCCTCGGCCCGTTGCTGGTCGGCGCCTCCCGCAAGGCGTTCCTGGGCGAGCTGCTCGACGGCCGGCCCGCGAAGGAGCGGGACGCCGCCACCGCCGCGGTCAGCGTGCTGGCCGCACAGGCCGGCGCCTGGGGCGTACGCGTGCACGACGTCCGCTCGACGGCCGACGCGCTCCGGGTCGTGGCGGTGGTCCGTGCCGACTGAGGACGCCGGGCAGGTGGAGGCCGTCAACGCCGCGCTCTACGCCGCCTTCGAGACCGCGGACGTCGATGCGATGGAGGCGGTCTGGGATGACGCCGAACCAGCGGCCGTGGTCTGCGTCCACCCCGGCTGGCCGATGCTGCGCGGCCGCGCCGCGGTCCTACGGTCCTGGTCGGCGGTCATGGCCGGCACCGACTACATCCAGTTCCTGCTCACCGACGTGCACGTCGTCGTCGAGGGCGACACCGCGGTGGTCACCTGCACCGAGAACGTCCTCACCAGCGCCGACGTCGGCCAGAACGCCTCGGTCGTGGCGACCAACGTGTTCCGTCGGCGACCGGGCGGGTGGCGCCTGCAGGTCCATCACGGGTCGCCGGTGCTGGGGAAGCTCGTTGATGACTGACCGGATCGCGCTCTGCGGGCTGCGGGTGCGTGGCTTCCACGGCGTGCTGGCCGAGGAGCGCCGGGACGGTCAGGACTTCGTGGTGGACGTGGTGCTGCAGCTGGACCTGCGGCCGGCGGGAGCAACGGACCGGCTGGCCGACACGGTCGACTACGGCGACCTCGCGCTGCGACTGGCCGCCGTGGTGGCCGGTGAGCCGGTCGACCTGGTCGAGGCGCTGGCCGAGCGGCTCGCGCAGGTCTGCCTGAGCGACCCCCGCGTACGCCGGACCGAAGTCACGGTCCACAAGCCGCAGGCGCCGGTCCCGCTGCCCTTTGCCGACGTCGCCGTCACGGTCGTCCGGCCATGAGCTCGGTGCTCAGCCTCGGGTCCAACCTGGGTGACCGGCGCGCCCACCTGCGTCAGGGCGTGGAGCTGCTCGAACCGCTCGCCGTCTCGCCGGTGTGGGAGACACCACCGGTCGGCGGGGTCGAGCAGGACGACTTCCTCAACGTGGTCGTGCTCTGTGGGTGGGACGCCGCCGAGGCCTGGCGCCGGGCGCAGCTGGCCGAGACGAGCGCGGGCCGGGTCCGGGAGGTGCGTTGGGGCCCACGGACGCTGGACGTCGACGTCATCACCGCCGACGGGAGTGACCCCGGCCTGGTGCTTCCGCACCCGCGGGCGGCGGAGCGGGCCTTTGTCTTGCTGCCCTGGCTCGACCTGGACCCCGACGCCGTCCTGCCCGGCCACGGCCGGGTCGCCGGGATTCCGGTGGACCGGGCCGGACTGCGCCGCCTGGCCGACGCGCTGTGACGAGCGGCCGGTGACCCCGACCCGCTGGCGCACCCTGGTCGGCGCGGCGCTGCTCACCGCCGGGTTCGGCTGGCTGCTGGCCGAGCTGGCGTACGGCCGGCTCGCGGCCCTGCCGGCCTACGGACCGCTGACCGCCGTGCTCATCGCCGCCTTCGAGGCGGTGCTGGCCAAGGTGGTGCACGACAAGGTCCGCGGTCGCGCCCCCGGTCGGGCGATGCACCCGCTGCAGATCGCCCGCGCCGCAGCCCTGGCCAAGGCCTCCTCGGCGGCCGGTTCCCTGCTGCTCGGCCTCTACGCCGGGCTGTTCGCCTGGACCTACCCGCGCCGCGCCCGGCTGGCCGCTGCCTCCCATGACGCGCTCGTCGCCGGGCTGTCGGCCGCTGCCTGCCTGCTGCTCGTGGTGGCCGCCCTGCTGCTCGAGCGGTCCTGCCGCACGCCGGCCGCCCGTGACGACCCGCGACTAGGTTGACGGTGTGGACCTCGACTCGCTGAGCACTGATGACCTGCGGCACCGCGCCTTCGACAAGGCCCAAGGTGCCCACGACGTCGGCTTCTTCTGGGACCTCGCCAAGCACCTGCGGGCCTCTCGCGCGCTGGCCGGCGAGGACGGCTCCGGCGGTGGGTTGACAGGTTCGATCACCGAGGCGGTCGAGCTGGTCCGCGAGCTGCTGGGCAAGGATCTCGGCGCCGACGAGCCGCTCGTGCGCGCCCGGTTCCTGGACTATCTGCGCTGAGCCCCGGATCGGCCTACTTGTCTACATCACCCACGACGAAGAAGAACGACGCAAGCACCGCCGGCAGCTCCTGCACCCGGCAGCCCGGCAGTACCGCCGGCAGGGACGAGACGTTGCTGAACGACGCCGTCCGCATCGCCAGCCGCCACGGCGTCCGCTCCCCGCGCGACACCAGGTAGTAGCCCATGATCCCGGAGGGGCTTTCGGTCCAGGCGTACGTCGTGCCCTCGGGCGCCCTGAGGGACTTGGGCAGCTTGAGCTCGACCGGCCCGGACGGCAGCCGCGACAGGCACTGCTCGACGAGGTCCAGCGACACCAGCACCTGCTCGAGCAGGCAGGCGAAGCGGGCCGCGGCGTCGCCTGCCTCACCCAGGACCACCGGTACGTCCAGCTCGCCGTACGCCAGGTAGGGGTCATCGCGGCGCAGGTCGATGTCCACGCCGCTGGCCCGGGCGACCGGACCGGAGACGCCGTAGGACAGCGCGACGGCCGGGGCGAGCACCCCGACACCGGCGTGCTGCCCGAACGACAGCGAAGCCCCGGTCACCGCGTCCCGGACGGTGCGCACGGCGTCGGCGCAGCGGCCGGTCCAGCCGAGCGGGACGTCCGCGTGCAGGCCGCCGATCCGGGTCGCGACGTAGTGCAGCCGTCCGCCGGTGGCCTCCTCCATGACCCGCTGCAGGACCTGCCGGACCGGCAGCAGCGGTAGCACGGCGGGCGAGGCACCCGGCAAGAAGGCCAGGTGCGACAGCACCCGGTTGAGCTCGACCAGCAGCGTCCGCAGCCAGGTCGCCCGCGGCGGCACCTCCATGCCGAGCATCCGCTCGACGGCCAGTGCGACACCCACCTCGTTGTTGAAGGCTGACAGCCAGTCGTGCCGGTTGGCGAGCACGAGCACCTGCCGGTAGTCGCGTACCTCGAACAGCTTTTCGGCCCCTCGGTGCAGCGCACCGACGATCGGCTCGGCCTGCACGACAACCTCGCCGTCCAGGACCAGCCGCAGCCGCAGCGAGCCGTGCGTCGACGGGTGGTGCGGCCCGAGCTCGAGGACGACGTCGGAGGTGGGCAGCGCCGCCGTCCCGACACCCGCGACCGTCACAGCCCCATGCTCCCAGCCGGCAACCCGACCTCCTGCAGGAGCCAGCCGAACCCGCCCAGCCCCTCGACGTCGATCAGCTCTCGTGCCTGGGAGGCCCGCTGCAGACCGAAGGCGTACGACGGGTCCACCGGCTCGGGTAGCCGCGGCGAGATCCCCAGGCCGGCAAGGGCCTCGGCCTGCCGCAGCAGCCGCCCACCGGTAGCCGCGGCGCAGCTGTCCAGGGCGACGTGGGCCGTCAGGTCGCAGCTGCCGTCGGGCACCGGCCGCACCTGCCGCCCGTCGCGGTAGCCCGTCAGCGTCGGCCGGCGGTCAGCCACCAGGTGGCCGTAGTCGACAGCCACCGCCAGCCCTCGGCGTACTTGCCCCACCGCCGCGGCCCAGGCGCGATCCCTGCTCAGGCCGACCTCCACGCGACCGGCCGCCGGCCACCAACGGTCAGCCCATGCCTGCTGTTCAGGGTCAGCGACCGGGCCGGGCAACTCCTGGCCATCGGCCCCGACCAGCAGGAGTCGGCCGGCGAGCAGGACGTCGAGCGGGATGCTGTCCAGCCACTCGTTGGCCAGCAGGACCCCGGTCAGCGGCGGCACGTCCCGCGACCAGGCAGGGCCGGCTGCCTGGCCGGCGTTGGGGGCCCCGGCCCGGCCGGCTGCCTGGGTGACGTTGCGGGGCCAGGTGGCCGGGCGGGGCCGTAGGTCGACACCGGTCAACCGCCATCGGGACGGCACGTGAACGGACAGTGCGGCCAGCAGCTCCCCCCCACCGGCCCCCACGTCCACCACGTCGAACGGGTCGGGCCGGCCGAGCGCGACGTCCACCCGCTCGGCGAGGGTGAGAACCGCCTCGGCGTAGAGCGGGTTGGCCGTCGACGTGCGGAAGTGGTCCAGAGGGCGGGACCGCTGGAAGAAGCCGGCCGGTCCGTAGAGGGCGCCGTCCCAAGCCACTGACCAGGGCTGGAAGGACATGGCAAACACTGTGCCGCAGGCGGTGACCCCGGATCCGAGGTCATGAACCTGCATCCCAGTTCGCCTCCCGCTTCCCGCCGCTCCCGCCCCTTCCGTGATCTCCCTCACCGAGCGGCAGCCGACGGTCAGGCGGCGTTACGCTTGCCGCGGCTCCACCGACCGGTACCCCTTCGAGGACTGGAACGGCTCATGACCGCAGCTCGTCCGGACGCTGCCCGCCTGCAGGTGGGCGTGGTCGGTACCGGCCGTGCCGGCTCAGTGCTGGGCGCGGCACTGCGCCGCGCGGGTCACGAGGTGGTGGCCGCCTCCGCGGTCAGCGCGGCCTCTCGCGCCCGCGCCGCCGCCCTGCTGCCCGGCGTGGCGCTGGTCGAGCCGCGTGAAGTCCTGCAGCGCGCCGGCCTGGTCCTGCTCGCGGTCCCGGACGACGTGCTGCCCGCACTCGTGGACGGCCTGTCCGCGACCGGGGCGGTGCGTCGCGGGCAGCTGCTGGCACACCTGTCGGGCCGACACGGGCTGCAGGTGCTGGAGCCGGCCGCCCGTCAGGGGGCGCTGCCGCTCGCGCTGCACCCGGTACTCCCGTTGACCGGCACCGATCTCGACCTCGCCCGGCTGCCGGGCTCGTCGTTCGGTGTCACCAGCCCCGCCGTGCTGCGGCCGGTGGCGGAGAGCCTCGTGCTCGAGATGGGCGCCGAGCCGGTGTGGGTCGAGGACGCCCTCCGGCCGCTGTGGCACGCCGCCCTCACCCACGGCGCGAACCACCTGGTCACCCTGGTCGCCAGCGCCGCAGACCTGCTGCGGGCAGCCGGCGCGCAGGACCCGGCAGCGGTGCTCGCCCCCTTGCTCGCCGCCGCCCTGGACGGGGTGCTGCACAGCGGTGACGCCGCCCTCACCGGGCCGGTCAGCCGTGGCGACGTCGGCACCGTCGCGGCCCACCTCGCTGTGCTGCCGGACGAGATCCGGCCGGCCTACGTGGCCCTGGCCCGCCTGACCGCCGATCGGGCGCTGGCCAGCGGGCGGCTGCGGGCAGTGGACGCCGAGGGTCTGCTGGAGGTGCTCGCATGATCGTCGCGACCACCCGGGACGAGCTCGCGGCCACCCGCAAGAGGCTGCCCGGCCGGGTCGCTGTGGTCATGACGATGGGTGCTCTGCACGCCGGCCACGCGGCGCTGATCCGGGCTGCGCGCGAGCAGTCCGACAGCGTCGTGGTGACGGTCTTCGTCAACCCGCTGCAGTTCGGGGCCGGTGAGGACCTGGCTCGCTACCCCCGCACCCTCGGGGCTGATCTGGTGCTGTGCGAGGCCGGGGGCGCCGATGTCGTGTTCACGCCCACGCGGGAGGTGGTCTACCCCAGCGAGCCGCTGGTCCGCGTCAACGCCGGCCCTATCGGGATCGTGCTCGAGGGCGCCAGCCGGCCAGGGCACTTCGACGGCATGCTGACCGTGGTGCTCAAGCTCCTGCACCTGATTGAGCCGGACGTCGCGCTGTTCGGGCAAAAGGACGCCCAGCAGCTGGCCTGCATCCGGCGGATGGTCCAGGACCTCGACGTGCCGGTCGCCGTGGTCGCGGTGCCGACCGTACGCGAGCCCGACGGCCTCGCGCTGTCCAGCCGCAACCGTTACCTGTCGGTCCCGCAGCGTCGTACCGCGCTCGTGCTGTCCCAGGCCCTGACCACCCGCGACGTCGACGCTGGCCGCGCCCTGATCGGCGACTCGGAGGCGGACCTCGACTACCTCGAGCGGGTGGACAGCCGCACGTTCGAGGTGACGCCCGACGGCGACCTGCTCGTGGTCGCCGCCCGGGTGGGCACGACCCGCCTGATCGACAACCTCCTCCTCACCCAGGACCGCTGATGCTCCGCACCATGCTCACCAGCAAGATCCACCGTGCGACGGTCACGCAGGCGGACCTGCACTACGTCGGCTCGGTCACCGTCGACCAGGACCTGCTGGACGCCGCCGACCTGCTCGAGGGCGAGAAGGTCGCCGTCGTCGACGTCACCAACGGCGCGCGCCTGGAGACCTACGTCATCAGCGGCCCGCGCGGTTCGGGGGTGATCGGCATCAACGGCGCCGCCGCGCGGCTCATCCATCCCGGTGACCTCGTCATCCTCATCGCCTACGGCCAGCTGGACGAGGCGGAGGCCCTGATCCGGCGACCGCGGGTGGTCTTCGTCGACGCCGCCAACCGGATGGTCGGCACCGGCAGCGACCCAGCCGAAGCGCTGCCGTCGACCGGCTTGACCCGCGGCGACACCCTGCGCGCCCCGCTCGACCCGTGCACCACAGGCGCGTACCACGACGACCTGTTGCTGGTCTGGTGAGGACCGTGCGCCGGCTGCTCGCCCCCGAGCCCGGCTGGACGACCACCACCGACGTGGTGGTCGTGGGCTCCGGCGTCGCGGGGCTCACCGCGGCCCTGCATGCAACCCGGGCGGGACGGGTCCTGCTGGTGACCAAGGTGCACGTCGACGACGGCTCGACCCGCTGGGCGCAGGGCGGGGTGGCCGCCGCGCTGGGGCCGGACGACAGCGCGCTCGAGCACGAGCGTGACACGCTGGTGGCCGGCGTCGGGCTGTGCGACCCCGCCGCCGTGCGGGTGCTGTGCGCGGAGGGACCCGGTCGGTTGCGCGACCTGATGGCCATGGGTGCGGCCTTCGACACCGGTCCCGACGGAGCCCTGCTGCTCACCCGCGAGGGCGGTCACCACCGCGACCGGATCGTGCACGCCGGCGGCGACGCCACCGGCGCTGAGGTGAGCCGGGCGCTGGTGGCGGCCGTGCGGGCCCACCCGGGGATCGAGCTGGTCGAGAACGCCCTGGTCCTGGACCTGCTGCTCACCGCGGCCGGCCAGGTCGCGGGCCTGACCCTGCACGTGCTCGGCGAGGGGGCGCAGGACGGCGTCGGCGCGGTGCACGCCCGCGCGGTCGTGCTCGCCACCGGCGGCATGGGGCAGGTCTTCTCCTCCACGACCAACCCACCGGTGTCCACCGGTGACGGCGTCGCCCTGGCGCTGCGGGCCGGAGCCGAGGTCAGCGACCTCGAGTTCGTGCAGTTCCACCCGACGTCGCTGTGGCTGGGAGCCGGCTCGACCGGTCAGCAGCCGTTGATCAGCGAGGCCGTACGCGGCGAGGGTGCGTTCCTCGTCGACGGCGACGGCCGGCGGGTCATCACCACCGACGACCACGAGCTGGCCGACCTTGCGCCGAGGGACGTGGTCGCCAAGGCGATCACCCGTCGGATGTCCGAGCTGGGCACCGACCACGTCTTCCTCGACGCGCGGGGGCTGGGCGAGCAGACGCTGCTGCGGCGGTTCCCGACGATCGTGGCCCGCTGCCGCCAAGCGGGCATCGATCCGGTGACCACGCCGATTCCGGTCGCCCCGGCCGCCCACTACGCCAGCGGCGGGGTGGTCACCGACCTGTCCGGCCGGACCAGCGTGCCGGGGCTGTATGCGTGCGGTGAGGTCGCCTGCACCGGCGTCCACGGCGCCAACCGGCTGGCTTCCAACAGCCTGCTCGAGGGGTTGGTGTTCGCCGGCCGGATCGGGGAGGACCTCGCCGCGGGGCTGCCGGACCAGGGCGAGCCGGTGCCGTACGCCGGGAAGCGGATGGTGCTCGACGCGGCGATCCGGCCGGAGCTCGCCGCTGCCATGACCGAGGGTGCCGGGGTGCTGCGGTCCGCCGCCTCGCTGGCCACCGCCGGCAAGGTGCTGGAGGAGCTGGGGTCGCGCGCCATCGGGTCGCCATCGCCGGCCGCCTGGGAGGCCACCGACCTGCACGACGTCGCGACCGCCCTCGTCGCCGCGGCTACGTTGCGCGCGGAGACCCGCGGCGCCCACTGGCGCGAGGACCACCCGACGGCCGAGCCGGACTGGCTCGGCCATCTGGTCACCACGGCCGCCGGCACCGTCTTCCAACCGCTGGTCACCCCGCCGGCGGACCCGACCCTACGACCCCCGGAGCGACGGTGACGCTGTCAGCTCCGACGCTGGCCGCCCTCGCGCGGGCCGGTCTCGACCCGGTCGCCGTGCAGGCACTGGCCCGCCGCACGATTGAGGAGGACCTCGACGGCGGGGTCGACGTGACCAGCGTCGCCACGGTGCCGTTCGACCTGGAAGGCGTCGCCGCCTTCGTCCCGCGCTCGGCCGGCGTGGTGGCGGGTACGGCGGTCGCGATGGCCTGCCTCGACGTCGTCGCCGATGCCGACCTCGACTGGCGGGTGGTCCGGGCCGACGGGCCGGCCGCGGCGCGGGAGCCGGTCCTCGAGGTACGCGGGCTCATCCGCACGCTGCTGACGGCGGAGCGGTCGGCCCTGAACCTGCTGTGCCACCTGTCCGGCGTCGCGACCCTCACGGCCCGCTGGGTGGCCGAGGTCGACGGCACCGGTGCGCGCATCCGAGACACCCGTAAGACGACGCCGGGACTGCGGGCGCTGGAGAAGTACGCCGTCCGGGTCGGCGGTGGTGTCAACCACCGGATGTCGCTGTCGGACGCCGCGCTGGTCAAGGACAACCACGTCGTCGCAGCCGGTGGGGTGGCAGCCGCCTTCGAGGCGGTCCGGGCGGCCTTCCCAGGTGTGGCCGTCGAGGTCGAGTGCGACACGGTCGAGCAGGTGCACGAGGTCGTGGCCGCCGGCGCCGACCTCATCCTGCTCGACAACATGACCAACGCCGAGCTGCGGGCCTGCGTCGAGGTGTGCCGGGCGGCCGGGACCCGGACCGAGGCGTCCGGCGGGCTCGATCTGGAGCGAGCCCGCGCGGTTGCCGAGACCGGCGTCGACTTCCTGTCGGTCGGCGGTCTCACCCACTCAGCGCCGGTGCTCGACCTCGGCCTCGACCTGCGGATGGCGTAAGTGCTGCTCACCGTCGACGTCGGCAACACCAACATCGTGCTGGGGCTGTTCGACGGTGAGGAGCTGTTCGCCAGCTACCGGCTGCGGACCGATGCGCGGGTGACCGCGGACGAGCTCGCCCTGCTGTTCCGGGGCCTGCTCGTCGGTCACCCCGCGCCGGACGGGGTCTCGGTCTGCTCGACCGTCCCGCAGGTGCTGGACCAGCTGCGGCAGATGCTCGAGCGGTACTACGCCGACGCTCGAACCGTGATCGTCGGGCCCGGCGTCAAGACCGGCGTCCCGCTGCTCTCCGACAACCCGCGCGAGGTCGGACCGGACCGCGTCGTGAACACGCTCGCCGCCCACACGTTGTTCGGCGGCCCGGCGATCGTCGTGGACTTCGGCACCTCGACCAACTTCGACGTCGTGTCCGCGAAGGGCGAGTTCCTCGGCGGGGCACTCGCCCCGGGCGTGGAGATCTCGGTCGACGCGCTCGCCGCCCGGGCGGCCCGGCTGTTCAAGGTGGAGCTGGTCGAGCCCCGGTCGGTCATCGGCAAGACGACGGTCGAGGCGCTGCAGAGCGGCCTGGTCTACGGCTTCGCCAGCCAGGTCGACGGGATGGTCGCCCGGATCTCCCGCGAGCTGGGAGCCGACCCGCTCGTCATCGCCACCGGGGGCCTGTCACACCTGATGTCCGGGCTGTGCGAGTCGATCGACGAGCACGAGCCGGACCTCACGCTGATCGGCCTTCGGCTGGTGTACGAGAAGAACGCCTGAGCCCCCGGCCGTCTTGGGCCGCCTGCCCGCGGATGGACGTGTCCTTCTCTTGAGCGGACGCAACGGGATCGCGAGGCGGCGGCCGGCGCGCCGCAACTACGCTCGGGCGGTGCCCGACGACCCCCAACCGCTTCCCGACGACCCCCAGCTGCCGCCCGACGACCTGCCCGAGCAGGTGCGCATCCGGCGTGCGAAGTACGACCGCCTGGTCGCTGCCGGCACCCCACCGTTCGCGCTGGGCTTTCCCCGCACGACCAGCGTCGCGGCGGTCCGTGACCGGCACGCGACGCTGGAGGTGGATGCGCAGAGCGGCGAGGTCGTCGGCATCACCGGCCGGGTCGTGCTGTCCCGCACGGGCGGCAAGCTGTGCTTCGCCACCCTGCAGGAGGGTGACGCCCACATCCAGGTGATGATCAGCTTGGACGGCGTGGGGCAGGAGCGGCTCGCAGCGTGGAAGAGCGACGTCGACCTCGGCGACCACGTCGGGGTCACCGGTGAGGTCATCAGCAGCCGGCGCGGCGAGCTCAGCGTCCTCGCCACCGGCTGGCAGCTGACCGGCAAGGCCCTGCGCCCGCTGCCGGACAAGCACCGAGGGCTCACCGACCCGGAGGCGCGCCTCCGGCAGCGCTACGTCGACCTGGTGGTCAACCCCGACAGCCGACGCATCGCGCTTGACCGTGCGACGGTCGTCCGCACGATCCGCGACCAGCTGCACGTCGACGGCTTCGTCGAGGTCGAGACCCCTGCGCTGCAGCTCGTTCACGGTGGCGCCGCCGCCCGGCCGTACCTCACACACGTCAACGCCTATGACCTCGAGGTCACCCTGCGGATCGCACTGGAGCTCTATCTGAAACGGGCCGTCGTCGGCGGGCTGGACCGCGTCTTCGAGATCGGCAAGAACTTCCGCAACGAGGGCTGGGACAGCACCCACTCCAACGAGTTCACGATGCTGGAGTTCTACGAGGCGTACGGCGACTACGACACCGTGGCCGACCGCACCCGCCATCTGGTGCTGGCAGCGGCCCGTGCCGTCGGACGCACGGTCGTCCCCGATGGCCGGGGCGGGACGATCGACCTCGAGCAGCCCTGGCGCAGCGCCACCCTGCACGAGCTGGTCGGTGCTGCCGTCGGCGAGCCGGTCACGACGGCGACCTCCCGTGGGCAGCTGGTCTCGCTGGCCGAGCGGCACCAGGTCGGGCTGCAGCCCGGCTGGGATGCCGGTGACATCGTGCTCGAGCTCTATGAGCAGTTGGTCGAGAACGAGCTGCTCACGCCGACGTTCGTACGGGACTACCCCCTCAGCGTCCGCCCGCTGGCCCGTGTGCACCGCAACGACCCGGGGCTGGCCGAAGCCTGGGACCTCGTGGTCGCCGGGACCGAGCTGGCGACCGGCTACTCCGAGCTGACCGACCCCGTCGAGCAGCGGGCCCGGCTGACCGAGCAGTCGCGCAAGGCAGCCGGCGGCGACCCGGAGGCCATGGCGCTGGACGAGGACTTCCTGCGGGCCCTGGAGCACGGCGCGCCGCCGATGGGCGGTCAGGGCATGGGCATCGACCGGCTGCTCATGCTGCTGACCGGTTCCGGGGTGCGCGACGTCATCTTGTTCCCCTTGGTGAAACCGCTTCCTGAGCGCCCGGAAAAGGCCGCGCATTCGCCTTTTTCGGAGCCGCCTGCTTGAATGCATCGCGCGCCGAGAAACGGTGCCGGCAATTCAAGGAGATGGAATGGCACAGCGGGTTCAGGTCATGCTGGTGTGCGACCTGCACGACCAGGAGGTTGAGGGCAGCGAGACGGTCAGCTTCGGGCTCGACGGCTCGTCGTACGACATCGACGTCTGCGAGCAGCACGCAGCCGGACTGCGTGACGCCTTTGCGACCTACGTCGGTGCTGCCCGTCGGGCCGGCAAGGTGGCGCCGGGTACGGCTCGTCGTCTGGGTCGCCCGGCCCGGGCAACGGCAGCCGGCGGAGCGGCGAAGAACCGCACCGGTGAGATCCGCGAGTGGGCCCGCACGAACGGCCACGCCGTGAACGAGCGCGGCCGGCTGCCGCAGACGGTGGTCGACGCCTACGACGCAGCGCACTAGCCCGACCCATCACCGGAACGGCCCGCCCTGCCCCGAGGAGCGGGCCGTTCCGCTGTGAGCGCACAGGCGTGGACGGGTGGGCCGGGAACGGGCAGGCGCTTGCCGGGGTTGCACACAGCACCGGGACCGCACCGGCTCCCGCGAGGGGGCGGAGGCGGTCCGACCGGCGTTATTGTGCAGGTGCGGACGGGCCGGCCAACGGGTCGGCAGGAGCACCCGCCCCGTGAGGAGCGAAAGATGTTCGAGAGGTTCACCGACCGAGCCCGCCGTGTGGTCGTCCTGGCGCAGGAAGAAGCCAGGATGCTCAACCACAACTACATCGGGACCGAGCACATCCTGCTCGGCCTCATTCACGAGGGCGAAGGCGTGGCCGCCAAGGCCCTCGAGTCCCTCGGCATCTCCCTCGAGGGCGTCCGCAGCCAGGTCGAGGAGATCATCGGGCAGGGCCAGCAGGCGCCGTCCGGTCACATCCCCTTCACGCCACGGGCGAAAAAGGTGCTGGAGCTCTCGCTGCGCGAGGCCCTGCAGCTCGGCCACAACTACATCGGCACCGAGCACATCCTGCTCGGGCTGATCCGTGAGGGCGAAGGTGTCGCCGCTCAGGTTTTGGTCAAGCTGGGCGCCGACCTCAACCGGGTGCGCCAGCAGGTCATCCAGCTGCTGAGCGGCTACCAGGGCAAGGAGCCGGCTGCGGCCGGCGGTCCCGCCGAGGGCACGCCGTCGACCTCGCTGGTGCTCGACCAGTTCGGCCGCAATCTCACGCAGGCCGCGCGTGAGTCCAAGCTCGACCCGGTGATCGGGCGCGAGAAGGAGGTCGAGCGCGTCATGCAGGTGCTGTCGCGCCGTACCAAGAACAACCCGGTCCTGATCGGCGAGCCCGGTGTCGGCAAGACCGCCGTCGTCGAGGGGCTGGCGCAGGCCATCGTCAAGGGCGAGGTCCCGGAGACGCTCAAGGACAAGCAGCTGTACACGCTGGACCTCGGCGCCCTGGTCGCCGGCAGCCGCTACCGCGGTGACTTCGAGGAGCGTCTCAAGAAGGTGCTCAAGGAGATCCGCACCCGCGGCGACATCATCTTGTTCATCGACGAGCTGCACACCCTGGTCGGCGCGGGAGCGGCCGAGGGGGCGATCGACGCCGCCAGCATCCTCAAGCCGATGCTGGCCCGCGGTGAGCTGCAGACGATCGGCGCGACGACGCTGGACGAGTACCGCAAGCACCTGGAGAAGGACGCCGCCCTGGAGCGCCGCTTTCAGCCGATCCAGGTGCCGGAGCCGACGCTGGCCCACACCATCGAGATTCTCAAGGGCCTGCGGGACCGCTACGAGGCCCACCACCGCATCTCCATCACCGACGCGGCCCTGGTCGCGGCAGCGACGCTGGCTGACCGCTACATCAGCGACCGGTTCCTGCCGGACAAGGCGATCGACCTCATCGACGAGGCCGGTGCGCGCATGCGGATCCGGCGGATGACGGCGCCGCCGGACCTGCGCGAGTTCGACGAGCGCATCGCCGGGGTCCGTCGGGACAAGGAGTCCGCGATCGACGCGCAGGACTTCGAGAAGGCCGCTTCGCTGCGTGACACCGAGAAGAGGCTCTTGGCGCAGAAGGCGCAGCGCGAGAAGGAGTGGAAGGCCGGTGACATGGACGTCGTCGCCGAGGTCGACGACGAGCAGATCGCCGAGGTCCTCGCCATCTGGACCGGCATCCCGGTCTTCAAGCTGACCGAGGAGGAAACCGCCCGGCTGCTGCGAATGGAGGACGAGCTCCACAAGCGGGTCGTCGGGCAGGAGCAGGCCATCAAGGCCGTCTCCCAGGCGATCCGCCGTACCCGCGCCGGCCTCAAGGACCCCAAGCGCCCCGGTGGCTCGTTCATCTTCGCGGGCCCGTCCGGCGTCGGGAAGACGGAGCTGGCCAAGACGCTGGCCGAGTTCCTGTTCGGTGACGAGGACAGCCTGATCACGCTGGACATGAGCGAGTTCATGGAGAAGCACACGGTCAGCCGCCTCGTCGGCTCACCTCCCGGCTACGTCGGTTACGACGAGGGCGGCCAGCTCACCGAGAAGGTCCGGCGCAAGCCGTTCTCCGTGGTGCTGTTCGACGAGGTCGAAAAGGCGCACCCGGACGTGTTCAACACGCTGCTGCAAATCCTGGAGGACGGCCGGCTGACCGATTCCCAGGGCCGGGTGGTGGACTTCAAGAACACCGTCCTGATCATGACGTCCAACCTGGGCACCCGCGACATTGGCAAGGGTTTCAACCTGGGCTTCCAAAAGGACAACGACAAGGTCGGCGCCTACGAGCGGATGAAGACCAAGGTGCAGGAGGAGCTCAAGCAGCACTTCCGCCCCGAGTTCCTCAACCGCATCGACGACATCGTGGTGTTCCACCAGCTGTCCGAGGACGAGATCATCACCATCGTCGATCTGATGCTCAACCGCGTCGACGCCCAGCTCAAGAACAAGGACATGGGCCTGGAGGTCACCACCCCGGCCAAGCTCCTGCTGGCCAAGAAGGGCTACGACCCGGTCTTGGGCGCCCGGCCGCTGCGCCGCACCATCCAGCGCGAGATCGAGGACGAGCTGTCCGAGCAGATCCTGTTCGGCTCGCTCAAGGCCGGTGAGATCGTGGTCGTCGACGTCGACGGGGAGGGTGACGCCGCGACGTTCAGCTTCCGCGGCGAGCTCAAGCCCCCGACCGTCCCGGACGTCCCGCCGGTCGACCTGGCCGGCACCGGCGAGGCCGAGCTGTCCTAGCACCCGCACGTCCCGACGAGCCCGGTCCCTGCGTGAGGGGCCGGGCTCGCCGGTGTGCGGGGCGGGTGCAGGCCTGAGGGCAGGGCGAATCGTCCGTCGGGCAGCGGGTCGACGAGCCCGTCGGCGACCAGACCGTCCAGGGCCCTGGCCTGCTGCACTGGCTCGTCCCACACCTGCGCCAGCAAGCCCGCGGGAACCGGCCCGTCGCTGTCACGCAGGACCGCCATCAGCCGTCCGCGGACCTGCCGGTCGGTGCCGGCGTAACCCTGTGGTCGGTGGACCGGAGCGTCCAGGGCCGGGGTCCCGGCAGCCAGCCAGGCACACCAGGCCGAGACCGGGCAGGCCGGGCAGCGCGGCGCCCGGGCGGTGCAGATCAGCGCACCGAGCTCCATGAGCGCGATCGAGGCGTGCGCGGCTTGCTCGTCGTGGTCGGGCAGCAGGGCTTCGACCAGCGCCAGGTCGCGCTTGCTGACCGGTGCGTCCGCTGCCCCCTCGACCAGGCGCGCCACCACCCGGCGGACGTTGGTGTCGACGACGGGGTGCCGCTGCCGGAGGGCGAAGGCCGCCACCGCGCGGGCCGTGTACTCGCCGACACCCGGCAGGGCCAGCAGGCCCGGCACGGTGGTCGGCACTAACCCGCCGTGTCGCTCGGTCACCGCCACCGCCGCCGCGTGCAACCGCAGGGCCCGTCGCGGGTAGCCCAGCCGCCCCCACAGCCGCACCGCATCCCCGGGAGATGCGGCAGCGAGGTCCGCCGGTGTGGGCCACCGCTCCAACCAGGCCAGCCAGGCCGGCACCACCCTGGCCACCGGCGTCTGCTGCAGCATCACCTCGCTGACCAGGACCGCCCACGGACCGGTACCGGGTCGACGCCAAGGCAGGTCCCGCTTGGCGGCGTCGTACCACGCCGTGAGCTCGTCGAAGAAGGGCGCGGCCACCCGGCAACGCTAAGGTCGCAGCGTGGTCGTCCAGCCGGTGGGTCCGCTGCCCGCCTCGACGTACTGGCGCCGGCGGGCCGTGCTGCTGGGCGCGGTCCTGCTGCTGCTGGTCCTGTTGAGGGCCTGCACCGGAGGGGGCGGTGCGCCGATGCGGACGACCGGTAGCAGCGCGTTGCCGAGCCGGACCCCGTCGGCGCCCCCCGCACCGACCAGGGCAGCCCCGTCCGGGACGCCCACCAAAGCGGCCGGCTCCGCGACGCCGTCCGCAACGGCGGCGACCAGTCCGGTCGCGGTCGGCAGCTGCCGCGACGCCGCGTTGTCACTGGTCGCCAGCGCGGACGCATCGTCGTACGCCGTCGGCAGCAGCCCGCTGCTGGCCGTCACCATCCGCAACACCGGGACGGTGCCCTGTCGGCGCGACCTCGGCAGCGGGGCCGTCGAGCTGCTGGTGTTCAGCGGTGCAGACCGGATCTGGTCCAGTGACGACTGCGCCCCCGGCACAGCCAGTGACACCGTCCTGCTGGTGCCCGGCGCCAGCCGCACCGTCAAGCTGTCATGGTCGGGCAAACGCTCGCAGCCGGGCTGCGCCGGCGACCGCTCCCAGGCGCTGGCCGGCACCTACCGGGTGACCGGCCGCGTCGGGACGCTGCGCGGCGCCGCAGGGAGCTTCCAGCTCGCCTGATCCCGGGCGCCGGCAGCATCAGAACCAGGCCCGCGCTGCGCCAGCGTCCAGCACCCGAGGCAGCACGCTGACCCGCGCTCAGACGTAGCGTTCGAGGATGCTGGACTCCGCCAGCCGCGACAGCCCCTCCCGGACCGACCTGGCCCGGGTCTCACCGACGCCCTCGACCGCCTGCAGGTCGTCGATGCCGGCCGCGAGCAGCTTCTGCAGGCCGCCGAAGTGCTCGATCAACCGATCCACGACCAGACCCGGCAGCCGCGGGACCTTCGCCAGCAGCCGATAGCCGCGCGGACTGACCGGCAGCTCGAGGGTGTCGATCCCGGCGGTGAACCCCACGGCGCGGGCCACCGCGCTTAGGTCCAGCAGGTCGGTGCCGGTCAGCAGGTCGAGCTCGGCCAGCCCGTCCTCGACCCGGCGGGCCTTCCTGCCCGTGGCGCTGACCAGGTAGTCGCGCACGATCAGCGCGCGCTCGAGCTCCACGCCGGCCATCAGCTCCTCGAGCTGCAGGACCAGCAGCCGGCCGTCGGTGCCGAGCTCGACGACGTAGCCCTCGATCTCGGTGGCGATCCGGCGCACCATCTCGAGGCGCTGGCTGACCGCCATGGCGTCCCGGACGGTGACCAGGTCCTCGATCTCGAGGGCGGACAGCGTGCCGGCGACCTCGTCCAGCCGCAGCTTGTAGCGCTCCAGGGTGGCCAGGGCCTGATTGGCCCGCGACAGGATGGCGGCGCTGCCGTCCAGGACGTAGCGCCGGCCGCCGACGTACAGGGCGATGATCCGCATGGACTGGCTGACGCTGATCACCGGGTAGCCGGTCTGCTTGGCGACCCGCTCGGCGGTGCGGTGCCGGGTGCCGGTCTCGCCCGTCTCGATGGAGGCGTCCGGAACCAGCTGGACGCTCGCCTTGACGATCTTGGTGAGGTCACTGGTCATCACCAGCGCGCCATCCATCTTGGACAGCTCGCGCAGGCGGGTGCTGGAGAAGTCGACGTCAAGGTCGAAGCCGCCGGTGCAGATCGACTCCACGACGCGGTCGTGGCCGAGCACGATCAGGGCGCCGGTGTTGCCGCGCAGGATCCGCTCGAGTCCGTCGCGCAGGTCGGTGCCGGGAGCGGCCTGCGCCAGGGTGGCGCGCAGCAGGTCGTCGGTAGCGGACGTGCCCGACATCGCGCTCCTCCCGTCGTCCGGACGAGTCTAGGGAACGCTGCGTCCGCTCAGTGTCATGCGGGTCCGGGTTGGACGAGGCCCAGTGCCGGGCGGTCGGGCACGGGGCGGCCCCGGACGGCCGGTTTCGGCGGACCGGCGATGGCCTTGCGCGCGGCGAGGTTGCGCCAGGTCAGCAGAGCGGTACCGGCATCGGTCACCTCGTGGACGGTGATCCCGCCTGGGCCGGGGCCGCTGCCGGCCGGGACCAGGGCGGTGGTGAAGCCCAGGCGGGCAGCCTCGCCGAGGCGGCGGCCGATGCCGGGCACCGGTCGCAGCTCGCCGGACAGCCCGACCTCGCCCAGCACGACCATGTCGACCGGCAGGGGGCGGTCCTCGCTGGCGCTGACGACCGCCATGAGCACCGCCAGGTCGGTGGCCGGCTCCAGCAGCCGCATGCCGCCGACGGTGGCCGTGAAGACGTCGGAGGAGCTGAGGTGCGTCATACCGCCGCGCCGCTCGGCGACGGCCAGCACCATCGCGGTACGCGCCGGGTCGAGGCCGGACACGGCTCGCCGCGGTGCCCCGCCGCCCTCGCGGGCTGCCTTGGCGACCAGCGCCTGCACCTCAGCCACCAGCGGCCGCCGGCCCTCCATCACGACCGTGACGCAGGTGCCGGAGACCGGTTCCTGCCGGCGGGTCAGGAACAGTCCGGACGGGTCGGTCATGCCGGTGATGCCGTCGTCGCCCAGCGCGAAGCAGCCCACCTCGTCTGCGGCGCCGAACCGGTTCTTGACGGCTCGCACCATCCGCAGGGCCGAGTGCCGGTCGCCCTCGAAGTGCAGGACGACGTCGACCAGGTGCTCGAGCAGCCGAGGGCCGGCGATGCTGCCGTCCTTGGTGACATGGCCGACCAGGACGGTTGCGATGCCACGGGTCTTGGCGATCGAGATGAGCGCGGCCGCCACCGCCCGGATCTGGGTGACGCCGCCGGCGCTGCCGTCGACCTCGCCGGAGGCGATCGTCTGGACGCTGTCCACCACCAGCAGGGCGGGCGCGACGGTGTCGATGTGCGCCAGCACCGCAGCCAGGTCGGTCTCGGCGGCGACCCACAGGTGCTCAGCCAGCGCGCCGGTCCGGCCGGCCCGCAGCCGGACCTGGGCGGTGGACTCCTCGCCGGTGACGTAGAGGACCGGTGCGCCGTTCCGGGCGGTGCGGGCCGCAACGTCCAGCAGCAGCGTCGACTTGCCGGCGCCGGGCTCACCGGCCAGCAGCACGACCGAACCGGGCACCAGGCCGCCGCCGAGGACCCGGTCGAGCTCCTCGACCCCGGTGGGACGTAAGCGCGCTTGGTCGACGTCGACGGAGCCGATCTGGCGGGCGGGGGAGCTGACGGCGCCGGGTCGAAGGGTGGCCCGGGGGGCGGGGCCGACCTCGATGACGCTGCCCCACGCCTGGCACTCCGGACAGCGGCCGACCCACTTGGCCACGACCAGGCCGCACTCGGTGCAGCGGTGCGACGGGCGGGCGGAGGTCGCGCTGCGTGCCATGGTCGGGACGCTAGCCGCGGACCCCGACAGGGGAGGCTAGGACGCGGTCGGCCGTGGGGACGCGGCGCGCGCGGCCGGCGTGGCCGACGGCTTCGTCGCCGGCTTGACCGGCTTGGCCGACGGCTTGACTGACGGCTTGGTCGTCGGCGCGCTGGACGCCGGCGCGGCCGGCTGGGCCGGAGCGCTGCTGACGTACCCGGTGCTGCGAACGGGCACTCGGAGCGTGGTCCGGCCGGCCCTCGCGAAGGTCAGGGTCAGCGAGACGTAGGACCCCCCGCGCAGGGCGGTGTGCGTCCCGGTCAGCACGACGGCCCAGTCGCCTGCACGGCCGAGCTTCGGGACGGCGATCGAGGTCGCCGGCCGGCCGCCCTGCTCGAGGGCGACGCTGTCGGCGTCCGGGCTGGACGCGGCGGTGAGCACGTCACCGGCGTCGGACTGGTCGACCAGGCTCCCGGTGGCCCGGGCCGTGCCACCGGCCGGGATCGCACCGGCCCCGCCGGGTGGGCCGTCGACCGCCAGGTTGCGGATGGCGACGGCGCCTTGGTCGACGTTGAGGTAGTCGTAGCTGTGTGACTTGTAGGTCTGGGCCTGCCGCCCGGTCGCGCAGCCGACGAGGCCCACGAGGCACAGCAGCCCGGTCACGGCAGTGGCGACCTGGCGGCGGCTCACGGGGTGCTCCTGGGGTGCGCGGGGTCGAGCAGGACGGGCAGGTCCGCGGCGATATCCGACGGCGTCACGCCCCCGGCGTACAGGACCGGGAGTCGATCGGCTGCGTCGTACGCGAAGATCACCGCGGAGTGGGAGACAGAGTAACCGAGCGGGCCGAAGTGCTGGTGCGGCGCCGTGCCCTGGGCGTGCACGTGCTGGTCGGGATGGCCCGGGACCGTCGGCACGGACGGCCCCCGGGTGGCCGCCGGAATCCCCACGGCCTGCTGTGCCCTCGCGATCTGGGCAGCCGTTCCCCGCAGCCCGATGACGCTCGTGGAGAACTGGTCCAGCCACCGACGCAGGACCGGCGCACTGTCCCGGGCCGGGTCGGTGGTCACGAACACCACGCGGGCCTGCGGGCTCGGCGCTTTGCGCAGTGCGGCCGCGAGGTCCGCCATGGCGGTCGGGCATTCGTCGGGGCAGTGCGTGTAGCCGAAGTACACGAACGTCGGCCGCCCCCGCGTCCGGGCCGCGAAGTCGTACAACGCGCCGGTCGTGTCGGTCAGGACGAACTCCGGCCTGCTCGGCACCGGTGCCGGCTGAAGGCCGTGGTAGGTGGGTGCCGGCGCGGCGGCCGGTGAGGCCGCGCTGGTGCCGCAGCCGGCGAGCACGGCGGTGAGCACGGCGGCGAGCGCGGCATCGAACAGGGCGCCGGGGACCGGCCGGGGGACGCGCACCCGCACAGTCTGCTCCCGCTCAGGCCAAGCTCGCGCCGCGAAGCAGCAGCAGCCCGACGTCCACAGCGGCGACGACCAGCACGGCCTTGAAAGCGGCCCGCGACCCAGGCCGACGGGCCCGGACGACCCCGCCGGTGAAGACAGCCCCGGCCACGACCACGGCCACCGCGCCGAACGGGCCGCGGGCCAGCGCGACCGTGGCGAGCAGGAGCGACAACCCCGCGACGAGTGTGGCGCGGCGCCGGCCCAGCCGCTGCGGCAGACCGCGCACCCCGGTCGCCGCGTCGTCCGCCAGGTCGGGCAGCACGTTGGCGAAGTGCGCGCCCACGCCCAGCAGCGCCCCGCCGGCGGTGGCCCACACTGGTGCGACGGGCCGGCCGGGCAGGCCCAGCACGACGATCGAGGGCACCAGCCCAAAGGACACGGCGTACGGCGCAAAGGACAGCGCCGTCGCCTTGAGGCGGGCGTTGTACTGCCAGGCCGACGCGACGGCCACCAGATGGGCTGCGCCTGCGGCGGTGCCCATGAGCAGGGACAGCGGGACGCAGGCGGTGAGGGCCAGCAGCGCGGCAGCGCGCACCGTGCCCTCACCGAGCTCGCCCCGAGCGACCGGCTTGTCGGCCCGGGAGACGGCCGTGTCCCGGGCGGCGTCGACCCAGTCGTTGCTCCACCCGATGGACAGCTGGCCGCTCAGGAAGGCCGCCGCGACAGCCAGCGCGCCGAGGCCGCGACCGGTGCTCAGGGCCAGCGCGGTGGCCAGCGCGGTGACGGCCAGGGTGGGCTCGGGGTGGCAGGCCTTGACGAGCGGCGCGACCCTGGGCACGTGACCACTGTCCCAGTACGGCCGCGCAACGACCCGGCGCAGTACGACGACCTCGCCGACCACTGGTGGGACGGTCGCGGCCGGTTCGCCATGCTGCACTGGATCGCCCAGGCGCGCGCCCGGCTGGTGCCACCTGCGGTCCGCCCGGGTTCGCTGCTGCTGGACCTGGCCTGCGGCGGGGGTCTGCTCGCCCCGCACGTCGCGGCCAGCGGTCATCGGCATGTCGGGGTGGACCTGTCTGCCCTCGCCCTCGTGCAGGCCCGCGACCACGGGGTCGAGCCGATCAGGGGTGACGTGCTGCGGTTGCCGTTCGCCGACGGGGTGGCCGACGTCGTGGTGGCCGGCGAGGTGTTGGAGCACGTCCCCGATCTGCCGGGCGCGGTGGCGGAGGCCTGCCGGGTCCTGCGACCTGGCGGCACGCTGGTCCTCGACACCATCGCCGACACGTGGTTCGGCCGGTTCTGCTCCATCACCGTGGGAGAGCGGATACCGGCCGGCCCGCCCAAGCACCTGCACGACCCCGCTCTCTACGTCGACCGCGCTCAGCTGCTCGCGGTGGCCGCCTCGCACGGCGTGCGCCTGACTTTGACCGGACTGCGACCTAGCGGGCCCGGGTACATCGCCTGGCTGCTGGGCAGGCGTCCTGCTGTGCGGATGGTGCCCACCCGTTCGACCGCCGGGCTGTTCCAGGCCTCGGGAACGAAGGAGCTCGGATGACCGCCAGCCTCACCGGCGCCGGCCACGCCTTGCCGCCACCGATGAGCCAGCAGGACCTGTGGGACGGCTACTTCCGCGAGCACTACGCCGATGCGCGGGTGGCCCGCTCTGTCTGGCAGCACTCCGGCATCACCACTCGGCGTGGGGTCGTCGACCCGAGCAGGGAGGACATCTCCGGGTGGGGCACCGGCGCGCGGATGCAGCGGTTCGTGCAGGAGGCGCTGCCGCTCGGAGCCGACGCGGTCGGCAAGGCGCTGGCCGACGCCGGCCTGGACCCGGCGGACGTCGGGCTCCTGACGGTGGTCAGCTGCACCGGCTACGCCACACCGGGGCTGGACGTGATGCTCGCCAGGGACCTGGGCATGTCCGACGACGTACAGCGGCTGCACATCGGGCACATGGGCTGTTACGCAGCGCTGCCCGGTGTCGGAGCGGTCAGCGACTACGTCACCGCCCGCGGCCGGCCCGCTGTCCTGCTCTGCCTGGAGCTGACCAGCCTGCACGTCCAACCCGCGACCGAGACGTCCCGCAGCGGGCACCCCTCGCGGGATGACCTTCAGCAGATGGTCGCCCACGCCCTGTTCAGCGACGCTGCCGCGGCGGTCGTCGTCGAGCCGGGTGCTGCCGGCTTCGAGGTGGTCGACTCCGTCGCCCGCACCGATGCCGCGACAGCGGATCACATGACCTGGGACGTCACTGACCTCGGCTTCAAGATGGGCCTGTCGCCGGCGGTCCCTGCCGTCCTGGCCAGGCACGCCCGGCCGGTGGTGGAGCAGCTGCTGTCCCGCCACGGGCTGGCCGTCGACGACGTGGCGGGATGGGCGGTGCACCCCGGCGGACGCAAGATCGTCGAGGTGGTGGGCGACGTCCTCGGGCTGGACGAGGCCGACCTGGCCCCGTCGTACGACGTCCTGCGCGACATCGGGAACTGCTCGTCGGCCACTGTGCTGCTGGTGCTCGAGCGGATGTGCGCGACCCGGGAGATCGGCCTCGGTGAGCACGTCGTCGCGATGGCCTTCGGTCCCGGCCTGACCCTGTGGACGGTGCTGCTGCGCCGGGTCTGAGGTCGTCCCGAGACGCACCGCAAGCACCTCTATGGCCGTCTTGTCAAGAGCCGCTAAGAGGGTGGGCACCCGTTCTGACCTGCAGGTTCACGCATCGGCGTGACCGAGCGGCGTGGTAGTCTGCTGGTCGGCGAGAGGACCCCCACGTGACGTTCAAGGTTGGCGAGACCGTCGTCTACCCACACCACGGCGCTGCGCTCATCGAGGCCATCGAGACGCGCACCATCAAGGGCGAGGACAAGATCTACCTGGTGTTGAAGGTCGCCCAAGGGGACCTGACGGTGCGAGTCCCCGCGGACAACGCCGAGATCGTCGGGGTCCGCGACGTGGTCGGCCAGGCCGGTCTCGACAAGGTCTTCGAGGTGTTGCGCGCGCCAGCCGTCGAGGAGCCGACGAACTGGTCCCGGCGGTACAAGGCCAACTTGGAGAAGCTCGCCTCGGGCGACATCAACAAGGTGGGCGAGGTCGTCCGGGACCTGTGGCGGCGCGACAAGGAGCGGGGGCTGTCGGCCGGCGAGAAGCGGATGCTGTCCAAGGCCCGCCAGATCCTGGTCAGCGAGCTCGCCCTCGCCGAGGGCACCAACCAGGACAAGGCTGAGGCGATCCTCGACGAGGTGCTGGCCTCCTAGTGGGCCCGTCGGCCGGGTCCGGTCGAGGTCAGAGCCGTCGCGCCGTCGGTCCTCGTCGACGGACTCCGGCTGCTGGTGGTCGCCTTTTTCGCCAGTGCGGGCTACGAGGTGGGTTCCGGCATCGGTTCGCAGCACGTGCTCGGCTCGCTCAACGGCACAGCGGTCGGCCTGGTCCTCGGGTCCGGCCTGGGCTACGTCCTGGGCGGGGCGCTGAGCCGCACCACCGCCAGTTCCGCGGACCCCGCACGCA
>JAABUT010001254.1_pt1 | contig 30348 bp, 22 predicted proteins | sample 5559281 | NCBI WGS metagenome assembly JAABUT01 (sample SAMN10711880, study PRJNA513359) | rock metagenome | isolation source: Antarctica rocks | place: Antarctica: Victoria Land, Ricker Hills nord | collected 2016-01-04
CCGATGCTGGCCTCCGGCGTGAGCATCGCCTCGTCGAACTGCACCGGCTGGGCAAGTCGCTCAGCGATCCGCTCAGCCAGGTCTGCGATGCTCTCGGCCTCGTCCGCACGCCAGGGAAGCAGCACCGCGAACTCGTCACCACCCAAACGGGCGACGGTGGCGGAGCTGGGCAGGCACTCGGTCAGTCGCTGGCCGACCACCGTGAGCAGCCGGTCCCCGACATCATGACCGAGGACGTCGTTCACCTCTTTGAACCCGTCGAGATCCAGCAGCAGCACGGCGGCCTCGGTGTCCGCGCTGGACAGCGCCTGGTCGATCTGGTGCGACAGGTGCGCACGGTTGGCCAGGCCGGTCAGCGAGTCGTGGGTGGCGTCGTAGGCCAGCCTCTCTACCAGCCGGGTACTGCGCAGCGCGATGGCGAGGTGGCCGGTGAGGGTCTGCAGCAGCGTGAGGTCGTCCTCGGTGAAGGTGGCGGTCTCACCGAGCCGGTCCATCACCGTCAGCGTGCCGGTCATGCCGGCTGAGGTGGGCAGCGCCACGATCACCGCGTCGCGGGCACCCCGCTCGGTCAGCCACCGGCGCAGGCCACGGTCCTTGGTGCCGCGAGTGACCAGGGTCGGCTCTTCCTGGGTCAGCGCCCGAACCAGGATCCAGTCCGAGTTGTCCACCTCGCGCCGCCCCGACACGAGGACGTCGTCCTCACCGATGGTCAGCGTCACCGCGGTCGTGGGCTCGGCGCCACTGTGCTCGGACTTGGCGTCGGCATCGCCGCTGTCGATGATCATGACCTCGGCGCAGGCGGCGCGGAGCAGGCTCCGGATCCGCGACAGCAGCTGCTCGGCCAGGGACTCCAGGGATTCCGCGCCGACCGCGCCGGTGACGAAGTCGTGCACCTCGGTGAGGGACTCGTGCCTGCGGCGGGTCGAGGCGTGGCCGCGATAGGCGCCGGCTCCCACGGCCATCAGGATCAGGACCAGGGCAGCGCCGAGCACACCGCGCTCGAGCAGCAGCACCACCACCAGGCCGAACGCGCAGGCGGCCAGGCTCAGCAGCCCGGCCGGAGCCAGCACCTGTACGAAGTCCTGGCGGCTGAGCGGCCCGTTGTGCAACCGGATCAATACCAGCACGAGCAGGTTCATGACCTGGTCGACGGCCGCGATCGTCGCGACCAGCACAAGCGCCGTCACCGAGCTCAGGTCGGCGCGCTGGCCGAGCAGGGCGTGCACGATCGTCGCGTCGACCGCTGCCTCGAAGGCGTAGGCCGCCGCGTTGTAGTACATCTTCTCCGAGCTGGTGTGCTGCCGGACGAAGGCGATCAGCGAGGCGGCCACCCGGGCCACCACGAACGTGTCCGGCGCGACCAGCAGCGCTCCGAGGATCAGTGGGACGCCGGCCAGGGTCAGTGAGTGGGCCTCACGCCGGAACTCGACGTTCATCAGGAAGTGTTCGGCGAACAGGAACGTCGCGAAGAGCACCGCCACGATGACCGGCATCGGCACGTCGAGGGCGAGAACCGGTTCGGTTCCCGCCCCCGACGCGAGCGGTATCGCGGCCGCGGCCAGCGCCGTGCTGAGCAGGAGCGTCCAGTGCGCTGGGCTGAGAGCGCGGCGCACTGCTAGCTCCAGATGGCGTCGGACCAGCGCGCGGAGGACCAGCGGGCGGAGGACCAGCGCGCTGACGACCAGCGGGCGGAGGACCACCGTGCTGACGACCAGCGAGCCGAATCCCAGTACGCGTCGCTCCACCGTGCGGAGGACCAGCGTGCGGAGGACCACCGGGCCGACAGCAAGCCGTCGGTCGAGGCAACCCAGTCGGCACCGGTCCAGGGAACGCCCATCCAGTCGCCACCGGACCACGAGGACAGGCTCGATGCCGCCTTCCACCAGGCGGCTGCGTCCCAGGGATTGCCCTGGACGTCGACCTCGCCGCTGAGGTCGTTGCCGTCGGCATCCACCAGGACACTGCCGCCCCGTGCGGCGTCCAGCGATCCCTGTCCGGTCGAGATCGGGTAGGACTGGCGGCCGGCGGCGGCCACCAACGGGTTGAGCTGACCGGTCGGACCGGTCAGAGCGTCGATGGCGTTGAACGCGGCCGCGACATTGAGCTCGCCGGCGCCGGCGAGCAGCGAGCCGGCGGACACCGGAGTGGCGGTCGCCGTCAGGAACGCCTTCACCTGGTCGGGCGTCAGGTCGGGGTAGGCCTGCAGCAGCAGGGCGGCCGCGCCGGAGACCACCGCGGCGGCCTGGCTGGTGCCGCTGCCGCGGAACAGCCGGCCGGTGGTGTCACCGGCGACCAGGCCTTCGGGGTAATTCTGGTCGACGTAGGAGCCTGGGTCGCGCAGCGAGGTGATCGAGGCACCCGGTGCGAGCAGGTCCACGTGTCGCTGGTAGGTGCCGCCGTTGCTGAAGGACGCCACGCTGGGATGTGCCCAGCCGCTGACGCTGTCGTTGCTGTCGGATGCGCCGACGGCGATGACGTAGGGATCGATGGCAGGGTCGGTCAGGCCGCCGGAGCCGTTGCCCTCGTTGCCGCCGGAGACGACCACGACCAGACCGTGCCGCCAGGCGTTCTCCGCCGCCGCAACCAGTGGATCGACCTGGTACGGCTGGACGGAGTCGGTGCCGAAGGACAGGTTGACGACGCGGACCTTGCTGCCGTCCTGAGCGGTCTGGTGCTCGGTGACCCAGTTCAGCGCCGCGATGACCTGGCTGACATCGGTGCTGCCGTCGGTCGTCGCCAGCTTCAGCGAGAGGAGGTTGGCGTCCGGCGCCACGCCCAACTGCGTGGACGGGGAAAGCGAGCTGATGGTGCGGCCGGTCAGGACCGCCGAGTCCCGGCCGGCGATGATGCCGGCCATGTGGGTGCCGTGGCCGAAGGTGTCCTGGTCGGTGAGCTCACCGTTGCCCTCGATGGACAGGTCCGGGCCGTAGGTCAGCTTGCCGGCGCGGTCCAGGCCACTCACGGCTGCGGTTCCGGAGTCCAGCAGCGCTACCGTGACGCCCTGGCCGGTGACCTGGCGGTTCTGCGAATCCTTCTGCTGCCACACCCTGCGAGCGCCGATGGCATTCTCGATGGTGTAGAGCGATCCGGGATCGGCCGACTGGACGTTCTTTCCCGTGCTGTCCTTGGCGACCTGGTCAGCGTCGGAGTCGCCCCACTGCCCGGCCGTGAACGAGTTGGGCGATGCCGCCGCTGGTCCCACGGAGGCCGGTTGGGCCGCTTGGGCCGGTGCGCTGTGCGCTGCGGCGGGCGAGACGGCAAGCGCCAGGCTCGCCACGGCAAGGCCCGCGCAGATCGCGCAGCGGGCCGTCCTGCCGAGTCGTGAAGAGTGCATTGCCATCCGTGGCACCTCTCGAAGTCCGGGTCGAGCGTCTGTCCCGTGCGCTGTCGACGGGTGGCGCTTTACGCGAAACCTACATTACGTTAACAGTGAACACAACTACAGTCCGTGACTGCGGTTCAGGTCACTTTGCCGGGGGCGTGGTGACTATCCGTCCCATCAGCGACCGGCCCGCCGCGATGACCACATCGCGATCATGGGTCAGGACGAATTCGAAGCGCCGTTCCAGGTCTGGAACGCAATCACCGAGATCGCGTGCGATGAGCGCACCCGCGTAGTGGGCGCCCACCACCACGACCGTCCACTCGCCGACCAGGCGGTCCTTTGGATCGAGCGAGGCGCCTCGCACCCCCGGCGCGGGGGCCCATCGGCAGGCCCTCGCCGAGCGCGCCGACGAACGCGCAGGTGCTGGCTATCGCGCTGTAGCGGCGGGCCGTCTGAGGGGTGAAACGGTCGGCCGTCTGAAACGCCGACAGCACCACGGGCGGATCGCTGAGCGACATCGCCTTGCGCTCGATGTGGCGTGAGATTGCCAGCAGCAGCGCCTTGCGTCCGATCCGCAGTGGCCGCGCTGAGATGACATGGTCGAAGGGAGTGACTGCGATCGGCTCGAGCGGACGGGCCGGCGGAATGATGTTCGAGTCGTCGACGACCGTGAGCGGCCCCGGCCGGCCCAGCAACCAGCCCTGGCCGTAGGACGCGCCCAGAGCGAGCGCCTGCTCGCGGTGCGCCGCTGTCTCGATGCCCTCGGCGAGGATCGCGGCACCGGTCCGCTCCGCGTGCGCCATCACCGCAACCATGGTCCGGGCCTGCTGAGAGGACGGCGTGTTCTGGACCAGTGACAGGTCCAGCTTGATGACATCGGGCGCGACGAAGGGCAGCAGGGCCAGCGAGTCCGGATCGGCCCCGACATCGTCCAGCGCGATGCCCCAGCCCCGCTTGCGGGCCCAGCCGATCAGCTGCAGCAGCTCTGCCGGGCGCCGCAGCAGCGACCGCTCGGTCAGTTCGAGCACCACGCGCAGCCGCTCCCGCGCCTCCGTCAGCAGCCACTCCGTCCCCGCGGGGCCCGCGGCGCCGAAGGTCTCAGCCTCGACATTGACGAACAGGGCGGTCTCACGGTCCGGTTGCACGTCGAGCGCGGTGCGCAGGGCCGCGAGCCGGCAGGCCCAGTCCAGCTCGGCCAGTCGCCCCGCCACCCTGGCCGCGAGAAAGACGGTGCCCGGATTCGCACCGGGCACCGTGGGCCACCGCGCCAGTGCCTCAAAACCGACGACGGCACCTGATGCCAGGTCGACGATCGGCTGGAAGGCCGGCACCAACGCGCCCGGCTTCAGGGCTTGATCGAGGTCGACGCCAAGGTGGCCACCGTCCATCGGCAGCGGGGTATACGGTCGCGGCAGGTCGGCTGACGAACGCGCCTCGTATGGGTGGCTGTCCGGGTCACCGGCCAAGTCGCTGGCTGGCTCACTGGCTGGATCGCTGCCTGAGTCCTCGCCTCGACCGCTGGCCACATCCACGCCCGGGTCCGCCTGATCGTCGCTGCCGCGACCCAAGATCGCCATGCGGTCCCCACTAACGTAGAGACGTCCTGCTGCTCAGGACCCACTGTTCCGCTAGCGCAACACTAGCGGGAAGCAGGGGCGCCCGTCAGTTCGTAAGGCCCTCCTTGGCCGCCAGCGCGGCTGCCGCCCCGGCCATCTTGGTCGACGTCTGCTTCGCTGTGGCCTTACCCTTGCTCGCCTTCGCGCTCAACGTGTCACGCTTCGCCGCCCTTCTGCTGGCCGCAACACGCCTGCCGCCGTTGGGCTTGGAACGCTCGACCGAAGCACCCGCCGGGTGCCGACGGAGGCCCGTCAGGCCGCGGAATGCCAGCACGACGAGTCCGGTCATGCCCGCTGTCTTGAGCAGGCTGGCCGGTTCGTTGCCGCCGGTTGCTCGGTTGCCACCCGATTGGCTGCTGCCGCGGGCCGCGTAGTACCTGGCCCCCGGTCCGCCGCCGGTTCCGCGGGACTGCCCGCCGCCGTGTCGACCCGAACTGCCGCTGGCGCTGCCGCCACGACCGGAATCGGCGGCCGATCGGGTTCCGCCGCCACCCGAGCCGTTGTCGTCCGCGCCCGGCGGCAGGCCCTGGTCGGTCGGGCCGCCGGTGGGCGCGTCGTTGTCGGCCGATGCCCGCTGCACCGCCGCCCGGTGGTCGTCCTCGGCAGCTTGCCGCCCGTCGTACTCGTGAGCGGTGAAGCGGCCGCCGCTGCCGGTCACCGTCGGGGCGGCGCGCCGCTGCTGCGCCTCGCGCCGGGCCTCCGACATTCCGTAGCCGGAGTCGCCGTGCGGACCGGCCAGGGCCGAGGTCACGGCGGCGTAGGCGGCGATCCAGTTCTGCCAGCCTTCCTCGTCCTCGGGGCCGGTCGGAGCCGCGGACGTCGCATCGAGACGACCGGTTCCGGAGATCTCGCCCGGGACCGGGGGCAGGCTGTCGAGCAGGTAGCCGCGCACGGCGTCGAGGTCGCGCCACAGCTGCTGGCCGTACTGGCAGGACTGGTGCAGCGCCTGCTCCAGGTCCTCGCTCAAGGCCGCCTTGTCGTGCACGCTCATGTCGTCGCGGCTGTTGCTGACCATCCGATCCGGGTCCAGCACGTTCGGCATGGGGATTTCGTCCATGGTCTGCTCCTCGATCTGTGACGTCGGACAGCGACGCCACTACAACGGTGGGCGTACGGGCTCACTACCCATGCTGCACGGGCACGGCGAAGACCACCACGTTGTCGTCGTAGCTGAGGGTCTTCTCGTCGAACGGGCCGCCGCAGGACACCAGCGCCAGCCGCGGCGCGCCACCCCTAGTCCACAGGTCGGCCGGCAGCCCCTGGCTCTTGACGTACACCTGGCGTGCCACCACCTGATAGTCGACCGGCGTGGAACCCGGTGACCGGATCGTCACGCGATCTCCCGCGCGCAGGTCGGAAAGCCCGAACAGCGCGCCCCGGCCGTAGCTCGCGGAATCGACGTGGCCGTCGACCACGACGGTTCCGGCGGCCGAACCCGGCAACGCGCTACCTGACCACCAGCCGACGTGAGACGGGTTGTCGGGCACGTCGAGCACGCCCCGATTCACCGTCACCGTCTCGACCGGAGCCTGAATACCCAATGCGGGCAAGGACAATACGATACCCGGATGGCTCGGAACGACGATGCGCTGGACCAACGGCGTGAGCGGAGGCGGCGTGCTCGGGCGGCGCTTGGTTACCCCCTTGCTAGTGAACGGCTTGGTACCGCTCGGGACCGCGGACCCGAATGCGTGTGCGTCGAGAACGCCTCCAGCAGCGGCCACCGCGGTCGAACCCGCATGCGGCACGGCCCCGAACTCCGACGGCGCCGCCCGGTCGTGTCGCAGGCCGAGCACACTGAAGAGAACCAGCGCCGTACCCGAAAGCAGGGCGAGAACACTCCACGCCCTGCCTCGGATGCGCCCCACGGATCGTCGCCTCAGCATGCTGTCCCTTCAGTGTGCTGGCGCCTCAGCGTGCTGTCGCTTCAGCGTGCTGCCTTGCGCCGGCGCAGCGCTCCGGCGGCACCGAGCGCGAGCAGTCCGGCTCCGGCGATGCCGGCGCCGGTCTGCAGCGTACGGGTGGTCGGCGACGTCGTACCGGCCTCACCACCGCTGCCGGCGGGTACCGCAGCCGGATTCGACGACGTCACGGCAGCGAGGTCGGCCTGCGCCATGGACAGGTGCATGGTGGCCACCGGCAGGTAGAACTGCGCGTACGCCTTGAGGCTCTGGTCCGAACCCGCGGACAGTTCGGTGTTGGTGTCGGCGATCGAGGCCTGGTGCCCCTGCACCTGAATCTGGTCGTAGGTCGCGTCGAACGCGCTGGTGTCGATGGTCCTCAGCTTTGCGGCCGCGGCCTGCTGCTCGGCGTTCGGCATGGTCGGGAGCGTGACGTTGAGGGTCTTGGCGACCGCCATCAGCTTCGTCATGGCGGCCTGGTGGTCGGACATCGTCTTGGCGGCGAGTTCCTTGGTGCTGGGGTACTGCGCCCGCTGCTCGGCGAGCTGGCCGATGGTGATCTCGGCGAGGTTGGTCTGGGCGTTCGCCATCAGAAAGGCGGTGTCCCGCTGGTTCGGTTCGGCGGACGCCGGGCCCGCACCTATTGCGAGCATGCAGGCGCTGAAGCCGGATACTGCTGCGATGGCTAGTGCTTTTCTCATGTCTGTCCTCGGGATGCCGGTGCACGGTTCGGGTCCACCAGCGAACGGGAGACAGCTCCCAACGCGCCGGAGGATCACGGCGGCTCGTGGGTTCAGCCGTCTTCAAGCTACGAGTCCGGGTCGGTAACCGCAAACCTGCACGGCGCAGATAGGTCAGGTCCCCGCCGACCCGAGCAGCCAACGCCGGCGACTCATGCCAGCAGGACCGTCAGGATCACGATGAGGCCCACGGCCAGAACCCCGCGGAGTCGTTCACACCGAGCCGGTGTGCACCGCGCATAGGGCTCGTAGCGGCCGGGGCTGCGGTATGTCGCGCGTCGTCTCGACCAGAGCGCTCACCCCGCGGGCCGCGCTGATCATCGCCGCCCTGATGAACGTGGCAGGTGCCCTGATCTCGACCAAGGTCGCGCGCACCGTCGGCGGCGGGATCATCGAACCGCCGTCAGGCCGTGGTGGGTTGGTGGTGGTACTGGCGGCCCTGCTCGGCGCCATCGCGTGGAACCTCGCCACCTGGTGGTTCGGCCTGCCCGCGTCGTCCTCGCACGCGCTGATCGGCGGACTGATCGGCAGCGCCCTGGTGAGCTCGGACCGGGTGAAGTGGGAGGGTTTCATCTCGCATGTACTGGTTCCCATGGTGCTCTCGCCGCTGATCGGGCTGGTGCTGGGCTACCTCTTCATGCTTGCGGTGCTGTGGGTCTTCCGCCGGGCGAACGTGCACCGGGCGCAGACGCTGCTTTCCACGCCTGGCTTCGTCCTCTCGCCTCGCTGAAACCGTACCGCAGACTCTGCGCGACTTGACAGCGTCACCATCGGCCCACGAGTCTGGCAAGGACAGAGCAGCCCGTCGTTTTTTTCGCGCCATCCGGCACCGTCCTCGGCTCCTGAGAGGCCGGGTCGCGCCGCGATGCCCGGCACGGACAGGTAGCCATCCGCATGCCCTTCACTCCCACCACAGCGATCGTCACCGGCTCGGACTCCGGGATCGGCAAGGCGACCGCGGTCGCGCTCGCCGAGGCCGGCATGGACGTCGGCATCACCTGGCACACGGACTCCGCAGGCGCCGAGGCGACCGCCGAAGAGGTCCGCGCGCAAGGCCGGCGGGCCGTCGTGGCGCAACTGGATCTCACCGATGTCCCTGCCTGCGGTGATGTCATCGATCAGCTCGCCGACGAGCTCGGTGGACTCGACGTGTTCGTCAACAACTCCGGTACGGGCGCGAGCGTGCCGGTACTGGAATTGGAGTACGACCAGTGGCGCCAGATCCTGCTGACCGACCTCGACGGTGCCTTCGTCTGTATCCAACGTGCCGCGCGGCGAATGGTCGCTGCCGGGAACGGCGGCCGGATCATCGCGGTCACCAGCGTGCACGAGCATCAGCCGCGGGTCGGTTCCGGTGCCTACGACGCCGCCAAGCACGGGTTGGGCGGCCTGATCAAGACCCTGGCCCTGGAACTGGGACAGCAGTCGATCACTGCCAATACCGTTGCACCGGGCGAGATCGCGACGCCGATGACCGGCCAGGAGGACCAGGACCCGCACGAGGTGAGCCGACCCGGCGTGCCACTGGGCCGTCCCGGCGACGCCCGTGAGATCGCGTCGGTGATCGCATTTCTGGCGTCACCTGCGGCAAGTTACGTCACCGGCGCGTCGTGGGCGGTCGACGGCGGCATGCTGCAGATGGGCCCGCACGCCGGCTCGCACCTCACCAGCGACGACTGGCGCCAGGGATGAGCCAGCCGGACGGCAGCTTGCACATCACCTTCATTCCCTTTCTCGGAAAGGCTTTCCATGACTGAGCCCAAGCAATTCGCGGTGATCACCGGGGCGTCGAGCGGGATCGGCTTCGAGCTGGCGCGCCAGTTCGCCAGCAACGGCTTCGACGTCCTGATCACCGCCGAGGACGCCGAACTCGCCACCGCGGCGACCCAGTTGAGCGGGGAGGGCGGCGACGTGCACAGCGTCCGAGCGGACCTCAGCACGTCGGCCGGCGTCGAGCAGTTGGTTACCGCCATCGCGGCGACGTCGCGGCAGGTCGACGCGGTGGCCCTCAACGCCGGCATCGGCAACGGCGGCGCGTTCATCGACATCCCGTGGGCGGCCGAGGAACGCCTGATCGGGCTGAACGTCGCATCGACGGTGCACCTGGCCAAGCGACTGCTGCCGGACATGGTCCGTCGCGGTTCCGGCCGGATGCTGTTCACCTCATCCGTCGCCAGCACCATGCCCGGCCCGTACTACGCGACGTACGCGGCGTCGAAGTCGTTCGTCCAGTCCTTCGCCGAGGCGCTGCGCAACGAGGTGAAGGACAGCGGCGTCACCATCACGGCGCTGCTTCCGGGGCCGACCGACACGGAGTTCTTCGACCGCGCCGGCATGCAGGACACCCCGGTCGCCGGCGCGAAGAAGGACGATCCGGCAGACGTGGCCAAGGACGGCTTCGAGGCGCTGATGGCGGGCAAGGACCACGTCGTCGGCGGAGCCGGCAAGAACCGCCTGCAGACGGCCACGTCCAAGCTCATCCCCGACGTCGCGAAGTCGGCGCTGCACTCGAAGATGACCAAGCCGAAGTCCTGACGGCCCGGCCGCCCGCATGAACGAACCGTGTCCACCCGGAGCGATCCGGGTGGACACGGTCAGGTTGTCGAGCGGTTGCGGTTGTGCCGCTATGCGGGGTGGGTAATGCCCCCCTCAGAGTCCGCCGGGCATCGCCAGCCCGCGGGTGGACACCAGGTCGGCGATCCGGTGCCAGGCCAGCCGCTCGGTCAGCTCCGGTAGCGCACCGGCGGGCGCGCCGGCCAGATCGTGCCGGCAGTCGCGCACGATGTCGACGATGTCGGGCAGCGACAGAACACACTCATACTTGCAAAAGAGTCGCTCAACCATGTCGGCGTAGGTGGTGCCGTACATCGCCTGCACGCCGCCGGTGCTGACGGCGTCGCCGGATGAGCTGGTAGGAATGTCGGACGGTGAATAAAGCATGGTCATGCGCAACACCCCAAACGGGCTTGACGAGATCCTCAGAACTCGCCAGATCGCTACGGGCCGTTCTTCTAGGGCCGAGCGGTCTGTCATATTACCTCGTGCGCTGAGGTTTAACCATGGATATATTCGGCCGTCTTCAGCGCCCGCCGTAGCTGCCCTGGGTTGCCGTGAAGCTAGCCCTTCAGCGCGCCGCCCAGGCCGGCTCCGCGCAGGAACAAGCGTTGCACGAGCAAGAACAGCACGATCGGCGCGATGGTCGAGATCAGCAGCGCCGCCAGCAGCACGCCGAGGTCGACACTGCCCGCCAGGATGGGCAGCCGGACGGACAGCGGCTGCTTGGTCGGGTCGGGCAGCACCAGCAACGGCCACAGGAAGTCCTTCCAGGCCGCGATGACGGCGAACACCGACACCACTCCCAGGATCGGCCGCGACATCGGGATCACGATGGACCAGAACAACCGGAACGGCCCCGCCCCGTCCACCTCGGCAGCCTCGAAGATCTCCCGCGGCAGGCCGTCGAAGAACCGCTTCACCAGCACCACATTGAAGGCGTTGGCCGCCGAGGGTAGCCACAGCGCCCAGAACGAGTTGATCAGCGAGTGATGGATCAGTGGCGGGTTCAGCACCGTCAGGTACAGCGGCACGAGCAGCACGACGGTGGGGACGAGCAGGGTGGCCAGCACCGCGGAGGTGAGCAGCGGGGCGTACCGCGGACGGAGCACAGACAGCACGTAGCCACCGGTGGCGGCCACCACGAGCTGGGCCAGCCACGATCCCGCCGCGATGGCCACGGTGTTGGCCATGCTCCGCCCGAGATCCATCGTCGTCCACGCCGTCGAGAGGTTGGACCAGGCCACCCCGTGCGGCCAGAGCGCCATCGGGCGGCGCAGCGTGTCCTGCGTCGGGGTGATGCCGGACTTCACCAGCCACAGCAGCGGCCCCAACCCGATGATCAGCAGCAATGCGAGCAGGGTGGCGTTGAGGACTGTCTGGCCGCGCCGGACCATCGGACGCCGCCGGTCGGTGGCTGAGATGATCGCGCCGCCGGGCTCACCGCGGCGCCGGCCCGCAGGTGGCGGCGCGGGCGGATCGGCTGGTCGGGCGACAGCGCCGGCGGGTGCTTGCAGAGCCGCGACCACGCCGGCCGTCTCGTCGGTGCTCGTCGTCACGATTCACTCCAGGATCGGGTCAGCCGGAAGTAGCCGGCCGACAGTGCGCCGAGCACGACCGCCAGCAGCACGCTCAGCGCGGTGGCCGACCCGTAGTCGCCGCCAAGGCTCTGTCCGAAGGCGTAGTCATAGATCAGCAGCAGCACGGTCAGCGTCGAGTTCGACGGGCCGCCGTTGGTGAACAGGTAGGGCTCCAGGAAGACCTGGGACGTCCCGATGAGCTGCAGGATCAACGTGATCAGCAGGACGCCCCGTAGTTGCGGCATGGTGACGTGCCAGACCTTGCGCCAGATCGACGCGCCGTCGACCGCCGCCGCGTCGTACAGCTCCGGCGCGACCGAGGTCAGCGCGGCGAGGTAGATGATCACCGTGCTGCCGGCCGCGGCCCACGTCGCCTCCAGCACCAGGGCCGGCATCGCGCTGGCGGAGTTCTGCAGCCATGGGTACGGGCCCAGCCCGAACCGTCCCAGGATGCTGTTGAACACCCCGGACGAGCTGCCGTCGTAGAAGAACTTCCAGAGCAGCACCGCGACCACCGGCGGCACCACGACGGGAAGGTAGACGAGCGCGGAGTAGAGGCCCTTGAATCGCCGGAGCTCGCTCATCACCACGGCGATCACCAGCGGCACCGGATACCCGAAGACGAGCGCCAGCAGCGCGAAGTAACAGGTGTTGCCGACCGCGGTGCCCAGCAGCGGGTCGTGCAGCACCCGGTCGAAGTTCTGCCAGCCGACCCACTGGGCGGCCGTGACCAGGTTCGTCTGCTGCACGCTCATCACCAGCGCCCGCAGGATCGGGTACCACGAGAACACCCCGAAGACGAGCAGCATCGGCAGCGCCAGCAGCAAGGTGCTCAGGCCGCCGCCCCGCACCCAGCCGGCCGGCGTCGCGCGGCCGCGGCTCGCAGCGGTCATCCCCGGTCGAGGATGGTCTGGACGTCGCTGTCGGCCTTGCTGAGCAGCGAGTCGATGTCGGCATTGCGGTCGGTCAGCACCGCCTGCACCACCGGGTCCAGTGCGCCGTACAGGGCCTGCGTCTGGGCGGCGGGCTCGGCGACGAGGTTCTGCGAGAACACCCCGGACGTGAAGGAGGTCATCTGCTTCAGCGGCACGTTCACGTAGGACTTGATCCACTCGTTCGACTTGTCGAGGGTCGCCTTGTCGAAGATCGGCAGCGACGGCGTGCCGACCGGCTGCTTGCCCTGCGCCAGCGTCTTGGCGTCGAGCACCGCGGCGTCCTGCTTGGTGAGTTTGCGCATGTAATAGAAGTCGATCCACTTCACGGCCGCGTCCTTCTGTGCCTGGCTCGCCTTGGCGCTGACGACGGCCAGCGAGCCGCCGCCGAGGATGCCGGCGTCCGTCGAACTGGAATCCAGCGGTAGCACCGCCAGCCCGTAGTCGGCGGGGTTGATCTTGTTCTGCTGGACCAGGCTGGTGTAGACGTCCGAGCCACCCATGTACATGCCGACCTTGCCCGCGGCGAAGGCCTGGTTCATGCCGCCCCAGTCGTAGAGAAAGTTGCTGCCCATGGAGTTGTCATCCCACCGCATGTCGTGCAGCATCTGCAGCGCCTGCTTGGTGTGCGGATTGTTCACCGTCGCGGTCACCTTGTTCCCGTCCGCCTGCTCCATCCGGCCACCGAGGGCGTAGCTGAGGGTGGTCAGCATCCAGCCGCCGGTACCGTTCTGGGTCATCTGGGCGTAGCCGGCCTGCCCGGTCCTGGCCGCGATCTGCTTGGCGTCGGAGCGGACCTCGCCCCAGCTGGCCGGTGGCTTGTCGGGGTCCAGGCCGGCCTTGGTGAACAGCGTCCGGTTGTACTGCAGGCCGATTCCGTAAGCGGCCCAGGGGATTCCGTAGATGTCGCCGTTCGGGGCCTGGGCGGCGCTGAGCACCTTCGGGTTGAAGGTCGCGGCGTAGGGCAGCGCCTTGACCTCGCTGCTCAGATTCGCCAGTTGCTTGCGCTCGATCAGTGTCTTTCCATCAGTGAACGGAACGGTGAACTCGGTCGGCAGGGTGTTGCCCGCGAGCTGGGCGGCGAACGTGGTCGCCTTCCACTCGTACTCCTTGGGGGTCACCTCGATGTTGGGGTTCTCCTGCTCGAACTGTTTCACCTGGGCGTTGAAGGTGTCCACCGCGGCCTTCTCGCTGCCCGGCTTCAAGGAGACCACGGAGATCTTCACCTTGCCGGAGTTGCCCTCGCTGCCGGTGGACTTCCCGGAGCCGCACGCGGCGAGCAGGCTGAGTGCGAGCACGCCGGTGACGGTGGTTGTGGCGGTCCTGCGGGCATGCCGAATACAGGTGGTGCGCATGTGCGGTCTCCCTGTCTGGAGAAAGAGAAGGATGGGATGGATGGAGCTGTGGATTCGAGCTGCGGAACAATGCCCGACAGAGATAGATCAGCCGGACGCGGGCAGCCTCAGCCAGACCGCCGTGTCCGCCGGCAGCGCCCCGCTGACCAGCGGGTTGCTCGCCAGCAGGACGCGGTCGTGCGGGGGCAACCCGACCGGCTCGGGACCGAAGTTGACCAGGCAGCCGAAGTCGGTGCCGCGGCGGAAGAACAGCGCCCCGTCGCCGGCCTCCAGCCAGTCCGGGCCCGAGTCGCGGAGATGTAACTGGGATCGGCGAATGGCCAGTGCGGACCGATACAATGCCAGCATCGACGTCATGTCGGATGTCTGAGCAGACATTGTGAACCCGGACCAGTCGTCGGGTTGCGGAAGCCAGGGGGACGGCCCGGTACCCGCGGGGCTGAAGCCGTACGGCGGCGCGTCGCCGGACCAGGGCAGCGGCACCCGGCAGCCGTCACGGCCCGGATCGATGCCACCGGAGCGAAAGTGCATCGGGTCCTGCAGCGCATCCTCCGCGATGTCCTCCACCTCCGGAAGGCCCAGTTCCTCGCCCTGGTAGAGGTAAAGCGAACCGGGCAACGCCATGGCGAGCAGCGCGGCCGCCCGTGCGCGGCGGTTGCCCAGGTCGAGGTCGGTCCCGGTCGCGGCGCGCTTGGCGGCGAAGGAGAACGAGGTGTCCGCGCGCCCGTAGCGCGTCACCGGCCGGGTGACGTCGTGGTTGGACAGCACCCAGGTGGCCGGAGCGTGCACCGGCGCGTGGGCGCTCAGCGTCGAAGCTATCGACGCGACAAGGGCATCGCGCTGCCACGGGCATGCCAGGAAGTCGAAGTTGAACGCAGTGTGCAGCTCGTCCGGGCGCAGGTACTTGGCGAACCGCTCGGCGTCGGGCAACCAGATCTCGCCGACCAGCAGCCGGCCACCGGGATAGGAGTCCGCGACCGCGCGCCAGGAGCGGTAGACCTCGTGCAACTCGTCGCGGTCCTCGTAGGGGTGGCTCCCGGGCACTCCCGCGGCCGGGACCTCGGGCAGTTGCGGGTCCTTGAGAAGCAGGGCGGCGGAGTCGATCCGGACGCCGGCCGCGCCGAGGTCGAACCAGAACCGCAGCAGGTCCTCGTGCTCGGCTCGCACGTCCGGATGGTTCCAGTTGAGGTCCGGTTGCTCGGGCGCGAACAGGTGCAGGTACCACTCGCCCGGCGTGCCATCGGGATTCTTGGCCCGGGTCCAGGTCGAGCCCCCGAAATTGGACGTCCAGCCGTTCGGGGCCTCGTCCCCGGACGGGCCACGGCCCGGCCGGAACCAGAACCGGTCCCGGGCCGCCGAGCCCGGCTCGGCCTGTAGTGCCTCCTGGAACCAGGCGTGCTGATCGGACAGATGGTTGGGCACGATGTCGACGATGGTGCGGATGCCGAGCTCTGCCGCTTCGGCGATCAGGGACCGCGCTTGCTCCAGGTCACCGAACGCGGGGTCGATCCGGCGGTAGTCCGCCACGTCGTAGCCGCCGTCGGCCATCGGTGAGGCGTACCAGGGCGTGAACCAGATGGCGTCCACCCCGAGCTGTTGCAGGTAGCCCAGGCGGGACCGGACGCCGGCGAGGTCGCCCACGCCGTCGCCGTTTCCGTCGGCGAAGCTGCGCACGTAGATCTGGTAGATGACGGCATCGCGCCACCACTCGGGGTCGAGGGTGGGGTCCTGTGCGCTCACGAAGGCTCCGATCGTCCGGCGCGCGTGCTGGAGAGGGTTCTCTCCGGCGCGCCGGCTAGGTCGCGTCCTCGGGCCGCCAGGTGCTCAGCCGTCCGGATCGCGAACGGAACACTAGAGTTCAGGACAAAATCGCGCAAGACTTTGACAGAAATTCAGAACCGGTCGAGTGAGCGCATCAGCGGCGGCCGCTCGGCGCCGGGGCGGTGGAGGACCGGACCACTAGCTCCGGCTCGTAGAGCAGCTCGCCAGGGGCGAAGCTGCCACCGGAGATCTGGCCGACGAGCAGGTCCACGGCTGCCCGCCCCATCGGCTCGATGGGCTGGCGCACGGTGGTGAGCGGCGGATCGGTGCACATCATCAGCGCCGAGTCGTCGTAGCCGACGACCGAGACATCGGCGGGAACGTTGAGGCCCGCGCGTCGGACCGCGCGGATGGCGCCCAGCGCGATCGGGTCGCTGGCGCACACCAACGCGGTGACGCCACGGCTGAGCAGGGTGCCGGCCGCGGCCTGGCCGCCCTCGATCGAGAACAGCGAGTGCGCGACCCGGTCGTCGGGCAGCGCGAAGCCATCCCGGCCGGCCAGCGCCTTGGCCGCGGCCAGCCGGCGCCGGGACGGAACGTGGTCGGGCAGGCCCAGTATCAGGCCGATGTCGGTGTGGCCGAGGTGGCGCAGATGGGCGATGGACTGCTCCACGGCCACCGCGTCGTCACACGACACCCGGGGAAAGTCCAGCCCGTCGATGGCCGCGTTCACCAGCACGGTGGGCAGGTTGCGTTCGGTCAGCCGGGCGTAGTGCTCGTGCGAGGCGTCCTCGAGCGCATACAGGCCACCGACGAACAGGACACCGGAGACGTGCTGCTGCAGCAGCAGGTCGACGTAGTCCGATTCCTGGACGCCGCCGAGGGTCTGCGTGCACAGCACCGGCGTGAAGCCCTGCTGCACCAGCGCGCCGCCGGCCACCTCGGCGAAGGCCGGAAAGATCGGGTTCTGCAGCTCCGGCAGGACCAGGCCCACCAGCCGTGACCGCTCACCGCGCAGCTGGGTCGGGCGCTCGTACCCCAGCACGTCCAGCGCGGTCAGCACCGCTTGCCGGGTGGGTTCCGACACCCCGCCCTTGCCGTTCAGCACGCGGCTCACCGTCGCCGTGCTGACTCCTACCTTGGCCGCCACTTCCGCAAGTCTGCGTGTCACGGTCGCAAGCGTAGGACATTTCTTGCAAGCGATGTACGCGACGGGTGGCGACCGGCCGGAAGCACGCAATTCATAGGGTCGGGTAGGGCGGCCGTGCTCGGTCCTGCTCGGCTGACGCTTGATTCTGGCAGGTCCGGCCGCACTGTTGGCGATGCTGTGAGTGATCGGTGTGCAAGCCCTGCAACCGACGCAAACATTTACTATTTACGAAACACTGTCGAGATATTGCGGACATTTGTGATGTGTGTTTATGTGACCGGGCAGCTCCCTCATCCCTGCCCCCTCACCCAGTCCAGCCAGGCCGACAACCTCAGAGAGGTTCGCCATGCCCCCATCCGTAGCCAACCCCGGGACCCCCGCCCGTGCGGTGCGCCTCCGCGCCCCCTGGAGAGCCCGCGTCAGCGTCGGCTCGTACAGCCGCTCCCAGATCACTTCGCACCGGCCCGGTGGCAAGCTGACCGCTGCCCTCGCCGTCACCGCGACCGTCGTGGGCCTCGGCGCCCTCACCGTCTCCCTCGGTGCCGGAGCGCATTCCGCTCAGGCTGCCACCACCCGCGGCGCGACCGTGCCGTTCACCGAGTACGAGGCCGAGAGCGCCGCCACCAACGGCACCGTGCTCGGCATGGACCGCACGGCCGGGACGCTCGCGTCCGAGGCCTCCGGACGCAAGGCGGTGCAGCTGGCCGGGCAGGGCAAGTACGTCCAGTTCACGCTCGCGCAGCCCGCCAACGCGGTCACCATCCACTACGCGATCCCCGATTCCGCCGACGGCGCCGGGCTCACCAACCAGCTGAGTCTGTACGTCAACGGGACGAAGACACAGGACCTCACCGTCACCAGCCGGTACAGCGACTTCTACGGCTCGTACCCGTTCAGCAACAACCCCGGCGACGGCAAGGCGCACCACTTCTACGACGACGTCCGGACGACCTTCGGCTCGACGCTCGCGGCCGGAAGCACCGTCAAGGTGCAGGTCGACAGCAACGACACCGCCGGCTCGTACACGATCGACACCGCCGACTTCGAGACCGTCGGGGTGGCCAACGCCATGCCCGCGGGCTACCTCGACGCCACCGGCTACGGCGCGGACCCGACCGGCGCTCGTGACTCCACCAGTGCCATCCAGTCGGCGGTCAACGCCGGCTCCAGCCAGGGCAAGGGCGTCTGGATCCCGACCGGCACCTTCACCGTGACCGGTCACATCATCCTGAACAACGTGACCGTCAAGGGCGCCGGTCCCTGGTACACGGTGCTGCACGGGGCAGGCGTCGGCCTGTACGGCAACTACGCGCCGAACGCCAGCAGCAACGTCCACGTCTCGGATCTCGCGATCTTCGGCGAGGTGACCAACCGCGACGACAGCGCCCAGGTCAACGGCATCGGCGGCGCGCTCAACAGCTCGTCGGTGGACAACGTCTGGATCCAGCACACCAAGGTCGGCGCCTGGCTGGACGGCCCGTTCGACGGCCTGACCCTGAGCCGGCTGCGGATCCTGGACACCACTGCCGACGGCGTGAACTTCCACAACGGCATCACCCACTCCACCGTGACCAACAGCTTCCTGCGCAATACCGGGGACGACGGGCTGGCGATGTGGGCCGAGAGCAACGCCGACGCCAACGACTCGTTCACGTTCAACACCGTCGAGCTACCCATCCTGGCGAACAACATCGCCATCTACGGCGGGCATGACAACACGGTCAGCGACAACATCGTCAGCGACACCCAGAACCAGGGCGGCGGCATCCACGTCGGCAACCGGTTCAACGCGGTTCCGCTCGCGGGCACCACGACGATCGCCCGCAACACCCTGATCCGGACCGGCGTGCTGGACTCCAACTGGCAGTTCGGCGTCGGCGCGATCTGGTTCTGGTCCTCCGACTCGGCCATGACCGGCACCATCAACGTCACCGATTCCTCGATCCTGGACAGCTCGTACGAGGCGATCCAGTTCATCGGCAGCGGGGTCAGCAACGTCTCATTCAGCAACGTCACGATCGACGGCACCGGAACCTTCGTGCTGCAGCTGCAGACCACCGGCTCCGCCAGCTTCACCAACGTGACCGCGACGCATGTGGGCAACGCCGGCAGCTACAACTGCCAGGGGACTGGCGCGTTCGCGATCAACAAGATCAGCGGCGACACCGGCTGGGACTCGACGTACTGCGGCCCGTGGCCGGCGCCGGTCTACACCTACGCCGGTGGCGGTGGCACCACGACGCCGCCGACCACGCCGCCTCCCACCACGACGCCTCCCACCACGACGCCTCCCACCACGACGCCGCCGTCCAGTCCGTCCGGGAACCTTGCCCTGAACCGGCCGGTCACCGACAGCGGTCACAGCGACGTCTATGTGGCCGGCAACGCCGTGGACGGCAACACCAGCACCTACTGGGAGGGCGCCAACGCCTTTCCGCAGACCCTGACGACCGACCTGGGCAGCGCGCAGTCCCTCGGCCGCCTGGTGCTGGACCTGCCGCCGTCCTCGGCATGGGGCGCGCGGACCGAGACGCTGTCCGTGCTGGGCAGCACCGACAACAGCACCTGGACGACGCTGGTCGCCTCGAACGCATACGGCTTCGACCCCGCCACCGGAAACACGGTGACGGTGACGCTGCCCGCCAACAGCACCCGCTACGTCCGGCTCGCGTTCACCGCCAACAGCGGCTGGTCCGCCGCGCAGCTCTCCGAGCTCGAGGCCTACGCCGGTACGACCACCACGGCGCCGCCGCCGACGACTACCCCGCCGCCGGCCACCGGGAACGTGGCGCTGTACAAGACGGTGACCGACACCGGCCACTCGCAGACCTACGTCGCGGCCAACACCGTGGACGGCGACCAGAACAGCTACTGGGAGAGCACGAACAACGCCTTTCCGCAGAGCCTGACCCTGGACCTGGGCAGCTCGACGGCCACGAAGCGGCTGGTGCTCGACCTGCCCGCCTCGTGGGGCGCCCGCAGCGAGACACTGTCGGTGCTCGGCAGCGCGGACAACAGCAGCTTCGCCACGCTGGTCGGGTCCACGGCGTACAGCTTCGACCCGGCGTCGGCCAACAAGGTGACCATCAGCCTGCCGGCGAACAGCAGCCGATACCTGCGCCTGACGTTCACCGCCAACAGTGGATGGGCCGCCGGCCAGCTGTCGGAGCTGGAGGCGTACCTGTCCTGAGCTTGCAGGTTGGTATGCCCAGCGGCCGCCATGGCGACGGGGGGGATACCAACTGTGCGGCGGCCAAGCAGAGGGGCAACCGGTTCAACACCGGTTGCCCCTCTGTGCTGTTCCCCGGGCAGTGCCGCAGGCTCGGCGACTTGCCACCGGACAGCACCAGCGGCTAGCTTTCGAGCTGCCACGGTGCTCGGGAATTCGGTGCAGAACCGAAGCGGCCCTCGCCACTGTAAGCAGGAATGTCGGGCTCTGTTAGCCACTGGACGAGATTGTCCGGGAAGGCGAGTCCGATACCGGAGCGATCCGGAACCTGCGAGCCAGGAGACCGGCCGTGGCACAGCTCAGCCCTGTCCACGAGGTGTTGGAAGAGGAACCCTGATGTCTTTGCCAACTGTCGTCTCCACGCGTCTCGGACGCGCCGAATGGCGCCGGATCGCCGTGATCCTGGCGGTGATCGCCGCCATGAACGTCGTCGCCTGGGCAATCCTGATCGCCGTGGTGGCGCCCCAGCACCTGATGCTCGGCAACAAGATCTTCGGCATCGGGATCGGCATCACCGCCTTTACCCTGGGCATGCGGCACGCCTTCGACGCCGATCACATCGCGGCCATCGACAACACCACCCGCAAGCTGCTGGCCGACGGCAAGCGGCCGGTGTCGGTCGGGTTCTGGTTCGCCCTCGGGCACTCCACCATCGTGGTCGTGCTGGCGACCGGGATCGCTCTCGGCGCCAAGTTCGTCACCGACCTCACCACTGCCGGCTCGTCCACCCGGCAGAACCTCGGCGTGCTCAGCACCAGCGCGTCCGGGCTGTTCCTCTACCTGATCGGCATCCTGAACCTCGTCGCCCTGGTCGGCATCGTCCGGGTGTACCGCCGGGCCAAGGATGAGGGGTACGACCCGCACGCCCTCGACCAGGCGCTGAACGACCGGGGCCTGCTCACTCGCATACTGCGGCCGCTGATGCGCTCCATCACCCGGCCGTCCCAGATGTACCCGATCGGGATGCTGTTCGGCATCGGCTTCGACACCGCCACCGAGGTCACCCTGCTGGTGCTGGCGGCCAGCGGAGCCGCCGGCGGCCTGCCCTGGTATGCGGTCCTCGTCCTGCCGCTGCTGTTCACCGCCGGCATGAGCCTGTTCGACACCCTGGACGGCGCCTTCATGAACGTCGCGTACCGGTGGGCGTTCGCCAATCCGATCCGCAAGATCTACTACAACCTCGCGATCACCGGCCTCTCGGTCGCCGTGGCGCTGCTGATCGGCACGATCGAGCTGGTCAGCGTCCTGCACGAGAAGCTGGACCTCACCGATCCGGTCACCAACTGGATCGCCGGCCTGGACCTCAACAACGTCGGCTTCGTCATCGTCGGCCTGTTCGTGCTCGTCTGGGCGCTCGCCATCGCCTACTGGAAGGTGATGGCGGTGGAGGAGCGCTGGGCGCTGGCGCCACAAGTCGCCGAACCCGCCGAGCTGGATTGAGTTCTGATCTCGCTGTAATACCCTTCGAAAATCATGCAGCACCGGACCGGAACCGTAACCGCGGCGAACGGGCCCGTGGCTACCGAACGACCCGGCGCGGGCACGGAACCGATCGAGCTCCGGGACTCGGCGCCGTCCCGGGTGCGCCGATCGCTGGACCTGGTCCGGCTCAGTGGCCTGCTGCTCGCGGTGCTCGTCCTGGTCGGGCTCGGGCTGATCGCCCGGGACACCAGCCGGGGCATCAACTCAGACCTCGCGCGGCTGGTCAGCGACGTGCCGCACGTCCTGCTGCGCTCGGTCAGCCTGCTCGCCGCCTTCGGCGCGCTGGCCCTGCCGCTGGCGTTCATGGTGCGCGACATCGTCCGGGGCCAGACCCGGCGGCTCATCGAGGCGGTGCTCACCGGGCTGCTCAGTATCGGCGTGGTCGCCGCGCTGAACGAGCTGCTCGACGCGTTCCCCGCCAGCCAGTTGCACGTGGCCCTCGTCCGGGTGGGCAGCAGCGGCTCGGTCCGGCCACTGGACACCTACCTAGCCGCGCTGCTCGCCTTCACGACGGTGCTCGGACTCGCCGACGTGGTGTGGCGGGGGCTGCTCGCGTCCGTCATCGCCCTGTACGTGCTGTCGGTGTTCACCGCGACCCAGGCCTCGCTGCTGTCCCTGGCGCTCAGCCTGGTCGTCGGCGCGACCATCGGCATCACCGTCCGCTACAGCGCCGGCAGCGTGAACGAGCGGCCGGACGCCGCCCAGCTCGCGGCGGCGCTGGCCGAACGCGGCATCGAGCTGGCAAGCCTGCTGCGGATCGAGTCGGCGCTGGACGGCCGCAGCTACGAGGCCACCACCCGCGGCGGCCACCTGCTGCGGGTACAGGTCCTCGACCGTGACCTGCTCGCCTCGGGTGCCGTCTACAACCTCTACCGGCTGATCCGGATCCGCACGGACCTCGCCCCGGCCCCGGCGCTCTCGCTGGAGCGGGTCGCCGAGCACCGGTCCCTGCTCGCGATGGCGGCGAGCGCGGCCGGCGTTCCGGTGCCGCGGCTCATCGCCGGGGTGCGCTGCGGCCCGGACACCATCGTGCTGGTCTACGAGTGGCGCGAGACCACGGCACTCACCGATCCCACGCCGGCGCAGCTGGACGAGCTGTGGCGCGCGGTCACCCTGCTGCACCGCAACCGGGTGACCCACCGCGGGCTGACGCCGGGCCAGATCCGGCTCGGCGTGGACGGGGACGTGCTGCTGCCGATTCCCGAGGATGGCGCGGCGTTCGCCAACGACCTGCGGATCAGCCTGGACCGCGTGCAGCTGCTGATCACCACCGCACAATGGGCCGGAGCGGAGCAGGCGGTACACAGCGCCCGTCACGTCCTCACCGACGAGGAGCTGGCCGCGACCGTGCCGGTGCTGCAGCCGATCGCGCTGAGCCGGCAGACCCGGGAGGCGCTGCGGCAGGACAGCGCCCTGCTCGAAGCGGTCCGTGACCAGGTGCAGGCCCAGACCAACCAGCCGGCGCCGGACCTGGCCCGGGTCGAGCGGGTCCGGCCGCGGACCATCATCTCCATCGCCGCCGTGATCGTCGCCGGGTACCTGATCGTGGGCCAGCTGGGCACGGTGGACCTGGTCACGGTGCTGTCCGGCGCGCGCTGGCAGTGGGTACCGCTGGTGCTCGCCGCGTCCGCCGCGACGTATGTGGCCGCGGCGCTGTCGCTCACCGGATACGTCCGCGAGCGGTTGCCGTTCGCCAGGACGGTGCTCGTCCAGCTTGCCGCGTCCTTCGCGGGGTTCGTCACCCCACCGTCCGTCGGCGGTCTCGCCCTGAACATCCGATACCTGCGCAAGTCCGATGTCAGCACCGCGGGCGCCGCGACCAGCGTCGGGCTGTCCCAGGTGGTCAACGGCGTCTCGCACGTGGTGCTGCTGATCGCCTTCGCCACCGCCACCGGCGAGCCCGCCCACCACAGCGTTCCGATCCCGGGCTGGGCCTTCGTCGCCCTCGGCGCGCTGGCCGCCCTGATGCTGCTGGCGCTGGCCCTGCCCGCGGTGCGGCGCTGGCTGCTCGGCTGGCTGCTGCCGCCACTGCGCGAGGCGGTGCCCAGGCTGCTGAACCTGGTCACCAACCCGGCGAAGCTCGCCGAGGGCGTTGTCGGGGCGCTGCTGCTCAACGGGTGCTACATCGCCGCGCTGTGGTTCTCGGTGCACGCCTTCGACGGGAGGGTCGGCGTCGCGCAGGTGGCCGTGGTGTACCTCGCGGGGGCGGCCATCGGCTCCGTGGCACCCACGCCCGGGGGACTGGGCGCGGTCGAGATCGCGCTGTCCACCGGGCTGGCGGCCGCCGGAATGGCGAGCGCGGCAGCGATCAGCGCGGTGCTGCTCTTCCGGCTGGCAACGTTCTGGCTTCCGGTGCCGCTCGGGTGGGTGGCGTTACGGTGGCTGCAAAGGCGTGAGGAGCTCTAGCCCCGCGCGGCGCCCAGCCACCATGCACAGAGCGCGGCCAGCACCGTGCAGAGAGAGAAGGCGCGGCCATGACCGAGACGGCCCCCAGCGTGCAGGACGTGACCGAGGCGGTCGACGCCCTCGCCGCGGGCCTGCGCGCTCGCGGTCCCGAGATCGAGCGGGCCCGCCGGTTGCCTGCGGACGTCGTTGCGGCGCTGCGCGAGGCCGGGGTGTTCCGGCTCTGGGTTCCCCGCGAGCTCGGCGGCATCGAGGCCGGCCCGACCGCCGTGATCAACCTGCTGGAGACGCTGGCCGCCGCCGACGGCTCGACCGGATGGTGCAGCGCCACCGGCCTTGCCAGCAACTGCGCCGGCGCGTTCCTGCCCGAGGACGGCGCCCGCGAGCTGTACCCGACGGGCGGCGAACTGGCCGGCGGCGCGCTGATGCCCGGCGGCCGGGCGGTACCCCAGCCGGACGGCTCGTTCCTGGTGACCGGCCGCTGGTCGTTCGGAACCGGAACCCAGCACTGCGACTGGGTGATCGGCGGGGCGATGGTGGCCGCCGATGCCGGTGGGCCGCCGAGCATGCGCGCGGTCGTGCTGCCACCCGCACAGGTGCAGTTCCTCGACACCTGGCACACCGCCGGGCTCGAGGGCACCGGCAGCGTCGATTACCGGGTCGAGGACGTGCGGGTACCGGCCGAGCACACCATCGACCCGGCCGACGTCGATCCGTGGCCGAGCGGGCCGATGTGGCGAATCCCGATGCTGTCGCTGATCTTCCCGCTGCTCGGCGCCGTGCCGTTGGGCATCGCGCGGGCGGCGGTGCTGGAACTCAGCGCGCTGGCCGTGGCGAAGACCCCGTTCCGTTCCACCCGGTCTCTGGCTGAGCGTGAGACCGCCCAGGCCGCGATCGGCCGCGCGAAGGCGCTGATCGACGCCGGGCACCTGTACCTCTGCGCCAGCATGGAGAGCATGTGGGCCAGCGCCGCCGCGGGCTCGGCGCCGACGCTGCCGCAGCGCGCGCAGGCCCGGCTGGCGGCCGTGCACGCGACGCAGTCGGCCGCCGAGGCGGTGGAGCTGTGCTACCGGACCGCCGGCTCGACCGCGCTCTACCGCACCAGCCCGTTGCAGCGGTACCTGCGTGACGTCAACGCCGTGACCCAGCACTACGCCCTCAATGCCACCGGCTACGACCTGGTGGGCCGGGTGCTGTTCGGAATGCCGGCTGATCCAGGGCTGTGACGGGTGGGGCGACATCGCGTCCGTGTTCGAGGAGGCCCTGGTCCTCAGCGGCTGACCTACCGCAGGCTGGCGAAGATGTCGTCCACGGCCGGCGTCGCGGGCGGCCGGCCGCGCTCGATGAACCACTCGGTTCCGAACACCCGCCGGTAGAGCGGACCGGGCAACCTCAGAAAGAACGCCAGGGTGCGGGATCCGGTGCCGCCGGTGGACTGGGTCGCATGGGCGCGCATCGAGGCCCGCTTCTGGCTCAGCTGGCCGCGGACGTCGACCCGATGGGTGATCTCGGCGCGGTCGCTGTACGCCGAGCGCATCCGCTCCGGTGCGAAGTCCGCGGGTGCCAGCCTGGTCCAGCGGATCGCGGACAGCGCCCGGACGAGAGCGGTGCGATCCACCGTCGCCTCCAGGACGACCGCCGTTCCGGCAAGTTCCGCGGCCAGATGCCCGACCCGGTGCACCTGGACGTGGTCGGGGTGTCCGTACCCGCCGTTGCGGTCATAGACGGTCAGCACGTCGGCCCGCTCCTCGGCCAGCACCTCGGCCAGCCGGGCCGCCGCCTCGTCCACCGGAACCGAGGCGAAGCCCCGGTTCTCGTTGCGCATTCCCGAGTCGGGGTACCCCAGCGCCACCACCCGGGCGCAGCCGAGCGCGGCAGCGGAAGCCCGCAGTTCGGCGAGCCGGGTAGCGCCCAGGCCGGGGCCGGGGGAGTCGGCCGAACCGGGCGTGTCGACCAGCCCGGCCTCGCCGTTGGTCGCCACCACGATGGTGACCCGGTGCCCCTCGGCGGTGGCACGGGCCAGGGTGCCGGCGGTCAGCAGCGCCTCGTCGTCCGGATGGGCGTGAAAGGAGACCACCCGGAAGGTGCGGGAGGCGTCCGGGCTCACCCGGAGCCGAGGTGGGCCAGCGCCGGGTCGTCATCCCGGTCCGGCGGCACCGATGGCCGTGCCGATGGCGATGGCGATGGCGATGGCGATGGCGATGGCGATGGCGATGGCGATGGCGATGGCGATGGCGATGGCGATGGCGATGGCGCAGAAGATGACGGCGGCACGATGGTCAGGGTCTCGAGGTTGAGCGTGTGCCGGTGCGCCCGCCCGGCGTCGGGACGGACCTGGCCGACCTCGTCGAAGGCCCGGGTGTAGACGTCCTCACAGGTATGCAGTACCCGGTCCCAGGAGAACCCGGAGTCGGTCGTCCGGTTGTGCTCGCTCAGCTCGTCCCGGGCGCCGGCCGAGCGAGCCAGGGTGGCCAGCGCGTTCGCCATCGCGGCGTCGTTGTCCACCAGCAGGCCGTTGCGTCCGTGCTGGACGAAGTCCGAGACGCCGGTGCCGGCGAAGGCGACGACGGGAAGCCCGGCGCAGCGGGCCTCGAGCGCGGCGATACCGAACGACTCCAGGGTGGCGGGGGAGGCGTAGAGGTCGGCGCCGCGGAACAGCTCGCGGATGGCGGGCTGTTCGAGCTGGCCGGTCAGCTGCACCCAGTCCGACATCTGGTGCCGGTCCAGGTAGTGGCGCATGGCCTCGCGCTTGGGGCCGTCGCCGACGATCCGCACCTGGAGTCGAACACTCGCGGGAACCTGGGCGCGGACCGCCCGCAGCGTCTTGAGGAAGTGCAGCGGCCGCTTGCGGGCGGCCAGCCGCATCACGCTGACGATGACCACCCGGTTCGGGTCGCGCGGCAGCGGCCGCACCGACCACAGTGCCGGCGTCACGCCGTTGGGCAGCACCGAGATCGCCGAGTGCGGGCGGAGCACCTCCGACAGAGATGCCGCCGCGACCTCGCTCACCGCCGTCCAGGTGATCGGCCAGCGCCGCCAGTCAAGGGCGAGGTCGAAGCACCGGAAGATCGGGGTGGCGTAGGACCAGAGCGAGTGCAGGGTCGCGACGGTCGGCACGCCGGATCGGCTCGCGGCCCCGGCCGCGAGATAGGACAGCGGTGAGAAGGTCGAGGCGTGCACGTGCACCAGGTCGTAGCCGCCGTCGAGAACCGCTCGGCGGCCGCTGGGCGTGGACAGATAGCGGATCGAGCCGGCGCGTGAGCCGGAACGGTGTGGCCCGCGTACCAGCACGGGATTGGCCGCCTCGGCCGCGGCAGGGCCTGCTGGCGCGACGGAGGTGATGACGTCCACCTCGTGACCGATCATGGTCTGCGCCCGTGCCAGACCCTCGACCTGTCGCTCGATGCCCCCCATCCGCGGCAGGTAGCAGTCGGTGACGTGCGCGATCCTCATGACTGCGGGCAGGGTTGAGGCACGTTCGGGATCGTACTGATAGCCCCGGCGAGTTTGGGGCAGCGTGCAAAGGTGTCGCTCAGGATCTTGTGGCGAGATCTTGTGGCCAGCCGTCGGCCCGGTCCGCTCTCAGCACCCGCGCGTTACCCTTCTGGCCGACCCGGGCAAGCGGTCGAGCAGCTGGCACACGAGGGATGGAGCCGAGCATGTCCGTGTCTTGGCTCGTCGTCGTGCTGAGCCTGGGATCCGCCCTGGCGTTCGCCGTCTCCACCAACCTCAAGCACTCCAGCGCCGCCCAGGTCCCGGATGCCAGCGGGCTGCGGGTCGGCACGCTGGCCAGGTTCGTCGCCGCCACCGTGAGCCACCGGCTGTGGCTGGCCGGCATCGTCGCCGACGTGATCGGCCTGGCGCTGCAGGTGGTCGCGCTGCACCTGGGGGCGCTGGCCGTCGTGCAACCGCTGCTGGTGAGCGGCCTGCTGTTCTCGCTGCTGCTGCGGCGCCGGCGCGGCCGCCGCGTCACCGGTGCCGAGATCCGCTGGGCGCTGGTGCTCAGCGCGTGCCTGGTGACGTTCCTGTTCCTCGCCGGCGCCAATCCGGGCACTGGCGCTGGCGACGGCCCGGACCGGCTGCCTGCCGTGGTCGCGGCGGCGGTCGGCCTGACGGTGGCCGGGGCCTGCCTGCTGCTGGCCCACCGGCGCCGCCCGGCTGCCGGCGCCGCCGCGCTGATCGGCGTGGCGGTCGGCGTGGTGTACGCGGCAACCGCGGCACTACTGAAGGGCCTGACCGACCGGGCCGTACACGGGCCGCTCGTCGCCCTGACCAGCTGGCAGCTCTACACCGTGATCGTGGTGGGGGCGGTCGGCCTGCTGCTGAGCCAGCTGGCGTTCCAGGCGGGGCCGCTGACCGCGAGCCTGCCGGCCATGGCGACGGTGGACCCGCTGCTGAGCATCGTGGTCGGGGTGATGGTGTACGACGAGCACATCCACCGGGGGCCGTGGTCGGGTGCGGGCCTGGTCGTGCTGATGCTGCTGCTCGGCGTGTCGGTGGTCGAGCTGGGCAAGGTCGATGCCGCCGACCCAGCGCCTGTCGACGGGGACACCGCAGCTACCCGGCCCGGGGTGCCGCCGGAGCGGTAGGGCAAGATCGAGCACTGCTTCGACGGATTGCTTTTGATCAATTTTGCTTCGATCAATGATTACGCCAGGACGGTGGGTGGGCACGGCGTGAGCCAAGACGTGGTGGCCGCTGCCCTGCGGGCCGAACAGGCGACCCTCGACATCCTGTATGCCCGGCTGGACGAGGTGCGCGACGAGACCGCCCGCACGCTGGCCCAGCTCCGGCGCACCTCGACCGCCGGCACCCCGGCCGCGCGGGTGGAGCGTGACGCCTTTCTGGCCCTGCACACCGAGAACCTCGTGCGACTCAACGCCGTGGAGGAGCACCTGTGCATCGGCCGGCTCGACATGGCCGACGGCAGCGACCGCTACATCGGCCGCGTCGGCCTGACGGCACCGGACGGCCGCCGGCTACTGCTCGACTGGCGCGCGCCGGCAGCGCAGCCGTTCTACCGGGCGACCCCGGCGGACCCGGACGGCACCATCAGCCGGCGCCACCTGACCACCTCGGGGCGGACCGTCACCGGCGTGCAGGACGAGGTGCTCGACCTCGACGCCTACGCCGCGGCCAACGGCCAGACCGAGACGGTCGGCACGGACGGCGCCCTGATGCTGGCGCTGAACGCCAACCGCACCGGCCGGATGCGCGACATCGTGGCCACCATCCAGGCCGAGCAGGACCAGATCATCCGCGCTCCGCTGGCCGGGGTGCTGGTCGTGCAGGGCGCCCCCGGAACCGGCAAGACGGTGGTCGCGCTGCACCGGGCCGCGTACCTGATGTACGCCCACCGGGATCGGCTGGCCCGCAGCGGAGTCCTCGTGGTGGGACCGAACAACCGGTTCCTGCGCTACATCGAGCAGGTGCTGCCCAGCCTCGGCGAGACCGGTGTGGTGATGGCGACTGCCGGGCAGCTGTTCCCCGGCATCGACGCGCGTGGTGTCGACAGCGCGCTCGCCGCCGAGGTGAAGGGCGACCTGCGGATGACCCGGGTGCTGGCCGCCGCCGTCCGGAACCGCCAGCGGGTACCGGCCAGGGCGGTCGAGCTCGATGTGGAGGGCACCCGGATCATCCTTGCCCCGCATGAGGTGGACCAGGCCCGGCGCCGGGCGCAGCAGTCGCGCAAGCCGCACAACGAGGCCCGCGTCCGCTTCGTGCGCGACCTGCTGGAACGCCTCGCCGTCCGGTTGGCCAAGGCATTGAAGACGGAGCTGGACGAGGACACCCGCACCGAGATGGTCAACGCGCTGCGCGCCTCGCCCGACGTCCGGCGCGAGGTCAACCTGTGCTGGATGCCGCTGCGGCCGGAGAAGCTGCTGCGCGATCTGTACGCCGATCCGGACGCGCTGGCCGCGGCCGCGCCCCGGTTCTCCGCGACCGAGCGGCGGGCCCTGCGCCGGGACCGCTTAGAGCCGTGGACGCCGGCCGACGTGGCGCTGCTCGACGAGGCCGCCGAGCTACTGGGTGAGGGCGATCCCGAGGTGGACGAGGCCGCCGCTGCCGCCGCGGCCGACCTGGCGGCCGAGCGCGAGTACGCCGACCGGGTGCTGGACATGGTCACCGACATGGAGCCGGACGCGCGGGAAATGACCACCGCGGCCGCGCTGGCCGAGCGCTACACCGCGTCGCAGACCCGGCAGTCCCTGGTGGACGAGGCGGCCAGTGACCGCAACTGGGCCTTCGGGCACGTGGTGATCGACGAGGCTCAGGAGCTGTCGGCGATGCAGTGGCGACTGCTGATGCGGCGCTGCCCGT
>JAABUT010001255.1_pt1 | contig 30335 bp, 26 predicted proteins | sample 5559281 | NCBI WGS metagenome assembly JAABUT01 (sample SAMN10711880, study PRJNA513359) | rock metagenome | isolation source: Antarctica rocks | place: Antarctica: Victoria Land, Ricker Hills nord | collected 2016-01-04
GGTCGGGGTAGGCGGCCCCGTACCGCAGGGCGAGCTCGGCGCCCCAGGAGTGACCGAGCACCGCCCAGCGGTCCACGCCCATCGCCTGCCGGAGCCGCTCCAGGTCGTTGACGGCCTGCGCCACGGTGAACGGCCCTTCTGTCGTGGTCGAGCGGCCGCAGCCACGCTGGTCGAACCTCACGACCAGGTGCGAGTCGTCCAGCAGGTCAGCGAGGTCACCCAGGCGGCCCTTCGCCGCTCGTCGCAACCCACAGCTGGGTGCCGTCGGGCAACTCGACGAAGTACTCGCGCTGGTGCTGCACCGAACGACTGTGTCACCAAGGCGACGGCACCAGCGGACGATCGGCTTGCGGCGTCACGACGCTGACGGTCCTCCAGGCGACGCTGAGCTTCGGCGACAGCTCGCCCCAGGTGCGGCGCGAACGTCGCTTACGTCGCCTACACCGCGTTCACCGACGCTATGGGTGGCTGGTGCGTAGGGCGGTCAGCAGCTGTTCGCCGTCGGGGACTCCAAGTCCGGTGCAGGGATCCCAGCCGGGTGCGGCGTTGTAGGCACCGTTGGAGCCGGTGACGACATCGCGGAATCCAGCCGGGCTGGTCCCGGGTTTGGCGTTGGCGTACAGCGTCGGCGCCAGCAGTCCCAGCGGGCGACCCAGGCCTTGTACCAGCCGGGCGGTCAGCGCCGCCCACAGCGGTGCGACCGCGCTCGTGCCCCCGATCACCATCGGCTGGCCGTCGACCAGCACCTGGTAGCCGGTCGCCGGGTCGGCGTCACCTGCCACGTCTGGCACCCCCCGCCCGGACCCGCCGCCGACCCGCGCCGGTACCCCTACGCCCGTCTGCCACGCCGGCGCCGTAAAGGCGTCACTGACCCCGCCGCCGGTGGCCCCCGACCCGTCGTTCCACACCGTCTCCGACAGTGGTGTACCGGCGGAGGCGACCTGCAGGCTGGTGCCGCCGCAGGCCAGCGCATGCGGGCTGGAGGCGGGGAAGTCGACATGCTGGGCGCCGTCGGTGACGCCGTCGGTGCTGCCGTTGTCCCCGGCCGCCGCGCACACGGTCACCCCCAGCGCTGCGGCGTCGATGAACGCCTGATCCAGCGCCGTCCGGGCCTGCTGCGTCCAGCCGTCTTCGCTTTGCCCCCAGCTGATGCTTACCGCCGCTGGCGTCGGCGCCGCGTGCACCGCAGCGGACACGGCGTCGAGGAAACCGCGGTCGGTGTTGGGCGCGAAGTACACCGTCAGCGACGCCTTCGGAGCGAGGGCCCCGGCGACTTCGATGTCGAGCAGCACCTCACCGTCAGCGCCGTGCGGGTCATGACCACCGCCGTTCACCGCACCGTCGAGCCCTACCGAGGCCACCGCCGGGGTGGCCAGACCAAGCCCGGCGAAGTAGGCGTCCAGGTCTGCCTGGGCGTAGCCCCCGCCGAGCTCGACGATCGCGATGGTCTGACCCGCACCGTCGGTCGCCGGCGGGAACCGGTACACCTGCCCAAGCTGCGCGGGGTGAACGAGGCACCGGGTGCTTGGCCGGCGAGACGGAACTGCGCCCGGGCCTGGGGCCGGTCATCAAGTCCGAGCACCGCCACGACCACGCCGTCGAGCTCAGCGGGCAGTGACAGGCCACCGGTGCGGTGCCGGTGCTCGACCGGCACTCCGGTCACCGGGTCGGGACTGCGCACCTGCTCCAGCGACGTCCCGAACGCGGCCGAGAGCTGCGCGGCGGTGCCCGACACCAGCATCCGGCGGCTAGCCAGATCGGCCGGGCTGACGCCCAGCCCGGCGGCGCCGAGCACCCGGTGGACCAGCTCGGCGTCGGCCTCGGCGGCGCCGTACCGCTGCGCGAACAGAACACGGTCCAGCGTCGCCGGCCCGGTCACCAGCTCCGCCGGCGGCTCGGCGCGGCGGCGCAGCACCACCGTCACGTCCACAGCAGCACCAGGATCAACAGCGCCCACCGCCGACGCCGACCCGGCCGACGCACGCTCGCTACCGGGAAGGGCTCGCCGGGACTGTTCGCTCATGCGCTCACCCTCACCCGGCGGCGCGACACCCGCAACCTCCCCAGTCGTCTGCGGGTGTCGCCTGACAGGGACGGGCCTCCTGCCGCAGGGCGACGTCACAGCTCAGAGTCTGGACGGCAGCAAGATATCCGCTACGCTTAGCGGATGGTTGGTCGTCTGCGACGCTCGGGCGCCCGGTGCGCTGCCGGGGTGGGCCGGGTCGGCGCTGGGGCGCCGCCAGGGGTGGCCGGCGGGCCGTGCTGGGGCGCGGCTCGGGTGGCCCCGGGGGGCCGCACGGGAAGCCCGGCGGATGGCTGAGGTCCAGCCCGCGCAGGCGGGGGAGCGCGGGCCGGCGGCGGCCGAAGTGGACCGGACTGGCCGTGCGGCTGGCGACGCCGAGCGCGGGCTAATGGCGGCCGATGGGGACTCGGCGGTGGACGCCGCGGTGGTGGCGCGTTCGACGTCTGGCCGGCGGCGGCGTCGGCAGGTGGTGGCGCGGCCGCATGCGGTGTTCGCGCGGTTCTCGGTTGAGGAGTTCGAGGTCCTGGGTGTCGCGGCGGCGGCGGCTGGGTTGACGCCGACGTCGTTTGTGGCGGCGCGGGCGGTGGCGGTGGCCCGTGGGGTGGTGCGGCCGGTGCCGTCGGGGACCGCTGAGGTGGTGCGGGAGCTGGTCGAGGCGCGTACGCAGCTGGTGCGCTTCGGGGTTTTGTTGAACCAGGCGGTCGCCAAGCTGAACGCCACCGGTCAGGTCGATGGCGCTTTGGTCGCGGCGGTGCAGCGGTGCGACGCCGCGACCGCGTCGCTGCGGGCCGCGACTGAGCGGCTGGGTCGGCAGCGATGACGGGCTGGCCACCGATGGGCAGCCGGCAGGGGCGCGCCGTCAGCAGGATGCGCTGGTGGGGCGGGTGATCGGCCGGGTGTACCGGGGGGGCAAGGTCGGCGGCCTGGTGCGGTATCTGTATGGGCCGGGTCGGCACAACGAGCACGAGAACCCGCATTTGGTGGCGTCGTGGTCGGGGTGCACGCTGCAGGAGTTGGCGGTGGTGGAACCGGAGTGGGCCGGGGTGGGGGAGCGGGACTACCGGGGTTTGGTCGCGGAGTTGGAGGCGCCGGCGCGGTACGCCGAGCGGGGGGAGCGGAACCCGGTGTGGCACTGCCCGCTGCGCACGGCCCCGGCCGATCGGGTGCTGACCGACGGTGAGTGGGCTGAGGTCGCGGTGGACCTGATGCACCGGACCGGGATCGCGCCGCGTGGGGACGACGGAGCCTGCCGGTGGGTCGCGGTGCGGCACGACGAGGTGAGCATCCATGTGGTGGCGGTGTTGGCGCGGCAGGACGGTGCCCGGGCGCACCCGGCCAACGACTGGCACCAGGTCCGCGCGGCCTGCTTGGCGGCGGAGGCCAGGTACGGGCTGCAGGTGACGGCGCCGGCGGACAAGACCGCCGCCCGGCACACCACCCGGGCTGAGATGGAGAAGGCTGCCCGGGCCGGGCAGGTGGTACCGGCGCGGGACTGGCTGCGCGGTCAGGTCCAGTACGCCGCCGCTGGGGCTCGGGAGCCGGCCGTGTTTCTGGACCGGCTGCGGGTCGCGGGCGTGGTCGTGCGGGAGCGGCGGGACCCTGACGGCCGGCTGTCTGGGTACGCCGTCGGGCGCCGGGAGCCAGCGGGGGAGACGGTGCTGTTCGGTGGCGGGAAGCTCGCAGCCGACCTGAGCCTGCCCAGGCTACTGGCGCGTTGGCAGGCCGCGGGCGGTGCCCAGGAGGTGAGCGTGCCGGCGGTGGCGGTGGAGCCGGCGGAGCGGGTTGCGCTGTGGGAGCAGGTGAGCGCCGCCGCCGCGCAGGCCACCGAACAGGTCCGCCTGGCCACTGGCCAAGCCGATGAGGGTGGGTCGGGGGAGGCGGGGGACGCGGCGGCGGCGGCGGAGGTGTTGGTGGCGGCGAGTCGGCTGATCGAGGGCGACGCCGACGGGCTGTTGACGCAGGCGGCACGGGACTACGACCGGGCCGCCCGGGAACGTCGCGGGGGGCTGGTGCCGGGCTCCGCGGGTGGTTCGGCGCTGCGGGCCGCGGCGTTGCGGATGGCGCAGGGCGGCCGCCGGCCGGGGCGGGCGGAGGCAGCGCAGGTGGCGTTGCTGGTCGCGCAGATCGGGCGGCTGTCGGTGTCGATCGCCCGGCTCCGCGAGGCCCAAGGCCGGCAGGCGCAGGCTGCGGCCGCCCGGCGGGCAGCGTTCACGATCGGCCAGGCCACCGGCCACTGGACCCACCAGGCGCAGACCGCCGCGGCCGAGCTGGAACACCGCCAGCCCGCAACGGCCACCCGCGCGGGTGTGTCGACACCGGCGCCGGCCGGTCGCCGGCCACCCACGGGCCACCATGAGCCCCGCGGCCGGAGCCGTTGACCTCGGCCGAGGCGTAGTGAAAATCGTCCGCGCTCGGTGGCCGACTACTCCCGCGTGGCCGGCCGGAACCGTGCTGGGCGCCCTGACGTCCAACGAGGGTGGGTACTGAGGGGCTGGAGGGGTGAGGGGGTGAGGGGGTGAGGGGCGGTCTGCACCCCCGACATGGCGGACGGCTGGCGTTTATGTCGGTTGCGGTGCTCGCCGTGGCCCTGACAGCCGTCGTCGTCGGTGTCCCGGGCAACACCGCGGATTCGGTGCCACGGGCCGCCGCCCACGACCGGGCCGCCGCGTTCCTGAACAAGGTGGTGCTGCCGGCTGGGGCGGTACGCCGCAGCCGAGCCCCCACAGCGCTGCTGGACTGGCCGGACCGTGGCGGGTCGACGACCGTCGTGCGGCTGAGCCGGTTCTGGACCGTGCCAGCCGGGACGGCCCTGGAGGTCCAGCACGCGCTCGGCGCGCTGCAACCCAACGACCTGCACCCCGACGGCCATTCGTATGCCGGCGGCGCCGGGCCGGAGCAGGAGCTCTACGGCCTGCGCTACGCCGCTGCCCCGGAGGCCGTGGTGGTGTTGTCTGCGGCCCTGGTGGGCCCCCGCGTCGTTGGTGTGCGTGCGGACGCCGAAGTTACCTACCACCCACTCAGGAGCAGGCGGGAACGGGTGCCCGACGGCGACACCACTGCCCTCGTCCAGGTCGTCGACGGCCGGTTACCTCAGCCACTGAGCAGCATCGTCTTGCGCGGCCCGGACTCCCGGCGGCTGGCCGACCTGGTCAACGCCCTGCAGGTCGCCGCCGACGGTGGAAGGACCAACTGTCCGAGCGAGTCTCTGAAGCACCGACGGGTCACTTTCACCGGGTCGGGTCCGACTGTGGTGCTCACCGACGGGGTCTGTACCGGCCTGACGTTCAGCCTCGACGGCCAGGCCCTCCCGCGCCTCCAGGCAAGCAGCCAGCTCGATGCTGAGCTTTACCGGCTAGCACCAATCAGTTGAGCCAGGGCCGTCACCCGCCGGGCCGTCGCGGCCCAACGCGAGTACAGCCGCCACACAGCATCGCCGACGCCTTCTCACCGCAGGCCGAGCACGACAACTGCCAGCGGGTACTCGGTGAGCGCCGCCGCAAAGCCACTTAAGGTCCTGGCGGCAGGGCCGAAGAGGGCGGTGGCAACGTGTGGCTGAACCCGACCGCGTGCGTACTGTCGTTCGTCGCAGTGCTGGGTGCCTGCTCGGCCTGCGGTCAGATCGAGCAGCGTGGCCAGGTGCCCGCGCCGCCCGCGAACGCTCCAACGCCGACGCCTGATCCCAAGTCGGGGCGGTCAACGTAGTAACAGAGCACCCACGGCCGACCCAGCCCATTCCGCTACTGACAGCAACTGCCACGCAGGGCTTAACCCGTCAGGCCTGGACGCTGCAAGAAGTTGTGGACAACGGTGCCGCTGTGATCGTCGCCGTCACGCTGAACCCCTGCGGCTCGGACATCCGAGGGGCCACCGTCGATCAGGCACCTGACCAGGTCGTCCTGGCAGTCTGGAGCAAGACAACCGCGGCCCCGCCAGGTGCCTCCTGCACGCAGCAGCGCGTTACTGCCATCATGCGGGTACGCCTGAGCCCCCCTTGGGTAACCGTCGGCTTCAGCGCAGCTCCTGAGGCACGTGCGTCGGGCCGGTCTGTGCGGTAGAAGCCGAGCCCCCGGTTGGGAGCTCGCAGCGGAGGACCTGGCGTTGCCTCGGGTCCACAACTAACGGCTCAGCGGCTGGCGGGGGAGCGCCGGGTGCCGGGGGTGGGTGGGAGTGCCGGGTGCGCGGGTCGGGTGGGGTTGGGCAGCGGTTGGGGTGGCCGGTCGTGCAGGGCTTGGCGTAGCTCGCTGAAGGCGGCGTTGGCGTGGGACGCGGCCTGCCGGGTCGCGGCGCGTGCCCGGTCCGCCGGGCTGGGGGTGCCGGTGATCGTGCTGAGCGGTCCGGTGGCTGCGGCCAGGGCGTTGGTGCTGCGGGCCGCGGCATCCAGGACCGGGTGCGGGCCGTCGGCTGGGGCGGTGAGGGGCAGCCACAGCAGCGTGGAGCCGCGGCCGCGTGGAATGTCTTGTCGGGGGGCCAGGAGCTGGTTGGTGGTGGCGGCGGCGTGCAGGCCGTCCCGGACCGCGGTCGCTACGGGCACGGTCTCCAGGGCCCAGCGGCTCAGTGGCGGGGCGACCCGGGCGAGGTCGGCCGGCCGGTGCTCGCGTTCGAGCCGGTCGACCAGGGCGGTGAGCGTGGTCAGCTGTTCCCGGATCTGGCGGGCGAGCAGCAGCACGCTGGGGGCTGGTGGGGTCAGGGTCGCGACCTGGCCGTAGGCGAGGTGCTGCAGCTGCGGGAGCGCCGCCTGCAGGTGCTTGGCGGCGACCGCGACCGGCCCGTCCGGTGGGGCGGTTGCGCTGCCGGGGTGGGCGGCGGTGAGGACCTCGGCGGTGAGTTGGACGCCGTCGAGTAGAGCGCGGGTGACGGCTCGGGCCTCGGCGACGGTGAGCGCGGCGCCCCGTTGGGACAGCAGCGCGCCCAGGTGAGCGGTGGCGTCGGGCAGGTCGGCCAGGGTGCGCACCGGCGGGAGGTGGCGTCTGGGCGGGAGCTGGGTGTCGGCGCCGCCGGACGGCAGTGCCGCGGTGTGGGCGCGCATCTCCTGGGCGGCCAGGCACAGTAGGCCGTGCGGTTCGGGTTGGAGCAGCACGGCGCCCGCCGGATGGCCGGGAGGGAGCGCGGTGGCCAGGTCGGCGTCCAGGGTGGGTAGTGCGGCGGCGAGGTTGGCGACGTCCCGGGCCAGGCTCCAGGCGTTCGAGCCGGTCAGCTCGGCGGCGCCGTCGTGGTAGCGCTCCAACGCGGCGGCGGCCCGGGCCGCGTCCTGCCAGGCCTTGGTGAGCGGGCTGCCGGCGACGGCCAGCGCCGGGCTCAGCGGCCGGCTGACCTCGGCGGCGGGCGGCAGGTCGACCAGCGCGGCGTGCAGTGCGTGCGGTGGGCTGGTGGCCAGTAGCTGCGGGTCCGCGCCGGTGCCGTCCGGACCGGCCTGCAGTACGGCCCGGGTCAGGTCCCGCAGCTCGCCGGCGACGGTGTCCCGGCACACCAGTGCCGCCTGCTGCTCGTTATCGGGCAGCGCGCCGGCAGCCGGTGGACCGGACGCGACCAGTAGCGCGGCGGCCCGAGCCAACTCGGCGATGTCGTTGCTGTACCTCATCGGCGTGGCCAGGTCTGGTCGCGGTCCAGGGCGGCCAGGGCCCCGCCGAGCTCACGGCTGGCCCGGGCGCAGGCCATCGCGGTGGCGACGGTAGGGGCGTGCTGGGACGCGGTGAGCAGCCGGGCGCGGGTGGCCACCAGCACCCCGCGCAGGTCGGCGGTCGCGGTGTCCGGGACGGTGATGAGCTCGGGTAGGTGCAGCGGGTCGATGAGCTCATCGATGGCTGCGGACAGGCAGGTGCTGGCCCGGATCGGCAGCACGTCCAGGTGTCGGCGGCCGGTTGCTGCGAGTAGCTCCCGGTCCAGGTCTAGCTCCGTCGTCATGGGTGCCTTCTCTCTGTCCGGGGGCGGGTGGTCAGGGTGCGGCCGCGGCTGGCCGTGGTGGGCGGCTGACCGGTCATCTGTGGACAGTGGGCGCGGCGCGAGCTCAGCGGTGCCGGGTCGTGCGCCCGGGAGGTCGGGTCGCCGGGGTTCGGGTCGCTGCCCGGCTGGCGCCGGCGGCACCCCGGTCGCTGGCGGCCGGGTGTTGGCCGGCGGTCGCGGGTGCGTCGGTGAGGGCGGTCGGGAAGCTGCTGGCGACGACGTCAGCGGCCGTGCGGGTGCGCGAGCCGGTGGCCGCGGGCGGCCCGGGTGCGGTGTGATGGTGGGCGAGGCGGTGGCTCAGGACCTGCGCCGGGCTCTTAGCGCTGCCCAGCTCGCGTTCACCGGCGACGGCGAGCAGCAGCTGTCCAGGTTCGGTCCCGGCCTGGTGGGCCTGCGCCAAGGCCGCGGCCAGCTCCGGCCAGGCCGGGTCGTCCAGGACAGCTTGGCTGAGCTGGTCGGGCAGCGCCGCGACAACCAGGGGGGCGTAACGAACCTGGGGTAGGTCCTGCGGGCCGGTCGACACGCCGGGGTGGTGCGCGACCACGTCAGGAGTCAGCAGGTTCGCCCGGGTCAGCGCGTCCTGGCCGGTGCCGTCCCGGTCGGCGGTGGCGGCCAGGGTGTCGGCCCGGCGGTCGGTGCGTGCGGTCCGCCAGTCCGCGGCTTTCTGCGCGGCGGCCAGCGCCGCGGTGAGGTAGGACGAGGCGTGGCGGGTGGCGTCGCCGGTGACGTCCTCGTGCTGGGTGTGCAGGTCATCCATCGGGTCGTCCCCAACCGTCGGCGGTCGGCCCGCCGGGCACGCCGACAGGTCCGGGTGTGGGCGTGGGCGTGGTTGGCCACCAGTCGGCTGGGGCGGGCTGGACGGGCAGGTAGGGCTGTTCGGCGTCGAAGTGCCGGGTCGGGTCGCAGTCGGCGAAAGGGCCGGCCGCTCCGGTGAGGATCGGTAGCTGCTGGTCCAGGTGGCTGGCGTGCCAGCTGGCGATACCCAGCAGCGGATCGGTGCGCAGCGCCTCCCAGGACCGCCACAACGCCTCCAGCCGGGCGATCGCCTCCGGATGGCGCCACCATTGGGCGCACCAGCGGAACGTCGGGGTCGACCGGCGGGCGTAGGTGGCGGCGAACACGTCGGCGACCCACTCCTCCAGGGAGCCAAAGCACGGCAGGAAGGCCTGCTCGTCCCCTGCCGCCGGTGGTGGCGGGTGTTGCAGCAGGGCGTGGTTGTCAGCGGCGCTGCCGGCGAACTGCCGGTCCAGCTCGGTGAGCCCGTCGTTGTCGGCGGTCATGTGCTCACCGGCCGGGCGGGAGCAGTCACTGTCGGAGCGGCCACTGTCGGAGCGGCCGCTGTCGGGGTGGGTGCCGCACGGGTGGGTGGGGCGGTGGCGGCGGCGCGGGCCCGTTGGGTGATCAGTTGGGTGGCGGTGGTTGCGGCGGCGGTGATCTGGGTGGCGTGCGGGCCGGTGTACCAGGGCTGCAGGCTCAGCAGCGCTGGTTTGGTGCCGGTGGCCAGCAGCAGCGCCTGGCCTTTGCCGAGCTCGCGGACGGCGCTGGCCGGCAGGATCCGCTGCTGCCGGGTGGCGTGGGTGCGGCTCGCCCCACCCCGCCCCCCGCCGCTGCTGCGGGTCACGGTGAGCACGTCGTGGTCCCCGACCAGGCGGGAGAGGTCTTCGGCGAAGGCGGGGTCGTCCATGCCGGGGCCGATGAGCTTGACGGTCGCGGCGCCCCACAGCGCTTTGGTGCCGGTCTCGCCCCACACCCCGACGGCTTGGCTGTAGGACTGCAGGATCGTCAGCGGCACGATCCCGCGGCTGCCCAGGTGGGAGTACAGCGCCGGCAGGTCGGCGATCCGGCAGATGTTCGCGGCCTCGTCCAGCACCAGCACCATCGGCGGGTCCAGCCGGCCGCCGCGGTGCTCGGCGGCGGTGACACCGCAGCGCAGCACCCGGTCGGTCAGGGCGGCGACCAGCGGCCCGGCGCTGCCGCCCTCGTCCTTGCTCAGCAGGTACAGGGTCTGCCGGGAGCCGGGGAACGCCTCCGGCCGGAACTCCACCAGCGGCCCAGCCACCCCGCCCGCAGCATCGGTCCCATCGGGGTTATCGGGGCGGCGGAGGGGGCTGTTACCGGCTGGTGGGGTGACCCAGGCGGTGATCTGGCCGTCGCGCAGGCAGGCGGTGGCGGCGCGGGCGGTGAAGTAGACGCTGCCGCGGGTCTCCGGGGGGCTGTCCTGGGTGCCGCGCAGGGTCCGGGCCAGCAGGTCGTAGCCGTGTTCGCGGAGCAGCCCGCCCGGGATAGGGGTGGCTTCGTCGGCGAGCCAGGCGTAGACGTCCAGCAGCGTCCCGCCGCTGACCGCGGCGGCGAGCAGCAGCGTGGCGAGCAGCTCGCGGGCGGCCGGCCCCCAGATGTCGCGGCGGTCGTCCTCGACGGTCGCCACGAAGTGACCGGCGAGGCGGTTGGCCTCCGCGACGGTGGTCAGCTCACGCAGCGGGTTCCACCACCAGCTCTGCGGGGTGTGGGCGATGCGCTGCGGGTCGAACGTCCACACCCGCTCGCCGGTCTCAGCTTCCCGGAGGGCGGCGGTCTCCTTCCAGCCCTCGGTCTTGTTGGAGGTCAGCACGACCGGGCCGGGGGCGGCCAGGGTGACCGGCACGGCCAACGTGGTGGTCTTACCGGAGCGGGGAGCCATGAACGCCACCGCGACGTCCTCCCAGGAACAGAACACCTCGGCCGCGTGGGATTTGGTGCCGAGCCGGCCGAGCAGCACCCCGACGTCGCCGTCAGCCAGCCGGCTGGGTCTGCGGCCGGCCAGCGACGGGCGCAGGTGTTGGGCGCGCACCGCGGCGTGACGGCGCAGCATCGGCGCCAGGTGCACCCCGCGGGCCAGGGACCGGCGCGGGTCGTCGGCGGCGGGGGCGTGCAGGTAGCCACGTAGCAGCAGGACCGCGGCGGGTAGCAGTACCAGGGCGGCCAGGGCCGCGGCCAGGGTCAGCAGCAGGCGGGGGTCGGTCCCGGGCCAGAAGCCGCCCGTCCCGTTGCGCACGATGGCGATCAGGGTGGTGAGGGTGAACGGCGGGCTGCGCCAGCCCCGGCCGGCCAGGACTGAGGCCAGGCCGCCGGCGGTCCACAGCGCCGCACCGGCCACAGCCGCGGCGGCGGCCGCGCCGGGGATGACCCAGGCCAGTGCGTCCCCACCGGCTAACCCGCCGCCAGCGGGGGTGACCGCGCGGGCCATCAGCCGCCCGCCGACGGCGAGGGTGCCGGTGGTGCCGGCACCAGCACCGGCCCTTGGGGGGTGGCCGGTACTGGTGCTGGTGTGGTCAGGATGCTGCCGGTGGCGGTGGTGGTCCAGCGTTTGTTGGTGTTGTGCACCCCGGCCGACATCTCGGCTTGGGTGAGGTCCAGGTGCATCGGCACCCCGGGGCGCCGGCCGATCTTGAGCAGGAAGTTCCCCATCCCGGGCGGCCCGAGCCGGTCATCCCAGGACGGTGGGGTGGACCAGGACGTGATCAGTTCGCGTTCGGTGCGGGTGAACGGCACGACGTGTTCCAGGTCGTCGAGTTCCTGGGCGGGCAGGCCACCGACGATGACGGCGCCGGCGCGTTCGACGAACCCGCGGGCCTTGGCGATGTCCTCGGGGTTCGCCAGGGCGCGCAGGTCGCTCATGGTGTGGGTGATCTGGGCCATCCCGACGCCTTGGGTGCGGTTCAGCCGGGTGAGGGCGTCGACGTTGTCGACCATCCCGACGCCGGAACGCAGCACCCGCCACAGCTCGTCGAGCACGACGAAGAACCGGCGTTGCGGGGCCGCCCCGGCATCGGCCAGGGCGTTGGCGCTCTCCACCGCCCCGAACCCGTCGGACCAGCACGCCAGCAGGACGGCGGCTTGCAGGTGGGTGTCGGAGCTGGAGATGCCGGAGACGTCGATCGCGACCCCGGGGCTGTCCAGGGCGATCCGGGTCGTCGTCGGCTTGGAGAAGGTGTCGCCCAGCGGGCCGTCGAGCAGGGCGAGCAGGCTGCGGTGCAGCGGGTCGACGCTGGTGCGGTACCGGTCGTCCTGGCCGCGGTCCAGGGTGACTGAGCGGACCTCCAGCGGGCCGGAGTCCAGCACCCGGACCAGGTCGGGCAGGGTCGGTGGCCCGCAGGTGGTGCTGTCGTGCCTGGTGAGCAGGACCCGGAGGGCGGCGGACAGCACGGCGCGTTCGTAGTCCGCGATGGGGGTGCCGCGCACGATCAGGATCAGCCCGGACAGCACCGCCAGGCGCCGGCCGTGGGCTTCCGCCCGCAGCCGTTCGGCCTCGCTGCCGCCGAGGTGTTGGGCGGCTTGTTCGATGGCGCCGACATCCAAAACGTTCAGGCTGCCCAGGCCGCGGCCGAGCTTGACGACCTGCCCGCCGATCGCGGCGATCAGGTCGGCGTAGTCCGGTTTGAGGTCGCCCAGCACCAGCGGGCGGACGCCTTGGGCGGACAGGCCCAGGACCTGCCGGCGGGTGAAGGTGGACTTGCCCAGGCCGGGCAGGCCCAGGCAGAAGTAGGACGGGTTGGGCAGGAACTGGCCGCGTTCGAACCAGTTGATGACGTCGAAGCACACGGTGGTGCCGGCCCGTAGGTGCCGCCCGATCGGGACGCCCAGGGTCGGGGTGCCGCCACCGACCGCCCACGGGAACAGTCCGCAGGCCTGCACGGTGGTGGCCCGCCACTCCGGGGGCGCCTCGACGTAGGAGACCCGGCCACCACCGGGCCCGCGGTACCCGCGGGGGGTCAACGCCGCCATCAGGAGCAACCGGTGGGACGTGGCCGGGCCGCTGCCGGGCCGGCGGTGCGGGACCTCGCCGGCGGCGGCAGAACCCGGGGCGCGGCCGAGACGGCCGCGGCAGCCAGGGCGCCGGTAGCAGCGGGGGCGCGGGTCGGCGCGCCGGTAGGGGAGGAGGTGCGGCTGGGTGTGGTGGCGCGGCGGTGCTGCGTGGTGATCCCGTGGTGTTCGCGGCTGACCAGGTCGGCCAGGTCGGTCAGAGGCAGGTGCCCGGCGCCTTGCAGCAGCCGCACGGCGGCGCGCTGGACCCGGCGGCGGTAGGAGTGCTCGAGCACGATCCGGGCGTAGAAGCTGCCACTCGCGACGGTCGGGGCGCCTTGGCACAGCTCGAGCAGCAGCACCCCGGCGTCCTTGCTCGCGGTGCCGGCGTGTTCCAGGCCCTGCCGGCGGAGCTGACCCAGCACGGTCACCGGGTCCACCGGTTCGCCCCTACCGAGCAGCACGGTGATGGCGGCGGCGATGTGGGCGTGCTGCGGGACGGTGAAGTCCTGCTCGGCTAGGCCGGCCAGCAACGCCCGGGCGTGCTGCGGGGTGGTCTGCAGCGCACAGCCCAGCACCGCCGCCTCGGCCAGGGGCTCCCCAAGCTCGGCCAGCACCGCCAGGCCGTCCGGGCTGGCGGGCGGCCCGGGCTGCTCGAGCAGCTCGGCCTCGTCGCCGGTGTGCTCGAGCTGGGCGGTGGCGCCGCCGAGGGCGGTGAGCTGCGGTCGGCGTCCCATGATGTGGCTCCGGGTGCTTTAGAGGTATTGGCGCAGGACGGCGGGGACGGCGACGTGCGCGGGCAGGACCAGTCCGATGCCCAGGGCGGCGGCGAAGGAGGCGGACTGCCCGGCATAAACCCGGCGCAGCCGCAGCCGACTGGCCCCGCCGGCCTGGTCGATCAGGTCGGTGGCGTGCGCCAGCGCGGCCGGGTCGGTGACGGTTGCGGTCACCAGCAGCGCGAAGCGGGTCAGGCCGGCGCCGGCGGCTTCCTCGGTGGCGGTCTGCCGGGCGGCGAGCAGGTCGCTGCTCTCATGCGCCCGGGTCTCACCCTTGCGCATGGTGGCTTTGCCCAGGGCGGTGCGGACGTCGGCGTCGGCGATCCGGGCGGCGCTGGCCGGGTCGTGCGGCCGGTACAGCAACGTCACCCGCTTACGGGTCAGCTCGTCATTGGGTTCCAGGATCGCCCGCAGCACCTGGGACTGCACCGCCCCGCGGGGGGCTTCGGTCATCTGCCAGGTCACCGACGTGCCGGTGTCGTGCCGCAGGGATCCCCACTGCTCGAATTGCCCGGCCGGTCCGGCGCCGGCCCAGTCGACCTGCGGGTCCTGGCCGTGGGCGTGCAGGGCGTCCAGGACCGGGCCGGCCGCCGGGTCGTAGGCGACCCGCACCGTCTGGGCCAGCTCCGCGGCGGTCAATGCCCGCACCCCACCCGCGCCGGTGCTGGCCAGCTCGCGCAGCAGCGCCGGCAGCCGGCTGCCGACCTGCGCCGCCATCTCCGCCGGCGTCAACACCCGGGACCGGCGCGCCGCCTTACCGCCATTGCCGGTGGCGGCGGTGGTCCGGTCGGCGAACAGCTCGCTGTCCTCGGTGACCCGGCGGGTCGCGGTGAACGTCAACGACACCCGCCCGGTGACCTGGGGTGAGCCCAGGGCGTAGGTGTCGGCGACTTCGGTGAGCATCCGCCGGGCCAGCTCCGGGGCACTGTCGGTCAGTAGCTGCTGGACTTCCCGGGCCAGGCGGGAGCCGGGGTCCGGGGCGGTCTCCACCGTCGCTGACGCGGCTTCCAGGTGCGGTTCGCGGGGGAGCTCGGCGAGCCACCGGCCCCACCGGGCGACCCAGGTGTCGGAGGTCTCGGGATCGACCAGGGCGCTGCCCTCCGGGTCGCAGCGCAGCACCACCGAGTAGTGCCGGGTGGCCGGGACGTGCAGCAGCGCGAACGGCGCCCCGTAGGCGTCGACCGCCTCATACAGCACCGACGGCGCCAGCAACCCCGGCAGGGTGGTGGTTCCGCAGGCGGCTGGGGCGACCAGTCCGGAGCGGTAGAGATGCTGGCGGGCCCGCCGGCCGCGCAGCCAGAGCACCCGGGCGGCCGCTGCCTGCCAGCCGTTGCGCCCGGAGCGGTTGCGGTACAGCAACGGCAGTACGGCGGCCGCGACCACTGCCAGCACCACCAACGCCGGCAACAGCCCGGCGAGCATCTGGACCAGCACCACCAGCACTACCCCACCCAGCGCCGCGACCGTGCCGAGCAGCCCCAGACCGGGCAGCCCGGGGGTGCTGGGCTTGCGCCAGTTCCCGTACGTCCGCGGCTCGGTCGTCTCGGCGCCGGGCCGGCCGGCCGGGCCGGTCGTGGTCGTGCTGGTCACCGTCAGGCTCCTTCGTCGGTGCTGCTCGCGGCCGCGGACTTCGCGCCCTGCGCGGTCACCTGGGCGCCCTTGACCGCCAGCGCCACCCCAGCCCCGGCGGCGCTCGCCGCCCCCGCCCCAGCACTCGCGCTACCGCTGCCCGCACCAGCCGTGGGGTTGCCGGCCGGCGAGGGGGCCGAACCGCCCGGCGTGCCCCCGCCCCCACCGCCACTGGCCCCACCACCGCTACCGGTCCCGCCGCCGGTGGCGGAGGAGCCGGTGAGCTGGCCCTTGCCCGCACTGCCGGAGCCGCTGCGGGGGCTGTCGCTGACCTGGCGGGCGCCGGTGGCCAGCGCGGCGCCGGCCAATGCGCCGCCCAGGCCGCCGCCGCCGCCGCCGGAGGCGGCCGCGACCATCGGGGTCGCCAGGCGCATCAGCGCCGGCAGGGCGAACACCGCCAGCACGATGAGCATCAAGCCGGACAGCACACTGATCACGTCGCTGCCTCGGCCGGCCAGGGAAAAGGCGCTGGCGTACACCAGCGCCGCGGCCGGCTTGTACAGCAAGAACGCCACGATCCACGCCAGGGTCCGCTGGAACCAGGCCCGCCCGGCCGGGGTCGCCAGGCCGGCTGCGGACAGCGGCAACGTCCCGGCCAGCAGGGTCAAGATCCCGACCCGGGCCAGCAGGAAGAAGATCTGCACGATGCAGGAGATGATCCCCAGCAGCGCGACGATGAACTCGATGCCGATCCCCAGCCCGCTCATCTGCGCCGAGCCGCCGGCGACCGCCCCCAGCCGGGTCGTCATCGACCCGCCGACGGACTGATCGATGATCCAGCGCGACCAGGCGTCCCCGGCGACGCTGAGCACGTCGATCGCGGTGACCCCGGCGCCGACGACGACCACCATCGTGCCCAGCCCGCGGGCGGCCTCCCCGGCGACCTTGCCGGACCGGGTCAGCGCCGTCTTGCCCGCCACGTACAGCAGGGACAGCACCAACAGGAACCCCTGAGTCCAGTAGACCAAGTGCTGCACCCGGGCGACCGGCCCGCCCGCACCAGCCAGCTGCGGGGTCGGCACATCCACCCAGAACGTCGTCATCGTCTTCACCAAGGTGGCGAACCCGTCGGCGAACCCGTCCACGAACGCCTGCGCCGCCGCGTTCGCCGCGCCACCCACCGCACCGCCGACCACATCGCAGCCGGAGCCGACGACGGGCAGGTCGCACAGGCTCACGAGGTGACCCCGTGCCAGGGGACGTAGCCGGCGGTGTCCGGCACGACCTGGGGCTGCTGCAGCCCGCTGGCCGGCAGCTCCAGCTGCCAGTCCCCGCCGGTCCAGCGCAGCGTGTCGGTCCCGACCTGGATCCGGCCGCTGCGCCCGCGGGTCGCCAGGCTCACTACCGCCAGCTCCGGGCTGTAGGCGATGTAGCGGAACCCGACGTACTGGGTGTAGCCGCCGGCCGGTGGGGTGTTGTCCTTCAGGCTGGCGATCAGGTTCAGGTAGGCGGTCTTGCCCGGGCCGTCCACCAGCTGCTCCTGGGCGACCTGACGCAAGCCGGCGACCTCGGGCGTCGCGATCCGCCGGATATTGATCTGGGCGTCGGCCAGCAGCGCTCCGGTGGCGGTGTGGGAGAACCCGGCGTGCACCGCGCCGTGGACGCGGGTCGGGCCGTCGGTGGCGCTGACCGGCAGCGCGACGCCCTGGAACAGCTCCCAGCTCACCCCGGCAGGGGCCGCGGTCAGCACCTGCTGATCCCTCCGCGGGGTCGGGGCCGGCGGCGCCGCCGCAGGCGGTGCAGCCGGCAACCCGACGGGGGGTGCCGGGTGGCCGGTGGTCGTGCCGGGGCGCAGCACCAGGACCAGGACGGTGGCGCCCAGCAGCACAGCCAGGACGACGATGGCGGTCATCAGCCGACGAGGGTGTTTGTCGTTGCTCATGCCGCTGTCGTACTCCACCACCGGCGACCGCACCGTCCCGGGCAGCACCGACGCGCTCAAGGACCGCACGGTCAGATCAGGGCGCTGGCGAGCGGCCCGGCGGCGCTGCCCAGCACGCACGCACCCAGCACCCAGCCCAGGCTGCCCATCGCCTCGCCACCGCCCTCACCCCGGCGGTGCTTCAACGCCATCATCGCCGCGACGACCAACAGCCCGGCCACGCACACGAACGACACCAGCCAACCGCCCCACCCCAGCATCGTGGTCAGCCCCTGCGTCCCCGGCGGCTGCTGCTGACCAGGAGTAGGAGCGGCCGCGTAGGCCGGGGCGGGGATCAGCAACGTGGCTGCGGCCAGGGGCATTGCCAGGACAGCCCGGACGCCCGGCAGCCGGCGCAGGGTGGGGCTGGCATCAGCGGCGGCACGGAGCTGGGGGGTTGCGGCAGTGGGCACAGGTCGTCCTTCGGACTAGGGGACACGGCGTCGACCGCCGCCAAACCGGGTAGACCCGTATGCATTGAACATCCGTGGTCCATCCACACCAGTCGAGATCGACTATAGGCAGAGGCTCACCGGCACTGTCAAGGGCCGCAGGGCGATGTCGAGCCAGAGGCTCGCGGCCGGCCCAGGCGAGGAGCGAGTCAACGGCGCGGTGGTGCGCAGTTGCGGCCTCGTGCAGGCTGCGTGCTGCAGCCAGCGGTCGGTCGTCAGCTGGGTTTGCGGCAGGTGATGATGTTGTAGCGCCAGCATTTGCGGTGCACGTAGAACTCGACGCCGGCCATGCTGTTGACGACTAGGCGGGACCGCCCGAGTGCGGCGCCGACCAGGTAGGGCAGCCAGCCGGCGGTGGCGAACAGCTTGAGCATCGGCAGCATGTGGGCGGTGACGTCTTCGGTCTGGACGTCGATGAACCCGGCGTCGGTGAGCAGCCGCTCCAGCACGCCGTGTTCGAGCCGCTGGAATGCCGGCATCGCCGCGATCTGGTTGATCTCGGTCATGAATTTCTCGTCGTGCGCCGAGGTGCGGTCTTTGGGGGAGCGGGAGTACTCGAAGTGCGCCAGGTGGCCGCCAGGGCGCAGGACCCGGTACAGCCCGGCCAGGACGTCTTCGACGCGGTCGCTGTGGACAAGGGTCTCCATGGTGTACGCGCCGTCGAAGCTGTCGTCCGGGAAGGTCAGGGCGGCGTAGTCCATCTGCTGGAACTGCAGCCGGCCGCTCAGATGACGCCGGCTGGCTCGCCGTTGGGCTTCTTCGATGTCCGGGCCCTGGATGTCGATGCCGGTGACGTTCAGGCCGTGTACTTCCGCGAGCCGGGAGGCGACGTCACCGACGCCGCAACCGGCGTCCAGCGCGTGGGCACCGGCGGCGAGCCCGAGTCTCTGGGCAAGCTGGTCCTCCATCCGACGCATGGCCGACCAGACGTCCCAGGACGGGTCGCCGGGCCGGAAGTAGCCGTAGTGCTTGGTGCCGCCCAGGAACCGGTAGATCAGCCGCGATTCCCAGGAGCGGTAGTACTGCAGCACCTGGGGAAGGTGCTGGCTGCCACCAGGCGCGTCCGCTTCGGCGCTGCCTGCTGCCGGCGGTGAGGACTTTGTGGCGGCGGTGGCAGCGGCAGTGCGCGGCCTGCTGGGCGTGGTGGCCATGTCCTGTCCTTGTGGTCGGCGCGGCCTAGCTGGCCAGCGGCTGGGCAACATTGTCGTCGCAGTCGACGTAGGCCCAGACGAACGGGTGGTGGTAGGCCGCAGCCAGACGTTCCAGGCAGCGCACCTCCTCGTCGAGGTCGCGGCCCCCAGCCGGTGGCTGCAGGACAGATGGCCGCGGGCGCTCACCGCGTGCCTTGGCTCGTCGGGCCAGCTCCAGGGCAGCCGCCTCGGCCAGCGCGCCGGCCTGGTCGCCAGCGACCCCGGCCGCTCGGGCGACCGCTTCCGCGCGGCGCAGGACGGTGGGGTCGATGAAGCCGCGCAGGCTGCGCTGGGCGTCCCGGATGTCGGTCACCTGGCAGATCAGCCGTTGCTGGTCCCCGTCGACGGGCAGGCTGTACCCCCCGGTCGGGCTCAGCTGCAGGATCTGGGCCAGCGGTTGCAGGCGGCGCAGCGACCTGCGCCGGGTGACGCGGCGGCGCACCGTCGTGAGCCGGGCCGAGATGGCCTCATAGGCCGAGCCGGTACCAATCAGCAGCAGGCTGCACGAGAGCACGACGGCCTCGCTGACCGCGTCGAAGCGCACGACCGACGGACCCAGGCCGGCGAGCCAGGTGCCGACGACCACGACCTTTAGCACGACGTAGCCGAAGCCGACCCCGATGCCTGCGGCGCCCAGTCGCAGCCCGGTGCGCAGCGGCCCGGCAGGGGCCTGCGCCGCGAAGCGCCGGGTCGCACCGAACATCCCGGCCAGCGACCAGCTCAGGTAGCTCAGGTAGGCGGCCCACGTCACTGCGCTCGGCACGCTGGCGTCGTAGTACTCCGAGCGACGGGCCAGCGCCGCCGGCACCGCGCTGGGGGGCGAGAGGGCGAACGCCGCGAGCATCGTCGCCAACGCGGCACCGGCCCACAGCAGGTGGCGGCGGCCGCGTCCTGCAGCGCGGTCCGGATCCAAACTGTTGTGCAGGCTGAGGGTGGCGGCCGCGGCCAACACGGTCAGCCCGTGGGTGAGCAGGGCCGCGCTGCCGGGGTGTCCCAAGGTGTGCTCGGCCCCGCGGTACACCGCGTCGACCTGCAGCAGCTGCACCAGACCCAGGACCGCCAGCGCCACCCACAAGCTCCGCGAGGTCGCACCTGCGCGCAGCATGCGCACCCGGGCGGCCATCAGCAGGCACAGGCCCAGGCCGGCCAGGCCGTGCAGTGCGTCAGCCACCGGCGGCGGCTGCGGTGGCGCCCAGGGCCAGGGCCAGCCGGTTGAGCACGGCGGCGATCTCGGCCGGGGGGCTGGTGGACCCTGGCGTTGACCGGGTCCGAGGAGCGATCCGGGACTCGATGAGCAACGCGACCATCTCCGCCTCGCGTTCCTTGTCCCGGTCCCGCACCGAGCAGCGCATCTCGGTCCGGGTCGGCTGGGAGGTCTCCACGCCGTACTGCCCGAGCCAGTCGGTGACGTCCCGGATGGTGCCGCGGTGCTGCCACAGCATGTGCCCGACCTCGTGCAGGATCACGTGGTCGCGGTACCAGTCGCTGACACTGCTCTCGGCGAACACCACGTCCTCGTCCTCCAGCGGCACCCACAGCCCGGACGGGTCATCGCGCAGCCCCGGCAGCAGCGGCAGCAGGCGAAGGGGACGGCGGCGAAGATGGGACAGCTGGGCCAGCAGCACGTCGAGGTCGAACGGCGTGGGCAGGTCGAGCTCAGACAGCATCTCCTCACAGCGGTGCTGCAGGCTCTGGGCTGGCGCGGTCATGTCGTCTCCGTCGCAATCGTTCGGACTGCCCTGATCAGTCGCTGTGCGGGTGACCTGGCTCGAGCCGCTCGACCCGGCGAGCCTGCTCGACCATCGCGGCGATGGCGCGCAGCGAGTCCGAGGACAGGTCCGCCGCCCGGAGCGCGAGCTCACGCACACCCGCCCTGCGCATGGCCGCCATCAGCTCCAGCTCCGCCTGGATCTCCTCGGCGATCTGCTCGTTGAAGAAGTAGCTGGCGGGCACCCGGAAGTAGCCGGCGATGGCCTCCAGGTGGTGCTTGCCCGGGTTATCGCGCCGCCCCGTGCGCAGCAGCCACAGGTAGGACGCTGAGATCTTGGTGCCAGCCGCGGTGATGGCCTCCGCGACCTCCTCGTTACTGCGCGGACCGTGCTCGTCCTGCAGCACGTCGAACAGACGGTTGATCTTGTCGGCCAGCGTGGGACCAGGCCCGGTCGTGTCTTCCTTGCCGTGAGCCACGCCCGAGCCACTCCCTTGCCGCCAGCCATGACCCAAACCACGGATCCCGGCGACCGGTGTACCACCTCGGCCGTCTCGCCGTACACCCCAGTCACCCACCGGTCTCAACTCATGTACTGACTATCAGGAACCACGACGACTAGTGTAGATGACGTCTGAGGCTGCGATGTCGGCCTGGTTAGCCGTGGAGGAGCCCGGATGCCGCTCGGTGCAGTCCTAGGGAGGCCCCTGGCGCCAGCGCTACTCGTCGCAGTGCTCGCGGTAGGCGCGAGCGCCTGCCACAGCGATGGCGACCGTCGTGCGCGGGCGATCCCAGGCGCCTGCTGTGCCGGCCCCGCGGCGGTGGCCAGTGCTTCCGGCCAGTCCTCGCCTCAGGAGACTGCGCCCGCGCCGACTCCGCCGGTGCAGACCCTGCCCCGCCGCATCTCGCCTGCAGCGCCGGTGCGGAGGGCGCCGACCCGGATCTCCGGCCGGCAGCGGCGGTCCAGCACGTCCACCGGCATGCTGCACCCCGGCGTGCTGGACCCGCTCGCCTCGGGCCGCACCTACGTCTCGGTCCGCAACACCTACCGGTATGACGACCCGTCTGGCTATGCCGTGGCGCTGACGGCCCCGGCGGACACCACGGCGGCGTTCGCCGCCCGCAGCCGCCCGACGGCCGCCGAACTGGCCCGGGTGCGGCTGGCGCAGGAGGTCTCCACCGTCTGGGTGCTGACCGCGCAGGTCGACGGGGAGGCGCCGAACACCGCGACCACCCGGTACGTCGACGTGACGTTCCTGAGCACTCAGGCCTACCGCGGTGACGGCAGCGGCCAGGCGCAGCGGCAGGTCTGGACGCTGCGGCTGCTCCGCGACCACACCGGCCGGTGGCGGGTGGACGGGGTGCCCGCCACCAGCTGAGCCGATCCCTTCTCCCGCCGACCGAACTGAACAGGAGCCCGTTGTGCCGGCCCCCTTGCTGCTGTCCGCCGGCGCCGCGCTGGTCGCGGTCCCGGTCCTGGCCGTAACGGTCCTGCTGGGTTCGGGGGCGGCCGACCCACCGCCGGCGGGGGCGGTGTGCACCGTCACCGCCACCTTGACGACTCCGGCCGGCGGCGTCCCGATGGGGTCGGCGGTGAGCCTGAGCGGTGAGCAGGCCGGCAACGCCCGGGTCATCGTCGCCGCGGCCAAAGCCCTGGGGCTGCCGCAGCAGGCCGCGGCGGTGGCGATCATGACCGGGCGGCAGGAGTCGGCGCTGCTGGTGCTGGCCAACCCGGCGGTGCCGGGCAGCGGGGACTACCCGCACCAGGGCAGCGGCAGCGACCACGACAGCGTCGGGCTGTTCCAGCAGCGCCCCAGCCAGGGCTGGGGCAGTGTTGGGCAGCTGATGGACCCCGGCTATGCCGCCACCATGTTCCTGCGCAGCCTGGTGCAGGTCCCGGGCTGGCAGCACCAGCCACTGTGGCAGGCCGCCCAGGCCGTGCAGCGCAGCGCCGACGGCACCGCCTACGCCCAGTGGGCCGCGCTGGGCACCGCGGTCGCCGGGGCGTTGTGGGACCACACCAGCGGCTCGCTGAGCTGCACCACCGGGGCCACCGCGGCCAGCTTCGCCGGCGCCGGCGGCGCGTCGAGAGCCCAGGGGTGCACTGTGGTGCCGGACCCGTCCACCGGCACCGGCTGCCTGACCCCGCGGATGGCCGCGCTGTACACCCAGCTCGTCGCCGGCGGCTGGCACCCGTCCTGCTACCGGCCCAGCGACCCCGTCGCCCACAGCGACCACCCCCTGGGCAAGGCCTGCGACGCACCGCCCGGCACTTACGGTGCCCTGCCCACATCGGTCCAGAAGGCCGCTGGCGACACCCTCGCCGCCTCCTTGCAGGCCACCGCCGACCGCACCGGCGTGCACTACCTGATCTGGTACGGCCGGATTTGGAACGCGGACCGCGCCCACGAAGGCTGGCGGCCCTACCAGGGTGCCGGCGTCTACAACACCACCCCGACCACACCGGACGGCATCACCGGCGGCCACTACGACCACGTCCACATCTCGGTCTACTGAAAAGCGTCATGATTGCGTTCACCGGCGCATTCGAGCAGGTGACCGTGGCCGAATGCTGCGCCCGAGCAGGACTTCTGCCGGGCAGGCGACCGCTCGGCCGGAGGCGCTGGTGCACCTCCGTTGTCCTGGCCTTGTCCGACGAGGAGTGCAGAAGGGATGTCGCCGGCGAGTCAGCGGCGGGTGACCTCGTCTTCAAACGCCCGGATCTCGGGCAGGCCGACGAGGTCGGTGAAGGCGTCGAAGTCGACAGCGTCATCGAGCGCTGCGAGGGGCGTGCCGCTGGCCCGGAGCTCGGACAGATAGCGCTGCATGCCGGTGGTCGCGGAGAACAGTGTCGCCACCGGGAAGATGACGATGGCGAAGCCCAGCTCAGCGATCCGGGCGAGCGGCAACATCGGGGTTCGCCCCCGCTCGACCCAGTTGAACAGCAGAGGGGTATCGGGGAAGGCCGCCGCCACCTCGACGACCTCGGCCTCGGTCTCCGGCGCCTCGACGAACAGCACGTCAGCTCCCGCATCCCGATAGGCGCGGGCCCGTTCGAGCGCGGCGTCGAGCCCCTCGACGGCGCGGGCGTCGGTGCGGGCGATCAGCACGAAGTCCGGGTCGCGGCGAGCAGCTACCGCGGCGCGCAACTTCTCGACCATCTCGTCAACTGGCACCACCTGCTTGCCGCTCATGTGGCCGCACCTCTTGGGCGCCACCTGGTCCTCGAGGTGGACCGCGGCCACCCCGGCCCGCTCGAACTGCTGCACCGCCCGGGCCACGTTGATGGCGTTGCCGTAGCCGGTGTCGGCGTCGCTGATGAGCGGCACGTCGACGGCGCGCGCCATCCGACTGGCGCTGTCGACCATGTCGGGTAGCGACAGCAGTCCGACGTCGGGCAGCCCGAGCAGCGACGCGGTCGCGCCGAAGCCCGTCAGGTAGACGGCGTCGAACCCGGCGTGCTCGACCAGGCGGGCCGACAGGGCGTCGTAGGCACCGGGCACGAGCAGCGGTTCGGACCGGGACAGCAGGGCGCGCAGGCGCGCCGGGGCGCCGGCGGCGGGGGACTTGAAGCTGCCCATCAGGTGTGTCCGTCCTCGTACGTCGCGGGGTGGGCCCGCAGGTAGGGGGCGACCTCGTCCTCGGACAGGACGTCGGCGTACTTCGCCTGCAGGTCGAACAGGTTGGCCTGGTGCGGACCCGGGCTGCGGTCACCCACGGCCTCCCGCACCACGATCGGCCGGAAACCGTGCTGCAGCGCGTCGAGGGTCGTCGCCCGCACGCATCCGCTCGTGCTGACCCCTACGACTATGACGGTGTCCACCCCGCTGGAGGTGAGCACGGAGGCCAGCGCCGTTCCGAAGAAGCCGCTTGCGTACTGTTTGACGACGACGACCTCACCCGGCAGCGGCGCGACCTCGGGCATCGGCTCGCTGAGGGGCTCGCCCTCCACGAAGTGGCGCAGGCCCCGGACTTTGGCGAAGAACAAGCCGCCGTCGATGCCGCCCGGTGCGTACGCGACCCGCGTGTGCACGACCGGGTGGCCCCCTTCGCGCGCGGCCCCCAGAACCCGGGCGGCCGACTCCAGGCACGCCCGGGAGCCGAGGTCGAGGTCGCTGCCGAGTGTGAAGTAGGCCTGGGCGAGGTCGACGACGACCAGTGCGGGGCGGCGGCCCCAGCCGATCGTGCCGCCGAAGGCCGCCTCGACGTCGTCGTCGCCCCGGCCGGCGCGGTCACCGGGCCGCGCGCGGACCGCACCGGTGTCGCCGACGACGGGGTTGTTCGTCACGCCCAGGTCGGTGCCTGGGGCGCGGGCAGGCCGGTCTCCTCCAGACACCGCTCCAGGATGACGTCCAGCGGTGGGCCCATGTCGAACACCGGCAGCTGTTCCGGCCGTGCGGCGGTCATCGATCGGCGTAGCTCGGCGGTCGTGGCGGCGTCCACCGAGCCCTCCGGGTCGCAGACGACCCCGTAGCGGCGGGCGCCCTGCGTGCTGACGAGACCGCGCCGCACCTCGAGCGCCACGAGGTCGGGATCGCGGGCGAGCGGGTCACCCCAGCCGCCGCCGCCCCAGGTGACGAAATGCAGGACGTCGCCCTGGCGCACCGGCACGTCGTGGACCTTGCTGGGTAGCACCTCGGTGGTGCCGTCGACGCGCTCGAGCCACTTGCGGCCGCGGGCCCCCGGCGTCCCGCCGTTCACGCCCCACGGGTAGGTCAGCCAGCGGTCGTCATGGATCGCCACCGTGCCGGGCTCAAGGAACCGGTAGCTCACGTCGACGCCGTTGCCGCCGCGGTGCACGCCCGCCCCGCCTGTGTCGGCGACGGTCTCCCAGCGCTCGATGCGCATCGGGTAGTAGCTCTCGAGGTATTCGCACGGGATGTTCACGAACGACGGCCACAGCGAATGACCGTCCGGTCCGTCGCCGATCGGCCGGCCGGGGATGCCACCGAAGCCGATCGAGTAGAGCTGGAACCATTCGCCCTTGCGGTCACCGCCGGAGTAGGTGCCCGAGTACATGAAGTGCGGCGAGGAGGAGAAGCCAGCGGCGTTGAGCAGGCTCGGGTTGGTCTGCCCAAGCAGGCCGCCGAACAGGTCGAACACCCGGCCGATACCGTGGTTGCGGGCGTTGAGGGCCGCTGGGTACTTGGGCTTCCAGAAGCTGCCGTCCTCGATCGTGACGTCGATGAGCGGGTAGAAGCCGTCGTTCCACACGATCTGCGGGTCAGCGACAGTGATCATGTAGATCCCGAAGAACATCCGGGCCAGGTTCTCGTTGAGGTAGTAGTTGATCGGGCCCTGCGCCTGCGGGCTGCTGCCGCTGAAGTCCAGGTGCACCTTGTCGCCGGTGCGGGTCAGCGCGAGCTTGAGCTGGTAGGGGCCGAAGCCGACCCCGTCGTCGCAGATCCAGTCGCTGAACTCGAGCCGCTGCCCATCAGCGAACACCACTGCGAGCAACGTCTTCATCGCCTGGTAGTTGCGCTCGAGCAGGGCGTCCAGCGCCGAGACGTACCTCTCCGGACCGAACCGGTCACACAGCTCCTGGATCCGCCGCCCAGCGGTGCGGCACGCCGCGACGATGCCGTTGAGGTCGGCGCGGTTCCACTCGGGCTGCCTGACCTGGTTGAGGATGATCCGCAGCGGGTCCTCCTGCAGCACGCCTTTGCGGTAGAGCTTGAAGGGCGGGATGACCACGCCCTCCTCGAAGATCGTTCGCGCGTCCGTCGGCATCGAGCTCGGCGTCTTGCCGCCGACGTCGGACATGTGACCGAACATCGCCGACCAGCCGACGACCCGCCCGCGGTGGTAGATCGGCATGACGACGAGCCAGTCGTTGGCGTGGCTGATCGCCGCGTCGCACGAGTACGGGTCCGAGGTCAGCAGGACGTCGCCCTCTTCCACGGTGTCGTGGAAGCCCTCAAGGAATGACGGGATCGACAGGCCGAACTGCCCGACCATCATCTTGCCGTCGGGGTCGCCGATCAGCGGGAACTCATCGTGCTGCTCCCGGATGCCGGGCGAGAGGGCCGTGCGGAACAGCACCTCGTCCATCTCGTAGCGGGCGTTGCGCAGCGCGTTCTCGATCAAGTCGAGGGTGACCGGGTCGACCTCGACGCGGGCCAGCGGCTCGGTCGTGCTCTGGATGATCTGGGCCATCGGTCAGTCCTCCGTCGGACGGATCAGCAGGCTGCCGCTGGGGTGCACCGTCGCGGTGTGCCCGGGCAGAACGAGGGTGGTGGAGTCCATCTCAACGACGACTGCCGGGCCGGCGACGACGTTGCCGGCCTTGAGCAGGAGGCGGTCGTAGAGGTCGGCGTCGACGTGGCCGCCGTCAACCCAGATAGGCGTGGTGCCGGTGCGGGCGGCTGAGGCGTCCGGGCCGCCCTCCTCGAGCGGCGGCGTCGAAACGTCTGGACGCGGCCCGGTGACGGTGGCGCGGACAGTGACAAGCTCCTGCTCGTTGTCGAGCAGGAAGGAGAACAGCCGCTCGTGCTCGGCGTCGAAGGCGGCCCTGAGCGAGTCGAGCCCGGCACCCTTGCCGTCGAAGGCCGCGAAGTCGACCGCAACCGGCACCTCGAAGCCTTGGCCGTGGTAGCGCAGGTCGGCCGACCACGTCGTTGACTGCCGCGGGCGGGGAACGCCGTCGGCTTCGACCGTGGCGGCCGCCTGCTCGGCCAGCTCGGCCAGCAGGTCCGTCATCTCGGAGTCGGTGAGCTGGGAGAACCGTCGCACGACCGTGCGGGCGGCCTCGTCGCGCACGCTGGTCGTGGCGTCGCCGTAGGCGCACAGCACTCCAGGGGAGGGCGGGATGACGACTGGCCAGGCGCCGGTGAGGCGGCCCAGCGCGTTGGCGTGCAGCGGCCCCGCGCCGCCGAACGCCACGAGCGCGAAGTCGCGCGGGTCGAAGCCCTGCTGCACTGAGACGAGCCGCAACGCCCCGAGCATGTTCTCGTTGACGATGGCGATGATCCCCGCTGCAGCAGCCTTGGCGCTCGGGAGGCCGGTGCTGTCGGCGATCGTCTGCACGGCGTCGCGTGCCGCTTCCGCATCGAGCGTGATCTCCCCACCCGCGAGGGTGCTTGGCAGGTGGCCGAGCACGACATTGGCGTCCGTGACGGTCGGCTCGAGGCCGCCGACACCGTAGGCGGCCGGACCGGGGACGGCGCCGGCGGACTGCGGGCCGACCCGCAACGCCCTGGTAAGTGGCGGGACGTGCGCGATCGAGCCGCCGCCGGCGCCAACCGTGCGGACGTCGACCGAGGTCGCACGGACCTTCAGGTCGCCGACCATCGTTTCGCGGCCGACCCGCGGCTCGAGGTTCTGCACGAGCGCGACGTCGGTCGACGTGCCGCCCATGTCGAAGGTGAGGAAGTCGCGGAATCCGGCCTGCTCAGCGACCCAGGCTGCGCCGGTGACGCCCCCCGCCGGCCCCGACAGCAGCAGGCTCACCGGATTGTCGGCCGCTGCCCGCGCGCTAGCCAGGCCGCCGTCGCTACGTAGCACGTAGAGCGGGCCTTCGATGCCGGCTGCCTGGAGTTTCTGCTCCAGGTTCGCCAGGTAGCGGGACACCTGCGGCTGCACGTAACTGTTCGCGACGGTGGTGAGCGTCCGCTCGTACTCGCGCATCTCGGGCAGCACCTGCGAGGAGATGGACACCGGCACGCCCGGCAACTCCTCCTGCGCCCAGGACAGGACGCGGCGCTCGTGCGCGTCGTTCGCGTAGGAGTTGATGAGGCTGATCGTGAGCGCCTCCACGCCCCGGCCGGCCAGCCGGCGCAGCGCGCCGCGCGCACCGTCCTCGTCCAGCGCAGTGACCTCGGAGCCGTCGGCGCCGATCCGGCCGGCCACCTCGACGGTGTCCTGCAGGTCGGCCAGGGGCTCGGGCTTGGGCCAAATGATCCAGCCGGCCAGCCCGCCGGGCACGAAGGACCGCGCGATCTGCAGGACCTGGCGAAACCCCTGCGTGGTGACCAGGCCGACCCGCGCGCCCTTGCCCTCCAGGATGGCGTTGGTCGCGATGGTCGTCCCATGCAGCACCTGGGCGACCTGGCGCAGCGCGATGCCAGCCTGGCCGCAGGCCTTCTCGATCCCGCGCAGGACGCCCACGGACTGGTCTTCCGGGGTCGATGGGGTCTTGGCCCGCCACGTCCTGCCGGTGGCTTCATCCACGAGCAGGATGTCGGTGAAGGTCCCGCCGACGTCCACCCCCAACCGGTAGCTCATGCGCTCTCCTGTGCGGTCAGGTCCCCGTCGCCGGACGGCAGACCGGTGGGCGGTTCATGGCGGACCTGTGGCAAGGAGTGCTCGGCAGCGGTGCGGCGCGGGCCGAGCAGCGCGGACCGGGCCGAGAACAGGTGGCTGCGCATGACGCTCTCAGCCCAGTCCGGGTCGCCGCTCTGCACCGCTGCCACCAGTTCAAGGTGGTGCTCGACGCTGCGGTGCATCGCGCCCTCGTCAAAGGCGCGGTAGGTGCGCATGAGGACCGTGCTGTGCACGAGCCCGGCAACGACGGAGGACAGGCTCGCGCTGCCGGCCAGGGTCAACAGGAGCTCGTGAAACTCTCGGTTGAAGCGGTAGACAGCATCGAGATCGGCGACGGTATCCCCACCGGGCCGGGCCGCCGCCGCGACAGCACACGCGAGCCGGCCGAGCTCGGCCACGTCCTGCGGCGACGCGGTGAGCGCGACGGACCGGGCGGCCACACCCTCCGCGTGGGCCCGCAGGACGAACACGGTGTCGAGGTCGGCGGCCGTGTGTGCGACGACGCGCGCCCCACGGTTGGCCGACAGCTCGACCAGCCCGTCGGCCGCCAGCCGGTGCAGCGCCTCCCGCACCGGAGTACGGCTTGTGCCCAGCTCACCGGCGAGCTCGACCTCACCCAGACGCTGACCGGGCTGGTGCCGACCGGACAGGATATCGGCACGCAGCCGGTGGAAGGCCCGGTCGGACGACGTGCCCATCGGCTCCACCTCCTATGAACTGTGTGCAACCTACGGCCGTCGGACGGGCTCGGCAATGGCCTCGAACGAGACCTTGGAAAGAAGTTGTATGCAACCCGGTCAGAGGACTAGCAGGGCCGCAAGCACCGCCCGCCGCCGTCGTCGAGGCAAACGAGACTCTCCCGGCAGGTCGCTCCGCTGACCAGCACGATCGCCGGTCGTAGCTACTGGAGCCGTCCGTTCGATCCTGCGGTGGTGGTGCTGGACATCATGCTGCCCGGGTTGTCGTTCTATGAGGTGTGCCGACGGCTGCGTCAAGCAGGTTCGCGGAGAGCCCGATTTTGATGCTTGTTCCTTGAGCAGCTGGTTGGTTAGTTCTGGCCCTGTTGCTGGTTGTCCACGTTGCTTGCCCGCGGGGTCAGCGAAGCCGCCGGGGCCATCAGAGGGACCCGCGGTTCCACACCAGGGGCATCAGCTGCGGGGGCCTTCTCCGCACCGGCCGTCTCGGTGCTGGTGGCGGTGTCCGGGGTGTTCTGGTCGCCCTTGGCCCAGCGACCCCGTCGCGCACAGCGACCACCCCTCGGCCGGCCCTGCGACGCCACTACCCGGCAGCTACGGGATGCTCCCGACCGCGGCACGGAAGGCCGCCGGCGACGCCCTGGGCGCATCGCTGCATGCCAGCTCCGGCCGGACCGGCGTGCACTACCTGATCTGGTACGGCCGGATTGGGAACGCCGACCGCGCCCGGGAGGGCTGGCGGCCCCACCACGGGCCGGCGTCTACACCTCGGCGCCGAGCACCCCTGCCGGGATCACGGGCGGCCATTGCGACCACGTCCATATCTGGGTCTAAAGTACCCGGCGGCGCTTTCTTGCCAACTACGCTGTGCTTATGGCGCAGCAGACGAAAGTGACGATGATTGATGACCTCGATGGGGAGAGCGAGGCGGTGGAAACCGTCCGCTTCGGTTTGGACGAC
>JAABUT010001258.1_pt1 | contig 30316 bp, 32 predicted proteins | sample 5559281 | NCBI WGS metagenome assembly JAABUT01 (sample SAMN10711880, study PRJNA513359) | rock metagenome | isolation source: Antarctica rocks | place: Antarctica: Victoria Land, Ricker Hills nord | collected 2016-01-04
GACTGGGGTGGTCGCCTCCTAAAAAGTAACGGAGGCTTGCAAAGGTACCCTCAGTACGGTTGGTAATCGTACGCAGAGCGCATTAGTAAAAGGGTGCTTGACTGTGAGACAAACAAGTCGATCAGGGACGAAAGTCGGCTAAAGTGATCCGGTGGTTCTGAATGGAAGGGCCATCGCTCAAAGGATAAAAGGTACTCTGGGGATAACAGGCTGATCTCACCCAAGAGCTCATATCGACGGTGAGGTTTGGCACCTCGATGTCGGTTCGTCACATCCTGGGGCTGGAGAAGGTCCCAAGGGTTCGGCTGTTCGCCGATTAAAGTGGCACGTGAACTGGGTTCAGAACGTCGCAAGACAGTTCGGTCCCTATCTGTGATGGGCGTTAGTAAATTGAGAGGACATGACCTTAGTACGAGAGGACCGGGTCGTATGTACCGCTGGTGTACCGGTTGTGCCGCCAGGTGCAATGCCGGGTAGCTATGTACAGACAGGATAAACGCTGAAAGCATCTAAGCGTGAAACCTACCTCAAGATGAGTTTACTTTTTGAAGGGTCGTCAGAGACTATGACGTTGATAGGCTGCAGGTGTAAAGGTGGCAACATCAAAGCCGAGCAGTACTAATTGCCCGTAAGCTTTAATTTTTTTTTTTGCCCTCCGCCCTAAAGGGGGAACTACGGAGAAGCAAACTGATACGTCATTACTCTATTCTTACAACTTCCCAATATGTACATTATTAAATGTCTGATATGAGGATGTCTGATGTAGGATATATTAAGTTTCCAGATCAGCAATCATAAAATCAGCCATCAAGACCTTATGGTGGTTATGCCGGGGGTGTTCACCTCTTCCCATACCGAACAGAGAAGTTAAGTCCCCCATGGCCAATGGTACTGGTACACCAACCGGGAGAGTAGGTAGCTGCCATATTTATTTATCAAAGCCTCACATTTATTGTGGGGCTTCTTGATTCTAATAAGTCTTTATAATTTTCTGTAATGATTTGAACTCACTTCTTCATTTTCATCATTACAAAGATTTTATCCTTGGTTCAATAAAGGTTTCTGATAAACTTAGTGCGTTTTCTTTGCTTGATAGCCTTACGTATACATATGATCGCAATGATTTCTTTACTTTTATGCATTTTAAAGAAAATTCTTTATTTAAATAAATTAGATAATTATTTACAACTTAATAAATTTAAATATATTGTATTGTTATACAAAAAATGAGAATTGTAATAACATCTGCTACAGAAAAAGAAATATTACTGATAAAACAAGGTATCAATCCTAATTTTTTAGAAGATAGTTCTACATCTAAAGTCTCTTTTATTGAGACTGGTATAGGCCTTTTGGCCTCATGTTATTATATATCAAAACTACTTTATGAACTAAAGCCTGATTTAATTATTCAGGCAGGTATAGCAGGAGCATTTGATACCAAAGTTGCATTAGCTGAAGTGGTAATAGTAAAAGAGGAAATTCTTGCAGACACAGGTGTAGAAGAGGATGGAAGTTTTATTGACCTTTTTGATATGAACCTTTTAAGTCAGAATTCCTTTCCTTTTCATAACAAAAGATTAATTAATCCGCAAATTGAAGAACTGAATTTTTTGAAATTAGATATGGTAACAGGCATTACTGTAAACGAAATAACAACGTGCAGTAAAAGAATCGAACAGTATAAAGCTAATTACGATCCGGCAATTGAATCAATGGAGGGAGCATCCCTTCATTATTGTTGCCTTCAGACCAACACACCATTCATCCAAATAAGGGCCATCAGCAATTTTATCGGTGAACGTGATAAAAGCAAATGGAATTTTAAAGACTCATTAAAAAACTTGTCTCAAATTGTTTTGGAGTATCTCGACCATCTATCTAAGAATGAGATAATAAATATACAGAAAAATGAAATTGACAATAGGATTTAGTCCCTGCCCCAATGATACGTTCATATTTGATGCGCTGGTTAACAAAAAAATAGATACGGAAGGTTTCGATTTTGAAGCAATACTGGAAGATGTGCAAACGCTCAACTCGTGGGCAATAGATAAAAAATTGGATATAAGTAAAATCAGCTATGGAGTATTGCCATTAGTGATAGAACAATACCTGCTGCTAAACAGCGGGGGCGCCTTGGGTAAAGGCGTTGGGCCATTATTAATTTCAAAAGAACAAAATGTTCTGGAATCAATTGAAAACAGGACAGTTGCCATACCAGGAGTAAATACTACTGCTCATCTGTTGTTTTCCTATGCTTTTCCCAAAGCAGTCAGGAAACAGTTCTTGGTATTTAATGAAATTGAAGATGCAGTGTTGACAGGCAAAACAGACACTGGTGTTATTATACATGAAAACAGATTTACCTACCAGGATCGGGGCCTGGTAAAATTAATGGACCTGGGAGAATTTTGGGAAAAGAAAACCGGGGCGCCCATACCACTTGGAGGTATAGTTGTAAGAAGAGACTTTGATTTACAAATCGTACATAAGCTTGAAGGGTTAATCAGGAAAAGTATAGAATATTCTTTTCATAACTATCCTGTTATTTCAGCTTATGTAAGCGAGCATTCGCAGGAAATGAGTGAAGACGTAATGCGAAAACATATCGATTTATATGTGAACGATTTTTCTATCAACGTTGGAGAAAAAGGTAAGGCAGCGGTTGAAAAATTATTAGATGTGTATTCTCATATGCATGATTTTTCCTTTTCTAATAAATCAATTTTCGTTTAAACGGTATTACAGAATGAAAAAGCTTGCGATAACGAACAAATAACATTGGAAGCAGTAACAAAATAAAAAAGACTATCTCAAAAAATGAGGATAGTCTTTCTGAAAAAATAAAATTTTTTATTCCGCTACCACTTCAAATTCAATTTCAGTATTGTTACCGTTACCAAAATCTATTGTTGCTTTATGTAAACCCAGCTCTTTTACTTCCTCCGTTATACTAATGCGTTTGCGATCAATTTCGTAACCTTTTTGATCACGGATTGCACGGCTAAGTTGTAAGGAGGTAACACTGCCAAAAATTTTACCACTTGTACCGGTCTTTGCACCAATTTTTATAGCAGCTTCTTTTAAAACAGCAATTACACTATTGATTTCAGACAGCAGTTTTGCTTCTTTTTTTGCCCGTTGCTTCTGTTTTTCTTCCATCTGCTTAAGGTTAGAAGTATTTGCTTCTACGGCCTTTTTCTGAGGAATTAAAAAGTTACGGGCATAGCCATTTTTTACTGATACCAATTCGTTGGCACCTCCCAGGTTATCTACGTCTTGTATTAATATTACTTGCATGATTGCCTCCTACTTTAAAAGATCAGTTACATAAGGTAATATAGCCATCTGGCGGGCTTTTTTTACTGCAGCAGACACCTTGCGCTGGTATTTCAATGAATTACCAGTGAGTCGGCGAGGTAATAGTTTTCCTTGTTCATTTAAAAACTTCTTAAGGAACTCCGCGTCTTTGTAGTCAATATATTTAATGCCATATTTCTCAAAACGGCTAAACTTTTTTGCGCGTTTTTCCTGTTTTATGGCCGTCAGGTACTTAATTTCATTTGCTTTTGCCATGATTAACTATACCTCCGCTGCTTTTTCGTTTCCTGTTGGTACGCCACTTCTCTTTCTTTGATTGTACTCGACGGCGTATTTATCGAGTTTTGTAACCATAAAACGAAGCACCTGCTCGTCTCTCAGGAGCTGAATTTTCAGCTTCTCATTGAAGTCGGATTGCCCTTTGAATTCCGCTACCCAGTAGATCGCTGTCGTTTTCTTCTGGATGGGATAGGCAAGTGATTTTAATCCCCATGGATTGGTACTTACAACCTCACCGCCGTTTTCGGTAATGATGTCTAAAAATTTTTTCTGAACTGCTTTGAAGTCGTCCTCAGAAAGTACCGGGGTAAAAATCACCATCAATTCATAATTGTTCATTAATCCCTGATTTTGATTTTAAAAATTTGTTTTTAGTAATTTGTTTTTATCAGCTAAAATACAAAAGCTGCCGATTTTTATTTAATCGGGCTGCAAAAGTAAGCTATTATACGTGAAAAAAATAAGATAAATAAGTTTTAATAATATTTTTTGCAGTAGAAGATAAAATGCATGAAATTAAACTTTACTTTTTTTGCCGGCGATAAAAGGAAAGGTATCAACTAAACACATCAGCGGAGTAATAAATAATGGTAAAACAAGACTTTTATATCTGACTATTGCACCGGTAAATGGAATTGTATAACCAGAAAGTACCATTATTGAGACAGGAAAAAAAAGTAGAAATAAGAGCAGGGATTCGGATTGAATTTTTTTATTAAAGAAAAGCATAGAGATTATGAATATAAATAGTAAAACCAAATTTTCGACGAAGGCCGGTATGTAACTTACGTTTTTTATTTCAGTAAGATGGGGGCGAATAAAAGCCATATCTAAAGCATTGGGAATAAATGAAACAAAACTTCCAATTGCAGGTTGTAATTGTGGCACACTTACTTTCGACCCTCCTTCTAAAAGCAAAAATTCGTGCTGCTTGTTTGCTATATAAGCAAGAAAATTTACAGAGGGGAAAATGAAAGTTATTAGAAGCAGAAAGGCAATACCGCTTACATAAACCGCAGCAAAAGTCCTCAGGTTTTTACCCGGGTATTTTTCGCACAACCACCACGATAACAGCGCCGGAAATAATGCAAACAAAACATAGTTTCTTAAAGAAAATACTGCTAAAAAGCAAAGGAGAAGAACAATAATTCTTTTCACAGTAAATTTGTCTCTCATGCTTTTATGAAAAAAGTAAATAATAATTCCTGCGACAGAAAGAATAAGTCCGTCTTTGTGAATACCGCTGCACCAAAAAAGAGTAGAAGGCAAAAGAAAAATGCCAATAATTATAGTCCATTTCTTACCGGGAAATAAGTGATAAAGCACCCGGAATAATGCGACAAGACCAAATAAAAATAAAAAATTAAAAAATATAATATTCGCATAATAGCTATTATGAGTAAAAATGTTAATTACCGCAGTTAACTTAATTATTACATTACTTTTTAAATCGTTCCAATACGTATTTTCCCCGCTGAAAAGATTTCCGCTTTTATTATAACCATAGGTAAAAAGATCTTCTAAAAAAGCTTTGGGGTCTTGTAAAAGCCATTTGGTTTCAGCTAAACTTAATCTGTAAAACCGCCAGGTGTCAGCTCCGGCAGCATACTTTGGCAGAGAATAAAATTTTGCGTAAATAACGCCAGCAATAATCTTAATTAAAAAAAGAGCAATAAGAGTTCCTTTGCCAATTTTTGAAGTTTTGAAAAATGAAATTATAGAGATAAGAAAAGAAAAAAGAAGGAGGTAGAGTATAAAAATGACTATTTCCAAGCAAAGTTTTTATAATAGAATTTTAATCAATTAGATAATTTTTTACTGCAAAAAAAACAAGGCCTGCTGTATTTTTCAATCCAAATCTTTCCATTAACCGTTCTTTAATACTTTCGACAGTTCTTGCACTTATGCCCATTTTTTCGCCTATTTCCAGGCTGGTAAATTCTAAACATATATATTGAATTACTTCCTTTTCTTTTTCGCTTATCTCTACTTCTTTTTTTAAAGATGGCACAACCCTGTTTTTGTTTTGAGATTTTTTTATAAGTATTCTATTCACAAAATTATTTAAATAGTAGCCTTTTTCTACAACATCTGAAATTGCTTTTTTTATTTCTGCCGGATCTGTACTTTTTAAAAGATAACCATTTGCGCCATTTTCCATCAGGTGAACTACAAATCGTTCATCTTCATGCATAGTAAGCACCAAAACACCTATATCAGGATAATGCTGACTTATGTACTTAGTAGTTTCGATACCATCTTTTACCGGCATTCGCAGGTCCATTAGGATGACATCTGGTTTCACATCCTGTATTCCGTTAAGAAGCTCCTGGCCGTTTTCAGCCTCTAAAATAAATTTAATATTACTATAGTGGCGCAAAGAAATAATAACTCCTTTCCGAAAGATTTTATGATCGTCAGCTATGGCCACTTTTATTTCACCCATGTTTTAAAGGTAAACAACAAAATGAAATTTGCGGCAATGTATGCTAACAAAGATTATTTCTCGTCAAAATCTTTAGGAATATTAATAGTTACTTTGAAATATTGGTCCCTATCCTGTTCAAAATAAATACTTCCAAATATAACTTTAAGCCGGCTCTGTATGTTTTTTAATCCCAGTCCCGCACTGCTTTTCGACTTTAATATAAAGTCATCATGGGTCAGGCCTTTTCCGTCATGCTGCAAACTGATAGTAATATTTTCGGCGTCATTATTCTCAATAAAATGTATAAAGCTGGAGTGGCTGTGCTTTAAAATATTATTAATTAATTCCTGTATTACCCTGAAAATAATTAGTTCTTTTTCTGCTTTTAAGCGGATTTGATAGTCATTGAAACAGCACGTGACATACAAAGAGCCGGACGCGTTAAGTTTGTAAAAAAAATCATTTACTGCACTCTCCAGTCCGAAATCTTTTAAAGTAGGCGGCATCAGGCTGTGAGAAATGTTGCGGACAAGCTGAATGGCGTCATCAATTATTTCTTTGATACTGAAAATAGTTTGAAGTTGTGTTGTTTTATCCTGGTTTACCATGTTTTCAGAAAGATACAACCGCGCGGTAGCAAGCAAGGGGCCGGCGTCATCGTGTAAGTCTGCGGCAATTCTCTGGCGTTCCTCTTCCTGCAATTCAATAGAAGCACGAAGAAGAACCTTCTGTTGCTCAGCTTCCATTTCTTGCATCTTTTGCTGGTATAAGATAACTCTTCGCTGGTGAAATATTATAAAAACGATAAGAGTGATTGCCAGAAAAAGCATACCAATAGTTCCTAATAGCAATGTAGAAAAGAATCCGGTAATTAATAAAGTCATTTTTATATGCCTTCCCTTTTTATTAAATTATTTCTATCGGTTTTGCTAAATCCCGGTTTCATAAATATAGCAACAGAGAGAAGAATAGTTCTTATAATAGTGAAAATGTAATTAAGTATATAGTATTTTTCCTGTTCTGTAAGGTTTAAAGAAGGAATAAATAAATAAAGAAAAAAAGTTCCTGAGATGTAAATAAAAAAAGCGGTAACTATCCAAAATGCAGATTCTGCATATATAAAAGCTGAATCTATTATTATTATTTGTTCATAATAATAATAAATTATAAACCCAAGAACAGTGATGTTTTCAAAATTTATGCAACTCGAATAATAGCTTTTACTCCCAAATTTTAAAAACGAAAAAACCCAGAAAACGGTAAAAATGATACTTAAAAAAAATAATATTTTTTTTAAAAAATGAGCCTTGATGATTAAATAAAAAAAATAGTAAAGCGATATGGTTTCTATTAATAAAAGAATATTATAGAATAAGAAGTTACTTTTATGTTCATAATAAATTAAGTAAAGAGTATAAACATCATTAACAAAATACAGAATTGATAATAAAATAATAATCCATAAACTTTTAATAAAAATTCTTTTTATAAAGAATAAATATAAGATTACGGGTAGTATTTGTGTGAAGACAGAAATATTTCTTATTGTATCTAAAATATTAATTTGTAAAAGTTTAGTTCAAATATAAATAATTTTTGAACTAAACTTTTTGATGTCCGTATTACTAATACCATCCTCCCTCGCCTTGTGGATTAGTGCTGCCATCACAATATGGCGGGCACGATCTTGCGCCGGAGGCAACAATACCTTTATTCTTTACTATCTCTCCGTCGTCTCCTACAGTGCAGTAATCGAGAATATTTTTTCCGTTTTCATCGGCTCCTGTTAAAACCACCTGTCTAAGCCCTAATTCGTTTACTGCATAAAACATACGAATGCCCGCAACGCCCGACTGGGCAAGAATAGCTTCTATAATGTCGCGACCCATGAAGTGAGCTAAAACGTCGTCAGGGTTTTGATCATAATTTGTTTTGATCATTTTTGCGCCTTTTTCGTATCCTACATCTTCTCCTACCTGTGCAGAGTAACCTTTTTTTTGCTCGTACACTTTTCCTTTTACAACATAAAGTTCTGTGTTTGTCATAGATAAAGTTTTATGGGGTTGATTAATTAAAAACTATAAGACAAATTTCCTATTCTGTTTTTTTTTGCACAAGAGGGGGAAATGATGAAAAAGTGTATAAATAATTTAAACAATTGATAGACAAAACGTTAGGAAAGTTTTGAAATCGGTATTAAAATAAAAATTTAGTAAAAATACTTTCGCTTTCGGTAGAAATACGGGGCAGAAGATAGTAAAATTTGCATCTGTGGTAAGGTAAATACTTATAATATTGCGTTCTGTTTTTCAAAACGCTTTATTTATTCATTCAATCTATAAAAAAATAAGTCTACAAACAATTATAGAATCTTATGGAGAGGCTAATTCAACTGGCATTGGCAGACGAGTATGAAATCTTCAGAGATGGAATTAGGATAGCTATGAAAGGCCGTGACTTTGTAAAAATAATATGGGAGGCAGGCAATAGCATGGATATGATAAAAAAGCTGAAGTTTAAAACACCGGATGTTTTGTTGCTGGATATAAGCATGCCCGGGACCAATGCTATTGAAGATTTGCAATTGATAAAAAAAGAATATAAAGATTTAAAGGTTATTATTATTAGTATGTATGATGACAAGGAAATCATAAGAGAGATGATGGAACATGGGGCGAATGCTTATCTTTCCAAACGCGCGGATGGCGATGAGATTTATAGAGCCATCATCACCTGCATAAATGATGACTTCTATTTTAATGACCTGGTAAATGCTGCAGTTTTACATAAACTGCAGGAGAAAAAAACAGTAAGAAACTTTTATCCAAAACCTGTTAAATTCAATGACAAAGAACTTAAAATTTTAAAATTGATAAGTGAGGATAAAACAACTGAAGAAATTTCTGAAAATGTTTTTTTAAGTCCGAGAACCGTTGAGACTATCCGGCAAAATATGAAAACAAAAGTTGGTGCAAAAACGATTGCAGGATTATTAATGTATGCGATCTCAAATAAACTTTTACAATAAAAAGCAAGACAGTTGGATTTTTTTAAAAAACCGGCCCGCGTTTGCAGGCCGGTTTTTTAGATTTTGGGGTTTTTCAAATTTCAGAGACCGCTTTTCATAGAGTTATTGGATTGTAAACAGGGCTTTGCTTTTCTTTGTTAAATTTTAATATAAAAAGATAAAGCTTTTTGTGTAAAGTGTATAATCATCTTCTCTGATTTTTTTGATATTATCCTCATCAAAAATAACTACTTACCCGACGTTAACTTCACGCAAAACTGCCCTATTTTATATCTTCAAATTATACTCCTTATATCGTGTTAATACTAAAAAAAGGTATGGTGATTTTACTAAAATGTTAAAACTTATTGGGAGCGATTAATTTATTATTAACCGGAATTGAATATCTTTCAGTGTTTCAAACAATTAATATAATAGATAACTTATTTGCTGCAGAATGAATAAAGATATTAGCGTAAAAATAAAAGTTTTAATTACTGACGATCATGCTGTTTTTAGAACGGGCGTAAAAACCTCTTTGTCGTATTATCCTGATATTGAGGTTATAGGTGAAGCAGAAAATGGTATACAATTACTTAAGTATCTCAAGGTCCTTCAGCCCGATATCATTCTCTTAGATATACAAATGCCACTAATGGATGGAATAACTACTTTGCCTGAAGTAAAAAAAATATCGCCAAATGCAAAAGTAATCATGCTGACAATGAATGATGATATAAGCATGATAAGTAAGCTGATGGAAATCGGGGCAAACAGTTACCTGATAAAAAATAGCGACAGCGAAACTATTTACGAAGCAATTAAGACAGTATACACAAAAGAATTTTATTTTAATGATTATACAAATAAAGCAATGCTTTCCGGGCTTAGAAATAAGAGAGCCGAGCAGCACACGCCCGACGAGGTAGAGCTTAGCAATAAAGAAATCCAGGTTTTAAAATTGATGTGCGATGAAAAGAGTACTAAAGAAATTGCTGACGTTGTTGAGATCAGTCCACGAACCGTAGAAGCAATAAGAGACCGGCTAAAAATGAAGACTGGCGCAAAAAGTACAGCAGGATTAATTTTGTACGCAGTAAAGCATGGAATAGTAGAAGGGTAAATTATGCCTCTGATCTTTTGAATACCTGTACCCGCTTTTGTTAGCATTAACTTTGTGTCGCTCCTGTGTTCAAAAAAAGTTTTGGGCAGTTTTCTTCACATCGGTTGCTTTTCTTAAGACTTTAAACCTTTTTATTCCAACTATTTGTAAAAGGGGTTGTTGTACTAAAAAGAATGAAAGCTGCAGTAAACATTTTTTGGTTTAGAAGGGATTTACGGCTACATGATAATGCTGCTTTATTTTATGCCTTAAAAGATGGCAGGCCTGTTGTGCCGTTATTTATTTTTGACAAAAATATTTTAGATAAGTTAGAAGATAAAGCTGACAGACGCGTGGAATTTATTCGTGCGGCTATTACAGAAGTACAGCAACAGTTGGTAAAAAGGCAAAGCAACCTGGAAGTATATTATGGTTTTCCTGCAGAGGTTTTTGAAAAGCTTTCTGATAAGTACCAGATCGAAAAAGTTTTCACCAATCACGATTACGAACCCTACGCGAAGAAGAGAGATGAAGAAATTATAAATCTTCTGCAGAAAAAGCACATATCTTTTTATACCTATAAAGACCAGGTAATATTTGAAAAGAGTGAAGTTGTAAAAGAAAACACGCAGCCATATACAATCTTTACCCCCTACAGCAGAAAATGGAAGGATACGCTTAATGACTTTTTTCTTTCCTCTTACCCCACTGCAAAATATTTCAAAAATTTTTTTAACCAGCCTCCTTCAGAGATACCTTCATTGGAAAGTATGGGCTTTCAAAAAGTAGATTATCCTTTTCCTTTAAAAGAGTTAAAAGAGGAAATAATAAAAAAATATGGTGATACAAGAGATTTTCCGGGTGTTGAAAATGGCACTTCGAGGTTAGGCGTTCATTTGCGTTTCGGTACGGTAAGCATCAGGGAAATTGCACGGCTTGCTAAAAGCTTAAACGACACTTATTTAAATGAATTAATCTGGAGAGAGTTTTACATGATGATATTATGGCATTTTCCGCGGGTAGGCGAAGGACATGCTTTTAAACCTGAATTTGAAAAAATACAATGGCGGAATAATGAAGAAGAATTCGCAAAGTGGTGTGAGGGGATGACAGGATACCCAATAGTTGATGCAGGCATGAGAGAGCTAAACGCAACAGGCTTTATGCATAACCGGGTAAGAATGGTGGCGGCCTCCTTTTTAACCAAGCACCTTTTAATAGACTGGCGATGGGGAGAAGCGTATTTTGCTCAAAAGCTTTTGGATTTCGAACTTGCCTCAAACAATGGCGGATGGCAATGGGCACTCGGCAGCGGAACGGATGCTGCACCTTATTTTCGCATATTTAATCCTCACTTACAAGCAACAAAATTTGATAAAAGTCTTGCTTATATAAAAAAATGGATACCTGAACTAAATGAATTTACTTATCCTCTTCCGATAATCGAACATGATTTTGCCCGCAAAAGAGCGCTTGAAGTGTTTGGGAAAGCATTACGATAGACAATGGCTTTTCAAGAGTATCCTTATGATAACCGGGAGTGGAATTTGAAAAATTAAGTAAAAAAGATTTATTGATACAAACGTGGAATTTCCTAAAGCTCAAAAAAAATTTTCTTTCTTTATTTTCTCCTTAATCTCGCTAAAATCTAAAAATATGTTTTGTTATTTGGCCTCAAGGGTAAAACCAATAGTTGTACCGATATCGGGCTTACTGCGCGCATGTATGGTTTGGCCATGAGCTTCAATAATATGTTTGCAGATTGCAAGCCCGAGGCCTGTGCCGCCAACGTCTCTGCTGCGACCGGCATCGGTACGATAAAACCTTTCGAAAATGCGCGGAAGGTGTTCTTCTGCTATACCAATTCCATCGTCGCTTATCTCTGCCAATACATGTTTTCCATCTGTTTTGTAAATACTGGCTACAATATGTCCGTTTTCTTTTCCGTACTTTATTGAATTGCTCACGATATTAATAATTACCTGCCTTATTTTTTCTTTGTCCGCAAATACTGCCACGGGTGGTTCACATCCTTTTTTTATGCTGCATTTTATGTATTTAGCGGAAGCTTTTATCGACAGCGACTCATACACCTCTTTAATTAGATCCTGAATGATAAAATTTACTTTGTGCAGCGGTTGTTCGCCGCTTTCAAGTTTTGTTATTTCATCAAGGTCGCTTACAAGCGTTACCATTCGTGCAACGTTGCGTGCTGCATTTTCTAAAAATTTTTTGCTCACTGCAGGGTTTTCCAGGGCGCCATCAAGTAAAGTGTCTACATATCCCTGTACTGCAAAAATGGGAGTTTTAAATTCATGAGCAAGGTTTTGAAGAAATTCTTTCCTGTAGGCTTCGTTGGTTTTAAGCGCTTCAATTTCTGCTTTCTGCTGTGCTGCCCATTTTTCTACATCTTCTCTTACTTCGTCTATGCTTTTTTGCGGAAGCAGGTATTTGTAATAGGTCTCTTCCCGTTTAGATGCTTTTGTCTGGTAAATAAACTTATAAATCAGTTTTATTTTCCGGTAAATAAATCGCTCGAGTGTAAACTGGATCAGAAGAAAGCTGCCGATAAAAATGATAACAAATACAAGAAGTGCAACCCACCACCTGGGATGCATTAAATAATAACCAAGTGTAATAGGAACGGTAAGTATGCCTGCGGTGTATAAAGATAACTGCTGTGGTGAAAGATTTTTAGTTGCGAGCATTACACGAATTTACGAAACACCTGCAGTTATTTTAACCCTTTTTGATAAATTTTTTTAATCCTGCATCTCAAACTTGTAACCAACTCCTTTTACGGTTGTTACGCAGTCAATACCAAGCTTTTGCCTTATTTTTCTGATGTGAACATCTATCGTACGGTCTCCTACAATCACCTCTGCTCCCCAAACCTGGCTCAAAATTTCGTTTCTCAAAAAAACTCTTCCCGGCTTCGATGCAAGCAGGTACAGCAATTCAAATTCTTTTTTTGCAAGCACAACATCGTTTCCGTTAAGAACGACCATAAATCTTTCCGGGTCTATAACCATATTTCCCAGTTTCAGCGTTTTCCCTTCTTCTTTGTTTAAACGCCTGAAAATAGCATTTACACGGCTCACCAGCACTTTAGGGCTTATTGGTTTGCTTATATAGTCATCCGCACCTGTTTCAAGGCCTTTTATCTGAGAAGATTCATCATTAAGAGCGGTAAGAAAAATGATAAGGGTATCGTTATATTCAGGTTTTGCCCGGATTATTTTGCAAACATCGACACCGCTCATTTTTGGCATCATTATATCAAGAATAACAAGGTTAGGTTTAAAAGGGCCTATTTTATCCAATGCTTCGATCCCGTTTTTTGCGGTCAGTATTTCATATCCTTCTTTAATAAGATTGTAGGAGATTATTTCCAGTATATCAGCTTCATCATCAACAATTAAAACCTTTTTTAAGTTAGATTCCATTAACAATATTTACACAAAAATAATTTTAAGGCAATGCCAAAGAGTAGAACGATTATTATATAATTGTTAACTCCTGATATATGAAGGTAATAAAATGAAACCCTAAAAGAAAAAACATTAAATTATCGCATGCGCTTTGGTAGTATTTTTGTACGATGAATTTGCATATGTCAAAATTTTTACTTTTTTTATTGCCTTTTGCTTTTTCGGTCAGAATGTTTGCACAGCCTTCTCCTGCTGTCCCTTTGATAAGAAAGGTATTTCATGATAATATTGATAAAAGTCAGAAAGAAATAGACTTGCTCGATAAGAAACAAGACAGGTCTTTGAATGCAGGTACCGACGATGAAGTAAACCAGCAGGTTAGTTATACGTTGTACAATAAGGTGGATGACATTGAGAATGAAATCGAATTGAACAAGAGCCTCGGAGCTAATGAAAAAGTTGGATTTCTCAGGGGGCTGAACGAAGTTCTAAGTTCTTTTGTTGCCGGGTTCAAGGCGAAAGAACTGAAAGCAGATCAGCTTCCCGTGCTTGTAAATGCTTACCAGGAGGCTATGGATCTTGAATTAAAACAAGCTGCTATTACACCCGTACTAAAGGACCTTGAGCCGGAGGTAGGAAGTATTTTGCTAAAAGCTTTTCCTTTTCAAAAAAATGCCGGGTTAGCTGAAAGCAAAGAAATAATGCTTTTAAAAACATGCGACAAATATCCTGACAAGATTTTACCCATTCTCCGTACAAATCCAAATGTAAGTTTTGCTGACAGTCTTTTAAAAATAGTAGCTCACACTCACCAGGAAGATATTTATACGTATGCTCAATCTACAAATACGCCATTAGGAAGAAGAATACAAAAGATAGACGATACATTAATTCAGACCATTTCGCGGCTGGCAAATATAAAAGAAGGACGACTTTATTTTCCTTTTCTCGATAATTTGAACAAAGGAAAAATTACAATGGATGAAATCAGTAAGGCTAAGGACGATGTATATAAATATTACGGACTTCTGGTAAATACAAAGATTGATTACGCACAGAGAATGCGTCAGCGCGATACGCCAATGGCTATGAAAGCCCTTACAGATATGCTGTATCAAAAGGCAGTCGGGGAATTTATTAATGAAATTAATGGACTGCATGACTCGCCTGATAATATACGAATGAAAAAAGTGGAGCCACTGAATGCACAGGAGCTATATTATTTATGCGTAATGGGTGAAACAGAAATTTATACCAGCAGTTATCTGAAGGTGTACGAGCGTATTTTTCAAAGAATGAAAAATCCGAACAGCGATACGCTTTTGATGAGTGTAAACTTTGACCGTTTTAAAAAGTTTATAAAAATGGCTGCTAACTATAATACGCTTGATGACTTTTTAAAAAGAATGGATAAGGGTAATGGAGAAATTTTGATGCAGGCTTTTGCAAATGGATTAGAGCGGACCAACACGCTCGAGGATGCAGTAGATGTGGCCGACAGCTACGCAAGTATTTCAGACAATAATTTGCGAAAGCTTATTCTTGATCAGGTTGAGACAAATCTTGACAAGCAGACGAAGGCTGATAATAAAAGAGGCCTTGCCATTTATGACCTTTTAAACACAATTTTTTTAAGTCTGGATTCATCAAGTAAAGTAGATATTTCTGCAAAATTCGGCATTCCGCCTATTTATACAGTTTCAAATAATTCGCTGAAAAATAAAGCTGGTAAAATAATTATTCAGCAGTTTTTTTACGGAGACCCCGACGGTGTTAATTCCTTCAACCAGTTCAGGTATTCTTATAACTCACCGGGATGGAAAATTCTGAATAAAAAAGATTGGATAGAAGTGAGTTCTGCCAAAGGAGTACCTGTAGTTATTTACGCCAACAGGCCACTTGATGAAAAAGAAGGATTAGATGAAGAAGCTCAAAGCAATTTAGACTCTTATCTTTCTGACAATGACATTACTCCTGCAATTGTTATTCACAGGGGTCACAGCTATCATGTATCTTCTACTATATCCCAGCTGTTCCCTACCTGCAAGGTTGTTTTTCTCGGAAGTTGCGGAGGATATCAGAATGTAAATGGGGTCTTAAACATTTCACCTTATGCCCATATAATAGCCAGCAAGCAGGTAGGCAGCGGTACAGTTAACGGACCGATGATTATGAGTATAACGGAAACGCTGCGGCAGGGAAAAGACCTGAACTGGCCCGAAATGTGGAAGAGCTTTGGCAAGAAATTGAAGAATAATAATCTTTTTGAAGATTATGTACCGCCATATAAAAACCTTGGTGCGCTGTTTATAATGGCATATAATAAAGTAATGGAAGGGTAATTTTAAAGTGAAATAATCAAAAAAAAGAGAGCGACTTTACAAGCAGCTCTCTTTTTTCTTTTAGTGATTTTATAACGTTAATGATATTTTTGCAAGTATGTCAGATGAAGTGAAAAAAAAAGTTTTCGATTTCTCTCTTTTAAACAGGGTTTTTCAATTTGTAAAGCCATATACTGCTTATTTAGTTATCAGTATTGTACTATCTGTAATGTTGGCCGTATTTGCCCCTGTACGTCCCTACCTTATTAATCTCACTGTAGATGTTGCCACCGGCAAACCTGTACACATGCCAGGATGGCTAAAGTTTTTTCTTTTCGATGCTAATGTATCAGATGCCACAAGATTTATTATTGCAGTTACTATTTTTCAGATAGTATTTCTGTTTATTGAAACTGCATTCAGGTTTGTTTTTTCTTTTCTTACTTCCTGGCTTGGTCAGAGTGTTGTAAAAGACATGCGCGTGGTAGTATATAAAAAGGTAATGAACTTAAATCTTTCTCAGTTCGATAAAACACCTATCGGCACCTTAACCACCCGTACTATAAATGATATAGAAAGCATCAACGATATTTTTTCCGACGGGCTAATTCCTATTATTTCAGATTTGCTTTCCATTATTTTTACGCTGGCGATTATGTTTTATATGGATTGGCGATTAACCTTAATAAGTCTTATTCCTTTCCCCATATTGATTATTTCCACTTATTACTTTAAGGAAAGTGTAAACCGGTCTTTTATGAAGGTGAGAAATGCAGTTGCTGCACTAAATGCTTTTGTACAGGAGCATATAACAGGTATGCAGATAGTACAGGCATTTGCCGCCGAAGAAAGAGAATTTGCAAAATTTAAAAAAATAAATACAGAACACCGCGATGCAAATATTCGTGCCATTTTTGCTTATTCTGTCTTTTTCCCTATTGTTGAAGTGGTACTTGCTGTAAGTATGGGTTTACTCGTATGGTGGATTGCCGGCAACCAGCTCGATGCCGGTTTGCTCGTTGCTTTCATTCTTTATCTCAACCAGATTTTCAGGCCATTAAGAGTTATTGCAGATAAGTTTAACGTTATTCAAATGGGAATGGTCGCAAGCGAAAGAGTGTTTAAAGTACTTGATAATACAGATGTTGTGCAATCTGAAGGAACCTACGCACCCGCTGAAATCAGAGGTAAAGTGGAATTCAGAAAGGTTTGGTTTGCTTATGTAAAAGACCAATATGTATTAAAAAACATTTCATTTATTGCGCAACCAGGTGAAACAATAGCGCTCGTAGGGCATACAGGAAGCGGCAAAACCTCTATCATTAGCTTGCTCAACCGGCTTTACCACATACAAAAAGGCGAAGTCAAAATAGATGATGTAAAAGTAGAAGACTACAAGCTTGATGTGCTGAGAAGCCGCATAGGAGTGGTTTTGCAGGATGTATTTCTTTTTTCTGGAAGTATTCTGGAAAACATTACACTAAGAAATCCTGACATATTAAAAGACCAGGTAGTTGAGGCTGCAAAAATGATAGGCGTTCACGATTTTATAATGAGTTTACCGGGCAACTATGATTACAATGTTATGGAAAGGGGCAGTACGCTAAGCCTTGGGCAGCGGCAATTATTGAGTTTTATACGCGCACTTCTTTATAATCCGTCTATCCTTATTTTAGATGAAGCCACGTCTTCTATCGATACTGAAAGCGAGGCATTAATTCAGCATGCTATAGATAAGCTCATTGCAGGCCGCACCTCAATCATCATTGCTCATCGGTTGTCGACTATCAGAAAAGCGGACAAAATAATAGTAATGGACAAAGGTGAGCTAAAGGAAATGGGTACGCACCAGGAGCTATTGGCAAAAGGCGGTTTTTATGCTAACTTGCATAACATGCAGTTGGAAAAACAACAAACATTTGCCTGAGGAAATAGAGTCTCTTTAAAAATTTATTGTTATGAGGATAATGAGAATACCAAACGATGATAATGCTAAGAACCAAGTAAGTGAGCCCTTTGTTACTTACAAAGGCTTCGCTCATAAATCTGAAGATGAAAAGCTTTTAGAAGATGTTCGCAGGCCGGATTTGGAAAAGCTTAAGTTATTTTGTAAAATGCTTCGAAGGAATGCTGCTTTAAAAAAAGCAGTGATTGTAAATAATCTTTCCAAATAGAAAATGGATGTATTAGATGAAGAACTAATAGCATTCTGGCAAAAGCTAAATGAAAACAGTGTCAGATACATAATGGTTGGAGGGTTAGCTACCCGTTTCCATGGTTTTAATCGTTCTACTGACGATATTGATTTATGGCTGGAGGATACAGTAGAAAACAGGATAAATCGGAGATTACTCTTCAATAGAAACGATGCAATTTGTTCCGGAGTGGACTACATTTTACGCAGCCGGAGTCGAATTAGATATTATGACGAGTATGAAAGGACTTGAAGAGTTATCATTTGAGGAATGTTACTCTATCAGTCCGGTTGCTGATTTAAATGGTGTTCCTGTCCGTTTTCTTCACATCAATCATCTTATAGAAAATAAAAAAGTGGTCAACCGACCCAAAGACCAGGTAGATGTTATTTATTTAAAAAAAATTAAAGAATTGTCAGACCATCTCAAACCCTAACACTTTTCATTCATTTTTCTTTTTCAGGCACTTTTTTATCTTCCAGTGCTTATCTTTGCGCAAAATTGAGAACAGGTATGACTGTAAAGCGCTTCAAATCTTTTGTGGTAACGGTTTTCAGCTTATTTATACTATTATTGTCTAATATAGCTTTTGCACAGCATCAAGCTAATAATGGAGCTGAAAAAACTGAGAGCGGTGCAACCGTACAACACGAAGAAAAAATAGATGCGGCTAAGCTGATTATGGAACACGTGATGGATAGCCACGAATTTCATTTTGGTGAAATTAATGGCCACCCTGTGTCTATTTCCCTGCCTGTTATTCTATATTCTCCTCAGCGCGGGCTTAGTGCTTTCATGTCATCAAATTTTGAGCATGGTAATGCCGTTTATAACGGCTATAAGATGGAGAATAATAAGGTAGTTCCTGTAGATAATGAAGGTCATCCCGATCAAAATGTAAAAGTCTACGATTTGTCGCTTACGCGAAATGTGGTGCAAATGTTTATTTCCGTTTTACTATTATTAGTTTTGATGATTAACATTGCTAAAAAGTATAAAGCAAATGGTACAACAAAGGCACCATCAGGCTTTCAAAATGCTGTAGAGCCTGTCATTACTTTTGTCAGAGATGAAGTAGGTAAACCGAACCTTGGCCGCAATTATGAAAAATACATGCCCTACCTGCTAAGCGTTTTCTTTTTTATTTTAATTAACAGTCTCGTAGGATTGATACCTGGCTCAGCTAATGTTACAGGAAACATTTCCTTTACTTTCGTTCTGGCTTTTATTTCAATGATTATTATTCTTTTTAGCACAAACAGGCATTTTTGGGGTCATATATTCTGGCCTCCCGGCGTTCCTTTTTTTGTAAAGATTATTTTAATACCTGTTGAGTTTGCAGGTATATTTATAAAACCAATGGCATTAATGATACGTCTTTTTGCAAATATGATTGCAGGGCATATTGTTATCATTTGTTTCATTTCTCTTATTTTCATTTTCGCTGCAATGGGTAAAGTATTTGGAGTTGGATTCACTCCGTTTTCGCTTGCATTTACAATATTTATTTATTTTATCGAACTATTGGTAATATTCGTTCAAGCATTCATTTTTACTAACCTTACGGCAGTATTTATTGGCCAGGCTTTTGAAACCGGGCATGTAGATCATGGTGAGAATCCGCACGATCCCCATCCTACACACGATCATAAAGAAAAAGAATTCGCTTTATAATTTTTTTTTAATCAATAACAAAAACAAACAGTATGTCTTTAATGAGCATTTTGTTGCAGGTGGCTAATGACGCCGGGGCTAATAATTTTTCAATGTCGCACTTAGGTGGTGCTATAGGCGCTGGTCTGGCAGCCATCGGTGCAGGTATTGGCATTGGACAGATTGGCCGTGGCGCTGTAGAATCTATAGCTCGTCAGCCTGAAGCTGCAAATGACATCCGTGCTAACATGATCCTGACTGCTGCATTCGTAGAAGGTGTTGCCCTTTTCGCAGTTATAGCAGGCATACTTGCTGTGCTGAAGTAGTTACTTTAGCAGCAGTATAAGCACAAAAATTATTACTGCATCTTAAGCACAGGGCGGCGGATGCAGTAATTAACCCCAAACCCCTGAAGGGGCTTTTAAGAAAAGAACTTTTAATATTATAAACTCTCCCTTTAGGGAGTTGGAGGACTAAATATGGAACTTTTATTACCTGGAATAGGTTTAATTTTTTGGACATTAGTAGCTTTTTTAGTTGTTTTTGTCATTCTTAAAAAGTTTGCCTGGAAACCGATATTGCGTTCTTTAAAAGAAAGAGAGACAAGCATCGCATCGGCAATTGCTTCTGCCGACAATCTGAAGGCAGAAATGGCTTTAATGAAAAGTGAGAATGAAGCATTATTGGCTGAGGCGCGCGATGAAAGAGCAAGGATGATTAAAGAAGCAAAAGATACAACTGCAAAAATGATCAGTGAAGCTAAGGATAAAGCCAGAAATGAGTACGACCGAATTGTGGCAGAAGCTCAAATGGCTATTCTGCAACAAAAAAATGCGGCCCTTACAGATGTGAAGAACCAGATTGGGAACTTAGTCATTGAGGTAAGTGAGAAAGTATTACGTCGGAAATTGGACAACAGGAATGAACAGGAAAATTTTATTAAACAACAGGCTGAAATAGTAAACCTTAACTAAAAAATAGCAGCAAACATAAGCTGCAAGCTACATCCTTGAAGTTTATATCGAAAGCTTAAAGCTATAAAGAAATGCTCAATCCCAGGTTAGCAGGCAGGTACGCAAAAAGTCTCATAGATCTCTCTATTGATAGAAATCAACTTGAGATAGTATATAATGATATGCAATATCTTCAGGCAGTTTGCAAAGCAAGCCGCGAATTTGTCAGGCTGTTAAAAAGCCCGGTTATTTCTAAAGACAAAAAATCTAGTGCGATAAAGGCAGTAACAGCAGGAAAAGTTTCTGAATTAACGGGTGCCTTTAATATCCTTCTTATCAATAAAAACAGGGAGTTTTATTTACCTGAAATTGCAGACGCTTTTATCGATCAGTATAATGCTATTAAAGGAATACACAAAGTAAAATTAACTACTGCTGCTCCTATAAGTGAAGATGTGAAAAGATCCATTGTAAGTAAAATAATTAAGGAAACGTCGCTTGAGCACATTGAACTGGAGTCTGCTGTAAGAGAAGAATTAATTGGTGGTTTTATACTTGAATATGATAACAACCTTGTTGATGTAAGTGTTCAACGTGATTTAAGAGACCTTAAAGCACAGTTTGATAAAAACATTTATGTACAGCAAATCCGATAAGTATTGACTTTAAGAATAATAAAATTTAGTTTAAAAAATATATTTTTAATATTCCCTTCAAATTTATTAACAAGGGCCTAAAAGGTAGTAATATGGTTGACATAAAGCCAGATGAAATATCAGCAATATTGAGACAGCAATTAAGCAACTTTAATACTTCTGCTGATCTTGAAGAAGTAGGTACAGTACTGCAGGTAGGTGATGGTATTGCTCGTATATACGGGTTAAATAACGTTCGCAGTGGTGAGTTGGTTGAGTTTGAAAATGGAGTGAAAGCTATCGCGCTCAATCTCGAAGAAGATAATGTCGGTGTGGTTTTAATGGGCGATCAGGAAGCCGTGAAAGAAGGATCGACAGTACGCCGCACCGGAAATATTGCTTCAATAAGAGTAGGAGAGGGGATGTCTGGCCGGGTTATTAACATGTTAGGTGAACCAATTGATGGTAAGGGGCCAATTACCGGCGAATTATATGAAATGCCATTAGAGCGAAAGGCGCCAGGTGTAATTTTTCGTGAGCCGGTTAAAGAGCCACTTCAAACAGGCGTGAAGGCTATAGATGCGATGATACCAATCGGTCGTGGACAGCGTGAACTGGTTATTGGAGACCGTCAGACAGGCAAGTCAGCCATCTGCATCGATACAATCATAAACCAAAAAGAATTTTTTGATGCCGGAAAGCCGGTATATTGTATTTATGTGGCGATAGGACAAAAGGCAAGTACGATAGCAGGGGTAATGAAAACACTTGAAGAACATGGTGCGATGGCTTACACCACCATCGTTGCAGCTTCTGCGAGTGATCCTGCTCCGCAACAATTCTATGCTCCGTTCGCAGGGGCTGCTCTTGGAGAGTTTTTTAGAGATACAGGTCGTCCTGCATTAATTATTTATGATGATCTGTCTAAACAGGCCGTTGCTTACCGTGAAGTTTCTTTGTTGCTAAGAAGGCCGCCCGGACGTGAAGCTTATCCTGGTGACGTTTTCTATCTGCATAGCCGCTTGTTGGAGAGAGCAGCTAAAGTGATTTCTAAAGATGACATGGCAAGGAAAATGAACGATCTGCCGGAAAGTATCAGGCATTTAGTAAAAGGTGGCGGCTCACTTACAGCATTACCAATTATAGAAACACAGGCGGGAGATGTTTCTGCGTATATTCCGACTAATGTGATTTCAATTACAGACGGGCAGATTTTCCTGGAAGGTAATTTGTTTAACGCTGGTATTCGTCCTGCAATTAACGTAGGTATCTCCGTTAGCCGGGTAGGAGGAAATGCCCAGATTAAGTCTATGAAAAAAGTATCAGGTACTTTGAAGCTCGACCAGGCGTTGTACCGGGAGATGGAGGCATTCTCAAAGTTTGGCGGAGACCTTGACCCTGCTACAAAAGCAGTGCTTGACAAAGGTGCCCGAAATGTAGAGATTTTAAAACAGGCTCAATACTCACCTATGGCTGTAGAAAAGCAGGTTGCTATCATCTATCTTGGCACGCAAGGTTTGTTGAGAGAGGTGCCTGTAAAAAGAGTTAAAGAATTCGAAGAACATTTTTTGGTCGAACTGGAAAACAGAATGCCTGAGCTGTTGACAGAATTTAAAAATGGTAACCTTCCTGCTGATGGCATTTCTAAAATGGTTGACCTTGCTAAAGGTTTAACCGCCAATTATAAATAGGAAAAAGGGACTTAGTTGATTTTTGCAATATTAAATTAACAGCCTCTTTATGGGGCTGTTTTTTTTGGCAGACCTTAGCTTAAAATGTTCTCTCTCCTATATTGCTATGCTCCGCGACCGGTAATAAACGTGCAATCATATTATTTTAACCCCTTTAGGGTTTTTGGTATTACTTTAAATATACTGCTAAAAAAAACAGAAATAGGTGAAATAACGATGTCAGTAAAAACAAAAAAGCTACCCTATTATCAGGTAGCTCTTTGTTTTGTATTTACCTCTTACCTTATCTTTTATCTTTTTTGTCTTCTGGTAGGGAAGAAGTTACCTGTTTTGCGTTTATTACCTTCAGGAGATCCTGGTGCAATCATAGCACAGCGAAAACCTACAGTACTGCTGCTTTCATCTTCTTCCATAAAACGCCGCGTACCCGGACTTAACCAATAAGGCCTGTCGTTCCAGCTACCACCTTTAATCACTCTTGACTTATCACTTATCAAAGTTGTAACCCCGTAACCGTAACTGGCATTACTTAATGAGTCGCCGTCAAGAAAATTTATAGCATATGACCTTTGATAATTACGCCGCGTACGTAAAGTGGAGTCGGATTCGTCAATCATTTTTATTCTGCCAAGGCTATCTCTAAGGTTACCTTCTCCGCCACTCATGTCTATCTTCTGAAAGCGATTACCGCGGTATGGGTTAAAATCGTCTGCCTCTATACTGGTCAACGGACGATACACATCAGCGACCCACTCGCTTACGTTCCCGCTCATGTTATATATCCCAAAACCGTTAGGAAAGAAAGCAGTTACCTCTGCCGGTATAGCAGAGCGGTCGTTTAATCCTCCGGCAACACCCATGTTATCACCACTTCCACGTTTAAAGTTAGCTAAAAAACTCCCTTGCCATGCTCCGCGACGGGTAGCACGAAGATTATCATAACCATCATTTTGCCATGCGTAAATTTGTCTGTTACTATTATTTTCTTCGCCGCGTTTTTTCTCGCTTTTTCTTGGCTGAGGGTTTTGATTAAGATATCCTAAAGCTGCATATTCCCATTCTGCTTCGGTTGGTAAACGATAGCCGGGCAATAGTATTCCATCATCGAAGCCAACACGCGTACGTGCATGCCCCTGCGCGTCCTTCAAAGCATTCTTTTTTGGCTTTCCCGGGATGCCCTGGTATTCACCCATTAGATAAGATTTGGTATTGAAGTTTTCCTGGCCGCCGCCTGCAAGTTCAGTTTTTACTACATTTTTGTTCTGATAGCCACTTGCTATCAGCGCTCCTTCATTTACTCTGTCAGTGCGCCATATGCTAAAATCGTACGCCTGTTTCCAGGTGACCCCAACAACAGGATAGAAGTTATAAGAAGGGTGACGAAAATAATACTCTACATAAGGCTCATTATAAGCAAGTTCACTTCTCCATACCAGCGTATCTGGCTTTGCACCCTGTACCACTGCTTCATACTGAGGATCAGAAAATACATTCTCAATCCAGTGAATATATTCACGGTAGTGAACGTTTGCAACTTCTGTTTTATCTATAAAAAAAGAGTTTACGGTTACGCGGCGTGGAATATTATTCCAATCACCCATAACGTCTTCAGTTGTAGCGCCCATGGTAAAAGTACCGCCTTCGACAAATACTAATCCGGGACCGGTTTTAATATCCTTTGCCTTAGCAACATTATAACCTCCCATATTTTTATCATTATAATTCCAGCCGGTCATCTCTGACTTTTGAACTTTGTGCTTGCAGGAAGCCGCTAATGCGAGAACTCCTAACAAAAAGATGGAATTTTTCAGACGCACTATTTGTTGCATTTCAATCATTTTAACTCTAATAAACGTTTTAAAAAAATAATTATTGTAGAGTTTATTCATAAGCAATGCGAATATAAAAGATTTATCCAGATAATTGAATAACTATTCTTTTAGAATAATGTTACAAAAAGATTAATATTGTAAACATGCAAATTCAGAGCCTTTATAATGTTGGTCTTTATATAAATACCATTAAAAATGTACGTATAAACTTTTTTTGTTTGTAGTAAAGATGTATATTTGTGGTATGGACGCGAAAATTACATTGAGCTTCAATGAAGCAGTTATCAAACAAGCTAAGGAATATGCGCAAGCTAATAACATCAGCTTATCACGCATGATAGAATTCATATTGCAAAAAATTACCTCATCAAACTATAAAAGTTTAGAAGATTTTCCTATTTCAGATTGGGTACAGCAAGTTGCCGAAGGAGAAGCTGAATATCAAACAAAGCAACGAAGCCGGAAATCTGCAAAAGAAGAATTTTATAAATCCAAGAAATGAGAGTTTTTGTAGATGCTAATATTTTAGTGTCAGTGCTTAATAAAGAGTACCCGCTTTTCACCAATACTTCACGCATTTTAAGTCTGGCAGGTTCTGCCGGTTTTCAAATTTACACTTCACCCGTTTGCCTTGCTATTGCATTTTATTTTGCCTCAAAGAAATATAAATCAACCAAAGCAAAAGAAAAAATCAGTTTGTTGTACAACCATATTGAAATTGCTGAAGCAACAAAATCTTCTGTTCAGAAAGCGCTGAAAAACAAGAGCGTGCTTGATTTTGAAGATGGAATAGAATACTACTCAGCAGAAGAAAGCAGATGCACTTGTTTAGTTACAGAAGATATAAATGATTTTTATTTTGCTAAGATTGAAGTATTAACAAGTGAAGCATTTTTTCTTAAGTACATGAAAAGAAAATAAAAACAGCACATTCTTCCTCTTACAGCACAAATGGAAGTTTATTACAAAGACTCTCTAAGGGAAAATGCCCAGCTCGGCATAGCTCGTTGCGACCTTATTGATGGCAGAAACATAAGCGGCCGTACGCATATCAGGAATTTCAGGGTTGCTCTTCCAAACTTCCATTATTTCCCTTGTGGCACTTACCATCGTTTCCTCCAGCCCGCTGTGCACCAACTCAATTTCATCTGCACCATGCACAATGAATGACTTTTCTTTCGTATTAACATCTCTACCTGTCAATTCTTCGATCTGACCAATAATATGCTTATTCATATTTTCTGTGAACCTCTTTTCCAAACGGCCATAACGCACGTGGCTTAGATTTTTTAACCATTCAAAGTAGCTCACTGTTACACCTCCTGCATTCAGGTACATATCAGGCACTACCAGTATTCCTTTTGTAATAAAAATCTCGTCGGCCTCAGGTGTCAAAGGGCCGTTAGCCGCTTCCCCGATTATTTTAGCTTTTACACGAGGTGCATTTTGCCCGTTGATTACGTTTTCCAGTGCTGCAGGAATTAGAATATCACATTCCAGTTCTAACGCGTCTGTATTTACAGTCAGGTTTTTACTTCCTGGAAAGTTAAGTATCGTTCCTGTTGCCTTCCTGTGTTGAAAAACTTCTTCTTCGTTCAGGCCTTCAGGGTTATACACTGCTCCTTCCCATTCTGCGATCGAAATCACCTTTGCGCCATGTTCTCTAAAGTATTTTGCGCAGTGATAGCCAACATTTCCTAAACCCTGTACGACGACAGTCTTATCTTCAATGCCGGTAGTTAACCCTAATTTTGCCATTCTGTCGTGCATATTGCATACCTCTCTTATACCATAAAAGACTCCAAGACCGGTTGCTTCGGTACGTCCGCGAACTCCTCCCTGGGAAACAGGTTTGCCTGTAACACAAGCCGCCGCATCCACTTCTCCGGGATGCATAGCAACATAGGTATCCAGCATCCATGCCATTTCTCTGGCACCGGTTCCATAATCAGGCGCAGGAACATCTGTGCCAGGGCCAATGAAATTTTTCTTTATTAATTCAGAAGTATAACGGCGGGTAATTTTTTCAAGTTCGAAAGCTGTGTATTTTTTTGGGTCTATCTTAATACCGCCTTTGCCGCCGCCAAAAGGCACATTTACGATAGCACATTTATAAGTCATCAGTGCCGCAAGAGCCATTACCTCATCCTGGTTTACTTCCATGCTAAACCGTATACCTCCCTTACAGGGCGTTTTATGATGGCTATGCTGTACACGGTATGCTTCGATCACTTCTATATTATCACCTATCCGAACAGGAAATTTTACGCGGTACACACTGTTGCAAGCCTTAATTTGTTCTAATACGCCGGGATCCCAACTCGTAAACCTCGCTGCTTTGTCAAAACTTCTGGTAACACTGTCGAAAAAACTATAATTTTCTGTAACTGTCATATTTTTTTAATTTTAAAAATTCATATAGGAGCAATCGTAAAAAAACTTTATAAATAGTTGTTAACCGGCCAATAGAAATCTTCTTATAAAAATGATTTTGTTATAGGCAGAATATATTCTAAATATTGTAGTGTCATACTCATGGCAAGGATTTCTTTGCACAGGTTTTGAATAAAAATTAACGCTTTTAATATATCAGCCCTTTGCTTATTTAATCAGTTCCCTGTTTTTAAAGTAGAATTTTCTGACTAATTTATCAGTAAAGGCCGGAAAAAATCTGTTCATAAGCACTGTGCGCAAGCCTAAAAAAGTAAGTACTACTGCCCGTTTTTTTTGTTCTATAGCCTTCAGGATGAAATCTGCGCATTTTTCTGCGCTCATCATTTTTTCTTCATCCATCGGGTTCTCCTTTTGGGGTTTTGCATCTTTGTCCAAAGCCACATTGCGAATATTGCTTGCTGTAAAACCGGGAGACACCCACATTACATTCGCATCACCCATCACCTCAGTTCTCAGCGCCTCAAGAAAACCATTTACTGCAAATTTACTTGCACTATATCCTGTTCTGCCCGGCAATCCTCTAAACCCTGCTACAGATGAAACTCCCACTATCGTCCCTTTATTTTTAATAATTTCATTTAAGGCAAATTTTGTGCAGTATACAGTGCCCCAAAAGTTAATATCCATCAATGTACGTAATGTGTCGAGATCGGTATCTTTAAACAATGCACGCATAGAAACGCCGGCATTGTTTATGAGAATATCAATAGTTCCAAAAGTTTTTATAACTGAATCTATAAATTTTCTACATTCACCTTCATTACTTACATCGGCAGTTGCTATATGCAATGGCCTTCCTGCCTGCATGTTTTGAAGCTCATATAATTTCTCATAATTTCGGCCACAGGCAGCAACACGGGCCCCTTTTTGCAATAAGAGTTCAACCATAGCTTTGCCTATACCGCTGCTTCCTCCGGTTACAACAACAACTTTATCAGCAAAATAAGACATAAGTTACCTATTGAATTTGCAAAAGTAACAGACTTGGTTCATAAAAAAAGTTGAATAAGAATATCTATAGGAATAGAAAAATGTTTTCCAGAAAATTTGGCAGGTAATAGCCGTAGCCCTATTTTTGCACTCCCAAAACAAAAAGGGCAATAGCGCCTAAATTTGAAGGGAAGATTCGGTAGCTCAGTTGGTAGAGCAATACACTTTTAATGTATGGGTCCTGGGTTCGAGTCCCAGCCGGATCACAGATAATTAGTCAAAATCGCTCAAAACCTCATAAATACTATGTTATGAGGTTTTTTTATTAAAAATCTTTCAAAATTGCTCAAAAAAGCGCAATGTTAGCGAGAGTATATCGAGAGTAAAAAATTCTAATTTATTTGTCTCTCGATTACAGTAATAAGTAGTTGGCTATCAACCTGTTCAATTACTGAAAATCTTGTTTCTACCTAACCTCTATACTAATTTTATAACCTTAAAAAAATTAGCGGTATGAACAAGAGCTTTAAAATTCACTTTCATTTAAAAAAACCAAAGAATTATTGTAATGGCAACACGCCAATTTACATGAGATTAACAATTGACGGACTTAGAGTAGAAATATCAACTCAAAGAGAGTGTGATCCCGCAAAATGGAACAGGCAATCCGAACGGGTCATCGGAAAAAAAGAGGAGACAAACCGCTTAAATAATCATCTGGATACTTTGTTAAGTGAAGTATATGTGGCAGAAAAGGAGTTATCACTTAGCGGAGAAATGATAACAGCTGATGCCATACGTAATAAGTTGACAGGTAAAGAGGATAAAGGAAATATGATCTTACTAATAAATGACTAATAATCAAATTCTCGTCATTTTTAGTATTTAAGCAGACGTATCTTGGCTTTTGGAAACAATTTGTGCAAGCCTTGACATGCTGGAAAATGCAATGACACTTTGCCCTGATTTTGTCATTTAAAATACATACTATTAATATTATATTTGTAAAAGCAATGAATATATTGGCTGATATTTCAAAAAATAATTTCACTTGCTGCCATTTTTTAGCGGGTGCTACACCGATGAATGTACTGCTGTATGAAATACTTTTTGAAGCCGCAACCCAATTTCATCACAGTAACTGGAAGCTTCCTTTTAAGCTGGAAAAAGGTTTAAATAAAATCATTGTTACGCCTCGTATGCATGGCATTCATCATTCCCAGGTACGAAACGAAACAGACAGCAACTACTCAGTAATCTTTTCTTTTTGGGACAGGTTGCATTCTACCGCAAGGCTCAATGTTGCACAGGATACGATAGTAATAGGCGTCCCAACTTATCAAAATGCTGAAGAGTTAACGCCAGGTTATTTATTAAAACTTCCCTTTACAAAAATCAGGCAATGGAAAGACGAAGGAAGCACACTGAGTATACCAAAAACAAATGCGAATAAAAACGTGTTGAATAAATAAAAGAACAGGTATGCGAATGTGTTTATTTCTCCTATTTTTAGGCTTATATCAAACTGCTATGCCACAGGTAAAGAGCAAATCTTTTCAATTTTTATTGAATACCATCTTATCGGCTAAAACACCAGCCCTTAATATAAAAGAGGCAGCAGCAAATAAAAATAATTATACTTTTTTAGATGCAAGAGAAGCCAAAGAATATAATGTAAGCCACATACCCAATGCCCGTTTTGTGGGTTCTGAGCAATTTGAATTGCCTGTAATTAGTGACCTGCCCAAAAATAAGCCCCTCATAGTTTACTGTTCAATAGGCAAGCGCAGCGAAAAGCTTACAAAGGAATTATTGAAAGAAGGATTTAGTAATGTTCGGAATTTATACGGTGGCATTTTTGAATGGGTAAACCAGGGAAACGTTGTAGTAGATAATGAAAATAAGCCTACGAATAAAGTGCATGCTTATGGGCGCTTTTGGGGGCAATTTTTAGAAAAGGGTGAAAAAGTTTATTAAAATTTATGGCAAGAATAAACGTAATACAATACGATGCAGCAGAAGGTGAACTTAAAACCGTTTACGATGATTTAATTACCAAACGTGGGCAACTATCTGAAGTG
>JAABUT010001259.1_pt1 | contig 30280 bp, 30 predicted proteins | sample 5559281 | NCBI WGS metagenome assembly JAABUT01 (sample SAMN10711880, study PRJNA513359) | rock metagenome | isolation source: Antarctica rocks | place: Antarctica: Victoria Land, Ricker Hills nord | collected 2016-01-04
CGTCCTTGGACAGAGCCCGCAGCGCTTCGCGATCCATCCAGACGTGGAATCATGCCGCCAGACCCCCGTCAACCATCCCGTCCGCACCCACCCTCAGCAGGCCGGTCAGCAGACGTGAGCAGTTACGCATCCAATACCTCCTCGGCGGATACCGGTATTTCTTCTACAGCTACATGGATGCCCACGGGCTCAGTCGCTACCTGCCGATCTTCATCTACGTTCGGAGTCGGCCTGACTTGGCTGCCTATGTGGCAAGCCCGATGGAGGCGCACGAAAGGGAGCTGAATAAGTTCTGGGTCGCCGAGTTCATGGCGGACAACATGACGTCGACACAATATGCCGCGTCGGCTGTCCGCTACCTCGATCGCATCGGACGCACAAAAGGACGGGTCGGCGTGGAAGTCGGGTTCCTCCCGGTCGATGCTCACAACGTCCTTCAGCGAGGGCTCCCGCTAGCCAGCATCGTCGATGCGACCTTCACACTGGAGTTGCTCAGGGCGATCAAGAGCCCGGCCGAACTCGAGATCGTCAAGCAAGCCTCGGAGAGGGTGATCGAGTCCATCCTGGCGGTCTTCTCCGCTCATGGGCCCGGCTCGACCAAGAACGAACTGGTCGATGCCCTTCGTCGCGAGGAGCAGGATCGTGGCCTGACGTTCGAATATTGCCTCACCAACATCGGAACCGACTTCAACCGAGCTCCATCGATCAAGTGTGGCGAGCCGGCGAAGTCCTGGCTCTCGACTCAGGGGGCAACTACCAGGGTTACATCGGCGACCTTTGCCGCATGGCCTACAGCGGCGAGCCGGATGCCGAGTTGAAGGACCTGCTCGCCGAGGTCGAGGAGATCCAGCAGGCGGCTCGGAAACCGATCCGAGCGGGCACGCTTGGGGCGGAGATCTATGCCGGGCCCGGTGCCCTGCTAGCGCGCTCGCTCAATCGGAACGAGCTGAGCTTCGTGGCCCACGGCATGGGAATCGTCAGTCACGAAGCGCCCTGGCTGACCGATAAATGCTCCGTCCCCCTACCTCGCCTACCACGCCGACCGGCCGCTTGAAGCAGGCATGGTGCTCTCGATCGAGACGACGCTAATGCATCCGAGTCGCGGCTTCATCAAGCTGGAGGATACCCTCGCCGTGACTGACGACGGATACGAGGCGTATGGCGATCATGGTCGCGGTTGGAACTCCACAAGAGCATGATGGGCGAAGACACCACCGCCGGAGAACTGGGCGAGGCGCCAGTCGGACCGCTTCGGCATGGCGCTGCGCAGCCCCCACAGGATCCAGTCGCTGTCGTCGTTCGTGGCTAGCCAGCAGTACGAATTGCGGCTTTGCCGACCCGTATGACCCCAGCCCGTCGGTCGTGATCATCTCGGGCGCAGAGCCGTGCTTTCTAATGAGTTTACGCATGAGCCTGACGGCTGCCCGGGTGTCCCGTCGCGTCTGCACCAGGACGTCGAGCACCTCTCCTTCGTCGTCCACCGCCCGCCAAAGCCAGTGCCGCTTGCCCGCGATCGTGTTCAACATTTCGTCCAGATGCCATCGTGCGGTCGGGCGTGGCCGCCGCCTCCGTAGGTCGCGGGCAAACAGCGGGCCGAACTTGCAGACCCAGCGTCGGACGGTTTCGCAGCTCAGGTCGAGGCCGCGCTCGGCTAGCATGTCCTCGACATCACGAAGGCTCAGCGTGAAACGCAGGCAGAGCTAGACGACGTGCTGGATGACGACTGGCGGAAACCGATGGCCGTGGTAGGGGGAGCGCGACATGGCTCATTCTATCCCGATGCGCCTTAAACGTGACAATGCCGGTCCACCCGGATCATATCTATGCCTGGAAGAAGCCGCTGGTGAACCACGCTGATCCGACGCATACTCCGCAAACGGCAGCTCATCACCCACGCCCGCAAGAAACCCGACGTTTCGAATTTCGGCCAATCCGACGCGACGTCCTCTTGGCCACCCACGCGCGGGTCGGCCCTTTCGACGATGACGCCGAACGCCTGGCACGGCGATTGCCGCATACATCAGACCAGAGCACGGGAGTCAGACGATGTCGCAAATCCGATCCACGGCCTTCGCCCTTGCCGCTATCGTGGCCGCAGCCTGCGGCTCCGGCGTCGGGGCAGCCCGGGCCGACGACCTGTCCTACTTCGAGGCCCAGGTCTCGCCATACCTGAAAAGGCCGTCCTTCACGGCGCCCGGTCCCGCCTTCGACGCGAAGGATTGCATGAAGGGCAAGTCGATCCTGTCGATCCCGGTGTCGAGCGCCAACCCTTTCACGGCCAACATCGAGAAGGCCATGGCGGCAGCGGCCAAGAAGGTCGGCTTCAAATTCACCACCTGGGAGAACCAGGGCCAGTCCTCGCAGTGGGTGCAGGGGATGGACACGGCCGTGAACCAGAAGGTCGACCTAATTGATCTCCTGGCCGGCATCGATCCGCGCGTGCTGGTGCCGCAAGTTCAGGCGGCGCGTGCCGCCAAAATTCCGGTGATCGCGTCCCACTACAACGGCGTCGAGCAGTCGCCCGAGGTGATGAAATACGCCGACGGCGACGTGCCGATCGATTACCACAAGGCGGGCGCGCTGCTGGCCGATTGGGCCGTGGTGCAGACCAAGGGACACCTCCACGTGCTGGAGTTGATCGCCACCGGGCCGCTGTCGACCGATTCCATGATGGCCGGCATCGACGCAGAGCTGAAGCGCTGCGCCGACTGCAAGACCAAGGTGATGAACTTCGCGGTGCCGGACTGGGGCACGCGCATCACCCCCGGCGTGCAAGCGGCCCTGCTGGCCGACCCGACGGTCAATTACATCATCGTCATCTACGACAGCATGGCACAGTTCGTCGTGCCGGCGGTGAGCATCACGGGCTCGGGCGAGCGCGTGAAGATCGACGCCTTCAACGGCACGCCCTTCGTGCTGGGGCTTGTGCAGACCGGGCAGGTCCAGATGGACATCGGCGAGAACCTCGACTGGATCGGCCACGCGCTGATCGATTCCGAGATGCGCCGCGTCTGCGGGCTGCCGGCCGTCTCCGACCCCAAGATCCCGTTCTACATCTTCACCAAGGACAACGCGAAGGACGCCGGCACGCCTCCGCAGCTCAGCCAGGGCTACGGCGACGCCTACGTGCAGGGCTACGCCGACCTTTGGAAGCTGCATTGACGGCAACCGGCGCCACGACGGCACCGGGCGCGCCGCCGCCAGCCCTACACCTGTCTAATCTGTCGAAGACCTTCGGGGGGCAGAAAGCGCTCGACGGCGCCGAGCTCACGGTGGCGCAGGGCGAGGTTCACGGCCTGCTCGGCCAGAACGGTTCGGGCAAGTCGACGCTGATCAAGGTCCTGGCAGGCTTCCACGCCCCCGACGCCGGCAGCCACCTCGCAATCTGCGGTACGGATGTGCCGCTGCCCCTGGCTGCCGGCGCCTTCCGGCGCCACCGCATGAGCTTCGTCCACCAGCACCTCGGCCTCGTGCCGAGCCTGTCCGTGCTGGAGAACCTGATGGTGGGCCGCCTCGCGCAGCGCCACGACTGGGCCATTGACTGGCGGGGTGAGCGGCGGCGGGCGGTCCGCCGCTTCGCCGAATTCGGGATCCCGCTCGACCCCGACCGCCGCGTCGCCGACCTCGCCCCAGTCGAACGCGCCCTGCTGGCGATCTTGCGGGCCGCGGGGGAGATCGAGGGGGAGGCCGGCGCGGGGGCAGCCGGCAACGGCCTGCTCGTGCTCGACGAGCCCACCCCCTTCCTGCCCAAGGCCGACGTCGACCAGCTGTTCCGCCTCGTGCGCCGCGTCATCGCCCTGGGCGCCAGCGTGGTCTTCGTGTCGCACGACGTCGACGAGGTGATGGAGATCACGGACCGCGCGACGGTGCTGCGCGACGGCCGGGTCGCGGCCGCCCTGGAGACGAGGTCGGCGACGAAGTCCGACTTCATCGAGGCTATCGTGGGCCGCCGCCTCACAACCGGCGCCGCCGCCTCGGCACCCTCGCCCGCCGAGGCGCGCCGCCATATCCGGATCCGCGGCCTCGACGGCGGCACGGTCCGGGGATTTGCGCTCGACGCCGGGGCCGGCGAGGTCGTGGGGCTCACGGGGCTGATCGGCTCGGGCTACGACGAGGTGCCCTACCTGCTCTACGGCGCGCGGCCCGCGGAAGCTGGCAGCCTCGCGCTCGGCGGCCAAGCCGCCGACCTCGGCGGCCTCACGCCCCGCGCCGCCATCGCGCGCGGCATCGTCCTGATCCCGGCCGACCGCGCCTACGCGGGCGTGATCGGTCCCCTGCCGGTCAGCGACAACGTGTCCATGCCGACGCTCGGCGCGACGCTTCGCCGGTGGCTGCTCGACCGGCGCGGACTGGTGGAACAGGCCGAGGCGCTCGGCCGGCGCTTCGAGGTCAGGCCCGCCGACGCCACGCTGCCGATCGCGTCGCTCAGCGGCGGCAACCAGCAGAAAGTCGTGCTGGCCAAGTGGCTCCAGATGGCGCCGAAGCTGATCCTGCTCGACGAGCCCACCCAGGGCGTCGACATCGGGGCGCGCCAAACCGTATTCCGCCACATCGCCGCGGCCGCGGCCGCCGGCGCCACCGTGCTCTGCGCCAGCTCCGACTACGAGCAGCTCGCCGCCATCGCGTCGCGCGTGCTGATCTTCGCCGCCGGGCGGGTCGTGGCGCAGCTCGAGGGGGCGGAGATCAGCAAGGACGCCATCGCCGAGCGCAGCCTCGGCGGCGCCGGCTAAAAGGGATCGGAGCCATGTCACAGGACGCCCCCCTCGACGCCGCCGCGACGCGCCCCCCCGGCGCGGGCCTCCGCCTCCTCGTCCGTCGCGCCGAACAGTTCGGCCTCGTGGCGGTCTGGCTCGCGGTGATCGCGCTCTTCGGGATCCTGCGCCCCGACACGTTCCTGACCTGGCCGAACCTGTCCACCATCCTGGGCTCGCAGGCGGTGCTGGTCGTGGTGACGCTGGGCCTGATCGTCCCGCTGACCGCCAACGACTTCGACCTGTCTATCGCCTTCGTGATGACGCTGAGCTCGATGACGGTGGCGGTGCTCAACGTGAACTACGGCGTCGACATCGGCTGGGCCATCCTGGCGGCCCTCGTCATCGGGATCGCGGTGGGTGTGATCAACGGGCTGCTGATCACGGTCTTCCGCATCCATTCGCTGATCGTCACGCTCGGCACCGGCACCTTCATCCACGGCTTCACGCTGTGGATGAGCGACAGCATGACCATCAGCGGCCTGTCGCCGAGCCTGATGAACGCCGTCATCGTAGACCGGCTGTTTGGCATCCCGCTAGAGTTCTACTACGCGATCGGCCTCGCGGCGCTGATCTGGTACCTCCTCGACTACACGGCGCTCGGGCGGCGCATCCTCTTCGTCGGCCGGGGGCGGGAAGTGGCACGGCTGAGCGGCATCGACACGGACCGCATCCGCCTGGCCTGCATGATGATGTCGGGGCTCCTCGGCTCCTTTGCGGGCGTGCTCTACGCGGGTACGCAGGGCGCGGCCGATCCCGTCTCGGGCACCTCCTACCAGCTGCCCGCGTTCGCGGCGGCCTTCCTCGGCTCGACCAGTATCGTTCCGGGCCGGTTCAATCCCTGGGGCGCGACAGTCGCGGTCTATTTCCTCGTGACCGGCATGACGGGCCTCGTGTTCCTCGGCTTCAGCTCGTTCATCCAGGAGATGTTCTACGGGGGCGCGCTCGTCGTTGCGGTCTGCCTGTCGCAGCTCGTGCGCGGGCGCCAGGAGCAACAGTTCTGATTTGAAAGGTTCGACATGATCCCACTGTCGCTCGATCGCGACTTCGTCGGCTACGGCGCCAACCCGCCGGATCCGCGCTGGCCTGGGGGCGCCCGCCTCGCGCTGAATTTCGTCATGAACTACGAGGAAGGTTCCGAATACAGCATGATGGATCGGGACGGCGTCAGCGATGCCGCCCTGACGGAACTTTCCGCCGCCGCAGTGCCACGCGGCGAGCGTGACCTCGCGGCCGAAAGCATGTTCGAATACGGCAGCCGCGTCGGGTTCTGGCGGCTGATGCGGCTCTTCGCCGAGCGCGGCCTGCCGATGACGGTCTTCGCCTGCGCGCTGGCGCTCGAACGCAACGCGGAGGCGGCGGCCGCCATCCGCGAGGCTGCACACGACATCTGCTGCCATGGATGGCGCTGGGTCGAGCACTTCAAGCTCGACGAGGCGACCGAGCGCGATCACATCCGCCGCGCCGTTGAAAGCCTGCGAGGCACCGTCGGGGTTCGGCCGCTCGGCTGGTACTGCCGCTACGGGCCTTCGGTGAACACCCGCCGGCTGGTTATGGAGGAGGGCGGCTTCGTCTACGACAGCGACAGCTACGCCGACGAGCTGCCCTATTGGGTGATGGCCGAGGGGCGGTCCCAACTGGTCGTGCCCTACACGCTGACCAACAACGACCTGAAGTGGGGCACCGGAAACCTCGGCACGGGCGAGGACTTCTTCGTCGCCTTGAAGGAAAGCTTCGACATGCTGTACGAGGAGGGCCGCACAGCGCCGAAGATGATGTCGGTCGGCCTCCACATGCGGCTCGTCGGCCATCCGGGCCGTGCCTCTGGGCTGGCCCGCTTTCTCGACTACGCGAAGGCGAAGCCGGACATCTGGATCTGCAGGCGGCTGGAAATCGCCGAGCACTGGCGCGCTGCCCATCCCTGCCCGGAGGTCCCCGCGTGACACGCCGCCTCGCCCTCGAACCCATCACGGCGGAGGCCTTCGCGCGCTTCGGCCTGCTGCTGCCCCGCCCCGAGCCGGGCGGGGGCCGCCTGGAGCTGATCAAAGAACTGCGCAGCGGGCGCGACACGGCGCGCCCGCGCCTCAGCCTCGCCGCCGTGGAACCCAGGGCTCTGCCGCTCGTCGCGGTCGAGATGGAGCGGCACGTCCACTCGTCGCAGGATTTCGTGCCGCTTGACTGCGCCGCCTACCTGGTCCTGGTGGCGCCGCACGGGCCGGATGGGCGGCCCGACGAGGCGGGCCTGCGCGCCTTCAGGGTGCCCGGCGACGTCGGGGTGCACTACCACGCCGATACCTGGCATCACCCGCTGACAGCGCTCGACCAGCCGGGAAGCTTCGCCGTGCTGACCTTCGTCGACGGGACGGCGAGCGACGAGCAGTTCGTGCCGCTGGCCGAGCAGGTGATGGTGGGGTGACCGGGGGTCCGAAGGTGACGTGACCGGGGGAGAGCGGACCTCCAGCCCGCCCATCCCTCCGGTCCGGCCCCGTCACGCTTCCTCGACCGTCGCCGCACCGTAGCTTCTGCTCGCCTGCTCGGCCGAGATCAGGCCGTCGCGCACATCGTGGCGCACGGCGGCGGGGTCGCGCCGCGCCGGATCGCCGTAGCCGCCGCCGCTCGGGCCGAGCGACACGAGGCGGTCGCCGGCCTTGGCCTTGTGGTAGGGCACCTTGGACGGTAGCGCGACCTCGACACCTTCCACCGTTACGAGCTTCAGCGACGCCGTATATCCGTCCGCGCCGCCCGCGAACCCCCATGGGGCGTAGCGGTGGCCGTCGCCCTCCAGGGAGAAGCCGCCGTCGCCGAGGAAGGTGAACTCCCGCGCCGTGCCGATGCCGCCGCGCCACTCCCCGGCAGCAGCAGCGTCGGACCGCAGTTCGTAGCGGTTCACCCGCAACGGCAGATGGCTCTCAATGTCTTCGACCGGGTTGTTGCGGGTGTTGGCATAGAGCGTGTCGACGGCGTCGAGGCCGTCAAGGCCGTCGCGGCCGCCGTAGCTCCCCTCCATGATCTCCATGTGGACCCAGTGACGGCCGTCCTGGAGCCCGCTAAAGGCCACGACGCGCAGATTGCCGATGCCGGCGCTGACCTGTTTCGGCACGACCTCTGCCAAGGCCTTCATCACCGTGTCGGCGAGCTGGTTGCCGGGGCAGAAGCGCGCGATCACCGGCGCCGGGAAGACCGGGTTGGCGAGCGTCCCTCGCGGCGCCACGATTTTGATGGGGCGGGTGAGGCCGCTGTTCTGGGGAATGTGCCCGTACACCGTGCTGTCGAGCAGGATCGAGCGCAGCGTCAGCCAAACCGCGCAATCGACCGTGCCTTCGAGCGGCATGTTGATGGGCTTGTCGGGGAGCTGTGGCGCCGTGCCGGTGAGGTCGACCGTGATCTCGTCGCCCGCGATCCTAACCGCCACGGCGATCGGCAGGTCGCGGCGGGCGGGGTCGGGGTCGTCGAGGTAGCCGTCGATATGGGTGAGGGCACGGTAGGTGCCGTCGGGCAGCGCACGGATCGCGTCCCGCATCAGCCGCTCGGAATAGTCGAGCAGGTCCTCGTAGGCGGCGTCCACCGTGGCGAGCCCCCAATGTCCGACGACCGCAAGGTAGCGGGCGGCGCCGATTTCGGCGGCCTTGATCTGCGCCTCCATATCGCCCACGACGAGGTCGGAGGCGCGGATGTTGTCGCGCAGCATGTGCCACACGGCGTCGTTGCGCACCCCTCGGTCGACGACCTTGATGGCCTTAAACTGCAGCCCTTCCGCGTAGGCATCGACCGCGTCGACGATGCCGCAGCTCCCGGGCGCCAGCGCCCCGATATCGAGGTGATGGGCGGTGGTGACGGAGAAGCCGATCAGCGCACCGTCGAGGAACACCGGCACGCAAAAGCCGACGTCCGGCCCGTGCGACGCGCCCGCGTAGGGATCATTATGCATCACGACATCGCCAGGCCGCAGCGTCTCGCCCCGGCGCTCCAGCGTGCGCAGGATGCCCCGCACGTATCCCGGGATGGGGCCGGACTGCAGCGGGGTGCTCATCCGGCACTCGCAGAGCTGGCGCCCGGCGGCGTCGGTGAGCGCGGCGCCGAAATCCTCGGACTCGCGGATGATCGACGAATAACTCATGCGCATGAGCTTGTGGCCCATCTCGACTGCGATGTTCTCCAGCGCGCCCTGGATCACGGCGGCCGTGACAGGGTCGACGCGCGTCTTCACGGGTCGGATGACGGTCATGAACGGGGCCTCGTTGGGGCGATCGTGATGACGAGGTCGCCCGTGGCCTCGACCGCGCACACGGCGCCCGGCGGCACGACAGTGGTGCTGTCCGGCTGCAGCACGATGGCGGGGCCGTCGAAGCGTGCCCCGGCGGGGAGAGCCGCTCTGCGATAGAACGGGGTCGACAGGGGTCCGAGCCGCCCCTCGACGCGGAACCAGACCGGCCCCCAGCGGATCAGCGCCACCTCAAGCGATCCGCCCGGCGACGCGTCGGGGTCGGTGAGCTTCGGCGTGCGGCCGGCGCCCGCCACCCGGATGTTGACGATCTCGATCGCGCTATCAGGGAAGGCGTGGCCGTATTCGGCCGCGTGGGCCGTGTGGAACCGCGCCCAGACAGCGTTGACTTCGGCCGCCGCGAGGGGGCCGGGCGGAAAGGCAATGCGGAGCTCGTAGCCCTGGCCGACGTAGCGGAGGTCACCCGAGCGGGCGAACGACACTGCGTCCGAGGCGATACGGTCGGCCCGGAACTGCGCCGCGAGCCCCGCCTCCATGGCGGCGAAGTCCGCATTCAGCCTGGCGAGGTCGATCGCGCCGCTCGTGCCGAACTGCGTCCGCACGGCATCGTATTTGAGGTCCGTGGTGAGGAGGCCCATCGCCGAGGTGATGCCCGGGAAGGCCGGCACGATGACCTCGGGGATCTCCAGCATGGCCGCCACCGCGGCGCCGTGCAGCGGCCCGGCGCCACCGAAAGCGACCAGCGCGAAGTCGCGCGGGTCGATGCCCTTCTGCACGGTGCGCGACCTCACCGCGTTGGCCATATTGCTGTCGATGACGGTGAGGATGCCCTCGGCCGCCGTCTCCATGCCGAGCCCCATGCTGGCGGCGAAACCCGCGACCGCGGTTCTGGCCGCCGCGGCATCGAGCTGGAGGCCGCCCGCGAGCGCGTCGCCCGCGTCGAGCCGGCCGAGCACGAGGTTGGCATCGGTCACGGTCGGCTCGGTGCCGCCGCGCCCGTAAGCGGCGGGCCCCGGCACGGCGCCGGCGCTGCGCGGCCCCACCCGAAAGGCGCCGCCCCGGTCGCGGTGAGCGATAGAGCCCCCGCCTGCACCGATCGTGTGGACGTCGATCATCGGCATCAGAAGCGGGAATCCAGCAATCGACGTCGAGCGCGCGTCAGTCTCGGTCACGATCCCGTCCCGGACGATGCCGATGTCGGCGCTGGTGCCGCCGATGTCGAAGGTGATGAGCCGCTGGCGTCCTGCCCGTGCGCCGACGTGGGCGCCGCCGAGCACGCCCGCCGCGAGGCCGGACAGCAGCGTCAGCGCGGGCTTCTCGGCCACGGTCGCAGCCGTCGCGACGCCGCCGTTCGACGCCATGATGCGAAGCTCGCCCGCGATGCCGACGGACTTCTGTGCCTCGGCGAGCCGCTCGACGTAGCGCCGCACCTTCGGCCCCACGAAGGCCGCCAGCGCCGCCGTGGTGAAGCGCTCGAACTCGCGGAACTGGGGCGACACGGCCGACGAGGTCGTCACGAAGGCGCCCGGCATCGTGTCACGCAGGATCGCGGCTGCGCGATCCTCGTGGACGGGGTCGAGGTAGGAGAACAGGAAGCAGACCGCGACGGACTCGACGCCCTCGGCGGCTAGCTCGCATGCCGCGGCGCGCACGCCGTCCTCGTCGAGCGGCTCGAGTTCGGCGCCGTGCGGCGGCACGAGGCGCCCCCGCACGGTCTTGCGGTGGCGGCGCGCGATGAGCGGGCGGGACTGCCAGGGCAACTCCTGGCGGATGGAATAGTGCTCGACGCGCTGGTGGCGCGCGATGTGGAGCACGTCGCGGAAGCCCTCGTTGGTTACCATTCCGGTGCGGGCGCCCTTGCCCTCCAACACCGCGTTGGTAGCGGTCGTGGTGCCGTGGAGCACGGCGTCGAGCGTTTCCGGCGCGATGCCCTCGGCGGCGCAAAGGCCGAGGATTCCCGCCATGACGCCCTCCGACGGGTCGTCGGGAGTCGTGGACACCTTGTTGACCGCTATCCTTCTCGCATCGGTATCGCAGAATACGATGTCGGTGAAGGTGCCGCCCACATCCACGCCGATCAGCCGCATCCCTCGCTCCCCGTCATCCCCGGCCGTCACTTAATAAGCCAGCGCATGCAGGCCGGCCGCAAGCACCCGGATGCCCGCGACAATGTCGTCGAGGCTGGAAAACTCCTCGGGCGTGTGGCTGCGCCCGTCCTTGCTCCGCACGAACACCATCGCCACCCGCTGCGCTGCAGTCGCCATCTGCTGAGTGTCGTGGCCGGCACCGCTGGCCATGCGCAGGGTCGGCACGCCTTGCCCGGCGGCGGCGCGCTCCAGCGAGTCGACGAGCGACGGGTCCGAGAGGCAGGGCACGTGGTCGAAGAGCACGCGGCTCTCGACCCCGAGCCCGCGCCGCGCCACGACCTCGCGGATCAGCTCCTCGTGGGTCGCGTAGAGCGCATCCCGCGCGACCGGGTCGGGGTGGCGGGCGTCGATCGTGAAGGTGACGGCGCGGGGAATGATGGCCGGACCGTTCGGGTCCACGGACACCCGGCCCACTGTCGTGACGGCCGGCCGGCCCATCCGCCGCGCGGTATCGATCACGCCAGACGCGATCTCGGCGAAGCCCGCCATGGGGTCGCGGCGCAGATCCATCGGGAAGGCGCCCGCATGGTTGGCGACACCCGTCACCACGACTTCGGTGTGGCGCATCCCCGTGATGGCATTCACGATTGCGACCGGTAGACCGGCCTGTTCCAGGATCGGCCCCTGCTCGATGTGGAGCTCGACGAAGGCGTCGATGTCGGTGCGCCGCGCCCCGGCGATGAGGGCGGGATCGAGCCCGACGGCCCGCATAGCCTCCGCCATGGTCTCGCCTGCGGATCCGATTGTCCGCTCGGCGTCCTCCGGGCCGATGCGCCCCACGATGGCGCCGGAACCCCAGAAGCCGGCGGTGGGGAAGCGGCTGCCCTCCTCCTCGCACAACGCCAGCACCTCCAGCGGCTTTCTCGGAGCGCCGAAGCCATCCTGCAGCGCCTGCACCGCCACCAGGGCCGCGATGGCGCCGAGCGCCCCGTCGTATCGGCCGCCCGGGCATTGCGTGTCGACATGGGAGCCCGACACGATCGGGCCCCCGCCCTCCGAACCGTCGAGTCGGCCCCACACGTTGCCTACGGCGTCGCGGCGGACCGCCAGCCCGGCCTCGCCGCACCAGGCGGCGAAGCAATCCGCGGCCGCAACCCATTCCGGCGTGTAGACGGGTCGCCAGACGCCGGTCCCGCCCCAGGCGCCGAAGGCGCCTAGTTCCATTAAGAGGCCCTCCACTGTAGCGGGATCGATGTCGATGGACGGGGTCGTCATCATCCCTCCGACTTATTGCGGGATCGCGTGCTGCTCGCAACATGCGATCGTAGTCCCTGACGGGCGCGATGTCAGCGCATCTCTCCGGCTCCGCTCGGTCTAGCTGAGAAGCCAATGACAAGTGAGTCTTGTCGGCTGGCGATCAGCCAGCGGTGATCAGCCACTTTCGACAGACGCCGCTCGAATCGCCGTTCTGCTTCCGGCCAGTATGCGCCAGTAGCTGCCGTTGTCTGACCGCCACCTTCCAGACATTCAGCGGGCCGATGCCGAACCGGTAGTGTCGGCCATATTAGCTGTCTGGCAAGACCCGCTTGTTCCGTTCCGACCGTGTAGCCGTTCCGGGCCATCGGATCGAAGAGGGCCGGCGGAAGCGCCTTCAGGTTGACGGGTGCTTGAGCGCCAAGCGGCCTCGTCGTGCCGAATCGCAGGGTAAGACTTCACAGATAAGGGCCGCCCGTCGCTCATGCCTCGCAACTGACGCCGGCCCTTATCTGTGAGATGGCGCTTTGGGGCAGCCAGGGCAGAGCCCCTTGAGCCCTGACCTAAGTTCGGGCCGTCCTGCAGCTCTGACGCGCTTCACGTGGAAGTGGGGCCAACGTTGTTGCTTCGGCCGTCGGCAGCCTTACTGAACCGCGCCGGGTTTGCCGGAGGCTCCAAGCCTTGAGAGGATGGAGCGATGAGCAAGCCAACGACGAACAAGTTTTCAGCCGAGGTGCGGGATCGCGCCGTGCGGATGGTATTTGATCACCGGGCGGAGCACCCGTCGCAGTGAGCGGCGATCAACTCGATTGCCGGCAAGATCGGCTGCACGGGGGAGACGCTGCGCAGCTGGGTGCGCCGGTCCGAGCGCGACCAAGGGCTGCGGGCGAAGCCAGCTTGAGGCTCCAACCAGCCTCGCTGGTTGGAGAAGCTGGCGGAGGGCGGTCCCACGACGCAGGACGCCGACCGGATCAAGGCGCTGGAACGCGAGAACCGGGAGCTGCGTCAGGCCAACGAGATCCTGCGCAAGGCGTCGGCGTATTTTGCCCAGGCGGAGCTCGACCGCCCATTCAGGCGATGATCGCCTTCATCGACGAGCATCGCGGGGCGTACGGGGTCGAGCCGATCTGCAAGGTGCTGCCGATCGCCCCGTCGACCTACCGTGCTCATGCCGCCCGGCGGGCCGACCCGGCAAGGCTACCGGCGCGCGCCCAACGCGACCTCGTCCTGAAAGCCGACATCCGGCGCGTGTTCGACACGAACTTCGGCGTCTACGGCGTGCGCAAGGTGTGGCGGCAGATCGGGCGGGAGGGAAAGGATGTGGCCCGCTGCACGGTCGCCCGCCTGATGCGGCAGATGGGCCTGCAAGGCGTCGTGCGCGGCCGCGAGGTCCGCACCACCATCAGCAACCCGGCCACGGCCTGTCCGCTGGACCGGGTGAACCGGCAGTTCCACGCACCACGGCCGAATGCGCTGTGGCTGTCGGATTTCACCTACGTCGCGACCTGGCAGGGCTTCGTCTACGTCGCTTTCGTCATTGATGCCTATGCCCGGCGCATCGTGGGCTGGCGTGTCAGCCGCACGGCGCACACGGGCTTCGTGCTGGATGCCCTGGAGCAGGCCTTGGCCGAGCGTCGCCCGGCGCAGGGCGGCAGCCTGGTGCATCACAGCGACCGAGGCGTGCAAGGCGGATTCAAGCGGTCGTCGCAACACCGTCGCTTTGAGCGGCTTTCAGCAATTTGTCCAGAGTCTCGGCAGGTGTTCGCCAGCCGAGGGTTTTACGGGGCCGCGCGTTGAGGGCGCTCGCCACAGCCGTGAGGGCATCGGTGCCGTGCAGGCTCAGGTCGGTGCCCTTCGGGAAATACTGGCGCAACAGCCCGTTGGTGTTCTCGTTGGTGCCGCGCTGCCACGGGCTGTGAGGGTCGCAGAAGTAGACACTCAGCCCCGCATCAACCCGCAGGCGGGCGTGCTGCGTCATCTCTGCACCCTGATCCCAAGTCAGCGACTGTCGGAGAAGCTCGGGCAAGGCGGTGATCACGCGCGTAATGGCGTCGCGGACCGCTTCGGCACCATGCCCGGCGAGCGCTGGCCCGTTCTTGGCGCGCGGTCCGAGGCCGTGATCAGCCATGCGCGGCAGATGCAGCAGGATGGTGAACCGCGTCGTGCGCTCCACCAGGGTGCCGATCGCCGAACTGCCCAGGCCCAAGATGAGATCCCCCTCCCAATGGCCTGGCACCGCCCGGTCGGCCGCCTCTGCCGGCCGCTGACTGATCAGAATGTCGGAGGTGACGAAGGACTTGCCCCGGCTACGGCTGCGCGCCCGCGGAACCCGCAACGTCCGGCCCGTGCGCAGGCAGGCCGTCAGATCGCGGCTCAGCGCTCCTCGGCCTTGCACATATAGCGCTTGGTAGATGGCCTCGTGACTGACGCGCATCGTTTGGTCATCCGGGTGGTCGAGCGGCAGACGGCGAGCGACCTGTTCCGGGCTCCACGCCGACGACCAGCGTCGGTGTTGTCGCGGACCATGCCGACGTCCTTTCCACTTCACGACCGGACCGTGTATCGCCGTCCCGCTCGGGGCGACGATCGTGCCGGACAGGCGATCCTGCACGTAACGCCGCAGCGCGGCGTTGATCGCCAACTTCGGGCGACAGGCGGACCGGTCTGCATGCCATTGCGCGTTGATGGCCCGGTATTCCAGACCGCCGCTGCGCGTGGCCGCATTGCGGCGCAGCTCGCGACAGATCGTGGACGGCGCTCGTTTAAGGCGGCGTGCGATCTCCCGCACGCCATGTCCTTGCGCGCGCAACAGCGCCAGTTGCTCGCGCTCAGGGAACAGAAGATATCGGCCCGACATCGGCTTTGACGATTGCGAAAGGTGGGACGGTGGCAGGCCGCCTGCCTGCCGGAACCATCGTACTCCGACCGGCGGCGACACCCCAGCCACGACAGCAGCTTCTTCGTTCGATTGGCCCGCCGCGATCGCCACCCAGAACTGCCCTCGCTCCTCACGCCGTGCCACCGAGGGCCGGCCAGGCGAGTGCAACGCCCCTCGCCCGGACCGATCTGAACGCCGCCTGCGAACCGCCATCGCCACCTCCCACCATCACGGTGTTGCGACGACCGCTTGAATCCGCCCAATACGTCTCGATCCGCTACACCGAACGTCTGGCTGAAGCGGGCATCGAGCCCTCTGTCGGCAGCATTGGCGACAGTTACGACAACGCTTTGGCCGAGAGCGTCAACGGCCTCTACAAGACCGAGGTCATTCGGCGCCGAGGGCCATGGCGCTCGCTCGAAGCCGTGGAGTTCGCCACCCTCGAGTGGGTGGACTGGTTCAATCACCGAAGGCTGCTCGAGTCGATCGGAAATATGCCTCCCGCTGAAGCCGAAGCGCGATACTATGCCGAGCTTGAGACCCTCGCCATGGCGGCGTGACTCAATGAAACCGGCCTCCGGCAAACCCGACGCGGTTCAGGAGTTGCTGAAGCATGGCATTCGCCTTGATATGCCATTCATTCAGAAGCTAGTTTCGGACGAGGCTCGTGCGAAGGAGAATGTCAACAATCTAAGGACGTGGATTCCCGAGCTTGAGAAGCTGCGAAAGGAGCATGCTGGTCTTTTAAAACAGCGGTGGGCAGCACGCCAGAAAGTGGCAGGGCTCCGCACCGCGTTCGCTGCTCGTGCCTCAAATGCGTTGAAAGGAACCCTTTCGGACCTGTTTGTCACGCTGAAGTATGACGTTGACGCCCTGGCCCCAGATGCTGAAAGGCTTATCATCGACACCATGGGTTGGCGTACCCTCCAACAACTGAAGGCGCGGTCTCTGATTAACGGCCTGACCTTGCCTGCTCTGCTTGAATGTGTCCGCCGAAAAAACGTTGCGCCCGTCACCGCTTTACGCAGCGAGGCAAATACCCCGGTTTTTGCTCAGAACGAGGCTGAGCTTGTTCTGAACGGCTTGCTGATCCGGAGCTTCTGGCCCAACTCGAAGCGGTGGCTGTCCACGAACGACCACGACTGAGTGTTACGAAGCGTGTCGAGACCCCTGGTGGCCAGCCGGTTTACGTTCCGCGTGACTTTAAGAGGCTGTCACTCGGTCAGCAGCAGTCGGTGCTCTTAGCACTTATGCTGACCAGCGAAAGCCGGGCCCCGCTAATTATCGATCAGCCCGAGGATAACCTTGACAGCGAGTTTATCTACAAGACGCTGGTTCCAGTGATCCGGGCAGCGAAGGAGCGGCGTCAGGTTATCGTGGTCACCCACAACGCAAACATTGCGGTTCTTGGCGATGCCGAGTTGATCGTGGCCTTGAAAGCCACGAACGACCGGGCGACCATCGTCACCCGAGGCTCGATCGATCACGTTGCGACGTGCGAAATGGCGTGTGCGATCCTGGAAGGTTCCCGCGAGGCATTCGACCGTAGGGCGACCGTGTACGGGATTGCTAAAGGGTCGTGATGTGCCACGGCGGTTATCATTCGTGTCAAAAGCACAATTTTGGACGCCGATCCCCTGCGCCATTTGCGAACATAGATTTGATGTCTGAACCCGACCTTTCATGGCCACTCAACGGTACCCCCGAGCGTCCACCTTGAGCGCTTCGACCCAACCGGGCTATTCGCCAGAGCGTTATAAAGCGATTTCCGCATCCAAAGTAGTGGGATGGTCCGTGAAGAAGATCGCTGTAGTTGGGGGAGGACCTAAGGCGGCCGCCATCTGCGCCAAAGCTTGGTGCCTCAATCAGGACAGTCGACAACTCCGCATCCAGGTGTTCGAGAAATCCGGCTTCGGGGCTGCGTGGAACGGAAGGCACGGATATACCGACGGCGATCAAAAGCTCTGCACTCCGGCTGAACGAGACGTGGGCTTTCCCTATGAGGAAGGGCTGCTAGCAGGCTGCTGAAAAACTCATTTTTGCCTGGATCCGTTCGGTCTTTGATTCTGTTCTGTTCGCCCTTTGTAAAGGCACGAAGCGGCTCACCGAAGCGTTTTTCAGCAGCCTGCTAGACAAAGACGGGGTCAAACGCCTGTTCTCCGGGTTTTCGTGGGGCGCCTATCTTATCGAGGCGGCCGGCTCTCCGCTGGGCTATCGCGAGTGGGTGGATCGGGGCCGAAAGGCACGTCGAAGAGATGCTGGCCGAGCGCGGCCTCGACCTGACCTACGAAACTGTCCGACGCTGGGTCGGCAAGTTCGGCCCGCTGTTTGCCCGCGAGTTGCGAAAGCGGCGGCCGCGCCCGACCGCGCGATGGCACCTGGACGAGATGGTGGTCACGATCGCGGGCAAGCGGCATTGGCTCTGGCGGGCAGTGGATGACGAAGGGGAGGTGCTCGACATCCTTGTGCAAACGCGACGGGACACGCGGGCAGCGGTCAGGATCATGCGTAAGCTTGTGAGGAAGCTCGGCTTTGCGCCCGAGACGATCACGACCGACAAGCTCGGGTCATACGGGGCCGCTAAGCGGCAGCTCGGTCTCCAAGCTCGCCATGAGCAGCGACAGCGCCAGAACAACCGGGCCGAGAACTCCCATCAGCCGACGCGCCGACGGGAACGGAAGATGCAGCGGTTCAAGTCGGCGGGGTCGGCGCAACGCTTTCTATCGGCCCATGCTGCTGTCCACAACACCTTCAACCTTCAGCGCCATCTCGTGTCTCGCACAACCCTGAAGCAGTTTCGAGCCGACGCCATTGCGAACTGGCGTAGCGCGACCGCGAACTGGCGTCGTGCGACCGCGGCCTGTGAATGAAAAGCCTGGCCCTTCTCCCTCAATCTGCGTGCGCAACGCAACAACGTGACAATGCCGGCGCGACTATGTCGGGCGGCACGGACCTGCGCAACCGCCAAGCGGCTACGGTCACTTAAGCTGGTGATCGTAAAGCGTGGGTTCGACGGTAACGGATTGAATTTGCACTTCGACTCCGTTACACGCAACTTGCTCGGAGTGCTCAAGTAAATCTGGCTAGGGACCTCACTATCATGGAGCAACTCGCGGGCTTCGAGGCCTTTCCGTTCTCTCACGAGGGCGAACGCCGCACCGTCTACCGCAGGGGAAGAGGACCGGCGGTGATCGTCATGCCTGAGGTGCCGGGCCTCTCGGCGGAGGTTCTCCGCTTCGCGAACTATGTCATTGACGCAGGCTTCACGGTGTTCCTGCCGCATTTGTTCGGCGTGCTCGGTCCGAAGACCAATCCAGCCAACCGCATGTCGGAACTGGCCAAGCTCTGCATAAGCCGCGAATTCCATGTGCTTGCCGAGAACCGGTCATCTCCGATTGTCGACTGGCTGCGCGCGCTTGCCCGCTACGCCCACCAGGAGATCGGCGGACGCGGCGTCGGCGCCATCGGCATGTGCGTGACCGGCAACTTCGCGCTGACGATGACGCTCGACCCCTGCGTCGTCGCTCCCGTCATGGCGCACCCCTCGTTCCCGCTGCCGATCACCCCCGCCAAGGCAGCGGCGCTGCACGTCACGCCCGAGACGCTCACCAACGCTCGCCGCCGCATTGCCGAGGAAGGCCTGAAGGTGCTGGGTCTGCGCTTCCACGGCGACGCGTTGTTCTGCCGCGCCGCGCGTTTCGCGACTCTCAGGCGAGAACTCGGCGACGGTTTCGAGGGCCATGAGCTTCCGGCTGCTTCGGCCAAGCCACAGGCGGAGCCGCCTCACAGTGTGCTCACCATCGGCCTGATCGACCGCCAAGGCGAGCCGACCCGCGAAGCCGTCGATCGCGTGCTGAGTTTCCTAATCGAGCACCTGCGTTAAGGGGCGCCGCGGCTAGCCCATGGTACTCGGCGGGTGGGCTTTCCCCGCGACGCCCGGCCTTGGATGGTTCAACGGCACGGCTCGCCTGTTCCATGCCGCTCGATGGCCCGTTCGCTTTGATGTCGGGTCGGCCTTTCAGCCCCTTGAACCGCGCGATCTCCTCACGCTGTTGGGCCACTACCCGGCTCAAAGCCGCAACGCGATCGAGCAGTTCGACCACCAGGGCTTTCAGATCAGCCGCAGAAATTGCATCAATGTTGGCGGGACGGGCATGAGCCCAGGGAATCAGAACCGAGGCCATCCGCATAGCAAAAAACGAGGCCCACGCCCGCGGTTTTGCCCCTATTACTTCGACTACGGAACCAAAAATGCCTCAAAAACGGTTATACTGGCTTAACGTGACAATGCCGACCGGCGTGTCGTCGCCCTGCAGGATGGAAGAACCGGCAATTACGTCGCGATGCAGGAGGCCGACGAGCGCCATCAGCACCGCCGCTGTCACTCCCACTCCCACCTCGTCCACGAACGCGACGCAGCGGCCATCTGCTTGGCCTTCCGGAGTGCCCAGTGCCACGACGTCGTCGACCGTCTCGTCCTCGGGCGTCTACGGCGTGGCGGCTTTCGCGGCCGCGGACACACCATCCTTCATCACGAAAGCATGGGCGGGCGGGCGCCAAAGAGGCTCAAGCTCGCCGTCGAACCAGCAGAGTGTCAGCGAGCAGCCGGCCATGTTCGATGCCTATCGAGATTCATCGCTCGCCGGTTCCGGCCCGAGGACGCCACGTAGCCACTCCATGATCTTGTCCGTAGGCACGTTCCCGGTCGTGTCCACGTGGAAGACAGGACGACGCCCTATGGGAGTTGAGCGGTCACTCAAGGCGATCAGTTCAGGTATGTAGTCGGCACCGGGGTGCCCCGGCGAGCGGGTACCCAGCCTTGATGCATAGCGCTCCGCCAATTTCTCGCTTGGAGCATGGCACCAGATTTCAGCCGTGCACTCTATACCGGCCGTCAGCAAGTGTCGTTCGAGGACCTCCATCGGCTGGAAGCCGAACCAAGCGTCTATGACAATCGTCATTGGATCGGGGAAGTCCCCGATAACGGAGAAGATGACGCCGTAGCTGGCCCGCCCGAGCTTCCGGTTGTGCTCGCGATCGCCCGTGCCGAAGTGCTCGAACAGGGGTTCCTTGATCGTGTCTAGCGTCAGCAACGGGCAACCCAGAAACGTCGAGATCTGACGGGCTACCGTGCTCTTTCCGCTCGCTGGTACACCGTTGACCAGGATAGCCGTTTTCATGACGTAGAAGCGCCTCTCGCACCGAACGAGGTCTCGTGCTCAATCAACGACTCGTATGCACCCATCCCGCTTGTAAATACGGCGAGTGCCGCTCCGATCACGCCGGCGCTGTCACCGAGCTGGGCTGCTGCAATAGGGCATTGGTACCACTCTGAACGAGCGGGTGCCCGCGCCAGGGCACGAAACGCCGCATGCCCCAAACCACCGCCTAGCAGGACCAGCTCCGGATCCACGGCGGCGACCATGCTGTCGATAGCCGCGCGTAATGGCTTGGCCCACCGGTCGAGGATGCTGGTCGAGGATGGATCACCCCTCCGCTCGCGCTCGAACAGATCGTCCACCCCCACGCCCGATGGCATGCCCGCTTCAGCTATCATCCGTCCAAGCGCGGTTCCGGAGCTCACGGTCTCGACGCAGCCGGACCGGCCGCACGCGCAGACCACGCCTTCACGGTCGATGGTGAGATGCCCGAGTTGCCCCGCTGTCGCCCGCCCGCGCAAGATCCGTCCATCCGTCGCGACCGCGCCGCCGATGCCGGTGCCGATCGTGAACATGACGACGTTCGACGCGCCCTGTGCCGCTCCTCTGGTCATCTCGGCGACGAGCGCCATGTTGCAATCATTATCGAGATTTACCGTTAGGCCAGATGCTAATTCTAGGCATTCTACCAGCTCGACCTGCCCAAGGTCGAGATAGCCTCCCGACAAGACGATACGACGCCGGCTATCGACCCGCCCTGGAACGCCGATGCCGATTCCCCTGACGCTGCCGTCGTTGAGGCACCTGCAGATGGCTGAGAGGCGGTCAAGAACTGATCCGGGATGCTTGGAAATCTTTTCGGAAATCCACCCCGCGACGTCGCCTCGCTCCGAGACGCGTCCGGCACGCAGGTTAGTGCCGCCAATATCGATGCCGATAGCCGTCTTAAGCATGGAGTCGTTCCGCGATGGCGACCAAGCGCCAGGGACGAGGGCGGTCATCGCGCCGGCCCGGTAAGAGGTGCGCGTAACCTGTCGATTATGGATGGCTAGATGTCGTCAGACATGCGCTTAGGCAGCCTGGGCCTGTCGTCCGCGGTAGCGCTCGATTATGGACTGGATTGTCTTCAGTCGCGGCACGGCGATCGCATTCAGCCGATCGCGGGTCACGCTTCGGTCGAGCGAGATGCAGTCTTTCCAGAGTGAGCGTCCGGCGATCACGCCGGAGGCGCCTTTGGCCATCGCGGTCTCGACTTGGCCAATGAAAGTCTCATGGTCGACACCGGCGGAGAGCACAGCCCAGGGAACATTGCCGCAGAGAGAGGTCACGTTCGCGCAAGCCTCGTCCGTTCCGGGGTAGGGCAGTTTGAGGACCTTCGATCCGAGTTCGAGGCAGATCTTCGTGCCTTCCTCAATCAGTTTCGGGAAGATCGCCTTGTATTCGGTCTTGCTCTCCGCAGGCAGCTGATAAGTCAGGAACTCCACGACGAGCAGCAGGTCCTCCTTGCTGAAGTCGGCGATGGTACGTCGAAGGATCTCAAGGTTCGCCACGTTCGCCTCGGGCCGGTCGGGACGCAGATAGATCATGATCTTGCCGCCGGTTCCGCCGAGCTCCCGGACGCGCCGAGCTTCGATGCCGGGCACCATCCTGGAAAGGAGATAGCCCTCCGGGGTCCTGTCGAAGCCCGACGCGTCGATGCCAATCAGCAAGGCCGTGTCCCGCGCGATGATACCCTCGTCGATGACTTTGGGGACGGCGCAAACGGGGTCGAGAAGGATACATGAGGCATGGCTGGCCAGAAAACGTGTGAGATCCGCTTTCGTCTCACCGAGTATGGCCTCGGTAATCTCTGCTTCCTCGTCTGGGCTCGCCGCCATAATCTTGCGCATGCCCCCGCGTTGATCCGCGGCAATCACCATCATCGCACCATCTCGCCCGCAGATCTGCTGATACCCCCGGTACTCTGCCGTCGTCATCTTCGTCATTGTCATTCCCCCGCACCTTTGAAAAGCTCAGCTCGCGTCAACTGGGGCGCTGTCGCGGGCGGACCTGCGCTGTCGCGGCAACGGCTCACGTTGTAACGTATTTCTGCAATAAATTGCAATATGCCTGGAAGCCGGTCAAAGCTGCATTATCTGAGGCGTCGTAGGATGTATGGCGGCCGCACTCGCGTTGGGTTCGGTTCGGGTCGGTTCGGTTCGGTTCGGCAGCGACATTGCGGAGACCTGCCAACTGCGCAATAGCATTATTTGAGCCTCCGTCCGATCGCAGATTCCAGGAAGGGTTTAAAAGCTGTCCAGCCAAGCCTCTCAAGAGCCGGCGGCGCGTGCCTTGCTCCATACGATCGCAAAGCTCCACTATGAGGCGGAGTTGTCCCAGGTCGAAATCGCGCGACGGCTGAAGGTTTCCACCGCCACGGTCTCTCGCCTGCTGCGTAGGGCGCGTGAGGAAGGCATCGTGCGGATTGAGATCCGCGATTTCACCACGTCTGTTGCCATCAGGCAGGAGTTAGTTGAGCGACTTGGATTGCGCGATGCCGCCGTTATCCAGGCTACGGAAGGTGGCAACTCGGCTGCCCTGGCGGGCCCGGTCGGGTCGATGATGAAGGACGCGGGTCTCTCTGCGGGATCGATCGTAGCGGTGGGCTGGGGACGCGCCGTGCGCGACATCATCATGGCCGGACTGCCGCGTATACCAGGGGTCATCACCGTCCCGGCCACCGGCGGCATGCAGCAGCCTGCACCCCACTTTCAGGTCGGGGAATTCGTGAGGCTCGCTGCTGAGCAGATGGGCGGCTCACCTCGATTCATTCACGCGCCCTATCTCCCTTCTCATGAGGCGCGTAAGGCGTTCATAAACGACGCGACAATCGCGGAACACCTGATCCTCTGGGATAAGATTGACGTCGCGATTGTCGGCATCGGCCTGCCGCATACGGTCGATGCCGGACAAGGGCGCCTTCAGGTTACTTCGCATGAAAGGGCCCTGTCCCAGGCGGTTGGTGACGTCGTGCGGCACTACTATGACAAAAACGGCAAATTGATCCCTTGGGAGGGTGAGAGCCGCCTAATTGCAGTCTCTCCGGCTCAGCTGAGTTCCATTCCCCGGGTGATCGGGGTCGCGGCATCGCCGTTAAAGGCAGCGGCCATTCTGGGTGCCGTTCGTGCCAAACTGATCAATGCCCTGGTGACCGACACCCGAACCGCGCAAGCCGTGCTTGACGCCATCTAAACGGTGGGGGTATTCGCAAATCTGCAATATCGTGCAGAAATTTGTTGCGCTGATAACCGTCTGGGGTTTAGCGTCAGCGTGTGAGAAGCGCCTGCTTCGGCCGGCGATTAAGAACCACAGTCCAAGGAAGCGCACGTGAAGATACCGGGACGGGTTGCGATCGTCACTGGTGGCGCAAGAGGAATCGGCCGGGCGATCGTCGAACGCTATGTCGCTGAGGGGTTGCAGGTTGCTGTTGCGGACTTGAAGGTCGACGAGGCCGAGGCCGTGGCGCGCGAGGTTGGCCGGGAAGCCTTCGCGGTCGAACTCGACGTCTCGCGGCAGGACTCCATTGATGCGATGGTGGGCAGCGTGGTCGGCAGAACCGGGCAGATAGACATTCTCGTCAACAGCGCGGGTGTCTTCGACATGATGCCAGTCCTCGAGGTTACGCGCGAGAGTTACGACAAAGTTTTCTCCGTCAACGTCGCCGGCTTGTTCTTCACGCTACAAGCGGTAGCGAGACAGATGGTCAGTCAGGGGCGGGGCGGTAAGATCATTAACCTGGCATCCCAAGCTGGCCGGCGAGGAGAGCCTCTGGTGTCGGTCTACTGCGCTTCCAAGGCAGCAGTGATCAGCCTCACCCAAAGCGCCGGTCTCGCACTGATTAAGCACGGCATCAACGTCAACGCGATCGCGCCAGGCGTGATCGATACGCCGATGTACGACCAGGTCGATGCCCTCTGCGCCAAGTTCATGAACATTCCGGTGGGCGAGAACAAGCACCAGGTCGCTGCTGGTGTTCCCTTCGGACGCATGGGAAAACCTGAGGAGCTGGCGAGCATGGCAACCTTCCTCGCCAGTCAGGACGCCAACTACATCGTCGCGCAAACGTACGGCGTCGATGGCGGGAACTGGATGGCTTGAATTCACTGAGCCACATGAGCTTCATAGCTCCAAGAACGGCGCGGTAAGCGCGAAACGTTCATCGAAAGTATTCGGGAGGACAAAATGAAGCTTTTTAGATTGATAAGCGTATCCGCCGCCGCGCTCCTAGCAGGCGCCGCTCTGGCGCGTGCCGAGACGATCACAGTCGCCACCGTAAACAACGATGACATGATCATCATGCAGAAGCTCTCGCCGGAATGGGAAAAAGCGACCGGCAACAAGGTGAACTGGGTAGTGCTCGAAGAGAACACTTTGCGCCAGCGTGTCACGACCGACATCGGTACCAAAGGCGGCCAGTTCGATATCGTCACGATCGGGGCCTATGAGACGCCGATCTGGGGCAAGCATGGCTGGCTGACCAAGCTGGACGACCTGGGCGACGACTACGACTACGGCGACCTGCTCGCTCCGGTGAAGAACGGGTTGACGGTGGATGGGTCGCTCTACGCCGTGCCTTTCTATGCCGAAAGCTCATTTACGCTCTATCGCAAGGACCTCTTCCAACAAGCGGGGCTGACCATGCCCGAAAAACCGACCTGGGATCAGATCGCCCAGTTTGCAGATAAGTTGAGTGACAAATCCAAAGACCAATATGGAATCTGTCTCCGAGGTAAGCCGGGATGGGGCGAAAATATGGGCCTAGTCTCGACTATGGCAAACACTTTCGGCGGGCGCTGGTTCAACATGAAGTGGGAGCCGCAGCTCACGAGTGAGCCGTGGGAAAAGGCCGTGAGCTTTTATGTCGACCTATTAAACAGGGACGGACCAGCTGGCGCGTCATCAAACGGCTTCAACGAGAACCAAGCGTTGTTTGCAAGCGGGCATTGCGCTATCTGGGTCGATGCGACTTCGGCGGCAGGCCGGCTCTATAACAAGGCGACTTCGAAAGTCGGAGACGTGCTCGCTTTCGCGCAAGCGCCTACCAAGGTGACGCCTGATGGTGCGGCGTGGTTCTGGGCCTGGTCGCTGGCCATCCCCGCGACATCACAGAAAACCGCGACGGCGAAGTCATTCGTCAAATGGGCTACCTCGAAGGAGTACGTGAAGAAGGTTGCCGAGAACTCGGGATGGGTTGCTGCACCTCCTGGCACGCGCAAGTCGACCTACGAGAACCCTGAGTATCAGAAGGCGGCACCCTTCGCGTCCATGGTCTTACAGGCGATCATGTCCGTTGATCCAAGCAAGCCGACTAAGGATCCAGTTCCTTATACTGGCATCCAGTTCGTCGCGATCCCTGAATTCCAGGGCATTGGAACCAATGTCGGACAAGATGTGGCCGCGGCACTCGCGAACCAGAAAACGGTAAGCGATGCCTTGTCCGGAGCACAGAGCACCACAGAGCGGGCTATGAAACAAGCCGGTTACGTCAAATAGCTCCATCGACAGCTTGCCAAGGGCGGCAATGCCGCCCTTGGCTCTTCGTATCGAAAGAACAAGGACATGATCATCGATAGATTCCGCCTCGACGGCCACAGAGCTTTTATCACGGGCGGCGGCACTGGGATTGGGTTAACCGCGGCCCTGGCGTTTGTGGAAGCAGGCGCCGATGTCGTGATCGCCGGTCCCGAGGCTGGTGTGCTCGATCAGGCTCAGGCGATCCTCAAGGCCAAAGGTCATGAGGTCGGGACCACGCTTCTCGACATCACTCGTTCGGTAGATTGCGAACGCGCTGCCGATCGCATCAACAGCGAACGGGGTCCCGTCGACATTCTAGTCGCCAACGCCGGCGTGACTTGGCCGGACACGGCAGCGCAGGAGTTGTCCGATGAGGCATGGCTGAAGGTTTTCGACGTCAACGTCAACGGCACTTATTGGACCTGCCGCGCCTTCGGTCGTCACATGCTCGGTCGCAAGCGCGGTGCTATAGTGACCACAGGTTCCATCTCCGGCGTGATTTCAAACAAGCCGCAGCGACAGGCGCACTACAATAGTTCAAAGGCAGCTGTCCATCATCTGACTCGATGCCTCGCGGGCGAATGGGCGCCGAACGGTGTCCGGGTCAACTGCGTCGCGCCGACCTATGTCAACACGCCGATGTCCAGCGGCAACGCAGATATGCCGTTCTACTTCGGACCTTGGATGGACAGCACACCTCAGGGGCGCATGGTTGAACCCGATGAGATCGCGAGCGTCATGCTCTTCTTGGCTTCGGATGCTTCAAGTGCAATGACTGGATCGATCGTCTTGGCCGATGCAGGCTATACTATCTGGTGATCGCTGGATATCAATTGCATTCTTACGTTGATCCAGAATAGACGTCTTTTAGGTTATTTTGGCTTCGTAGCCGGAGTGTTAACGCATTGAATTTGTTGGCCAAAGCCCACGACTCTCCAGTTGCCCGCCTGATCCGCTGGTCGATGAAGGGGATCCGTCGCGTCGTCACGCGACTGGCGGGGTGGACAGCGTAGGGTTCGCGCCCGAGGTACTGGTCACCGACAGGCTGGGCTCATACGGAGCCGCCAAGCGGAAGCTCAGTCTCCTGTCCTGGCCCGCCTCGTGTAGCCGGACGCTTTCTGCCAAGCCGCGCGTCCGTGCTGGGCGATGCTTTGCAGGTGGCGGTCCCGCTGCGTGGGCGTGGTCTCGGCCGTCTCGCTCGGCACGGCCGTGGAACGCGGGGGCACGATGATCGCCGCTGCGGGACAGCGCTCGGCGACCGCAGCGGCAACGCCCTCCTGGTCGTAGGCGCCGTCGGCGGTGAACGAGGCTACGGGTCCCGCGACCTGGTCGAGCAAGGGGCCGACCTGGGCGCCGTCATCGACCTCCTTTGCGGTCAGCGTCGTCGCGACGATCTGGCCGGTGCCGGCGTCCAAGCCGACGTGCAGCTTGCGCCAGGACCGGCGCGTTTTGGTGCCGTGCTTTATCTACCAGCTATATGATGAGGGCGGGCAGGTTTGGTTCGACATCTACGAAGCGCCCGGTATCAAGGGGCATTTAATCACCGCGGAGGTGCCTCGTGAAAACCAGCATCCGAACACCGTGCGGCGTCATCTCTTGCGGAAGGGAGCAGTAGCGGCCGCTCTCGAAAATGCAGCAATGCTTGACGGCGCAATCGCCACCGAGCCTTCGGTTGTGAGCCGTGCCGTGCGGACCGGGTGGCGAGATGGCGACACTCGCTTCGTCTCCCACCGTTTCGTCGCCGGCGCCACCGAGCCCGGCACGGTTCTACCCCCCGACTGTTCGCTCGTGGGTGGCGCCGGTCAGTTGCAGGCCTGCGGGACGCTTAAGGGCTGGCAGGACCTCGTAGCCGTAGCGCGGCACTCGACGTCGATGATCCTCGCCCTCTTCGCCGCCTTCGGCGGTGTTCCTGGCGCTGCTGGGTCGGCCGAGCTTTGCAATCGTTCTCTTCGGCCCGAGCAAGATCGGAAAATCCATGACGCAACTCGTTGCGGCCTCTGCTCTCGGCTTTGGCCGGGAACAGGATCTGCCGAGCCTCAACGCCACGCCTGCCGGCTTGCTGTCAGCCGCCATGGGGTTCAACGATCACATGCTGCCGATCAACGAAGTCGGCACGGCGCGGGAGCCGAAGCGCGAAGTCTACGTGACGCTTCGCGACGCGACCTACGCGCTCATGAACGGTCAGGACACGATCCGCCATCCCTCTTGGACAGGGGGTGCCGGGGCGAGGACGTTTCAGGTGATCTGTCTGCTGTCCTCGGAGATCTCTCCCGATGCCTGGGCTGCACGGAATGGGGAGACGCGCGACGACGGCGAAATGGCGCGCTTGATCGGGGTGCCGGTGATGCTCTCGACGCGTCGGACGATTTTCGACCGCCACCCGCGGAAGCTCGCTGGCGATGCCCTCGCGGCCTGGGAGAAGGCTCAGTGCAAACGTCTGTGGGAGGGCGCTCCTGATCACCGCGGTGTCGCTTTCCAGACCTTCCTCGACGCGCTTCTTCGCGACGTGGAGTCCAACCGAACTCGGGCCCGCAGCTTGAGCATGCGCTTCGAGCGGAAGGTCGCGAAGACGAGCATGTCACCGGTGGCGCGCGACATCGTGGCGAAGTTCGGCATCCTCTACGCCGGCGGTGTTCTCGCCGTCGAAGCCGGTGTTCTGCCTCTCAACAAGAAGGCGATCGGTCCTGCCGTCCGCCGTGCCTGCCGTGCCGCCCTCGCGGAACTGCCCGACCCGGAAGGCGAGTTGAAGGCCGACCTTGCGAAGCTGAAAGAGCGGCTTCTCAGCGGATCGATCCTCAATCTCGTTGCCTGCACTCGCCAGCAGATGCGGATGATGCGCAACGCCGACGGCGTCGGCCGAAAGCTGAAGGCATGGAATGCGTGGTGCGGGCCCAGATTTTCGCGGCCTGGTTCGGCACGCCGATGCGAACCCGGCGCGTCCTGGAGTGGCTCGACAACGAGGGCTTCCTCTTCCACGGACGCAACAAGACTCGAGGCCGTTCGAACGAGTGGGCGCAGAAGCACGTCGCATGGCTGGATCAGACGCGCGTTCGTTCGATCAGTCTCTACCTGCCCGGCGGCATCGCGGATCTCGAACTTTAGGGCTGACGAAGAGCTTTCACGACGAGATCGACCGGCAGATGCCCGCCTTGAGGCTTCTGCCGGTCCCCATGCTCGGGTGCGATGATGGGCCAAGCCTATCGACCTTCGGTATCCATACGGCTTGCTCCATGCCGGTGCCGAAAGGGCAGCATTGATGCCTGTCCATCACGAAGAGCAACGCTACTTATATCTGCGCGGCGGGCGCGCGAGCGGCAACACGCCCCGGCGAAGGCTGGTTAGGGTTGAGCCGTTCACGCCGTGCAGCCCTGCGGTCACTTGCTGAGCGCCCATCTCACTCCGGAGGCATCCAGGACGGGCATAGTGGTCGCTCCTCACGTGCACTCAGTTCGCGGCAATTGCCTTTTCGATATCATGGACTGAATGGCCGGTGAGATCTTTGGCAATTTCACCCACAAGCGTGGCGGATAAACTCTTGTGGTAGTGCTTGCGCAACTCGCCAAGCGTTCGCGGCGCTGCAATGACAACAAGGTGCGCGATCTTGCCTTCCAGCACCTGCCGATTGAGAAACTCAGCGACCCCAACCGAAAAACTATCCTCCGCGACTTGGCTGACATCCGGGTTGGCGGAGCTGCTATGATGTCGCCCGCCGGATCCCTTGTTGTCGCTGTCGACATCCGGTCCCGGCAGCGCCGCCAACTTCGGACTGCCTTCGTCGCCCGTGTTGTGAAATAAATTCACCTTTTCTCCATCCGCAACGGCGACCGTCGCTCCCCTGGGAAGTTGCATACCAAAATCTCCAAAAGCGGGTTCGGCAGCGGGCCGACCCTTCTGCAGAGTAACTCCGCAGGGCCCTTTTAGCTACCAAGCGGCTAAGATTGATTGACCGCAGTAGCCCTTGTCGGTGGCTGTTTGCAGGGCGAAGGAAATCCCTGCCTGGAGACGGGGCGCAGTTTTCTCCATCCCGAGCTTGGCCGGGATGGTGTCCGCTGTCCTGAACTCGATGTCGCGCTTGTATCGTCGACCTCGAGGTGAAACGACCGCCGCGCCTGAACAGCGGGCGCGTGATTAGGGAGTCGCAGGATCGATCGGTGTAGCTTGCGTTAGTGAACCTTGTCTCGATCCGCCGCATTGCCCGTCATTCGCCGGCTCGATTCAGGTCCGCGTAACCCGGAACACCAACGAGCCGGGCGTTGTTGCATGGTTCGGCGCGATGGACGCGTTGCCCTCAGCCCTGATCGAGCTTCAGGCGATACGGACGGAGTTCGGGCGTCCCAGTTCCAGCATGCGGTTGAGGATATGGACGGTGACCTCGA
>JAABUT010001260.1_pt1 | contig 30274 bp, 27 predicted proteins | sample 5559281 | NCBI WGS metagenome assembly JAABUT01 (sample SAMN10711880, study PRJNA513359) | rock metagenome | isolation source: Antarctica rocks | place: Antarctica: Victoria Land, Ricker Hills nord | collected 2016-01-04
CGTCACCAACTGGAAAGCAGCACTCGCCCAACTCGCCATCACCTACCCCGACCGCATCAACCCCCACCTCTAACCACGACGCCTTACACAGAAATCTTGACAAGCTCTCGAACGCGGCCTCGCCCTCGAGCCGGTAGCGGGCCATGAGCTTGCTGATCCAGCCCTGCGAGACCCCGTAGCTGCGGGATACCTCGGACTGGGATTGGCCGGCCAGGACGGCAGTGATGACAAGGCGACGCTTCGACATCCCGCAGCCTGCGGGCCAGCCCCCTATGCCGATGACCTGCGACATGCCATTCCGATGACGCGAGACACCCCATTCCGATGTGCTGAGCCAAGACACTGCCGAGCGCGCCAACGAACCTGCCGGTCGGACGGGCTTTCCGGCGTCTAGCCCAAGGTCAACGGCCCGCCGGGCCTCGACCGACGCGCCGTCTGGGTCCGGCCGCTGCCGACGGGATCCCCGTCGCTCATCGAGGCCTAACCAACGCGTACGTGCTCGCAATTCCGAGCACCCGCCTTCCAAGCCGGGCAACACGTGACCGACGCGCTCCAGCATGGACGACAACCTCAGCAACGAGAACCGCGACAAGGAGGAGCATGACTCGCTGATTGTGCTTTGGACAGTGTGCTCTAGGAGAGGGGCGGGCGCGCGAGCAGCCCGGCGGCTGCCGTCAAGAGGCACATGGCGGCAAGGTCGACGGTTATCCCATCCCGGTCAGCGACGGCGTCGACCTCAACGATGTCCACGGCACGCACCGACGTATGGCGACCGGCCTCCAGCGCCGCGTCCAGGAGTTCAGCTGGTGATAAGCCACCCGGGCGTGCACCGGGGCACGCGGGCGCGAAGGCCCGGTCGACGACGTCAACATCGAGGTCGACATACAGGTCGTCGCACGTACGCGCGAGCTCATCCAGGCAGCGACGGACGGCGGCCCCGACCCCCTCGCGTTGGGCCGCCCGGGCAGTCACCGAAGTCACGCCGTTTTCGCGGCACCATGAGTTGTATTCGCGCGAGTTCGACAGGTCGCCCAGTCCGACTTGCACGACCTGGCTGCCCGGTAGGCCGTCCTCGATCAGGCCGCGGACCGGCGTGCCGTTCGTTGGCCCCATGAAGAAGGAGCGGACGTCATGGTGAGCGTCCAGGGTCAACAAACCTGCGCGGCTGAGGTCGGGGAGCAGCGCCCGCATGCTCGGACGAGTCACCGCATTGTCACCACCCAGCACTATTAGCAGATCCTGCGCGGGAAGCCCGGCGACGCCGTGCGTCACCGCTTGCAGCGCGTCATCGCCGAGCAACGCTGCGACGTCCAGGTCGCCGTGGTCCACCACGTATAGATCCTCGAGGTCGACACCGACCCCTGCATGAAATGTACTGAAGCGGCCGAGAGCGCGGCGGACTGCTGCTGGGGTCGTTTGGGCGTTGGACGGGGAAATGGAGGTCAGTGACAGTGGCACTCCGATGACGCCCAAGCGGCGAGCGTGCACGCCGGTGCTGGCGCCCTTCAGCCAGTGGTCGGCTGTTGGCCATTGCGGGTCACTCATTGCTTCGCCCGTAACCGGGAGGCATGAAAACGAGTCCAGAAACCTGGCAAGCGACGCTGCTTCCGACGGGCCACAAACGGATCCTCACGCACTCCTTCGTCGAATACCAGTCGCATCAGGTCTTTGTGCGCTGGTCCTCCCGTCCGAAGGTCCACACCGACTCCTCAAACGACTCACGCAGACCGGGCGAGCTAATGATAACGGCGTGCCACGTGTCGATCCACGACAGCCACACATCAGCGGGAAGAAGACCCTCCCTGCGCGTGAAGTACGCCCATTCAAACATGCTCGCGAACTGGACGGCGACCAGGTTTTTGCGCACCTGCTCATCCGACCAAGCTTGCCGGTCTGGGAATAAACTGCGCTCCAGGTCGGGCTGGTCCATGCGGATCTGCCTCAGCTTATTCAACTCACCGATCATCTGCTGCATCGAGTCGAGCCGAAGCGAAGCAGCGAGCCGGCGATTTGAACGGGCCACCTGCATCAAGCTGAGAACGATCGCGACCGCTCCTGTCACCTGTGCGATGTTCGCCCAAACGGTCAGCGACATAGTAGCTGCATCGCCACATGTTGAGCGTCGACGAGAACCTGTGGTTCGACCATAATCGTTTCGGTGCGGATAGTCATAAGGTCAGCTCACCGAACTGCACACGAATCGTTGGCAACAAAATACTGCAGTCTCCCGCGAGCCTTCAGCCGCAACAGCCGGCCGAGGACCAATGCCGGGCGGGGTCGTCGTATACGAGTCTGGACCCTCTTCCGGGATCTAGTCTTCACCAGTATCGCCCCACCTTCCTCGAAACAACACGCCGCCGAGGGAAGCTCGCGCAGTGTCTTGTCCGTACAAGATCGTCGACTGACCGACCGTCATGGTTGGGTGAGCCAACGGGCTGGCGCGTGGCGCCTGGACCACAAGCGGGCTAGCTCAACGTCCCACCCGATCCACACCAGGCATCGCCATTGCACGGCTCACGTTCGCAACAGCCTCAGAACACCACGCAACATCGGCTTCCCAAGCTGCCGCCGCTGGTCGTGTCGAGATCGTCGACGCGGCGGACCCTGGCGAACGCCCCTTCTCAGGGTGCGAAACCCACATCCGTCGCGACTCTCGCCAGGCGAAAACACCGAAACCTGGCGTCGCCGACACGTCCTGCGCAGGCTCATGGCCACTAAGCACCTTTAACCCCGACCAGCCTCGGACAACATCTCGACCTCTGCCCGGGCTGCTCAGAGGCCGACCGCCCTGGTCGACTGGGAATCAGGGACGGAGCCGGGTACCAACGAACGTCCCGGTTCCGGAGAAGAGCACAACTCCGGTGTCAGCGTTCGACCCCGACACGGTGTATGTCCCGGACATCCTGTTGCCGTGGACTCGGCCGTGTGGGGCGCACTTCGACGATCACGCCCGGTTCCCCAGCCTTCTGGCCGGGCGACCCGGTCTCGAACACAGCCTTGAACCTGCCCTCGCCCAGACTCCTCCATGCGCCGGCGCCAACACCTGTAGGTGGGGCGATTTCCACATTCTCCAAGACTCCTCCGAGCGCGGCGGTGACGATCGACTTCCCAACGTTCGCGGCGCCGGGCGGGTTGTCGCGATGCGTGACGACCCAGGCTCCGACGAAGGAGTCGCCACCTTGGGGGTCGTCACCTTCGGCATCGTCGGCGCGCGCTGAGGCTGGCAAGGTCAGCCCCGCAACCGCGGCCGCTCCGGCGACGCTCGCGGCACGAAGTACATGTCGACGTTCCACTGTTCTGGTCATGCGATCTACCTTTCATCGAAGGAATGTCCGCTGCCCTCGCGGACGCGCGCGATAGGAACACACTGAATTGGCTGGGTGAACCTTGCCGCTCTGGGGATCGCGCTCGGAAGCGGTTACTACTACCTACTTGCTGGCTCACGCCTGATGATTGCGGTCGGAGCGACGCTGCCTAGTCCGCTCGCGAAGGCTAGGGGCCAAGCTTGAAAGCCATGACAAGACCTCCGAAGTGACTGGGAACAGTCATCGCCGGTGCGGCGCGGTTGCCCGCAATGACACTGTCGATGATCGAAACGGTCGCACCATGCGCGCCATTGACACCCGGAGCCACCACGACACCACCCCCGAGTGCGGTTGCGTCCACGTAGGACAGGGCACGGTTCGCCCGCAACGCGTGCCGGTGTGCGTCAAACCACCGGTGACGGTGAGACCACGGATGAAGACCGTCGGTTCGGTTACAGCGTCGAAAACCCCGATCGTCAGAACGGGCCCACCGCCACGAAGGAGCGTGGCACCAGCACCAGCTCCCACCAGACTCAAATCCTTATTCACGGTCACACCACCCGCGAACACGCCCGCGTCCATACGAACGACGTCACCAGCCATGACCACGTCGAGCGCTGCCTGCACGGTAGGAAAACCTCCCCTGCGGTGCCCAACACCGATGTCGTGAGCAGCCGACGCTGGTAACGCCCCACCCATCGTCCCCACGATGCCTGCGCTGAAAAACAACACCACGATCGACCCATGAGGTAACCGTCTACGTGGCCTGTTTGACGAATCACAACGGGCGAACTGGTCATCGATCGACCTCCACGCGGAGCACCGGGGCCGACGCGCCTCGACCCTGCTAACCGATCGTCGCACCGTTGTCAACCCCAACCCACTGGCCCCGGCGATGCGCGGAACGACGCTGCGGTGGACGGTCCGAGACCGAGATCAGATGACCGCCCATTCACGTCTGGGTGACCAGCCGCGAGAACCTGGCCGTCGTGACGGGCTCTGCCAGATCGAGCCGCCCAACGTCACAGACGAGGAGTTACACGATCGGGACTGCCCCCGGCAACGCGGTACGACACCCAGGTGCAGGGCGCCCCACCCCGGTACGTGTCGACGTCCGTGGTCGGCTGGTGGCTTCGGGCGTGGGTATCAGCGAAGGTATGCGGCGAAGAAGTCTCGGCTGGTCCTGGTGAAGTAGCGGTCGGCTGGTCGCTGGAACGGCAGTACCTTGTGCGGGGTCACCTGGCCGCGGGTTGTGGTGTACCACATGGTGGAGATCCAGGTTTTGTTGATGTCGAGCTCCATGGCCCGGACCGCGCCCGCGCGTAGTAGCAGGTCCGCGAGCGACGGTGCGGAGAGTGCGGGGCCGACCACGTTGATCACGTTGCCGTGGTTGTCGACGCCTAGACCTGACCGCCACACGTAGTCGGCGCCCTTGACGGTCGCGCCCCAGTCTGACTGGGTGTTGGATTCGACGTTCGAGGCGACGGTGCCGTGGTCGATGAGCAGCCGTAGGTTCTGCCGGACGGAGACAACCTGGGGCGACATCCGTACCTCGTTGTTCCAGCTGCCGACATCGAGGTTGCCGTCTTTGGTGATCACCACCGACGCCGCGCCTGGTACCAGCGTTCCGGCCGTGTGTCCGTCGGCGTAGTAGCCACCTCGGGCGTCTTGCAGCTTGAACCCTCCGTTGAAGGTGGCGGCGAGGCCGCTGCGGTGCGCCGGGGTGATCGCATCGGCCTGCCGCCAACGGTTGAGCTGGCCGGGCTGGTCGTGGCCGGGATGCTGTACATAGCGAACGATGCCGTGGCTCAACACCGTTACCGCGGCCAGGTAGGAGGTGTGGACGCGGTCGGGGCGCAGATAGGCCAGCTGTACCGCGGGGCCTCGGTTGGAGTTCACCAGCGTCTGGAACACCCCTTCACCGGGTAACGCGGGCTGAGTCACGGTGGTGAGCGGCGAGTGCGGCCGTGTGCTGGCGTTGGAGGTGTGCCCGGGTGGGGGCCCGACGGTCGGCGGGGGTAACAGTGACAGGTCGGGCGTCCCCCCGGTGCGGGGAGGGTTCAACGTGTAGGCGATTTCCTCGGCGGCGGTCACCGCGAACCCGAGCCCGTGACCGCGTGCCCATTCCGCTGCCTTGGCCGCCGCCGGGTCGGTCCCGGGGGCGGTGAGCGCCTGGCCCAGTGACACCGCTGGAAACCCCACGATCAACACCATCACAGCGATCATGATTCGACGTCGCCGACGTCGCCTCGGGCTTGCCAACGTGGCGCGCGAACGTTTCGTCACTCAAAGTTTCCTATCTGCTCGGTGGGGACGGGCGGCGCGTCGACATCCCGAGGTTCTCAACGCGTCAACAACATTCCACGTTCCGCAGGTGTCAAGCAGCGGACGAGGGCTGGCGATCAGTCGGGAGATCGCCCAAGCCCAGGACGCCTCCGTAACCGTGCTGCCCGAGCAGGCACGAACTGAAACCAGGTTCGCGTTGCAGATCCCGATAGCCCTCATCAAGCGCCCACTCCGAGACGCGACCTGCCGGGTGGCCTCCACGAACCGCGGCGCGACCGCCCGGCCAACCTGACCGTCGTGGTCGTGGCCCGTTGCCCAACGCGTGGCCGGTTCACCGACCGCGACACAGCTCGCCATGTTCGCGGCTCGGCGGCGTTGGCTGCGTCGAACCGCGCCCACGCGGACAGCGCACCCGACGTGTCACTGCCGCGGCCGCCCATGCTTACCGATCCCAATGCGCCACCGACGCGAGCCGATCGCCGTACCCGGTCGACCGGCCGCCCACCGATCCACGTTGACCAGCCAAATTCCTGGTATCGCGAGCGTCCGCCGAGAGAGAACGGCCCTGGGGCTGGACTCGCGAGTCGATCGGTCACAGGTCGCGTAGCCTGGTGGCGTCGACCCGCCCGGTCCACCGTGCGGAGGCGGTAGTCGCGATCGCGCTGGCGACGATGACCGTGGCCAAGACGATAGCGAGAAAGCTCCAGGGGATCGCGGGGTGTTGAGGGGCCGGATCAAAGATGCCGTTGAGGACCTTGATGAGCTGGCTGGAGATCAGTGCCCCTGTCAACAGTCCGCCCGCGAGGCCCGCGGTCACAATGGCTCGTGCCTCGGTCCACAGGAATCCGGCTCGTTGTTTGGCGGTGGCGCCGAGGACGGCCAGGGCGACCAGTGATCGGCGGCGTTGCGCGGCTCCGACGATGAGGACGAGGCCAGCGCTCGCGGCGGCTAGGAGTAGCCCGAAGGCGAGGGTGAGGCTGGCGAGGCCGGCGAGGCTTCCGGCGGCTAGGCCCGAGGCGGACGGGACGGCGACGCGGGGTGCGGTGGTGTCGTTGACGAGCGCACCGACGGGGGCGTGGATCTGAGCTGCGACCTGCTTGGGGCTGTCGGTCCGGACGAGCAGTGTCTGCACGGCGGATAGCCCGGTTGTGGTGGTGAGGTAGCTGCGGTTGGCGAGCACGAAGCTGTCGCGGGGTGCGGTGGCGAACTCTGTTACGACTCCGACGACGTGGAACGGGACGGCTTTGTACTGGCCTTTGGAGTCCTTGAGCCTGAGCCGGACGAGGTCGCCGGTGCGGAGCTGGTAGTCGTGCAGGGTCTCCTGGGACAGCAGGGCACCGTCGGGGGTGTTGGCGAGGCGCTTGAGCAGGGCCGTGACGGAGCTGCCGGGCGTGAACGCGTCCTGGAGCGGGGCGGCCCGGCCGATGGTGGCGGGGTCGATGCCGTAGAGGTCCTGCAGGTCAGGTCCGACGTAGGCGAGCCGGTGGGAGACCTGCTCGATGGCCTTCACCCCGGCGACGCGGGCCATGCTCGGGTTCAGGGAGGTGGTGCTGTCGGGAGCAACGGTGACGGCGACGTCAGAACCGACGGTGAGGGCGGTGTCGACGCGAGCTTGCTGGTCGTAGGTGGTGGTGAAGATGGCGGCGGAGATGGTGACCGCGACAGCGACGGCGAGGCCGGTGGCGCCGCGGGCGACGAGCCGACGTCGACGACGTACGACGGCACGGCGCAGGTCGGGCATCGTGCCGTTCGCATCCGTGGACGGCAGTAGAGCGCGACGGTTGAGGGCGATGGCAGTGACGCGCCAGATCAGCAGCGCCATGCCGGGCCAGGCCAGCGCGGGGGCGAGCAGTGCGGCGTAGTTGACGGCGGCGACGGGCACGCCTTCGGGGACGACGACGACCTGGTAGCCGCCCTGGGAGGTGAGCCAGAAGGCGATCCCGGAGCCTGCCAGCAGCACGATGTCGAGGCCGAGACGAAGGACGAGGGGGGTGCGGGTGCCGGCGAGCTGGGTGGCGCCATCCGCGACGGTAGGCGGCTCGCCGCGTAGGAGTCGTGCGACGGGTGCGAGCTCGGTGAGGAGCGCTAGCGCGATCCCGGTGACGGCTCCGACCGAGAGCCAGGTCGCGGACAGGTGCGCGCCGGAACCGAGGGCGAGCTTGTTGGCCAGCAGGGCGCCACCGGCTCCGACCATGGCCCCGAGTGCGCCGTCGAGCACGGCGGTCAGGCCGAGCAGGGTGGCGGCCCGGCGTGGGGTGACGCCGCGGAGCCGCATTAACGCCAGGTCGCGGCGTTGCCGGTCGTTGCGAAGCGAGACCACCAGGGCGGTGACGACGCAGGAGAGGGCGAGGCCGGGGATGCCCAGGAGCAGCACGAGCAGCCGGGCGTACAAGGCGTCTTCGCGGGCTGCCGAGAGCGAGACGTTGAGGTTGTCGCCGATCAGGGCACCGCCGGGGACGGATGCGACGTAGTGGTTGGCGCGCTGGGTGATCGCGTCGGCGGCTTTGGCCGGGTCGCTCGGTAGGGTGTCGTGGCCGAAGCGGGCGTGGAACTGGTGGATGACGTTCCCGTTGGGGACCAGCGCGGCGAACTGTGCCGGCGGGACCAGCAGGACGTTGTCCGGCGGGGCGCTGGCTCCGGAGCCGGCGGGCGCGCCGACGACCTGGAAGAACGAGCCGGCGTTCGGCAGGTCAACGACCCCGTTGACTTTCACGCTGCGGCCGGAGCCGAGGACGGTGACGGTGGCGCCGGGGGCGGCGGCCAGGCTGGAGGCGGTCTGCTGCTGAAGCACTACTCGGGTCGCGGCACCGACGAGCGGCCGGATCTCACTGGGAGCAAACGCGGCGTAGTCGGCGGGCAGGGAGACGATGTAGGCAGCGCCGGTGGTGCGGGTCCCGGCGGCCGAGATGGACTTCAGGCCGGGGACTTTGGCGTAGTCCACCGGGCGGAAGCCGACCAGCCCTGGCACACCGGCCAGGGCCTTCTGAGCGGTCGCGGGGTCGCTGCCCGGGGTGACTTGGACCTGCCAGTCCACCGGGACGCGGGCTGCTGCCCGGAGTGTGAGCTTGGATCCGGTCTGGGACACGAAGGACCCGAGGGATGCCAGGAAGGCGACGGTGAGGGCAACGGCGATCGCGGCTGCGAAGGTCTCCTGCGGCCGGCGGCGCAGCGCTTGGAGGACGTAGCGGAGGGTCATCGCACGAGCTCCTTGTCGATCACGAGTTGGCGCGGGAATCGGGCCGCGACGTCCGGGTCGTGGGTGGCGACGATCACGGTGGCGTGTGAGCGCGCGGCGTGTTCTTTGAGCACGTCGATGACGCGACCACCGGTGTTCTGATCCAGGGCGCCGGTCGGTTCGTCGGCGAGTAGCAGTGGTGGGCTGATGGCGAGGGCGCGGGCGAGGGCGACGCGTTGCTGCATACCGCCGGAGAGCTCGGCGGGAAGAGCGTCGTCGGCGTCTGTCAGACCGAGGGCTCGGAGCTGGTCGCGGCCCCGTTCTTGTGCCTGCGTCGGGTCGACGCCGCGGATCCGTAGTCCAAGTGAGGCGTTCTGCAAGGCGGTGAGTTCGGGGACCAGTGACGGTGCCTGCGGAACGTAGATGACGTCTCGGGAGCCCAGCCGCAGATCGACCGATCCGCTCGTGGGTTGGAGCAGCCCGGCGAGCAGCAGAAGCAGAGTGGTCTTCCCGGAGCCAGACCGGCCGGTGAGCGCGCATTGGTCGCCCTCGGCGAGCTCCAGGTTGAAGTCGCTGAGGATGACGCGTCCGGCGAAGCTGATGCTGAGGTCGTGCGCGGCCAGGATCACGCGACTCTCCCATCGAGGAGGTGCACGATGCGGTCGGCGTGGCTCGCCACCGTGGCGGAGTGGGTGACGATGACCGTCGCGCCATCCCGCGGGCGCCATTGGGTGAGCAGCTCGAGAATGGTGTTCTCCTCATCGTTGCTGACCTCGGCGGTCGGCTCATCGGCGAGCAGGACGGCCGGAGACCCGGCCAGTGCGACCGCAAGGCCGGCGCGGGCGGTTTCCCCACCGGACAGGGTCCGCGGCACCGACGAGCGGACCGCGTTCAGGCCCAAGCCATCGACGAGTTCGTCGGGCGTGGGACCGACTCCCGGCCTCAGGCTGGCGGCAAAGCGGACGTTTTCCAGGACGGTCAGGTGCCCGAGCAGGCCGCTGCCCTGCGTGAGCACTCCGACCTGTCGTGCGCGGATGCCGGCTGCGCGACTCGGGCTCTGGTGGCTGATCTGTTCTCCGTTGACGTGTACGGCGCCGCCATCGGGGTCGTCCAGGCCGGCGAGCAGGCTCAGCAGGGTTGATTTGCCAGACCCGGATGGGCCGGTGACCGCGACGGTCTCGCCGGCCGCGCAGGCCACGGATACGTCCAGCAGGGCTGCGACCTCGGTGTCGCCCCGGCGGTAGAAGCGGTGTAGCCCGCGCGCCTCTAGTGGCCTCATGCGATCTTCAAGCTGGTGATCATCGTCTTGTAGGCGTCGACGTTGTCAGAACCGACCGTGGCGTAGAGCTCGACGATGACCTCGCGGCCGTGGGACACGAGCTCATAACGTTCGACCTCATCCCGGTACTGCCGACCAGTAACCGGGTCGGGCGCGGAGTTGCGCCGATACACGATGCGCACCCCGCTGCCGCCGGGCTCGGTGACCGCCGTGACACCGCGGAGCTCGAACGCCGCCTGGCTGTGCATCAGCGTAGGAATGTCCTGCTGCTTGGCGGAGTCCACGGTCGGGGGCGCCGTCAGCAGCGCCGGGTTCGCCTGGACGCCGTTGAGCTTGTCGGTGAATGTCACCGAACTGCCCCGGGTGATCTCCGCCCAGCCTTCGGGATGGGTGAAGGAGAACTTCCCGGCCGTGTTCGTGTAAGGAACGTAGGCGACGTTGTCGGGGATGTCCCCCGGAGGGCTCTTCTCCACCGGAACAGCCGCCTGCCCCACACCTCCCGCTGTCACCGAAGGCGATGCGGTGACCGCGGGCCCGCCCGTCGCCGGGACGCTGCCGCTCGCTGAGGCGGTGGCAGTCGGGCTGCTGCCGGCAGCCTGGTTGGCCGTGCTGCAGCCGGCTGCCAGCACGACCGGAACCGCCAGGAGGATCAGGAGTCGTTTCATGTCAACGACGCTAGAGATGGGTCGTCCAGCGTCAGGCCAACGCAAGGTTAACCGGCCGTTTGCCTTCCCCGACCTACAGTCGACGCCATGATCAACGCTGGCCCCGGGTTGCGTACGCGCAGCTTGCGGGCTCGGGTCCGCAACGCCATCACCTTGATCACCGTCGCGTCTCTGCTGCTGTTCGGACTCCCGCTGGCCCTCGTCCTCGGAAGGCTGATCGAGAGCCAAGCGCTGGCGGGGTTGCAGCGCGACGCCACCCGCGGGGTCGCAAGCGTCCCCGACAACACCCTGCAGCAGTCGACCGCCGTGAAGGCCCCGACGAGCCGGGGAGACACCATCGTCGGCATCTACGACGCGCAGGGCAATCTCGTCGCAGGCAACGGACCGCGGCACTCCGGTCAAGCTGCTGGAGTCGTGGACGGTCGCGAGCACGACGGCCACGACGCAGGTGACCTCAGCGTCGTTGTCCCCGTTCTGTCGGACACGACCGTCGCCGGCAGCATTCGCGCTGCCGTGCCGCTGTCACTTCTGCACCAACGGATCTACCGCGCTTGGGCGCTCCTCGCCGGGCTCGGGATGCTCGTGCTCGCCGTGGCGATCCTGCTCGCCCGCCGCTCCGCGCAGCGCATTTCTGTGCCCTTCGAGCAGCTCACCCTCGCCGCGCGGGAGCTTGAACAGGGCCGGTATGACGTCCACCTGCCGCGCTTCGGGATGTCGGAAGCTGATGCCGCCGCGGATGCGCTCCGCGACAGCGCCCGGGAAGTGGAGGCCTTGCTGCGCCACGAGCGCGATTTCGTCCGGGACGCCTCCCACCAGCTCCGTACCCCCCTCGCGGGAGCGATCCTTCTGCTGGGCAGCGATCCGCCGGACATCGCTGGTGCGTTGGAACGCATCGCCCAGCTCGAGCGCACCTTGGCCGACCTGTTGTCGCTGCGTGGCCTGATGGGTCCCGGCAACTGCGACCCGCACGAGCTCGCCGTCGAAGCGGTCACCCGCTGGAACACCCCTGCCCGCCCAGTCAGCCTCCGCGCCGACGAAACGCAGCAAGTCGGGCTGACGGCGCCTGCCCTACGCCAAAGCCTGGACGTGCTCCTCGACAATGCGACCCGGCACGGATCGGGGGCGATCACCGTCACCGTCGAGCCCTACGGCGGGCACGTCCTCGTCGAAGTCGCCGACCACGGCGTGGGCTTCACACCCCACGCCGAACCAGGTACCGGTCTGCAGCTGGTGACGAGCATCGTCGAACGCGCCGGCGGGTCACTCCTGATTCGACGCCGCGCCCCCGAGGCCAGAGTCGCGCTGCTGCTCCCTCCGTACGACCCGGCACCCCCCACGACCTGACCAGTCAAGACCGTCCCTGGCAGCCGAAGGCGGACACCGAAACCGTCTCGAATCGACCGCCACCCTCATCTGAGGCCACCTGCCTCCGCATCGTCGCAGAGACCGGTTCGGTGGCCGTCGACGGGAGCCGTCAGCAGCGATCGTCGAAGCCCCGCTCCCGCCGATCGCTCCGGCGGTAGCGTCTGGATCAGTCCACCTCGAATCGATAGCCAAAGCCGCGCAAGGTCGTGATCCGGTCCCACCGGTCGCCTGCGTCGGCGAGCTTGCGGCGGACATTCGCGACGTGCACATCGAGGGTCTTGGTCGAACCTGTCCAGTTCTCGTCCCACACCAGATCCATCAAGTGCTCTCGACGGACCGCCTCTCCCGCCGAGGTGACCAGCAGGGTGAGTAGTTCGTGTTCTTTCGGTCGCAACGTGATCTCGATGTCGCCAACCCATGCCTTGCGCGACCGTTGGTCGAGTCGGACGGGACCTGCGCGCAACTCAGGCTCTCCGATGACCTCCCGGCGGCGAAGATGCGCCCGCAGCCGCGCCAGCAACTCCACCGGGCGAAACGGCTTCAACACGAAATCATCCGCGCCGCCGTCGAGAGCGCGGACCGCTTCGCTCTCCTCAGCACGCGCCGTCACGACGACGATCGTGATCGGGAGCTGCTGCTCCCGAATCTCCAGGCACAGGTTCAAGCCGTCGTCATCCGGCAAACCCAAGTCCAGCAGGACCAGGTCTGGAACCGACTCCGTCAGCAGCCTCCGCGCGTCGACAGCGGACTGCGCCCACCGAAGCTCATGACCCTGAGCCGCGAGTACCGCAATCAGGCCGGCGCCGAGGCTCGCGTCGTCTTCCACGACGAGGATGCGCGACGAGGTATTGGGCACGAGTCCAGCGTAGGCAGTCAAGGCCGAGCGAACTCGAACACTCTGCCGCAGCGCCGGACTTCCACATGGTGAGGACCTCGAGGCGATCCTCATTGGGTACGGCCGCGATTGGCCACACTCACACGATCCAAGAAGGAACCGCGGCGCTCAAATCACTACTGCGCAGAACGCCTACGCGATGATCGAAGAAGTCATCGTCGACTCAAGTCACCGATCCAGACAGGTCAGGCACGCCTGGTCACATGTTGATCATGTGCCCTTCGATGCCGTGCGCCACCTCCAGCAGCGCTTCGCTCAGCGTCGGGTGCGCATGGATGTTGCGTGCGATCTCGGCGGTCGTGAGATCCCACTGACGGGCCAGCGTCAACTCGGGTAGCAGCTCCGTGACCTCGGGTCCGATCAGGTGTGCGCCGAGGATCTCGTTGTGCTCCGCATCGGCTATCAGCTTGACGAAACCGACCGCCTCACCGAGGCCGTGCGCCTTCGCGTTGGCGGCGAACGGGAACTTCGACACCTTCACCTCGTGGCCGCGGGCCTTCGCCTGCTCCTCGGTGTAGCCGAACGACGCGATCTGCGGTTGGCAGTAGGTCGCACGTGGAATGAAGTCGTAGTCGATGGGCATCGTCTCGGCGCCGGCGATCGTCTCGGCGGCGACGATTCCCTGCGCCTCGGCGGTGTGCGCCAGCATGAGCTTCGCGGTCGCGTCGCCGACGGCGTAGATGTGCGCGACGTTGGTCCTCATGAAGTCATCGATCGCGATAGCACCGCGCTCGGTCAACTCGACCCCGGTCTTGTCGAGCCCGAAACCCTGCGTACGTGGGCTGAATCCGATGGCCTGCATGACCTTGTCGGCCGCCAGCACGCGTGACTCGCCACCTGCCGCCGGGCTGACGGTCACTTTGACCGACTCACCGGAGTCCTCGATCGTCTCGACCTTCGTCGATGTCAGCACAGTGACACCAAGTTTCTTGTACGCCCGCAGGAGTTCTGCGGATACATCGGCGTCCTCCAGCGGCATCATCCGGTCGAGGAACTCGACGATCGTCACCTTCACCCCGTAGTTCGCCATCACGTAGGCGAACTCGACGCCGATCGCGCCCGCGCCCGCGATGATGATGCTGCCCGGCAGTTCGTCGGTGAGGATCTGCTCCTCGTAGGTGACGACCCGGTCGGAGAGTTCGGTGCCTTGAAGCAGCCGTGTCGTCGCACCGGGAGCCAGGATCAGGTTGTCGAAGCTGACGTTGCGCGACGTCCCGTCCCCGGCCTCGAGAGTCAGGTTGTGGTCGTCGACGAACTCGCCCCACCCGTCGAGTTCGGTGATGCCGTTCTTCTTCATCAGGAAGTGCACGCCCTTGACCCGGCCGTCGGCGACCTTGCGGGACCGGCTGAACGCCACTCCGTAGTCGAAGGTCGCGTTGCCGCCGATGCCGAACTGCTTCGCCTGGGCTGTGAAGATGTTCGCGAGCTCGGCGTTGCGCAGCAGCGCCTTGCTCGGGATGCAGCCGACGTTGAGGCACACGCCACCCCAGTACTTGCTCTCCACGACGGCGGTGGTGAGCCCGAGTTGGGCCGCACGGATCGCGGCGACGTAGCCGCCCGGGCCGGCACCGAGAACAACGACATCGAAGTCAGCCATGACGTGCAGCCTACGACCCGAGCGGCTGCGCCCCGGCCGCCGCCCGGGGCGGCCCGGTCAGGGCCACCCACCCGGTCCCCACCTGCCTGCAGCGGACCTGCCCGGACGCGGCCGATGCCGTCGCTCCTACGATGAGTCGCGTCGATGTCGGGAAGCGGAGGTGCCTGGGTGCGTCACCTGCTGGTCACCGGTGTCGGCCGTGCGCTCCCCGCGCTGCTCGCCGCCCACCTCGCCTCGACCTTCCCCGACGCCGAGGTCGTCGGTTGCGATCTGAGTCCGTTCGAGCCGGCTCACGTGCTGCGTCGGGGTGGTAGGGCGATCGATGCCGCCGGCGGTCGCGGATTCGAGTTCGTCCGCGCCGACACCCGCAATCCGTCCATCGCGACGGTCCTGCGCGACCACGAGATCGACACGATCGTGCACTTCGGCGCGCCCGCGTGCGGTGACGCCGTCTTCGCCGACGCCGCACCCGGGCCGCTGGCGAAGGAGCTGACGGTCATCGGCACCATGCAGCTACTCGCCGCGGCGAGTCGGCACGAGCCGCTGCGACGGCTGGTCGTCGGGTCGAGCGCGGTCGTTTATCCGGCCACACACCGGTCGCCGGCGCTCGCCGACGAGAAGATGGTCGTGACCGTCCGGGGCACCGCGCGGATGCCCGACGTGCTCGAGCTGGAGAGCTACGTCCATCAGTTCGCCGAGAAGCGCGGGGATGTCGACGTCAGCCTGCTGAGACTGTCCGACGTCGTCGGGCCGGGACTGCGCGGTTCGCTGGGCCGCGTCCTTCGTCGCTCGACCGCACCGATGGTCGCCGGTTTCGACCCGCGGGTCCAGCTTCTTCACGTCGACGATGCGGTAGCGGCCGTCGCCGATGTTCTCGCGTCGGGAACGACCGGCACGCTCAACGTCGGGCCCGACGACGTTCTCCTCTGGTCGCACCTCGTTCGGCTGGCAGGTCGCTGGCCGGTTCCGCTCCCTGCCGTGCTGGTGCCAGAACAGCTCAGATCGCTGCTCCGCTTCGGTAACGCGATCGACAACGACAAGCTGTGTCGCTCGACCGGTTGGTCACCGAAGTACGGCACGCGCGAGGCATTGGACGCCTGGTCGAGCGGGATCGTGTCAGGTGGCTGACGAGCGCTCGATCGGGAACCAGCTCGCAACGGTGGCCGGTCTGCTGGCCGTCGAGGGCGAGCGGGCGATCGGGAGCTGGCTCGGCCGCGTCCGGCAGCAACTCGACCGGGCGAGCCGGGTAGAGGTCGACGAGTTCGGCTACGACGCGGGCTTCACGACGAAGGTGGCCCTGCCGGCGGCGCGGGCGTTGGCGTCGACGTGGTTCCGGACGACCGTCCAAGGTGCCGACGCGTTGCCCGACGGCCCTGCGCTGCTGGTCGCCAACCACGCCGGCACGCTGCCACTGGACGGCGCGATGATCCAGCTGGCCGTGCACGACGCCGACCCTGCCCACCGGGTTCTGCGGATGCTCGCCGCCGACCGGATGTTCGCCACCCCGGTGCTCGGCGAGCTCACCCGCCGCATGGGCGCCACGCTCGCCTGCGCCGAGGACGTCGACCGACTGCTCGCCGCCGGGCACCTCGTCCTGGTGTTCCCGGAAGGGTTCAAAGGGATCGGCAAGCCGTACCGCGATCGCTACCGGTTGCAGCGGTTCGGCCGCGGTGGGTTCGTCGCGGCCGCGCTTCGTGCCGGGGTGCCGATCGTCCCGGTGTCCGTCGTCGGCTCGGAGGAGATCTACCCCAAGCTGTTCGAGCTGCCGGCGTTGGCCGAGCTGCTCTCGGTCCCGTACTTCCCGATCACGCCGACCTGGCCGTGGCTCGGGCCGCTCGGGATGGTGCCGCTGCCGTCGAAGTGGGTGATCGACGTCGGCACGCCGATCCCGACCGACGGATATGGCGACGATGCGGCCGACGATCCGAGTGTCGTCCTCGAACTCACCGACGCGGTACGTCAGCGGATCCAGCAGCGGTTGCACGAACTGCTGGCGCAGCGGGGGCCGGCGTTCTGACGGTCAATGCCGCCAGCGCCGACGCGCCAAGGACGTGGCGGCGGCGCAGGCGGTGATCCCGCCGGCGATGCCACCGGCGACGGCCACCGCGCGGGCGGCCCGTCGACCGCGTCGGTAGTCCCGGACCCGCCATCCGTGCGCCTCGGCGTAGGACCGCAGCCGGGCATCCGGGTTGACGGCGCACGGATTGCCGACGAGCGAGAGCATCGTCACGTCGTTGTGGGAGTCGGAGTAGGCGGCGCAGCGTTCGAGGTCGAGCTCGCGTTCGGCGGCCAGTTCGGCGACGGCTCTCGCCTTCGCGGGTCCGTGAAGGAGCTCGCCGACGAGCAGGCCGGTGTAGGCACCGTCGACCTGCTCGGGCAGCGAGGCGAGGGCGCCGGTGAAGTGGAGCCGCTCGGCGATGACGCGGGCCACCTCGATCGGTGCCGCGGTGACCAACCACACCTCGTCACCGGAGTCGAGGTGATGCTGAGCCATGTCCAGGGTGCCCGGCCAGAGCTTGTCCATCATGTGCTCGTCCACGATGATCTCGGCCAGCGCGGACAGCTCGTGCGCCTTGCGGTCGGCGATGAAGGCCAGGGCCTTGCTTCGCGACTCCAGCATGTGGTCGGGGTCCTCGACGCCCGCGATGCGGAAGTAGGCCTGCCACCAGGCGGCTCGGGCGATGTCGGTGCGGGTGAAGAACTTCCGCTCATAGAGGCCGCGGGCAAGGTGGAACATGGCGGCACCACGGAGGACGGTGTTGTCGAGGTCGAAGAACGCGGCGGCGGGAAAGAGGGCGCGCAATTCGCTGTCGAGGGCGGGGTCGACGGTTTCGGCTGCCGACCGGGGGGCGTCGGGTCGCCGGGTCGGTCGGCCGGAGCCGGGTCCCTTCCTGAGCATGCGGCCAGGGTACCGAGGAGGAGTGGGTCCGTCGCGTGTCACTCGGCAAAGTCCCACCCGAACCGTCGGTAACCCCGCGGCCCCGTCGGTAACCCCGCGGCCCCGTCGGTAGCCCCGCGGCCCCTGCGGTAACCCGGCGCACGGCCTTACCTAGGTGGTCGGCGGGGTTACCGACGGAGCGTTGACATCACGTGAGCCGGGGTCGATAGCCGATGAGCCCAGGAGCGGACGGGCTCCAACCTGGATGACCCTGTCGAGCGAAGGCCGCCGCGCACCTTGAGAGAACCGCCGCATCGTGGAAGTGGTCTCGCCAGACCATCCGGACAACGTCGAGACCTGTTGCCCGGATCGCGTCCTCGCGCAGTTTCTCGCGATAGACGACGTCGGAAGCGGACTCCCCGATACGAAGGAGCTTCTCGTACTTGACGCGCCCGTCGAATTCGATGACCGTGCCCAGCTCAGAGATCAGGAAGTCGGCCCGCGCGATCAACTCGCCATCCGTTCCGACGATCGGAGCTTGCAGCTGCGGACGAGGCAGCCCGAGCTGACGGAGCTGCGTACGGGTGATCGACTCCCCGACACTCTCGGCTCGTCCGTCGGCGAAGTCGAAGATCTGACGGACGCGGCCGGCTCCCGGCCGACCTGTGATCGTCGCGGCTTCGGACCGAAGGCGGGCAGGACTCGTGAGCCCACGGCGGATGGCGTCGTCGATCATCGCGATAGCAAGCCGGACGTCTGCGGCTCGCGCGACGTCCAGGAGTGTCCGGTCGACGCTCGTCGCCCGGACCTCACCCAGGCTGACGACGTCCCCATTGCACAAAATTGATCGGTGGGGGACCACGTTGGTGGACGCTCCGCGTCCCGGGCTGCCCGGCTATGTCGCATGGGGACGCTCCAACTGCAGCCGCCCGGTCAGAAGGCCGTGGAGGCGTGCGGCGCTGGTGTGGCTGATGACCGCAGCTGGTCCGAGCACAGCGGCGATCGCCTTGATTCGGAGCACGACCCGGTCGTCGACCGACAGCGAAGCCCACGCCTCGGTCGTCAGATACGCCCCACGCCGAACCCTCGTGAGCTCGTTCGACTTGGCGAGCCACTGGATTTGGCGATTGGTCAGCTCCCGCCGTAATTCGGAGTTCGTGGCCCATGCCGGAAGCGCTGTCATCCGCCGAGCATCCGTGCACCGCGCGATCGAAAGGCCGGGTCACCGACGCTCTGTGGACAGATCCGCGATCGGCGACCCTGTGCACGACTGTGGTGCTCGAGTCGGCCCGGTAATGCCGCAGGTGCAGGTCGTAATGCCGTGGACGGGGTTACCGGCGGGGCCGCGGGGTTACGACGACAGTCCCGGGTTACCGGCGGGGCCGCGGGGTTACCGGCGGGCGGCGGGACCGGCAGACTGGGCTCGTGACCTCGTCGGACAAGTCCCGGGTGCGCGTCCTCACACGCTCCGGCTGCCACCTGTGTGACGAAGCCATCACCGTCGTCCGGGACGTCTGCGAGACCGCCGGGGAGAGCTTCGGCATCCTCGACATCGACGCTGACGGCGATCCGGGCCTCCTCGCCGCCTACTCCGACCAGGTGCCCGTCGTCTTCGTCGACGGCCGGCTCCACGACTTCTGGCGGGTCGACGCCGGACGCCTCCGAAACGCCCTCGACCAGCCCGCTGATACCACCTGCTGACCAACCCCGCGATTTTGTTCACGCGTTCACAAAGTCCTAGGCTGAGTCGTCGCCGGAGGGGCCCGAACGTGGCCGCTACAGGCAGGCGGGAGCATCGTGACAGCAGCGCGTGGCCGTTCCTCGGAAGTGGACGGCGTCGATCTGCCCCGAGGCATACCCGACGCCACCGTTGCCCGGCTACCGCTCTACCTCCGTGCCCTCAACGGGCTCGTCGAGTCCGGCGTTTCCACCGTGTCGAGCGAGGACCTCTCCATCGCGGCCGGTGTCACCTCGGCCAAACTCCGCAAGGACCTCTCCTACCTCGGCTCCTACGGCACCCGCGGGGTTGGCTACGACGTCGAACTCCTCCTTCACCACATCTCCCGTGAGACCGGCATGACCCAGGACTGGCCGGTCGTCATCGTCGGCATCGGCAATCTCGGGCAGGCGCTCGCCAAGTACTCCGGGTTCGCCAGCCGCGGCTTCCGCATCGCCGCGCTGCTGGACGACAGCCCGAGCATCGTCGGCAAGCAGATCAGCGTCGCCGGCGAGGACATCACCGTCCGGCCCTACGGCGATCTCGCCGAGGTCGTCGCCGCGCACAGCGTGTCCATCGGCGTCATCGCCGTACCGGCCGCGGCGGCGCAGCAGGTGGCCGACCGTTTCGTCGAGGTCGGCATCACCAGCATCCTGAACTTCGCGCCGGCCGTCCTCAGCACCCCCGAGCACGTCTCGGTTCGCAAGGTGGACCTCGCCACCGAGCTGCAGATACTCGCCTACCACGAGCAGCGGCGCGCCCGGCCAAGTGCGGTCGGTACCAACGTCAGCGCCATCCGAAGCGGGTCCGACCGTGCCGGTGGCAACGAAACCGACAACGGCATGACCAGTGACAGCGCGATGACCTCGATCGGGGTCGCCCGGTGACCCTGCTCAACGTCGGCATCTCCCATCGCACCGCACCACTGGACATCCTCGAACGTCACGTCATCGATCGCGAGCAGGCCGACAAGCTCGTGCACGACCTCATCGGCACCCGTTACGTCTCCGAGGCCGTCGTCGTCGCCACCTGCAACCGCGTCGAGATCTACGCCGACGTCGAACGTTTCCACGCGTGTGTCGACGAGGTGACCGAGCTCCTGGCCCGGCACTGCGGCACCGACGTCGAGTCCCTCACCCCCTACCTGGGTGTCCGCTACGCCGACGCTGTCGTCGCGCACGCCTTCACTGTCGCCGCCGGACTCGACTCGATGGCCGTCGGCGAGACCCAGATCCTCGGTCAGCTGCGTGCTGCGCTCCAGCACGGACAGGCTGGCCACAGCGTCGGCCCGGCCCTCAATTCCCTGCTCCAGCAGGCACTTCGAGTCGGTAAGCGTGTGCACGCCGACTCTGACATCGACACGGTCGGCCGCTCCCTGGTCGAGCGCGGGCTCGAAACCGTCGTCGGACACCTCGGCGACCTGCGCGGACGTCGTGTCCTCGTCGTCGGCGCCGGTTCGATGGCCGCCCTCGCCACCGCGATCCTGGGACGCGACCACGGTGCCACTGTCGTCGTCGCCAACCGCACGATCGAGAAGGCCACGCGGCTGGCCGCCAACTACGGCGCCGAGCCGGTCGAGCTGGCCGCCCTCCCGGCGCTGCTCGCAGACGACGCCGACGACCAGGGCGGCCCGATCGACCTCGTGGTCACCTGCACAGGTTCGCCGGGCGCCGTGCTCACCCTGCCGGTCGTCGCGCCGATCGCGGCGCGCCGTCCGCTGTTCATCCTCGACCTCGCGATGCCACGCGACGTGCTCCCCGACGTCGCTGCACTGGCGGGCGTCACGGTCATCGACCTCAGTGATCTCGCGCACGCGGCCGACATCCCCCGCGCCGTGCTCGATCCGGTTCGGGTCATCGTGTCCGACGAGGTTGCCGCTTTCCACGACCACGCGCTCCGCTCGGCCGCCGCGCCCGCGATCGCCGCTCTGCGGAACATGGCCGGCCAGGTCGTCGACTCCGAGCTCGCGCGTCTCCGCACAAGGACGCCCGACCTCTCACCCGCCGATCAGGCACAGATCGCCCAGACAGTGCGCCGCGTCGTCGACAAGCTGCTGCACTCGCCGACCGTCCGGGTGAAGGAGCTGAGCGGACAGCCGGCTGCCACGTCCTACGCCGAGGCGCTGCGCGAGCTGTTCGCTCTCGACCCGGCCACCGTGGACGCGTTGTCGACCACCGACACCGACGACGCTGCCGGAGGTGTGAGCCGATGAACGTGATCCGCGTCGGCACCCGCGGTTCGGCGCTCGCACTGGCGCAGACCAACGCGTTCGTCGCCGACCTCACCGCGCTCGGCCTCGCCTGCGAGACCGTCGTCGTCAAGACCGCCGGCGACGTGAATCCGACCCCTCTCGTCGAACTGGCCGGCCAGCTCGACGGCACCGGCATCTTCACCTCGGCCCTGCGTGACGCGCTGGTGGCGGGCACGATCGACCTCGCCGTCCACTCGCTGAAGGACCTCCCCACCGCCGAGGTCGACGGCCTCGTGCTCGCCGTCATCCCCGAGCGGGCCGATCCGGCCGACGTTCTCATCAGCACCTCCGGTGGAGGTGTCGACGGACTCCCGGCCGGCGCGCGCGTCGGCACCGGATCACCCCGCCGCACGGTCCAGTTGCTCGCACGTCGACCCGACCTTGTCGTCGAGCCGATCCGCGGCAACGTCGACACCCGCTTGTCGATGGTCGGACGTGACTACGACGCGGTCGTGCTGGCCGCGGCCGGGCTCGCACGCCTCGGTCTCACGGGCGTGGGAGCCGTCACGATCCCCACCGAGGTGATGATTCCGGCTCCCGGGCAGGGTGCGCTCGCCGTCGAGGCGCGGACCGCCGACCTGGGTTCGGACTGGCTCGTGGCCGTCACCACGCTCGACTCCCGAGACAGTCGCGATCGGGTTAATGCCGAACGCGTCCTGCTTGCCACTCTCGACGCCGGGTGTACCGCGCCGGTGGGTGCGCTCGCCCGGATCGATCCGGTCAGCGGCGAACTCCACCTCGACGCCGCGGTCGGCCCGCCCCAGCGGATCGAACCCGGCACTACCCCGACCGTGTTGCGCCGATCGATCTCGGGTCCGCGCGACAAGGCGACCGAGCTCGGCGCAGCGCTCGGTCGCGAACTCCTCGTCCATCCACTTCTCGAGCCTGTTTGACCGGCAGCTCACAGGGCAACAACGGGTAAGAAGCATCACGACTGGTCCACCACTCCCGCAACGACCTGGGAACAGAGCAAGGTAGGCAGAACGTGAACTCCAAGAGCACTTCGATGGTGAAGTCGGCCAGCAAGAATGCCCCCCAGACAACGACCGTCGCGTTCGTCGGCGTCGGACCCGGCGATGTCGGCCTGGTCACTGCCCGCGCGGCGGAGGTGCTGGCGAGAGCCGACGTCGTCGTCTCCTCCCAGCAGCGCCACGTCGATCCACGGGCCTTCGCGGACCTGATCGAATGCCTCGTCGGCACCGACGCCGACCGCATCGACCTGTCCGCGGCGACGCCCAGCGAAGCCGGCCGGCAGATGGCGAAGTTCGCCAGGGACGGCCGGTCGATCGTCCGGGTGTACCCCGGTGACCCGCTGGTCGACGGCGGCGCCGCCGACCACGTGGCCGCGTTCGCGCGTCACGACGTCCCGTTCGAGATCGTCGCCGGTGTCCCGATCGCCAGCTCGGTCCCGGCCTACGCCGGCATCGCGCTGCACTCGGCCAAGGTCCACCACACGCACGTCATCGACCTCGGGTCCGCACCGTCGGCACGGCTGTTCGACGGCGCCGGTGACGTGACGACGAGCGTCGTCATCGTCGGTATCGGCGAGGACGATCTGCCCGACGTCGTGTCCCGGCTGATTGCGGCCGGTCGCGCGCCGCAGACGCCGATCACGCTGACGAGCAACGGCGCAACCACCCGCGAGCACACCCTCGAGACGACCCTCGACGCGGTCGTGCGGGACGTCCTCACCGACAAGCTCAGCGGGCCGTTCGTCGCGGTCGTCTCGGACACGCTCGCGTTCCGCGGCAAGCTCGGCTGGTTCGAGACGAAGCTGATGTTCGGCTGGCGCGTCCTCGTTCCCCGGACGAAGGAGCAGGCCGGACCGCTGCTGCACCTGCTCGCCGAGTACGGCGCGGTCGCCGAGGAGGTCCCGACCATCTCGGTCGAGGCACCCCGCAACCCGCAGCAGCTCGACCGGGCGCTGACCGGTCTGGTGACGGGCCGCTACGAGTGGGTCGCGTTCACCAGCGTCAACGCCGTCCGGGCGGTGCGGGAGAAGTTCGAGGAGTACGGCCTCGACTCGCGCGCGTTCGCCGGGTTGAAGATCGCTGCCGTCGGCCGCAAGACCGCCGAGGCGATCGGCGAGTGGGGCATCAAGCCCGACCTGGTGCCCACGGGCGAGGAGTCCGCGCGCGGACTGCTGGCCGAGTGGCCGCCGTTCGACAAAGTGCTCGACCCGATCAACCGGGTGTTCCTCCCGCGGGCCGACATCGCCACCGAGACGCTGGCTGCGGGTCTCGTCGACCTCGGCTGGGAAGTCGACGACATCACCGCCTACCGCACCGTCCGGGCCGCGCCACCGCCCGCCCCGGTGCGTGAGGCGATCAAGACGGGCAAGTTCGACGCGGTCGTCTTCACCTCCAGCTCGACGGTGCGCAACCTCGTCGGTATCGCCGGCAAACCGCACGCCTCCACGGTGGTCGCCTGTATCGGGCCGGCTACCGCCGAGACGGCGGTCGAACTCGGGCTCCGGGTCGACGTCGTCGCGGACGAACCGTCGATCGAGAAGCTGGCGCACGCTCTGGCCGGCTTCGCCGCGCAACGCCGTGACGACCTCGTCGAGGCCGGTGAAACCGTCAGCAGGCCCTCGCAGAAGCGCGTTCCCGCCCGACGGAAGGCCTGAGGCGATGACGCACGACCCGTCGGCGACTAGTGCGGGCGGCCGGTTCCCGGTCGTCCGCCCGCGTCGGCTCCGGCGTACGCCGGCGTTACGCGGACTGGTGGCCGAGACGACGTGGGCGCCGCGGCAGCTGATCCTGCCGATGTTCGTCAGCGAGGAGGCCACCGAGCCGAGGCCGATCGCGTCGATGCCCGGAGTCGTCCAGCACAGCCGGGACTCCGCGAAGCGGGCGGTCGCCGAGGCGGCTGCTGCCGGACTGGGTGGTGTGATGATCTTCGGCGTCCCGTCGCACAAGGACGCACTCGGCACGGGCGCGCTGGACCCCGAGGGGATCCTGAACGTCGCGGTCCGGGACGCGGTCGACGAGGTCGGGGACGCCCTCGTCGTCGGCGCCGACCTGTGTCTGGACGAGTTCACCGACCACGGTCACTGCGGCGTGCTGGCGACCAGTGCCACCGGTGAGGTCGTCGTCGACAACGACGCGACGCTCGCCGTATACGCCCAGATGGGGGTGGCGCTGGCCGACGCCGGTGCCGGTGTGGTCGCGCCGAGCGGGATGATGGACGGCCAGGTCGGCGTGATCCGGACTGCGCTCGATGCGTTCGGGTATGCAGGCCTCCCGATCATGGCGTACGCCGCGAAGTACGCGAGCGCGTTCTACGGACCGTTCCGGGAGGCCGTCGCGTCGTCCCTGAAGGGGAATCGGGCCACCTACCAGCAGGACAACGCCAACATCCGTGAAGCCCTGCGCGAGGTCCGGCTCGACGTCGGCGAGGGTGCCGACATCGTGATGGTCAAGCCGGCGTTGGGATACCTCGACGTGCTGGCCGCTGTCCGCGCCGAGGTCGACGTCCCGGTCGCGGCCTACAACGTCTCCGGCGAGTACTCGATGGTGGAGGCCGCCGCGGCCAACGGGTGGATCGACCGGGAACGCACGATCATCGAGATCCTCACCGGCATCCGCCGTGCCGGCGCAGACATGATCCTCACCTACTGGGCGGTCGAAGCCGCCGCATTCGCCCGGGCCGGCCGATGAGCGTGCCCGACGAGCACGTTCCGCAGTCGTCGTCCCTCTTCGCCCGAGCGAGCACCGTGATCCCCGGCGGCGTGAACTCGCCGGTCCGGGCGTTCCGGTCGGTCGGGGGCACGCCCCGGTTCATGGCGTCCGGCGCCGGTGCCTACATCACCGACGTCGACGGCAACCGCTACGTCGACCTCGTCGGTTCGTGGGGCCCGATGATCCTGGGTCACTCCCATCCAGACGTCGTCGCCGCTGTCACCGCGGCGGTCGCGAACGGCACCTCGTTCGGCACGCCGTCCGAGCCCGAAGTCCTGCTCGCGGAGGAGATCGTCGCGCGTACCGGCGCCGAGCAGGTCCGGCTGGTGTCCTCGGGTACCGAGGCGACGATGTCGGCGCTGCGGCTCGCCCGCGGTGTCACCGGCCGGGCGAAGGTGGTCAAGTTCGCCGGCTGCTATCACGGGCACGTCGACTCGCTGCTCGTCGCCGCCGGATCAGGCGTCGCGACTCTTGGCCTGCCGGACTCGCCCGGCGTCACACCGGCCGCCGCCGGTGACACGATCATCGTTGCCTACAACGACATCGAGGCCGTCCGTGCGGTGTTCGCCGAACACGGCGACGAGATCGCCTGTCTGATCACCGAGGCCGCCGCCGGCAACATGGGCGTCGTCGCACCGGTGGCCGGCTTCAACGCCGAACTCCTCCAGCTGTGCCGCACTCATGGAGCGCTGTTCATCAGCGACGAGGTGATGACCGGCTTCCGCGTCACCCGGTCGGGCTGGTACGGGATCGACGACGTGCAGGCCGACCTCGTCACGTACGGGAAGGTGATGGGCGGGGGATTCCCGGCCGCGGCGTTCGGTGGGCGGGCCGAGCTGATGAGCCAGCTGGCACCGACCGGACCGGTCTACCAGGCGGGCACGTTGTCGGGGAACCCGATCGCCACCACCGCCGGCCTGACCACGTTGCGGCTCGCGACGAGCGAGGTCTACACCCGCCTCGACGACACGTCGCGCCAGGTGCAGGCGCTGGTCACCGACGCCTTCACCACAGCCGGTCTCGCGCACCTGATATCGACCGCAGGCAACATGTTCAGCGTCTTCTTCGTCGATCCTGCCGAGGTGCCCGCGGTCGTGAACTACGCGGACGCGAGACGTCAGGACCTCACCGGTTTCGGTGCGTTCTTCCACGCGATGCTCGCGGCCGGGGTCTATCTGCCCCCGAGTGCGTTCGAGGCGTGGTTCGTCAGCGCCGCACATGACCAGCAGGCGTTGGACGTCATCGCGTCGGCACTCCCGGGTGCTGCTGCTGCCATGCTCGAGGCGCGATCCACCGGAGCCCCCCGATGAGCCAGTTCAGCACGAGTCGGTCCAGCACGAGTCAGCCGTCGACGACGGTGCACCTGGTCCGGCACGGTCAGGTGCACAATCCGAGTGGTGTTCTCTACGGCCGGCTGCCCGGCTTCTACCTGTCGGCATTGGGTGTCGCGATGGCCGAGCGGGTGGCCGAGGTCCTCGGCGACCGCGACGTCACCTATCTGGTCTCCTCCCCGCTCGACCGCGCTCAGGAGACCATCGCCCCGCTGGCCACGAAACTCGGCCTCACCCCGCACGTCGACGACCGGCTGATCGAGGCCGACAACGTATTCGAGGGAAGGAAGGTCAGCGTCGGTGACGGCGCCCTGCGTGATCCGAGGAGCTGGCGGCATCTGTGGAACCCGATCCGGCCGTCCTGGGGTGAGGCCTACACCGCGCTCGCGACCCGCATGCTCGGCGCGGTCGGCACCGCCCGCGACGAGGCGTCCGGCCACGAGGCCGTTCTGGTGAGCCACCAGTTGCCGATCTGGATCCTGCGCAGCTACGTCGAGCACCGCCGGCTCTGGCACGACCCTCGCAAGCGTGAGTGCGCCCTGGCCAGCATCACCAGCCTGCACTACATCGGGACCGATCTCGACCGCGTCACCTACTCCGAGCCGGCCGCCGACCTCGCGGCGGATGCCGCCGCGTCGAACGAGCCGGCGGCCGGTGCCTGAGCTGCGACTCGCCCACCGGCCGGTGGGATCCCGTATCCGCACGATCATCAGCATGCTGACGTGTCTGGTCGCGGTGACGTCGGTGATCAGCGGCTGCACCTCCGGGACGGCCGACGACAAGGCGCCGGCGGGTACGGGCGGCGCGAGCAACGCGGCCGGTTTCGTCGCGGGCGACGGGACCGTACAGGTCATCGACGCGGTCGATCGCCGACCCGCGCCGGAACTCTCCGCCAAGACCCTGACCGGCGCCACGTTCACCCTCGCCGACCACCTCGGATCCGTTGTGGTGCTCAACGTCTGGGGATCGTGGTGCGCGCCGTGCCGCAAGGAAGCGCCCGAGTTACAGACCGCCTACACCCGGCTCTCGACCCGGGGCGCCGGCAAGGTCGTCTTCGTCGGCATCAACACCCGCGACAACGATCCCGGCCCGGCGATCGCGTTCGAGCGCAGCTTCGCGGTCACCTATCCGAGCGTCTACGACCCGTCCGGCAAGCAGTTGCTCGGATTCGCGAACTCCCTCCCTGCAATGGCGATTCCGTCGACACTGGTGATCGACGCGAAGGGCATGGTGGCGGCGCGACTCCTGGGCGCCACCACCACCACGACCCTCGTCGACGTCGTCGAGGACGTCGAGAGCCCGTGACCGTGCTCGCCGCCGGCGGTACATGGTTCGCCCAGACCGCTCTGTCCGGCACCCTCGTTCTCGCGATCCCGGTCGCCCTGCTGGCAGGTCTCGTCTCCTTCTTCTCCCCGTGCGTGCTTCCGTTGGTGCCCGGTTACCTGTCCTTCGTGACCGGGCTGACCGGCACTGAGATGGCGGCTGCGACGACCCGGGGTGGCAACCGTGGCCGGCTCCTCGCCGGCTCGATCCTGTTCGTGCTCGGCTTCACCGCGGTCTTCGTCGCCTTCGGCGCCATCGCCGGGACGGCCGGGGTGTTCCTGCGCGAACATCTCGACGTCATCATCCGGGTCTTCGGCGGGATGCTCGTCGTCCTCGGGCTCGTCTTCGCCGGTGTGCTGCCCTGGTTCCAGCGCGACATCCGTGCCCTGCATCGCGTTCGTGGCGTCGGACTGGCCGCGGCACCGCTTCTCGGCGCGGTCTTCGGGCTCGGCTGGACGCCGTGCATCGGCCCGACGATGTCGGCCGTCCTGACCCTCGCGCTCGACTCCGGCCGAGCATCCCGCGGTGGCCTGCTGATGGTCTTCTACGGGCTCGGCCTGGGTATCCCGTTCGTACTCGCGGCGCTGGGCTACAAACGCCTGCTGCGTGCGTCGTCGTGGATCCGACGTCACCCGCGGGTTGTCTCCTCCGTCGGCGGCGGCCTTCTCGTCGTACTCGGCGTCGCGATGCTCACCGGCCTGTGGAGCTCGTTCATCTCGACCGCCCAGGGCTGGGTGTCCGGGTTCGGGGAGACCGCCGTATGACGACCGACACGACCACGGCGAACACCGGCACGGCCGACGACACGGCACCCCCGGGCTCCACCCCACCACCGCGTCGGGTGACGCAGGGTGCGATCGAATGGGCCCGCTGGTCGTGGCGCCAGCTCACCTCGATGCGTACCGCGCTGCTGCTGCTGTTCCTGCTCGCGCTGGCCGCAATCCCGGGGTCGATCGTGCCGCAGAGCCGGATCAACCCGATCGCCGTCCTCGACTTCGGCACCCGGCACCCACACCTCGCGCCCTGGTACCGCCGCGCCGGCCTGTTCGACGTGTTCGGATCGCCCTGGTTCGCCGCCATCTACCTGCTGCTGATGGTCTCGCTCGTCGGCTGCATCGTTCCGCGGCTCGGTAAGCACGTGAAGGCGATCCGGGCCATCCCACCCAAGGCGCCGCAACGGCTCCGCCGGCTGCCCGCACACCGGGAGTGGGACAACGACGGCACGGACCTCGACACCGTTCTGCAGAACGCGAAGGCGGCGTTCAAGCGACAGCACTACCGCGTCATCGACGGCTCCGACACCGACGGCCGGCGCTGGGTCGCGGCCGAGCGCGGACGGCACCGTGAGACGGGGAACCTGCTCTTCCACATCGCCGTGCTGGTCGTCCTGCTCGGGATGGCCGTCGTCTCCCTGTTCGGCTTCAAGGGCACGGCTCTGGTCATCGTCGGCAACGGTTTCTCCAACACCATCACCCAATACGACGGGTACACCGCGGGTCGGCTGTTCAAGCCCAGCCGGTTGGTGCCGTTCAACCTGGCCTTCACGAACTTCATCGTCAAGTTCGAGGAAGGCGGTGCGACCAAGGGCGCGGCGCGGGAGTTCGACGCCACCATGCAGGTCACCCCCGAACCAGGCCGGCCGACCGTCACCGATCACCTGTTGGTCAACCACCCGCTGCACATCGGCGACGAACAGGTGCACCTGATCGGGCACGGCTACGCACCGATCGTCACCGTCAAGGACGGTAACGGCAACGTCGCCTTCTCCGGCCCGGTCGCGTTCCTGCCGCAGGACGGCAACTTCAGTTCGACCGGCGTGATCAAGGTGCCCGACGCCCGGCCCGACCAGATCGGCCTGCAGGGCCTGTTCCTCCCGTCGGCCTACGTCGATCCCGTGCGAGGCCCGATCTCGGTGTTCCCGGACGCCGAGAACCCGGCCCTGTTCCTCACCGCGTACGTCGGCGATCTCGGCCTCGACGACGGCACCCCGCAGTCGGTCTACTCCCTGGACACCTCCGACCTGAAGCAGCTCACGACCGGCGGCCAGCCGTTCCGCGTGGCCATGCTCCCGGGCGCCACCGAGAAGCTCCCGGACAACGCCGGCACCATCACCTACGAGGGCTACAAGCGCTGGGCGAACCTGCAGATCAGCTCCCGGCCCGGCACGATGATCGTGCTGGTCGGTGCGATCGTCGCGCTGACCGGGCTGATGGGCTCGCTGTTCATCCCTCGGCGCCGGGCCTGGGTGCGGGTCGAGAACGACGCCGGGCGTACCGTGATCGTGCTCGCCGGGCTCGACCAGCGCACCTCCGGTGGCGAGCGGGTATCCGAGGGCTTGAGCGCCGATCTCACCAGGATCGCCGCCGACCTCGGGGACGAACGGGCCACCGCAGAACTCGACGCCGGCAGCCCCGACGCCGATGCCGATGTAGAGGACGAGAGGATCTAGTCGTGACCTCGACGCAGATCATGTTGGGCGGATTGTCCGACAACGCGATCCGATGGGCCACCGTCCTCGCGGCGCTGT